>CEOS01024886.1_pt1 | contig 28176 bp, 27 predicted proteins | sample 530601 | NCBI WGS metagenome assembly CEOS01 (sample SAMEA2620666, study PRJEB7988) | marine metagenome | biome: marine biome (ENVO:00000447); feature: mesopelagic zone (ENVO:00000213); material: "saline water (ENVO:00002010), including plankton (ENVO:xxxxxxxx)" | depth 1000 m
GGGCATGACGGTCGCGCCCGAGGAACGCCCGGCCGATCCGGCCGGCGGCCAGCAGGGCAAGCCGGAAAAGCCGTCCGGAACGGCCAATCCCGCGCAGGCGGATCCGGGCGCATCCGGTGACGATGCCTCCGGCGCACCGGCCTCGGACAATGCCGCGACCGGGAGGGATGCGACCGGCAACGCAAGCAAGGCCGAAACGGCGGGCGCCTTGTCCCAGGGCGCGAATGCCCGGGACGGGTCGGCCGCACCGGCCCCGGACGCGCAGCCCGCCGCCGAATGAACCGCTTCTGACCACGCCCGGATAGGACGATTTCCCATGGCCCGCTTCTTCATCGACCGTCCGGTTTTCGCCTGGGTGATCTCGATCCTGATCATGGGCGTGGGCGTGCTGTCGATCCTGACCCTGCCCATTGCCCAATATCCGCAGATCGCGCCGCCCTCGGTCGCGATCCGGGCCGCCTATCCGGGCGCGTCGGCCGATACCGTCGCCAATACCGTGACCCAGATCATCGAACAGCAGATGACCGGACTGGACGGGCTGCGCTATATCTCGTCGTCGTCCAGTTCCTCGGGCACCTCGCAGACCACGCTGACCTTCGAGACCGGGACCGATGCCGACATCGCCCAGGTCCAGGTCCAGAACAAGCTGTCCCAGGCCACGCCGCTGCTGCCCGAGGCCGTGCAGAGGCAGGGCGTGACGGCGCAGAAATCCTCGGCCGGGTTCCTGATGGTCGTGGGCCTGATCGGGGACGAGAATTACGACCAGACCGACCTGTCGGACTATCTGGTCACGAATCTCGTCGATGATCTCAGCCGGATCGAGGGCGTGGGCAGCGTGCAGGTCTTTGGCGCGAAATACGCAATGCGGATCTGGCTGGATCCGTCGAAACTGGCCAATTACCAGATCACGCCATCCGATGTCGTCGCCGCGGTCTCGGCCCAGAACACGCAGATTTCGGCCGGCGCCTTCGGCAGCCAGCCCGCGCCCGAGGGTCAGCAGCTCAACGCCACCGTCACCGCGCAATCGCTGCTGTCCACGCCCGAGGATTTCCGCCAGATCGTGCTGCGGGCCGAGGAAAGCGGCGGCCTCGTGTTGCTGCGCGACGTGGCCCGCGTCGAGATCGGGGCCGAGAATTACAGCACGGCGGGAACCTATAACGGGCGCCCCTCATCGGGGATGGCGATCAGTCTTGCGCCGGGTGCCAATGCGCTGGACACGGCCAATCTGGTCAAGGCGCGGATGGCGGAATTCGCCCGGTTCTTCCCCGAAGGCGTGGACTACGTGATCCCCTTCGACACCTCGCCCTTCGTCAAGATCTCGATCGAGGAGGTGGTCAAGACCCTGATCGAGGCCATCGCGCTGGTTACCGTGGTGATGTTCGTCTTCCTGCAAAGCTGGCGCGCGACGCTGATCCCGACCCTGGCCGTGCCCATCGTCCTGCTGGGGACGTTCGGGATCATGGCGGTCTTCGGCTTTACCATCAACACCCTGACCATGCTGGCCATGGTTCTGGCGATCGGCCTTCTGGTCGACGACGCCATCGTCGTGGTCGAGAATGTCGAACGCATCATGGAGGAAGAAGGACTTTCCCCGCGCGAGGCGACGCGCAAATCCATGGGCCAGATCACCGGCGCGCTGGTCGGCATCGCGCTGGTGCTGTCGGCGGTCTTCGTGCCGATGGCGTTCTTTCCCGGCTCGACCGGCGTGATCTATCAGCAATTCGCGATCACGATCGTCTCGGCCATGGCGCTGTCGGTGGTCGTCGCGCTGACCCTGACGCCGGCGCTCTGCGCGCAGCTTCTGAAACCCGCGCATGGCAAGAGGCGCGGGTTCTTCGGGCTGTTCAACCGCGGCTTCGACGGCACCACGCGCGGCTATACCGGCCTTGTCGGCTGGATCGTGCGCCGGCCGCTGCGGGTGCTGCTGATCTATGCCGCCCTTGGTGCGGCGATGGTCTTTCTGTTCCTGCGCACGCCCGAAGGTTTTCTGCCGGATGAGGATCAGGGCATCATGTTCGTGCTGGTGAACGGGCCGACCGGGGCCACGACCGAACGGACCAGGGCGGTTCTGGATCAGGTCGAGAATTACTTCATGAACGAGGAAGGCGATGTGGTCGACAGCATGTTCGCCGTCGCCGGGTTCAGTTTCGCGGGGCAGGGTCAGAACGTGGGCATCGCCTTCGTGCGGCTGAAGGACTGGAACCAGCGTCCCGATCCGTCGCAGTCGGTGCAGGCGCTGGCGGGCCGGGCCTTCGGCGCGCTGAGCCAGATCCGGGACGCGATGGTGTTCCCGATCGTGCCGCCCTCGGTGATCGAGCTTGGCAATGTCTCGGGCTTCGACTTCTACCTTCAGGCGCGCGGCGGCCAGAGCCACGAACAACTGCTGGAGGCGCGCAACCAGTTGCTGGGAATGGCGGCCCAGAGCCCGCTGATCGCGCAGGCCCGTCCCTCGGGCCTGGAAGACGCGGCGCAGTTCAATCTCGACATCGACTGGCGCAAGGCGGGGGCGATGGGGGTGACGGCCGACAACGTGGCCACGCTGCTTCAGATCGCCTGGACCGGCGCCTATGTGAATGATTTCGTCGATCGTGGCCGGATCAAGCGGGTCTATGTCCAGGGCGAGGCGGATTCGCGCGCCGGACCCTCGGATCTGGACAAGTGGCGGGTGCGCAACGCGACCGGCGGGCTGGTGCCGTTCGCGAACTTCGCGGAGGGCGAATGGACCTTCGGGCCGCAGGGTCTGAACCGCTATAACGGCATTCCTTCGATGCAGATCCAGGGCAGTCCCGCGCCGGGTGTGTCCTCGGGCGACGCCATGGCCGAGATCGAGCGGCTGGTCGGCCAGTTGCCCGGCGGTTTCGATGTCGCATGGACGGGCCTGTCGCTGGAGGAACGGCAGGCCGGGGACCAGACGATGCTGCTTTATGCGCTGTCGCTGGCCGCCGTGTTCCTGTGCCTGGCGGCGCTTTACGAAAGCTGGTCGATCCCGCTGGCGGTGATCCTGGTCATGCCCATCGGAATCCTCGGCGCCCTTGCCGGCGCCTGGGCGGGGGCCTTCGACAACGGGGTCTTCTTCCAGGTCGGATTGCTGACGGTGATCGGGCTGACCGGCAAGAACGCGATCCTCATCGTCGAATTCGCGCGCGAGCAGTCGCAGGCCGGGATGCCGCTGTTCAAGGCCGTGGTCGAGGCCGCGCGCCAGCGGTTCCGCCCGATCATCATGACCTCGATCGCCTTTTCGCTGGGTGTCCTGCCGCTGGTCCTGTCTTCGGGCGCGGGCGCGAACGGGCGCAACGCCATCGGCGCGACCGTGCTGGGCGGAACCCTGGCCGCCACCGCGTTGGGTATCCTGTTCGCGCCGCTGTTCTACGTGCTGATGCGCCGCCTGCTGGGCCGCAAGGACCAGTTCGACTGAGGCCGGGGATGGCCGCGCGTCTCTTCACGCCGCGGCGCGCGGCCCCTGGATACGACCCGCGGGCCTTGCCTGCCTCTGGGAGAGACCGCCTTGATCGACAAGCTGGAAATGTTCCTTGCCGTCGCGAAAGAACGTCATTTCGGCCGCGCCGCCACCAGCCTGGGCATAACCCAGCCCACCCTGTCTGCCGGCATCAAGCAGCTTGAGGAACAGCTTGGCGTCCTGCTGATCTTTAGAGGCTCGCGCTTTGGCGGCCTGACGCCCGAGGGGCAGGCGGCACTGATCTGGGCACGCAGGATCGTCGGCGACAGCCGCCAGTTGCGCGAAGAGATGCGGGCCACCCGGCACGGCCTGTCGGGACGGTTGCGCATCGCTGTCATCCCGACCGCGCTGACCTGGGCCGCGCGGATCAGCGCCCGCTTCGGCCGGGCCCATCCGAACGTCGCCTTCACCATCCTGTCGCGCAATTCGGTCGAGATTTTGCAGATGATCGACGATCTCGACGTCGATGCGGGGATTTCCTATCTGGACAACGAACCGCTGGGCAAGGTCTCGACCGTGCCGCTTTACGACGAACGCTACATGCTGGTCTGCGACCCGGGCAGCGATCTGGCGGGTCGCGATCGCGTGGCATGGGCTGATCTGGACGGGCAGCGGCTGTGCCTGCTGACCTCGGACATGCAGAACCGGCGGATCATCAATCGCAACCTTTCGGCCGCCGGGGTGACGCCGCAGGCCAGCGTCGAATCCGGCTCGACCGTGGTGCTGGTCTCCCATGTGGTCGAGGGGGGCTGGGTCACCATCCTGCCCGAGGATATCGCCGCCTTTCTGGGCCACGGCAAGAACCTGCGCCTGATCCCGCTGGAAAAGCCGCAGACGATTCACGCCGTGGGTCTGGTCGCGCCGTGGCGCGAACCGCATACGCCGGTGCTGGAGGCGCTGTTGGCCGAGGCGCGGCGGCTGGTTGTCGATAGGTAATTTCTATCGACTGACGGAATTGCGTTATTGATTTTCCATTGCCGGACCTGTTTGCTGAAGCCACGGGACCGTCGAAAGGCCAGCCATGCATCACGATGCGCAAGCCCCGACCGAGAACGAGATTCGCGCGGTCGCCGCGCCGCTCGCCTCGCTCGAAGGGCCGTTACTGCCGATGCTGCACGCGGTGCAGCACGAATACGGCTGCGTGCCCGAAGCCGCGGTGCCGGTTCTGGCCGATCTGCTGAACCTGTCGCGGGCCGAGGTCCACGGTGTCGTCAGCTTCTACCACGATTTCCGCAAGGCTCCGGCGGGAAAGCATATTCTGCGCCTCTGCCGGGCCGAGGCCTGTCAGTCCATGGGCGGCCAAGCCCTGGCCGAGGCGACCCTGGCAAGGCTGGGCATCGGCTGGCACGACACCACGGCCAATGGCGCGGTCACGGTCGAGCCGGTCTATTGCCTGGGCCTGTGCGCCTGCGCCCCCGCCGCCATGCTGGACGACCGCGTCGTCGCGCGACTGGATGCGGCCCGCCTTGACAGATTGCTGGCCGAGGCCGGCGCATGAGGATCTGGGTTCCCATGGACAGCGCCGCGAAGGCCGTCGGCGCCGACGAGGTGGCCGAAACCATCGCCCGCGAGGCCGCATCACGCGGAATTGACGTGCGGATCATCCGCAACGGCTCGCGCGGCATGATCTGGCTGGAACCCCTGGTCGAGATCGACCGCGGAGACGGGCGCGTGGGCTACGGCCCCGTCGCGCCCGAGGATGTGGCCGCGCTGCTGGACGGCAAGCTGGAAAGCCTGGGCCCGGTCGAGGCGATCCCGTTCTTTGCCCGCCAGACCCGTTTGACCTTCGCGCGCTGCGGTTTGACCGATCCGCTGGATTACGACGATTACCAGGCCCATGGCGGTCTGGCCGGATTGCGCCGGGTCATTGCCATGAGCCAAGAGGAGATCGTGCAGGAGGTCACCGCCAGCGGGCTGCGCGGGCGGGGCGGTGCGGGCTTTCCCACCGGCATCAAGTGGAAGACGGTGATGCAGGCCGAGGCCATGCAGAAATACATCGTCTGCAACGCCGATGAGGGCGACAGCGGCACCTTCGCCGACCGCATGATCATGGAGGGCGATCCCTTCACCCTGATCGAGGGCATGGCGATCGCGGGGATCGGCGTGGGTGCGACGCGCGGCTATGTCTATCTGCGCAGCGAATATCCCGATGCGATCCGGGCAATGAACGCGGCGGTCGGGATCGCGCGCAGGCGCGGCCTGCTGGGCCCATCCGTTCTGGGATCGGATCACGCCTTCGAGATGGAGATCCGCGTGGGCGCGGGCGCCTATGTCTGCGGCGAGGAAACCAGCCTGCTCAACAGCCTCGAAGGCAAGCGCGGCGTGGTGCGCGCCAAGCCGCCGCTGCCGGCGCTGGAAGGATTTCTGGGCAAGCCGACCGTGGTCAACAACGTCATCACGCTGGCCACGATCCCCGTGATCTTCGAGAAGGGCGCCGACCATTACGCGGGCTTCGGCCATAACAGGTCGCGCGGCACTGCGACGCTGCAGATCGCCGGCAATGTGAAACGCGGCGGATTGTTCGAGGCCGGATTCGGCCTGACTTTGGGCGAGGTCGTCAACGACGTCGCCGGCGGCACCGCCAGCGGCCGGCCCGTGAAGGCGGTGCAGGTCGGCGGACCGCTGGGCGCCTATCTGCATGAGGGTCAGTTCGACACCAGGATGGGCTACGAGGAATTCGACGCCGAGGGCGGGCTGATCGGCCATGCCGGGCTGGTCGTGTTCGACGACAGCGCCGACATGCTGCGCATGGCGCGCTTCGCGATGGAGTTCTGCGCCATCGAATCCTGCGGCAAATGCACGCCCTGCCGCATCGGCGCGGTGCGTGGGGTCGAGACCATCGACCGCATCGCCGCCGGCGATCCCGCCGCCGCCGAATTGCTGACCGATCTGTGCGAGACGATGAAGGACGGCTCGCTCTGCGCGCTTGGCGGCTTCACCCCGTTCCCGGTCATGTCCGCACTGCGCCATTTCCCCGACGACTTCGCGACCCGCAAGGAGGCCGCCGAATGAAGGACTTCATCATCCCGCAATTCCCGCCCGGTTCCGATCCGCAGGACGAGCGCGACATGGGAACGCCCGCCCGGTCGGGCGCCCCCGTCAGCCTGAGCATCGACGGTTTCGCGGTGACAGTGCCCGAGGGCACTTCGGTCATGAGGGCCGCGGCCGAGGCCGGGATCATGGTTCCCAAGCTCTGCGCCAGCGACAATATGGAAGCCTTTGGATCCTGCCGCCTCTGCGTCGTCGAGATCGAGGGCCGCAAGGGCACGCCCGCATCCTGCACCACGCCCGTGGCGGAAGGCATGGTCGTTCACACCCAGTCCGGCAAGGTCAAGCGCATCCGCAAGGGGGTGATGGAGCTGTATATCAGCGATCACCCGCTGGATTGCCTGACCTGCGCGGCCAATGGCGATTGCGAATTGCAGGATGCGGCGGGGCAGGTGGGTCTGCGCGACGTGCGCTATGCGCCCGGCCAGAACCATTTCGATCCCTCGGGCAGCGGCGCGCGCAGCCAGGCCGAGGCGCGGCTGCGGATGCCGGTCGATCAGGCCAATCCCCGTTATGTGCCGAAGGACGAAAGCAACCCCTATTTCACGTTCGATCCGTCGAAATGCATCGTCTGTTCGCGCTGCGTCCGGGCCTGCGAAGAGGTGCAGGGCACCTTCGCGCTGACCATCGAGGGGCGCGGCTTCGACAGCAAGGTCAGCGCCGGGGCGGCGACCGACGATTTCCTGCATTCCGAATGCGTCAGTTGCGGTGCCTGCGTGCAGGCCTGTCCGACCGCGACCTTGCAGGAAAAATCCGTGATCGAGATGGGCACGCCGCATCGGTCGGTCATCACCACCTGTGCCTATTGCGGCGTCGGATGCAGCTTCAAGGCAGAGCTGAACGGCGATCAGCTTGTCCGCATGGTCCCCTACAAGCATGGCAAGGCGAACCGGGGCCATTCCTGCGTCAAGGGCCGCTTCGCCTATGGCTATGCCAACCACCGCGACCGCATCCTCAAGCCGATGATCCGCGACCGCATCGACGAGCCCTGGCGCGAGGTCGAATGGGACGAGGCTCTGGCCTTTGCCGCCGGCCGGATGAGTGCGTTGCAGCAGAAATACGGCCGCCGGTCGATCGGCGTCATCACCTCAAGCCGCTGCACCAACGAGGAAACCTACCTGGTGCAGAAACTGGCGCGGGCGGTGTTTCTGAACAACAACACCGATACCTGCGCCCGGGTCTGCCATTCGCCGACCGGCTACGGACTGGGCAAGACCTTCGGCACCTCGGCCGGCACGCAGGATTTCGACAGTGTCGAGAAGGCCGATGTGGTGATGATCATCGGTGCCAATCCGACCGATGGCCACCCGGTCTTCGCCAGCCGGCTGAAAAAGCGGCTGCGTCAGGGCGCGCGGCTGATCGTCGTGGATCCGCGCCGCACCGATATCGTGCGCAGCCCGCATGTCGAGGCAGCCTATCACCTGCCGCTGCGGCCGGGCACCAACGTCGCCGTCGTCACCGCAATGGCGCATGTCATCGTGACCGAGGGGCTGGTGGACGAAGCGTTCATCCGCGAGCGCTGTGACTGGGACGAATTTCAGCATTACGCCGAATTCGTCAGTCAGGACCGCCACAGCCCCGAAACCATGCAGCCGCTGACCGGCGTTCCCGCCGCCGATCTGCGTGCCGCCGCGCGGCTTTACGCGACCGGCGGCAACGGGGCGATCTATTACGGTCTGGGCGTGACCGAACATTCCCAGGGCTCGACCACGGTCATGGGGATCGCCAACCTTGCGATGCTGACCGGCAATGTCGGACGCGAGGGCGTCGGCGTGAACCCTCTGCGGGGGCAGAACAACGTCCAGGGTTCCTGCGACATGGGCAGCTTTCCGCATGAACTGCCCGGCTATCGCCATGTGAAACTGCCCGATGTCCGCAAGATCTTCGAGACGGCGTGGGGGGTCGAGATCGACCCCGAACCCGGCCTGCGCATCCCCAACATGCTTGATGCGGCGGTCGAGGGAACGTTCAAGGGGCTTTACTGCCAGGGCGAGGATATCCTGCAATCGGACCCCGATACCCACCATGTCGCGGCGGGCCTGAAGGCGATGGAATGCGTCATCGTCCATGATCTGTTTCTGAACGAGACCGCGAATTACGCCCATGTCTTCCTGCCGGGTTCGTCCTTCCTCGAAAAGGAGGGCACCTTTACCAATGCCGAACGCCGCATCAACCGCGTCCGCCGGGTCATGGCGCCGCTGAACGGTTTCGAGGACTGGGAGGTGACGCAGGCCCTGGCCAACGCGATGGGCGCGAACTGGACCTATACCCATGCCAGTCAGATCATGGACGAGATCGCGGCGACCACCCCCACATTCGAAGGCGTCAGCTTTGCCCTTCTGGAAGAGAAGGGATCGGTCCAGTGGCCCTGCAACGAGGCCGCGCCCGAAGGCACGCCGACGATGCATGTGGATCACTTCGTGTCGGGCAAGGGCCATTTCATCGTCACCGAATATCTGCCGACCGACGAGAAGTCCGGGCCGCGTTTCCCGCTGCTGCTGACCACGGGGCGGATCCTGTCGCAATACAATGTGGGCGCGCAGACGCGGCGGACCGCGAATGTCGTCTGGCACCCCGAGGACGTTCTGGAAATCCACCCCCACGACGCCGAGACGCGCGGCGTGAACCAGGGCGACTGGGTGCGGCTGGCCAGCCGATCGGGCGAGACGACGCTGCGGGCGACCCTGACCGACCGGGTGGCGCCGGGCGTGGTCTACACGACCTTCCACCATCCGGCGACGCAGGCCAATGTCGTGACCACGGATTTTTCGGACTGGGCGACGAACTGTCCGGAATACAAGGTGACGGCAGTGCAGGTCAGTCCCTCGAACGGGCCTTCGGACTGGCAGGAATGCTATAACGAACAGGCCGAACGCGCCCGCCGCATCCTGCCCGCCGCGGAATGACAACGCTGCCCGATCCCCTGGCCCGCGTGCAGGCGGTCCATGTCCGGCCGGGCAGCCGCGCCGCCGCGCAGCGTGTCGTGCCCGAGGAAACGCCGGTCGCACTGGTCTATGACGGCACCACCCACGCGGTGATGATGGCGACGCCCGCCGATATCGAGGATTTCGCGATCGGCTTCTCGCTGACCGAAGGGATCGTGACCGGGACCGGTCAGATCGCCTCGTGCGAGATCGTGACCCACGACAAGGGCGTCGAGGCGCGGATCTGGCTGGCCGAGGACCGGGGCGATGCGCTGGCCGCGCGGCGGCGCACGCTGGCCGGACCGGTGGGCTGCGGGCTGTGCGGGATCGACAGCCTCGATCAGGCGGTGCGCGCGCTGCCCGATCGCCACGGCGCGGGCCCGGTGCTGAGCGTCGAAGAGATCGCCGGCGCCACCGAATCCCTGCGCGGCTGGCAGCCGCTGCACGACCAGAGCCGGGCGGTCCACGCCGCCGGGTTCCTGATGCCGGGCAAGGGCGTGGTCCTGGCACGCGAGGATGTGGGACGGCACAACGCGCTGGACAAGCTGATCGGCGCGATGGCACGGCAGGGTCATCAGGCGGGGCAGGGCGCCTTCGTGCTGACCAGCCGCGTCTCGGTCGAGATGGTGCAGAAATGCGCCATGGCGGGCGGCTGTGTGCTGATCGCCGTCTCCGCCCCCACTGCCCATGCCCTGCGGCTGGCAACGGGCGCGGGCATCACCCTGGCCGCCTTCGCGCGCGGCGAGGGATTCGATCTGTTCTGCCACCCCGAACGCCTGCGGGACGAGGTTTCCGATGTCGCCTGAAAAGATGGTCGTCATGGCCAACCAGATCGCCGCCTTTTTCAACACCCAGCCGGGGGATCCGGCGCCGAAGGTCGCGGCCCATCTGGCCGATTTCTGGGAACCCCGGATGCGGACGCAGTTGCAGGATTACATTCGCGCCGGCGGCGCTGGCCTCGACCCCAGCGTCGAGGCCGCCGCAAGGCTTCTGCGGGACTGACCCCATCGCCATTCGCGGCGGCTGAAATGGCCTTCACGAGATCCTGATGTCGCAGCACCCCGGCCTGTCGTGCCGTTCTTTGCCTTTGCGTGAAACCCGGCTGCCAGTCGCGGGTTGGATCCGCAAAGGCATGAAGAACCGCGGGAGCAGGAAATGTCCGAGACGCTGGATCTGTCGCGACTGCGCGTCTGCGTGGTGATGAACCGGGGCTCGGGCCGCGGAAAGGAGAAACGACTGCGCGGCCAGATCGAGGACGCACTGAAGCCGCGCTGCGCGCATTTCGAGATCCGTCCCACGACACGCGGCAGCGATCTGACCGACATGGCGCGGCAGGCGGTCGGCGACGGCTTTGGCCTGATCATCGCCTGCGGCGGCGATGGCACGCAATCGGCAGTGGCCGGGGCGCTGGCCGGGACAGAGGCCGTCATGGGTATTCTGCCCGGCGGAACCTTCAACTACTTTGCCCGCGACCTGGGCGTCGGCGAGACGATCGAGGATGCGCTGGAGACCATCTGCAACGGTTGCGCCCGTCCGATCGACATCGGCCAGATCGAAAATCTCATCTTTCTGAACAATGTCAGCCTTGGCGCCTATCCACATATCCTGAAGACCCGTGAAAGCATCTACAAGCGCTGGGGCCGGTCGCGGATCGCGGCCTATTGGTCGGTGCTGGTCGCCCTGCGCCGCCTGCGCCACCCGATGCAATTGAAAGCCCGCGTGAACGGCGATACGCGCGATGTCACGACCGCGCTGGTCTTCGTCGCCCGCAGCGCCTATCAGCTGGACAATTTCGGGCTGGAAGGCGCAGACGCGATCCGGCAGGGCAAGTTCGCATTGCTGATCGCGAAGGCGCTGAAGCCGATGCCGCTGATCCGCTCTGCGTTGCGGCTGGCCTTCGGGTTTTCCGCCCGAAACAGCGATTTCGACCTGATCGAGACCGATGAGGTCACGATCGAATCGCGCAAGCACAGGATGCTGGTCGCCCATGACGGCGAAAAGACGGTGATGGCCAGTCCGTTCCGCCTGCGGGTCTGGCATGACGGTTTGCAGGTGCTGTTGCCGGCGGACGGGGTCAACAAGACAAGGGACAACGGCGGATGACCCGGATCCTGCATCTGTCGGATCTGCATTTCGGGTTTCACCGTCAGTCTCTTGTCGAACCGCTGCTGGCGCGGATCAACCGGGCGGCTGCGGATCTGGTCGTCGTCACCGGTGATCTGACCCATCGTGGACGTCCCGGTCAATACGGGCTGGCCGCCGATTTCCTGTCGCGTATCACCGCGCCGGTGCTGAGCGTGCCGGGAAACCATGACGTGCCGCTCTACAATATCCCGGTGCGTTTCCTGATCCCCTGGCGCGGCTACCGGCTGGCGATCAACCCCGATCTTGATCCGGCCGGCGTTGCGGGCAGGGTCCGCGTGCTGGGCCTGAACAGCGTCGATCCCTTTGCCTGGCAGCGCGGCGTGATCCGCGATGGAGAGATCGCCCGACTGACCGCCAGCCTTGATCCGCTGGCGGTGAACATCGTCGCGCTGCATCATCCGTTGCAGCACATGCCGGGTGTGGACAAGGAACTGGCCGCCCGCGCCCCGCAATTGCTGCGACGCCTGGAAGCGGCGGGCGTCAGCATGGTTTTCAGCGGCCATCTGCACGTCTGGAGCGCCGCGAACCTGCTGGATCACGGCCATCGGCGCATTCTTCAGGTGCAGGCGGGCACGGCGCTGTGCGCGCGCGAAAGCGACAGGCAGAACGAATTCGCGGTGCTGGACATCGACGGCGACGAGGCGGTGATCCACCGCCATGTCGCGCCCATGGCGCAGGACGATTTCGACCCGCCTCAGACGCTGCGGCTGTCGCGCGCCGGCGGCGCATGGCGGCTGATCGAAGGATCCGAACCCGAGCCGATACTGCCCGGCGCGACGGAAACCGCCTTCAGCACCGCGTGAACCGGCTTGCCCGGATGCAGCGCCAGCGCCTGGGCCGATCGTGTCGTGATCCGCGCCAGCAGCGTCTGGGATCCTGCCTCCAGCCGCACCAGCATGGCGCCATCATCGGGGGTCAGGTCGCGGACCACGCCCGCCAGCACGTTCAGCGCCGAGATGCCCGTCGGGCGATCCAGCGCGATCATCACGTCCTGCGCCAGAATCCGCAGGCGCAGCACGGCGCCCGTCGCGCTGTCGATCCGCGACAGCCACAAGGGCCCGGCAGCACTTGCAAGGCGCGTCAGGCCGTCGGCCTCCTGCGCCTCGATCCGCGCGGACAGGATCGCGCCCACCTCGCGCGGACCCAGAAGCGGCGCTGTGGCGGGATCGGACAGGATCTGGGCGGCGGGGCCGGATGCGGCGACGCGGCCGGCCCGCAGCAGCACGATGGTGTTTGCAAGCCGCGCAACCTCGGCGGCGGAATGGCTGACATAGAGGATCGGCAGGCCGGTCTCGTCCCTCAGACGTTCCAGATAGGGCAGGATTCCGTCCTTGCGGGCCTGATCCAGCGCCGCGAGGGGCTCGTCCATCAGCAGCAGGCGGGGATTGGACAGGATCGCGCGGCCCAGGGCCACCCTCTGGCGTTCGCCCCCCGACAGGGCTGCGGGACGGCGCTGCAACAGATGCCCGATGCCCAGCATCTCGACCACGCGATCCTGCACGGCGCCGCCGCCATGCGAGAAGCGGCGTCCGTAAAGCAGGTTCTGCCGCACGCTGAGATGCGGAAACAGCCGCGCCTCCTGAAAGACATAGCCGATACCGCGCCGGTGGGGCGGAAGAAATCGGCGTGCCGCGGTATCCGTCAGGACGGTGCCGCCAGCCTCGATGCGGGCGTGGTCGGGGCGCATCAGGCCGGCGACGGCGTTGACGATGCTGGTCTTGCCCGATCCCGACTGGCCGAACAGGGCGGTAACGCCGGCCGGGGCCTCGAATCGCGCATCCAGCGTGAAGTCCGCAAAGGCGTGGCGGATGGCGACGGACAGCATCATCCGCCCCCGATGCGGCGGGCCACGGCGCGCGACAGGGCTTCGGACAGGAACAGCGCGCCCATGGCAATGGCGACGGCGATCAGGACCAGCCGCACGGCCGCGCCCTCGCCCCCCGGCACCTGAAGGAAGGCATAGATGGCCGAGGGCAGGGTCTGGGTCTGGCCGGGAATGTTGGACACGAAGGTGATCGTCGCACCGAATTCGCCCATCGCCTTGGCAAAGGCCAGGATCATGCCCGCAAGGATTCCGGGCAGGATCAGCGGCAGGGTGATGGTCGCGAAGACCCATGGCCGCGAGGCGCCCAGCGTCGAGGCGGCCTGTTCCAGTTTCGGGTCCACCGCCTCGATGGCCAGCCGGATCGCGCGGACCATCAGCGGAAAGGCCATGATCGCAGCGGCCAGCGCCGCGCCCGTCCAGCGAAAGGCGAAGACGATGCCGAACTGGTCGAGGAATGCACCGATGCTGCCGCGCCGGCCGAAGGTCAGCAGCAGCAGATAGCCGGTCACGACCGGCGGCAGGACCAGCGGCAGATGGACCAGCCCGTTCAGAAGCCCGCGGCCCGCAAACCGCCAGCGCGCCAGCGCATAGGCCACCAGCAAACCCGGCGGCAGGCTGGCCAGCACCGCCACCGCCGAGACCTTCAGCGACAGCGCGACCGCCTGCCATTCCTGCGGGGACAGCCAGTCCGGCACGCTAGTTCAGCATCCTGAAGCCCTGAGCCTCGAAGATCTGCCCGGCGGCCTTTCCCGACAGCGCCTGATAAAAGGACCGCGCCGAGGCGTCATCGGCGTTCTTCAGCAAGGCGGCCGGGTAGATGATCGGTGGATAACTGCCGGCTGGAAAGGTGCCCACCACGCTGACATCGGGGTCGGCCACGGCATCGGTCGCATAGGTCACGCCCAACGGCGCCTCCCCGGCCGAAACCAGTGCCAGGGCTGCGCGCACATTGTCGGCCTGCGCCACGTCGGCCCGCACATCGTCCCACAACCCCAGATTGACCAGCGCCGCCCTGCCATATTGCCCGGCCGGCACGGCATCGACCAGCGCCATGGCCAGCTTGCCGCCCTCCAGCAATCCTTGCAGATCGGTGTCGGGTCCGATCTCGTCCGGCGGCGCACCATCCTTCCTTGCAGGGGCGATCAGCACCAGCCTGTTGCCCAGCAGATCCTTGCGCGCGCCATCGGCCACCAGACCCGCGTCCTGGACCTCGTCCATCCAGGCGACATTGGCCGAGATGAACAGGTCCGCCGGCGCCCCGGCGATGATCTGTCGGGCCAATTGTCCCGATCCGGCATAGGATATCGCCACCCGATCGCCGGTCTTCGTGGTGAAGTCGGCGGCGATCAGGTCCAGCGCGGTCTTCAGCGAGGCCGCCGCGAAGACGGTGACATCGCCGGCATGGGCGGGCAGCGCGGCCACGAAAGCCGCGGCGATCAGGAACGGGCGCATTCGGATCTCGGCATGTCGTAATATCCGCCCGAACCTAACGGAATCCTGCCTCGGCAGGCAAGCGATATTTCCGTCCCGACATATCGGGACGATCGTTCGCCGCCTTGTCGTCCGATCAGCGTCGCAAGGCACTTTCCCCGTTGAGTTTCGCGTCTTTCCTGACTATATCCGATCCAGTCAATCGGGCGACAGGGTCAGAACAGGCCGCATGGGAACGGGTCGGGCATCGTGCCGCGACCCTTTGTCGTTGCCGCGACGGGCATCATAAAGACCGGCGGAGCCAACCGTCAGGCCAGTGAAATCGAACCAAAGGAAACCGATCATATATGTGCGCTAAAGCGACGATGGAGGAATTCGAAGCCCTCCTGAACGAAAGCTTCGACATGGACACGCCCGATGAGGGCAGCGTCGTCAAGGGCCGCGTCATCGCCATCGAGGCGGGTCAGGCCATCATCGATGTCGGCTACAAGATGGAAGGCCGCGTCGATCTGAAAGAATTTGCAAATCCCGGCGAAGAGGCCAACATCACCGTCGGCGACGAGGTCGAGGTCTATCTGGACCGCGTGGAAAACGCCCGCGGCGAAGCCTCGATCAGCCGCGAAAAGGCCCGCCGCGAGGAAGCCTGGGACCGTCTGGAAAAAGCCTATGCCGATGAAGAGCGCGTCGAGGGCGCCATCTTCGGTCGCGTCAAGGGCGGCTTTACCGTCGATCTGGGCGGCGCCGTGGCCTTCCTGCCAGGCTCGCAGGTCGATGTGCGTCCGGTGCGCGATGCCGGCCCGCTGATGGGTCTGAAACAGCCGTTCCAGATCCTGAAGATGGATCGTCGCCGCGGCAATATCGTCGTGTCGCGTCGCGCCATTCTGGAAGAATCGCGTGCCGAACAGCGCGCCGAGGTCATCGCCAACCTGACCGAGGGTCAGACGGTCGACGGCGTCGTCAAGAACATCACCGAATACGGCGCCTTCGTCGATCTGGGTGGTGTTGATGGCCTGTTGCACGTCACCGACATGGCGTGGCGCCGCGTGAACCACCCCTCCGAGATCCTGTCGATCGGCGAGACGGTGAAGGTTCAGGTCATCAAGATCAACAAGGACAGCCACCGCATCAGCCTGGGCATGAAGCAGCTTCAGGCCGATCCCTGGGATACCGTCACCGACAAGTTCCCGCTGGGCAGCGTCCATCAGGGCCGCGTGACCAACATCACCGATTACGGTGCCTTCGTGGAACTGGAGGCCGGTGTCGAGGGTCTGGTCCATGTCAGCGAAATGAGCTGGACCAAGAAGAACGTCCATCCGGGCAAGATCGTCTCGACCTCTCAGGAAGTCGAAGTGATGGTGCTGGAGATCGACGAAGCCAAGCGCCGCGTCTCGCTGGGTCTGAAACAGACCATGCGCAACCCGTGGGAGGTTTTCGCCGAAACCCATCCGACCGGCACCGTCATCGAGGGCGAGGTCAAGAACATCACCGAATTCGGTCTGTTCGTGGGCCTGGAAGGCGATATCGACGGCATGGTCCATCTGTCCGACATCAGCTGGGACGCGCGCGGCGAGGATGCCATCCAGGACTTCCGCAAGGGCGACATGGTCAAGGCCGTCGTCCAGGACGTGGATGTCGAGAAAGAACGGATCAGCCTGTCGATCAAGGCGCTCGAGAACGAGCATATGGCCGAGGCGGTCGACGGCGTGAAGCGTGGCTCGATCGTGACGGCCGTGGTCAGCGCCATCGAGGATGGTGGCATCGAGGTGGAATATAATGGCGTCAAGTCGTTCATCCGCCGCAGCGATCTGGCCCGTGATCGTCAGGACCAGCGTCCCGAGCGGTTCCAGCTCGGCGACAAGGTGGATGCGCGCGTCACCAATATCGATACCAAGACCCGCCGCCTGGGTCTGTCGATCAAGGCCCGCGAGATCGCCGAGGAAAAGGAAGCGATCGACACCTATGGCAGCTCGGATTCGGGTGCGTCGCTGGGCGATATCCTGGGCGCCGCGCTGAACCGCGACAAGTAGGCGCGCCCGTCCCACGACCCGACACCCGCCCCGGCCACCGCCGCGGGCGGGTTCTTCCTTGCCTGAACCGGGGCGTGTACCTGACGTCATTCTGGCGTTTTCCCCAGCAGTTTTCAGGGCTTGGCCGAAACAAGCAGCTTGCGCGAAAACGTCAAAGCTGGCATCGCTAGGAAACTTGTGGGTGTTTTCGTGCGTTGCTTTCGGTCACAGGGTTCGGTCTGCCTTGGCGGCCTGGACAGCAGCAAACATCAGGGGGGCATGATGATCCGTTCCGAATTGATCCAGAAGATTGCCGACGAAAATCCGCATCTCTTCAGGCGCGATGTCGAGCGGATCGTGAATACGGTCTTCGAGGAGATCATCGACGCGATGGCACGGGGCGATCGGGTGGAACTGCGCGGCTTCGGCGCATTTTCGGTCAAGAAGCGCGACGCCCGCACCGGCCGCAATCCGCGCACGGGCGAATCCGTTGATGTCGACGAAAAGCACGTGCCCTTCTTCAAGACCGGCAAATTGCTGCGTGATCGGTTGAACGGCGAGGCCTGACCGGCGTAGAACGGGGATGATCGCGTCGCGCATCGCCGCGCGCCCCCATCCGAGGATCACCCATGCGCTTCATCCGTCTGCTGTTCGTAGCCCTTCTGGCCATCGTGCTGATCGCGGTCGCCCTCGCCAATCGCCAGATGGTGACGCTGTCGGCCTTTCCGGCGAATTTCGGGCAATTCCTGGGCGGAACCTGGTCGGTCAACCTGCCCCTGTTCTTCGTCATTTTCCTGGCCTTCGCGGTCGGGATGCTGGCCGGGCTGGTCTGGGAATATCTGCGCGAAGCCCATATCCGCCGCGAGGCGCGTCAGCGCAGCGCCGAGGTCGCCCGGCTGGAAAACGAGGTCGGCGGACTGCGCCACCGCCATGCCGCGCCACGCGACGAGGTGCTGGCGATCCTGGATCGACCGAAGACCAGCACGACGCCGCCGCGCTCCGGCGCCTCGGCCCAGCCCGCCCCCGGCACGTCGCTGCCCGCCAGTTCGCGATAGATCGCCGTGACGCAGGTCAAGATTTGCGGGCTGCGCGAAAGGGAACATGTCAGAACCGCCGTCGAGGCCGGCGCGCATTACCTGGGCTTCGTCTTCTTCGCCGGATCGCCCCGCGCGGTGACGCCTGACCAGGCTGCGGCGCTGGCCGATGTTGTCCCGCCCGGAATAGCCCGGGTCGGCCTGTTCGTGAATCCCGACGACGCGACGCTGGATCAGGTGCTGTCCACCGCGCCGCTGGACATGATCCAGCTTCACGGCACCGAACAGCCCGGCCGCGTTTCCGCGATCAGGGCCCGGACCGGCCTGCCCGTGATGAAGGCCGTGGGCGTCTCCGGTCCCGAGGATCTGTCGGCGCTGACCGATTACGGACTGGTCGCCGACCTGCTGCTGGTCGATGCCAAGCCGCCAAAGGGCGCGGTTCTGCCAGGCGGCAACGGCCTGGCCTTCGACTGGCACCTGCTTTCCGCGCGGCGCTGGCTGCGGCCCTGGTTTCTCGCGGGCGGGCTGACGCCGCAGAACGTGGCCGAGGCGATCCGCCTGACCCGCGCGCCGGCCGTCGACGTCAGTTCCGGCGTCGAGGCCGCGCCCGGGATCAAGGATCACGACCTGATCCGCGATTTCATCCGGGCCGCCGGATAAGCCCGCCGCTGGTCTGAACCGCCGCGCGCAGATCGAGGGCGTGTGCGTCGCCCCGGATCTTCGCAGTCGTGGCCTTGGCGAGGCATTGATGCGCGACGCCGAATACCGCGCCCGCACCGAAGGCTGCGCCCTGATCCGGTTCACAGCAACCCGACCCGGACGGGTGCGCGGCGCTTCTGTGACCGCCCGGGCTTCACGCCCGGCCATATCGGTTATAAGAAACCCTCTGGACTTCTTCGTTGTCCCAATACCCGAATCCAACCGTGAAGGCAGACCCATGGCCGACGATCTGGTGAACAGCTTCAAGACCGGCCCCGATGAACAGGGCCGCTTCGGCATCTATGGCGGCCGTTTCGTCAGCGAGACGCTGATGCCGCTGATCCTGTCACTGGAGGCCGAATACGAACGCGCCAAGACCGACGCCGATTTCTGGGCGCAGATGGATGATCTCTGGACCCATTATGTCGGTCGCCCCTCGCCGCTCTATCATGCCGAGCGGCTGTCCGAACGGCTGGGCGGGGCGCGCATCTACATGAAGCGCGACGAATTGAACCATACGGGCGCGCACAAGATCAACAACGTGCTGGGCCAGATCCTTCTGGCCCGGCGGATGGGCAAGACCCGGATCATCGCCGAAACGGGGGCGGGCCAGCACGGCGTGGCGACCGCCACGGTCTGCGCCCGGTTCGGTCTGCAATGCGTGGTCTACATGGGCGCGCATGATGTCGAACGGCAGGCGCCCAACGTGTTCCGGATGCGCCTGCTGGGCGCCGACGTGATCCCCGTCACCAGCGGTCGCGGCACGTTGAAGGATGCCATGAACGATGCGCTGCGCGACTGGGTCACCAATGTCCGCGACACTTTCTACTGCATCGGTACCGTGGCGGGGCCGCATCCCTATCCCGCCATGGTCCGCGATTTCCAGTCGATCATCGGCAAGGAAGCGCGCGAACAGATCCTCGCGCGCGAGGGGCGTCTGCCCGACACGATCATTGCGGCGATTGGGGGCGGATCGAACGCGATGGGCCTGTTCTACCCATTCCTCGACGACAGCGAGGTCGCGATCATCGGCGTCGAGGCGGGCGGCAAGGGCGTGGATGACCGGATGCAGCATTGCGCCAGCCTGACCGGCGGGCGCGCGGGGGTGCTGCATGGCAACCGCACCTATCTGTTGCAGGACGAGGACGGGCAGATTCTGGAAGGCCATTCGATCAGCGCCGGGCTGGATTATCCCGGCATCGGGCCGGAACATGCCTGGCTGAAGGACGTGAACCGGGCGCAATATGTCAGCATCACCGACGACGAGGCGTTGAGAGCGTTCCAATTGTGCTGCGAGACCGAGGGCATCATCCCGGCGCTCGAACCCAGCCACGCTTTGGCCCATGTGATGAAGATCGCGCCCGATCTGCCGGCGGATCATCTGATCGTGATGAACATGTGCGGTCGCGGCGACAAGGACATCTTCACCGTTGCCAAGCATCTGGGTGTCGATATCCGGGCCTGAACCCACGCATCCGCGAATCGCGCCATGGCCGGGGCACCGCATGAGGGGGCCAGGCGCAACAGGCTCTCCGCAATCGGCCGGGGCGACCTCCCAGGTCTGTTTTTCTTTCGTGTTTTCAGCATGGCACTTTCGTTTATCGCGCCGATCCTGGTCCCGTGGTCCAATGGGCTGCGGCCACCTTGGATTGCTAGGTTTGCAAGACGCCGGGACGATCCGGTGCCAAGCACAAAAGGAACACGACATGCGCACGAAATTGAGCCTTGCAGCGACAATCCTGATGCTGGGGGCGGCTGCTTCCTATGCCCAGGTGAACAGGACCGTCAACACGCAGGGCGCGGTCAACCTTCACGCCAACTCGGCCGGCGACACGGCCGAGGACAGGTCCGGCGCGGACAACGATTCGGTCGAGCATTCCAGCACCCAGGGAGGCAATGCAGGCGTCGACAATGATTCTGTCAGCCACGAAGCTCAGGGTCAGGACAGCCACGACGACGGCAAGGGCGATGCCGAGACGGCGGACCACGGCAAGGGCGATGCCGAGAAGGCGGATGATGGCCCGGGTGGCTCCGACAACCATGCCGATGGTGAGCAACAGGATTGATTGCCGCCGGCCTTCGCCCGATAATCCGAAAACCCGCCGAGCGCGGAATCCCGCAAATCGGGTGCTTGCAAACCCCAGGTGACGGGCGCGATCGCGCCCGTCCTCCTGTCTGGATCCGGAAAGAACCGTGACGATATCAGACGCCCGTCTTGGACTCTTTTTCGCGCTGGTGACCGCGACGATTGCCGGAACATCCGCATTCGCACAAACCGCGACGCAGGTGGCGCCTGCGCCCACGACCCAGACGGAAAATCAACCTTCGGACATCTCGTCTCAGGTGACGAGGCAACTTCTGTCGCAGGGCTATCGCAACGTGACGGCACGCCGGACACTTCTGGGCAAGCTGGTCATTACGGCAAGAAAAGATCGCTTCGACCGGGAAATCGTGATCGACCCGCGAAACGGTGCGATTCTGCGCGACCTGTTGCGGCGCCCCCGCCAGTTCGACGGCCCGGATCCGTCGACGGCAAGCGATCGCTCGCGGCCGGGCATAGCGATCGGTCACTACGGCGAAGAGGGTTCCGATGGAAAGCAACCCACCGCAGAGGGAAGTGACGAGACCGGCGACAACGGGCACGACAACTCCGGTGACCAATCAGGCGATCGGTCGGAAGGCAATTCCGAAGGCGGTGAGGGCTCGGACGATGGATAGGTCCGCGGTCGACCGGGTTCGCCGATGCTGAAGCACATTCCTCTGATCGTCATTCTCATGTTGCAGACTGTCTCGGCCGCCTATCTGGTGCGCGACATGGTGCTGTCGGTGGCGGGGATCTATTTCGAACCTCTTTCCTGGCAGTATACCGAATATCTGGACATCGCCGCCGCGGCGGGACTGCTTGGTGGGATCGGGCTGGGCGCGCGGATGCTGGTGATGACCCTGCGCGGCCGGCATGCGGCCGAGGCCAAGCTTCGCCGTGCCTCGACCGCCTTCATGGAACTGACTGCGCAGCGGTTCTGCGAATGGAATCTGACCCCGGCTGAACGGGACGTGGCGCTTTTCGCCCTGAAAGGACTGTCCGTGTCGGAGATCGCCGCCCTGCGCGGTACATCGGAAGGCACGGTCAAGGCTCAGACCACCTCGGTCTACCGCAAGGCCGGCGTGACCAGCAGGCCGCAATTGCTCAGCCTGTTTATCGAGGATCTGTTCGATCCTGATCTTTCCCCGATCCAGCCGCAGCCACGCAAGGATTCCCTGATCGGCGCCGCGGAACGATGATCCGCTGGCGAAGGGATCACCGGCGTCGTCTCGCCCCTGCGGTCCCCTTCAAAGGGCCTCGGTGCCGGTCGGCGGAAAACCGCTTTCGTTTCGCATGACGCAGCGGCAGATGAACCGCATGGCTTCCGCCGCGCGTTTGGCCTCCATACCGCATGACGGAGGTTAGACATGCTGAGCAATACCATGAAGATGATGATGGCGGGCGGCAAGATCGCTGCCCTGACAGCCCTGATGGGCACCACCGCCCTGGCCCATGACGCGACCAGAATCGAGACCGAAGATGGCAACACGGCCATTGTTCCCGGTGCCGCCGCAGATGCGGAATCCTCGGTCGGAGCGGTGACGGAATCGCCTTATCCGCTGGTCGTCCAGGTCGAAAACGATCAGGTCGTTGCCGAGACGCTGATTGCGCAGGGCTTTACCGATGTCCGCATCCTGCGCGAAGGACCGATGATGACCGTCACCGCGCAGCGCGATGGACAGCCGATCGAGCTGGTCTACAGCGTGGCCAATGGAAGCCTGGTTTCGGTGAATGGCGAAGAGCTGCGCCGCGAACCCGAAGGAGCCTCGGCCGGCGATTCAAGGAATGTTCCGGCAGCCTCCGCGGGTGCTGCGACCGATTCCGATGCTGACGGCATGGATGGCGATGACGATGCGTCCGACGACGGCATGGGCGAGGACAGCAGCACCGATGACGATACCACGGGCGATGGCATGAGCGACGGCATGACGGGCGACGGCATGACCGACGGCAACTCCGATGATGGCATGTCCGGTGACGACGGCTCGGACGCGGGCGCGGACAGCTCGACGGATGGCGCGGATACAGGGGCCGACGGATCGTCGGACGGCGCGTCTGCCGGGGGCGATGCTGCGGGTGGCAATTCCAGCGGCGGAGATTCCAGCGGTGGGGATTCCGGCGGTGGTGATTCGGATGGCGGAGATTCCGATGGTGGCGACAGCACCAATGGGTAACGCTTGATCAGCGGTGAATTACCGGGGGCCGGATTCGTCCGGCCCCTTTTCCGGTCGCCCGACGGACCGGCCTGGAAAACGTCGTCTTCGCACGCAAAGGATTCATGTCGGGCGCAGGTGGCCCCCTGCGCCGGGGCCTGTCATCCATTCGCTTCCGCCTGATGCGCCTGCAGCAATTCCAGCGGAACGATATCCAGCGCCCGTCGATGCGTCGCATCCAGGACCACCTTGGGCGCGGCCATTTCCTGCGCCGCCTGCAGAAAGCGCGCGGCGCACAGGCACCAGCGATCGCCAGCCTTCAGCCCGGCGAAGCGGAATTCCGGTCGGGGCGTGGACAGATCGTTGCCCAGATATTTCGACATGGCCAGAAATTCGTCGGTCACGATCACGCAGATCGTATGGCTGCCGCGATCCTCAGGTCCGGTATCGCAACATCCGTTGCGAAAGAAGCCGGTCTTCGGCCGGTCCGAACACGTCTCCAACGGCCCGCCGAGAACGTTCAGGGATCGCTCCATCCTCGTCTCCTCCTGGAAACAGGATAAACCAGCCGCGCCTGTCGGCCAATCCCCCGCCGTTCACAAGCCCGATGGCAGGGGGGCAGGGTGCCATGACACCCATCGGCCGTGAAAATCCGCGCGCCCCAGCGACCAGCCATGGACGGCGCCGTTCCACAGCCGCAGCGACAGCGCCGCGCCGGGGCCGCACCCGTCGGATTCCATCGCGAAATGCGCCAGTGGTGCGTCCGGGCCGGCCCGCGCTGCCGCAGCCTGCAGGGCGGCCGCGCAAACCCCTTGCGTCGCTTCCGGAAAATATTGTGCCGCCACGGTGTGACAGACGAATGTCACGCGCCCCGGCGCGGCCTTGGCCAGACGCGCAATCAGCCAGTCGCCCGCATCGCCCTGCGCCACCTGCGGCGGAAAGACCCGCGCCAGATCCAGCGCGCCGCGCAGCCGGGCCAGCCGGGCCGACTGATCCGCCCAGCAATAGGCCTGCAACCGCAGCCGGTCCGCCACCGGATCGACCGGCCGCAGATCGACGCCCTCGGCCTCGGCCAACCGGAACTCTCCGGCTGGAAACTGTCCGTCCCATCGCGGCCGCAAGGTCACGCCGGCGCCCTGGTCGGACGCAGGCCGGTCGGCATGGGCGCCGGGCTGCGCGTGCGCGGGCCGCAGATGGTAATGCGCGAAATTCAGGTTCAGACCGGCCGAGGCGCCCAGTTCCAGCGCCCTCAGCGGCAAGCCACATCGTTGTGCGAGGAACCGGGCCGCTGCGATGATCGCCGCCGACCGCGCGACCTCGTTCGTCTGCGGCGGGCTGTCCAGCCAGCGCAGAAGACAGGCCTCATGCGCGGTCAGGACCGACAGCAACAGCGCCGCGTCCACCCTGCCCGAGGCATAGGCGCGGGCCAAGGCTGGGGCGGCGCCGCGCAGGACCAGCGCGTGCAGCCCGCCGCACAGCCGCAGAGGCACGGAATCGGCGCTGGATGAGGGATCGCCGCGCCAGTCCAGAACGCGCCGCGCGACCGCGCCCGAATCGTGGCGCAGGCAATCCGCAAGCAGATCGCAGACGCGCGCAGTCAGCGGTGAGCCCAGATCGCGGCAGGATCGCGCCTGATCGCGAAACGCGGCCCGAACCGCCGCTTCGTTCATCGGAACCGCCGGGTCAATGCGCGCAGACGCTCGGCCATGCTGGCCGGAGCGGCCTCGATCTCGGTCGCCGGAGCGGGATTGCCTTCGGTCCTGCCGGGCGAGGGTTTTGTGGATCCTGCCCCGTCCGGCCCGGTCCTGCCGGTATTCCGCGCAGGCTGGGTGCGGGCTGCGACGGCGTTCTGAAACCGCCCGCCATCGCCTGCGGCCAGAAACGGCGATCCATCCGCGATTCCGCGCAGCAGATCATCCAGCCAGTCGCGATCGGACCTGGCGAAGTCCGACAGAACATAGGCCGCCACCCGGTCCTTGTGTCCCGGATGGCCGATGCCCAGCCGCACACGCTGGTATTCCGGCCCGATATGCTGATGGATCGATCGCAGCCCGTTATGGCCGGCGTGACCCCCGCCCGACTTTACCCGGCATTTGCCCGGCGCAAGATCCAGTTCGTCATGGAACACGATCACATCGGCAGGCGTCAGCTTCAGATAGCGCATGGCCTCGCCCACCGATTGCCCCGACAGGTTCATGAACGTGCCCGGTTTCAACAGGGCAATGCGGTATTCACCCAGCCGTGCCTCGATGCTCTGGCCCTGAAACCGTGCCCTCCACGGACCCAGGTCGTGGTCGGTCGCGATGCGGTCAACCGCCATGAAACCGATATTGTGACGGTTCCCTGTATATTTCATGCCCGGATTGCCCAGGCCCACGATCAGTTTCATCTGCCTCTCCCGGCGCGAAATTCGTTCCATGCCTTGCGGCGGACCTTGCCGGTTACTAAGACTCTGTCAACCTTTCGCGGCTAAGGGATGGGACAGCGCCCGGTCGAATCGCGCGGACGGGAATAACAGGCAAGGACAGACGATGAGCGATCCGGCGGAATTCTACATGAACACCCTCGTTCCCATGGTGGTCGAACAGACCTCTCGCGGGGAACGGGCCTACGACATCTTCTCGCGGCTGCTGAAGGAACGCATCATCTTCGTTTCGGGTCCGGTCCATGACGGCATGTCCACGCTGGTCTGCGCGCAATTGCTGTTTCTCGAGGCGGAGAATCCGTCGAAGGACATCAGCATGTACATCAACAGCCCTGGCGGGGTCGTGACCTCTGGCCTGTCGATCTATGACACGATGCAATATATCCGGCCCAAGGTCTCGACCCTGGTGGTGGGGCAGGCGGCCTCGATGGGATCGCTGCTGCTGGCGGCGGGCGAACCGGGGCTGCGGTTTTCGCTGCCCAACAGCCGGGTCATGGTGCACCAGCCCTCGGGCGGCTATCAGGGCCAGGCAACCGATATCCTGATCCACGCCCGCGAAACCGAAAAGCTGAAGCGGCGGCTGAATGAAATCTATGTGAAGCATACCGGGAAATCACTGGCCGAAGTCGAGGAGGCGCTGGAACGCGACCGCTTCATGTCGCCCGACGAGGCAAAGGAATGGGGCCTGATCGACGAGGTGGTGCAGCCGCGCGGCAAGGCCGAGAGTGGGAAGAAATAGACACGTTTGGGGGATTGTGACGCGGGCGCGTCATCCCTAACATGAGCAGGACGATCCGCGCCGCCGATCCTGGTGGCGGCGGAACAGACCAATGCGGCGCGGACCGGGCCCCGGCCGTGCCGCCCGTCAGGCCCCGGCGGCGGGCGGAAATGAAGGAAGTGGACGATGGCCAACCAGTCCGGCGGTGACAGCAAGAACACGCTTTATTGCAGCTTTTGCGGCAAGAGCCAGCACGAGGTCCGCAAGCTGATCGCGGGTCCGACCGTGTTCATCTGCGATGAATGCGTCGAATTGTGCATGGACATCATTCGCGAAGAAACGAAGTCCAGCGGTCTGAAATCCGGTGACGGCGTGCCGACGCCGAAGGAGATCTGCCAGGTTCTGGACGATTACGTGATCGGGCAGGAACATGCCAAGCGGGTTCTGTCGGTCGCCGTGCACAATCACTACAAGCGGCTGAACCATGGCGCGAAATCCGATATCGAACTGGCCAAGTCCAACATCCTGCTGATCGGCCCGACCGGTTGCGGCAAGACCCTGCTGGCGCAGACGCTGGCGCGGATCCTGGATGTGCCCTTCACCATGGCCGACGCAACCACCCTGACCGAGGCCGGCTATGTCGGCGAGGATGTCGAGAACATCATCCTCAAGCTGCTGCAATCCAGCGAATACAATGTCGAACGCGCGCAACGCGGCATCGTCTATATCGACGAGGTGGACAAGATCACGCGCAAGTCGGACAACCCCTCGATCACCCGCGATGTCAGCGGCGAGGGGGTGCAGCAGGCGCTTCTGAAGATCATGGAGGGAACGGTGGCCAGCGTGCCGCCGCAGGGTGGCCGCAAGCATCCGCAGCAGGAATTCCTTCAGGTGGATACGACCAATATCCTGTTCATCTGCGGCGGGGCCTTCGCGGGACTCGACCGGATCATCTCGCAGCGCAACAAGGGCACGGCGATGGGTTTCGGCGCCGAGGTGAAAGAGAACGATGACCGCGGCGTGGGTGAGACGTTCAAGGACCTGGAACCCGAGGATCTGCTGAAATTCGGCCTGATCCCGGAATTCGTGGGCCGTCTGCCGGTGATCGCGACCCTGACCGATCTGGACGAAGATGCGCTGATCATCATCCTGACCAAGCCTAAGAACGCGCTGGTCAAGCAGTATCAGCGCCTGTTCGATCTGGAAGGCGTGCAGCTGACCTTCACCGAAGATGCGCTGGACGCCATCGCCAAGCGCGCCATCGCGCGCAAGACCGGCGCGCGGGGCCTGCGTTCGATCATGGAGGATATCCTGCTTGACACGATGTTCGACCTGCCGGGCATGGACAGCGTCGAAGAGGTTGTCGTGAACGAGGATGCGGTGCTGAATGCGTCGGTCAAACCGCTTCTGATCCATGCCGATCAGAAGAAGGAAAGCGCCTCGGCCGGCTGACGGCGACGCTGGCGCCTGCTGCGGGGACAGCGCCGGTTCCGGCCGGGCGCGCCGCAGACAGGCCGGCGAAAACCGCAATCGGACGGCCTGGCTTTTTCCCTGTGCCGGCGATGCCCCTGCGCGCTGCGAAGGCTGGACCTGAGAAGCTGTTTGCGCCATAGCTTGCGGCGAAGATGATGAAGAGGCCGGTGCCGATGTCCCTGAAATCCAAGCTGCTGCGCATGTTGACCTGGTGGAACGGCCAGACATTGAACACCCAGTTCTGGACCTGGCGGAACGGCATCAAGGTCGGCGAGGACGATCAGGGCAATCTCTTCTATCGGAACAAGGACGGCTCGCGCCGCTGGGTGATCTATTCGGGCGAGGCCGAGGCCAGCCGGATCAGCCCGGAATGGCACGGCTGGCTGCACCACACCTGGGCCGAGCCGCCGACCGAAGCACCGTTGATCCACAAGACCTGGGAAAAGCCGCATGTGCCGAACATGACAGGCACCCCGGGCGCCTATTATCCGCCCGGCTCTTTGTATCGGGCCGATCCCGCGCCGCGGCGCGACTATGATGCGTGGCAGCCCGAGTAGATGACGGCAGCGGTCGAGCAGCGGGCAGAGCAGCGCGCCGAATTGCTGGCCGGCGGCGTCGTTCTGGCCGTCGCCGCGGGCTTTCTGATCTGGGCCCTGGGCGGCACGATGGCCGGACGCGGCGGCTATGAATTGACAGCCTCTTTTCCAGATGTGGACGGCATCGATGTCGGCACCGAGGTTCGGCTGGCGGGCGTC
>CEOS01016353.1_pt1 | contig 27950 bp, 26 predicted proteins | sample 530601 | NCBI WGS metagenome assembly CEOS01 (sample SAMEA2620666, study PRJEB7988) | marine metagenome | biome: marine biome (ENVO:00000447); feature: mesopelagic zone (ENVO:00000213); material: "saline water (ENVO:00002010), including plankton (ENVO:xxxxxxxx)" | depth 1000 m
CACCGTCGGTGCAGGCGTCGTCTCCAGCGTCTCCAAGTAAGAGCCGCCCGCCCCAGACGGGGTGAGAGACAGATCAAAGGGCCGTCCCAGCAGGGCGGCCCTTTTTTATGTGGGCGTGATCTGGAAGGCTGCGCACGTACAGGCGGCCTTGGCGGCATCGGCGCCTCTGAACCAATTGCGGGCAATATGCAGGAGAGCCGGTTCTGCCCTGTTGCACTTGCCCGCCTGATCAGGCATTACACCGCTTCGCCTGAGCGGGTATAGCTCAGCTGGTAGAGCGACGGTCTCCAAAACCGTAGGTCCTGGGTTCAAGTCCTAGTGCCCGTGCCAGGCGGATTTCCCTTAGACTGCGATTGATCGCGTGAGCGTTTGCCACATTGCGCCGGGGCGAAGTTGCACTAATTTCAGACGCAATGTTCCAGCCGCTTCGCCTCTTGATGACAAGCCTGCTCGCCATTCTGGTGAGTGCGGGTCTGATTGGCTGCGCAGTCTTCTCTGCGGATGCCGCGACCGCGCCGGCAGGGCCAGCGCCTGCGATCTTCGTCCATGGCGGGCATGCAGAACACGACATGCATTCCATGCATGACAGCGTGCCGATGCCTGCCCATGATCATGGCAGCGAGACCTGCGACGGATGCGGCTGGTCGCTACTGAACCGGGTTTCCATATCTCCCGACAGCGCGCCGCTTCTGCAGAAGCCGCCGGTGCCGGTTTTCTCGCTGCCGGTTCCGGTGCCACATGGGGACCTTCCAGCACTGGCCGCGCACGCGGTATGGCCGCCTGGCGATGAGCCGCCCATACGGCCCCAGACCCTGACCCACCAGAAAATCAGCCTCCTCATCTGATCCTTCGCGGACCTTTGGGCGCCTGGCGCCCTGAGACGTTTTTTCCGTTAAAGATCATGATGAAAGACTGAATTTCCGATGTTCAACAGACGATCATTTCTGGGCGCCGCGCTCGGCTCCGGCGCAGCCCTTGGCAGCGCAAGCCTGCTGCCGGCCTGGGCCCGGAGCGCCGCGCATGGAAACCTTGGCCTCACAACGCTGAGCGGCAACACATTCAACCTCGATATTGGCGAGTTTGCTGTCCGTATTGGTGGAAAAATGGGCCATGCCGTGGGCGTGAATGGCACGCTTCCAGCGCCGCTTATCAGGTTTCGCGAAGGTGAGGAGGTGACGCTCAACGTCACCAACCGCCTCAGAGCCGATACGAGCATTCACTGGCACGGGCTTCTCGTGCCCTTCCATATGGACGGCGTACCGGGCGTGTCCTTTCCGGGCATCACGCCGGGCGAGACATTCCAGTACAGATTCGCCGTGCCCCAGTCTGGCACCTACTGGTACCATTCCCATTCCGGCCTGCAGGAGCAGCAGGGCCATTACGGCCCGCTCATCATTGATCCGGCAGGCGAAGACCCGGTCGAATATGACCGTGAATATGTGATGGTGCTGTCGGACTGGAGCTTTGAGCATCCACATCGCATCTTCGAAAAGCTGAAAGCCTCTTCCGAGACCTATAATTTCAATCAGCGCACGCTGGGCGATTTTGCAGAAGATGCGAGCGAGGAGGGGTTCGGCAAGGCCCTGTCAGAACGCGCCATGTGGGGCCGGATGCGGATGAGTCCGCGCGACCTCGCCGATGTGACGGGTGCGACCTACACCTATCTCATCAACGGACATTCCACCTTCGACAACTGGAACGGTGTCTTCGAGCCGGGCGAGCGTGTGCGCCTGCGGATCATCAATGCCTCTGCCATGACGCTGTTCAATGTCCGTCTGCCGGGCCTGCCCATGACTGTGGTGGCGGCTGATGGTCTGAACGTCCAGCCGGTGGAAACCGACGAATTCCAGATCGGTGTGGCCGAAACCTATGACGTCATTATCCAGCCGGAAGAAGCCAGGCCCTATGCCTTCGTAGCCGAGTCCATCGACCGCTCCGGCCAGGCTGTGGCGACATTCGGGCCGCGCGCCGGCATGCGGGCGGAGGCGCCGGCCCTGCGGCCTGTGCCGACCCTGACCATGAAGGATATGGCCATGGATCATGGCAGTCACGGCATGGCGGGAATGGCCTATGAGCCGGGCGGCAAGACAGCCAGCGCCCATGAAGGCCACGACATGTCCGGCATGGATCATAGCGGTCATGACATGGCGGCCGGCGGGCATGCTGGCCACGATATGCCCGGCATGTCGCATGAGGGCCACCAAATGGCGGGCAAGAGCGATGACATGGCGACCATGGCGGCAACGGATGGCGGCAGGCAGCTTCATGATCACCCGGATGGTCCGGGGGTCGCCAATACGGCAATGATGCCGGTCAGCCGCCTGGACGAACCCGGTATCGGACTTGATGAGGTCGACCACCGCGTCCTCACCTATGCCGACCTTCGCGCGCTGGATGCCAATCTCGATACACGACCGCCGGAGCGGGAGCTTCAGATCCACCTCACCTCAAACATGCACCGCTATATGTGGTCGTTTAACGGGGTGAAGTTCTCTGAGGTCACCGAATCGATCCGGCTCAATGAGGGTGAGCGCGTGCGCTTCATCCTGGTGAATGACACGATGATGCCACACCCCATCCACCTGCATGGCATGTTCTTCGAACTGGAGAATGGGGCAGGGGACTATCGCCCGCGCAAGCACACGGTTGTCGTGAAGCCGGGGGAGAAGGTCGCCTTCGACGTCTCTTCAGAACATATCGGCGACTGGGCCTTTCACTGTCACCTTCTCTACCACATGCATGCCGGGATGATGAATGTCGTCTCGGTCATTCCCAAGGACCCTAATGCGGTGCTGACGCCGGCCTCGCACGATCCCGAGCATGATGGCGGCGCTGCCAGCCACCATCAGATGGACCATGAGGGGCATCAGGGCATGGATCATGACAGCGGCAAGAACGGCATGTCGCATGACGGCCATCAGATGCATCACAAGCATGGAGGCGACCAATGAGAAAGGTCACGATTATCCGGGCGGGTCTCACTGGTCTGGTGACGCTGGCGGCCTCCGGGCCAGCGCTTGCGCAGGAGGGCGGTGAGCCCTGGGGGCAGGCGGACGAGATCTGGGGCGAGGCCGAAATGGCCGAAGCCCGCGAACAGGTGCTGGCCAGTCATGGCGATTTGCGCACCAGCTATTTCCAGGCCGAACGATTCGAGCTTCAGGCCCTCGACGATGAGGATGTCCTTGTTTTCGATGGCAATGCCTGGTTTGGCGGCGACATCAACAAGCTCTGGCTGAAGAGTGAACTGGAATACCTGCCCGATGAGGGGGAATTTGAGGAGGCTGAAGTCCAGGCGCTATGGTCGCGGGCGATCTCGCCCTATTTCGACCTTCAGGCCGGGATCCGGCAGGATTTCGAACCCCGGGGGCGCACACATGCCGTTCTGGGCGTGCAGGGCCTTGCCCCCTATCTGTTTGAGCTTGATGCCGCCGCTTTCCTGTCGGCCGATGGCGATCTCACCTCGCGCATCGAGACCGAATATGAGCTTCTGCTGACGCAGCGCCTTATCCTGCAACCGCGTGCCGAGATCGAGCTGGCCGCGCAGGATATCCCTGAGCTTGAGACAGGGGCAGGTCTTGTGTCGCTCAATGCCGGGCTTCGCCTTCGCTATGAGATCAAGCGGGAATTCGCGCCTTATATCGGCGTCGAATATCAGCGCAGTTTCGGTGATACCGCAGACTATATCGAGGCCGCAGGCGGCGACGCCGAGGGCACCGCCCTGCTCATCGGTATAAGGGCCTGGTATTAGGCGGTTTGTGTCCGCCAGCCTGTTTCTGCCCGTAAACTGTCTTGCGGATGAGACAGGCTGGCGCGCGCTTGTTCGTGCAGGCGGGGTTCACATTGCAGGCGCGAGCGCTCATGTTTAGCCAGAACGTGGGGCGCTCGACGCAGCGCCTGTAAAGAACCAGACAAAAGGGAGCCCGCACCGACCATGAGCCATGATGTGACCAATCATCCCGTGCCAGAGGCCTTTGCCAAACAGGCCAATCTGACGCCCGAGAAATATGCCGAGATGTACAAGTCCTCCATCGAGGACCCTGAAGCGTTCTGGGCCGAGCATGGCAAGCGTATCGAATGGATGAAGCCGTTCACGCAGGTCAAAGACGTTTCCTGGGACCCGCATGACCTTCATGTGCGCTGGTTTGCCGACGGCACGCTGAACGTCACCGAAAGCTGTCTCGACCGTCAGCTGGAGACCCGCGGCGACAAACCGGCGATCATCTGGGAAGGCGATGAGCCCGATGACAGCCACACGCTGACCTATCGCCAGCTTTATCATGCCGTCTGCCGGTTCGCGAATGTGCTCAAGGAAATGGGCGTCAAGAAGGGCGACCGGGTTACGCTCTATATGCCGATGATCCCCGAAGCGGCGATGGCGATGCTGGCCTGCGCCCGTATTGGCGCAGTCCATTCGGTTGTCTTCGGCGGGTTCTCACCGGAGGCGCTGGCGGGCCGGATTGTCGATTGCGAATCGAAATTCGTGGTCACGGCCGACGAGGGCGTCCGGGGCGGGCGCAAGGTGCCCCTGAAGGAGAACGCCGACAAGGCGTGCGATCTGGCCAAAGGCATGGTCGAAAAGGTGCTGGTGGTCGAGCGTACTGGCGGCGACGTCTCGATGAAGGACGGCCGCGATGTGTGGCTGCATGAGATTGGCGCAGAAGTTGCCGACACCTGTGAGCCGGAACCGATGAATGCGGAAGATCCGCTTTTCATTCTTTATACGTCAGGCTCCACCGGTAAGCCGAAAGGCGTTCTGCATACCTGTGGCGGCTATCTGGTCTGGGCGTCGATGACGCATGAATATGTCTTCGACCTCAAGGAAAATGACGTGTTCTGGTGTTCGGCCGATGTCGGCTGGGTGACCGGGCACACCTATATCGTTTACGGCCCGCTCGCGAATGGCGCGACGTCTGTCATGTTTGAAGGCGTGCCGACCTATCCCTCGCCTTCGCGCTTCTGGGAGGTGTGCGACAAGCATGGCGTGACCATCTTCTATACGGCGCCGACCGCGATTCGCGCTCTGATGCGCGAAGGCGACGGCCCGGTGAAGGCGACAGACCGCTCTTCGCTTCGCCTGCTGGGCACTGTGGGCGAGCCGATCAATCCGGAAGCCTGGGAATGGTATTTTGAATCGGTCGGCGACAGCCGCTGCCCCATCGTCGATACATGGTGGCAGACCGAAACCGGCGGCACGATGATCGTCCCGCTGCCCGGCACCACAGACATGAAGCCGGGCGCCGGCTCGCATCCCTTCTTTGGCGTCGTGCCCAAGCTGGTGGATGCGGAAGGCAAGGTGCTGGAGGGCGAGACGCAGGGCAATCTCATCATCACCGATAGCTGGCCCGGCCAGATGCGCACCGTTTATGGTGACCATCAGCGCTTTGTGGACACGTATTTCTCTGCCTATCCCGGCAATTATTTTACCGGCGATGGCTGCCGGCGCGATGCGGATGGCTTCTACTGGATCACGGGCCGCGTCGACGATGTGATCAATGTCTCCGGCCACCGTATGGGGACCGCCGAAGTCGAAAGTGCTCTCGTCGCCCATGACGCGGTCGCCGAAGCGGCGGTCGTCGGGTATCCGCACGATATCAAGGGGCAGGGCATCTATGCCTATGTGACGACGGTTCAGGGCGTCGAGGGCGATGAAGCGCTCAAGAAGGAGCTCATCAAACATGTCCGTAACGAGATCGGACCGATTGCGAGCCCGGACCTGATCCAGTTCTCGCCGGGCCTGCCCAAGACCCGGTCCGGCAAGATCATGCGGCGTATCCTGCGCAAGATCGCCGAGGACGATTTCAGCAATCTGGGTGACACTTCCACGCTGGCAGAGCCTGAAGTGGTCGATCAGTTGATCGATGGGCGCCAGAACAAGGCCTAGGCTTCAAGTCACAGGCCCCGAATCAGAAGAGGCGCGGGACTTCGATCCCGCGCCTCTTTATTTTTTTGAGTTTCAATTTTGTCCGAATTCTCAGGTCAGCTCAGTTGCAGGAAGTCTCAGAGCTGAGCTTTCGAACGTCCTAGCGAAACACCGTCAGGGTCGCTGTGGGGGCCGGTGCCACCTCTTTTTGGGACTGCTGGTCAGCAGGTTCGGCCACAAGGCCCAGCCAGCCCAGGAGGACGGCAACGAAAAAGTCGCGAACGGCGATCAGGAGCGCAATCATGATATTCCCCTACCACTTTAAGCATCCAGAATAGTGATTTTCGGCTGGATTTGCAATCTTAACCGTGCTCTCCGCCTGCCACAAACGCGTTTAACCGGCGGATAAGGTGTCCTGTGCCACCCTCGCGGCCCGGAGAACGCAGTGGACGGGACATGACGGCATGAGCCAAACGCCTATCGATATCGATCACCTCCTGTCCATGACGGGCGGTGACGCTGATCTCGCCGATGAAGTTCTCGGTATTTTTCAGGAACAGGCGCGCATCTGGTCCCGCATGCTGGACCCGCGCGCGGAGGCGTCCCATTGGGCAGATGCCGCGCACACACTGAAAGGCGCCGCGCTAAGCGTCGGGGCGCATGATCTCGCCGAAAGCTGTCAGCGGGCCGAGCGGGCAGGGCGTGAAAATCCGCCGACCCCGGCTGGCGCCGCGCTGCTTCTCAATGAGGTGAAGGATGAGCTGTCGCGTGCCCTTGAGGCGTGCAGCCGTGTCTCTCACGCCTTGTCGCGGCCGGGCCTGCGGGCATCGAAAGCCTCGAACTCATAGGCAATGCACCGGTCGATCAGTGTGCGCCAGACAGGTTCCGCGATGGCGCGTGAAAGACCCTGACGGTCGGCCTCGGCCAGCACTTTCGTAACGACGTCCTCGATTCGCGCCCGGTCATGCACCACCGCGCGTGACCCCTTGATTCGCGCCGCCGCGTCCATGAAGGACTGGCGTTCCTGCAGCAGGCCGACAAGAATCCGGTCCAGCCGGTCAATCTCATGGCGCACATCGGCCATGGTTTCCGCCGTTTCAGCCGTATGCCGGCGCTCTTGGCTGGGAGAGGTCTCAGTCATGCTCGCGATCTGTCCAGTTGGCCTGAAGGCGGGTTAGACGCCGCCTGAAAAAGGATCAAGCAGGCCGATGCAGGCAGATTTTCGCCCGCTGCACCGGCTGCTTGTTGCCTAGTGTTCGATCATCATCGGGCTGCGGGCCTGCACCGGACCCTGCTTCATCATCGCGCCCTGTTCGATAAGGGCCTGCACCCGCTCGTCCGACAGCACTTCTGAAAGCCGGGCGAGCGTCTGAAGATCGCCTGCAGAGGCTTCGCTCATGGGGGTGAGGCCGGGAATACCGCCCTGCGGGACCGGGTAGAACTTGATCCGCGTGGCAGTGTCATCTTCAACGCCGGCGAGTTCGCGCGCTTTTGCAACGGCATCGATCAGGCCGCCGATCTCATCGACCAGGCCAATTCGCAATGCATCCTCCCCGGACCAGACACGCCCGCGCGCGATATCATCGACCTCACTGACGCTCATGCCGCGGCCGTCTGCGACGAGGCTGATGAAACGGTCGTAACCGCGCTCAAGCCAGGCGTGCAGCATCTCGCGCTGCTCGTCAGTAAAGCCCGAGAGCGTGCTGAGGGCGCCGGCAAACGGGCCGCCGACCCCTACAGTTTCGGCATTCACGCCGATCTCGCGCAGACCATCTGCGACGGCGAGCTTGCCGCCGAAAATACCGATGGAGCCTGTGATGGTGGAGCGGCTGGCCATGATCCAGTCAGCGCCGGTGGAGACATAGTATCCGCCTGAAGCCGCCACTGAGCCCATCGATACGATGACTGGCTTTTCGGTCTCGCGCTGGACGGTCTCAATGGCGTTCCAGATCTGGTCGGAAGCCGTCGGTGAGCCACCGGGGCTGTCGACGCGGAAGACGATGGCTGCCACGTCCTCATCGTGACCGGCCTCCAGAATGGCATTGGCGACCATGTCCGAAGCAAAAGCGGGCCCCGCATTGATAAGGTCGCCTTCCGATCCGCCCGTTACGATCGGGCCTTCACCGCCGACGACGGCAATCATCTTGGCATCGAGCGGCGCGCCGTCCGGCGTGTAATTCAGGATGTCCATGATTTCGGCGTCATCGCCGGCGCGCTGGCGTGCAGCGGCCATGGCGTCCTCCGGCCAGCCCAGCTTGTCGGCGAGACCAAGCTCGATCATGCGGTCCGGGCTAAGGGGGCCGGAGCTGAGCGCGTCCCGGACTGTCGCGACATCGAGGCCCCGGTCCGCCGCGATATCCTCCAGCGATGTTGTCCAGACCGATTCGGCCAGGGCGGTCATCGCTTCGCGATGCGGCTCTGTGTAGCCGGTCTCCTTGTAGACATTCGGCGCGTTCTTGTACTCATAGAACTGTTCGATCTCGGCGGAGACATTGAGCCGGTCGAGCAGGCCCTTGAAGAAAAGCGTCTCGAAAACAATGCCGCCCGGCAGATAGTCGCCGCCGGGCTGGACCCAGATTTCATCGGCCGCCGCGATGGAGCGCAGGGCGGACGGGCCGCCCGAATAGGTCCCCTGGGAGGAAACAATCACAAACTTGCCTGCATCCTTGAGGCGCTGGATCGCTTCACGCACTTCTTCTGCGCGCGAGGAACCGACCGAATATTCGCTCGCGCGGATGAGGACGCCCTTGATGTCGTCATCGGTGCGCGCGGCGTCGAGCCGGGTGAGAACATTCACGAAGCCCTTCTGGCCGAAGATGGCCGGCAGGCCTGTCGTGGCGGGCTGATCGCTGATTTCCTGGCGCAGGTCGAGCGAAAGCACGACATTGCCAGAAGCCTTGCCCTGATCCTGAAAGGCAGACAGTTTGGAATTCACGAAACCGCCGATGACAGCGGATGCGATCAGGAAAAGAAGGATCGCGCCAAGGACGGTCCCCACGATGGCGCCGCCGAAGGCTGTCAGAAAAGTCTTCACGATGCAGTATCTCCATACCGGAATTTATCGGATAACGATATGAAGCTTAAAAGGCGAAAGTAAAGGGCGGATGTGTGTGTCCGCGTGTTTTCGCTTTATTGGTCGCTTTGAAGGGGAAAATGGTCGGAATAGGAGGATTCGAACCTCCGACCCCCGCCTCCCGAAGACGGTGCTCTACCAGGCTGAGCTATATTCCGAGCCAGAGCGCGCCCCTATATATCAGGCTTCGGGCACTGACAAGCATGCGCGCTGGCAAGGGCTGCAATCGGTCTTACTGTCATTGCCTGAAGAGGGGAGTTGCAAGGCCGGATCGTATTGAGTATGTCCCTGCCTTCGCCAGCAGTTGGGGTATCGCCAAGTGGTAAGGCATCGGTTTTTGGTATCGACATTCCCAGGTTCGAATCCTGGTACCCCAGCCACTCTTTCCTGCTGAGTTTACTGCACAATCCAACCGATGCCCGTCTCATCTCATTAGAGACGGCTGGATGTGCACGCCTGCGCAATTTTGCACCTGATACGGGCATATGGTCCTTCCGGTGACTGCGATACGGGATTGTGCTTGCGATTTGCGCCGCTTAGCGTTTTAACACCCGAGAAGACCCATTGATCCGCGCCGAACCTGTTGCTAGCGTCCGGCGCAATGGCAGCTTATTCTGTGCCTGTGGCACATGCTGGATCATGTGGATAAAAAACAGAGAGTGCATTCATAAGCACTCCAAATATTGGGGAGGTGCCGGTCGTCTTCAGACTTCCGCCTCCAAACTTCGGGCTTCGTGTGTGTGTCCGGTCCGAGTACTAGAGTTGCGGCCCACCAGTTCAGGGGGTGTCGGCCGTATAAAAGTTTCACCGTGCAGTCTTCTCTGCACGACCATTCGGAGAGTGAGAGGCAAACCTCATGAAAGAAGTACTGACACCGGCGCGGGGTGCTATCGCGGCGGCTCTTATTGCCGGTCTGGCAATGCCAGCTGTGGCGCAAAGCCAGTTGCGCCAGGCGCTCGAAACCGGCGAGCAGGCCACCCGTAGAGCCGAGCAGGTTCAAGAACAGATCAACCAGCTCGATGACCAGCGGTCCGACCTGGTTGGCGAGTTCCGTACGCTTCTCCAGCGTACCCAGGCTGCGCAGCTTTATGCCCGCCAGCAGGAAAAGGTGGTGGAAAGCCAGCGCCGCGAACTTGAATCGCTTCAGGAGCAGCTTGGCCGCGTCGATGAGATCACCGCGCAGACCACGCCGATGCTTCTCGACATGATTTCCGACCTCGAAGCTTTCGTTCAGGCCGACCTGCCGTTCCGCACCGAGGATCGCATGGAGCGGATCGCGAACCTTCGCGCTGCGATGGAAAACGCACAGGTCCCGATCGTCGAGCAGTACCGCCTGATCATCGAAGCCTATAAGGCCGAGATGGAATATGGCCGCACTGTCGACACCTGGCCGCAGGAAATCGACATCGATGGCAGCCCCGTGATGGTCGACATGTTCCTCTATGGGCGCGTTGCGCTCGTCTACATGTCGCCGGACCGCCGCTATGCCGCCCGCTGGGATCGCAATGAGCAGCAGTGGGTTCCGGTCGAGAGCCGCTTCAAGGAAGACATCGCAACCGCCATCAAGGTTGCGAAGGGCACCACGACGCCGAGCGTTCTGTACGCACCGGCTTCCAAGCTCGACGTCGAAATTTAAGCGCCAAAGATCCAGAGGAATTTGAGATGAAAAACTTCACTAAGTCTCTGCAGACCCTTGGCGCGGCAGCGCTGGTTGCGGGTTCTGCACTTACTTTCGCCGCGCCGGCCGTTGCGCAGGATGTGTCGCTCAGCGACATCCTGCGCCGCGTCCAGCAGGACTCCGAACAGATGTCGGCTGAAGACCAGCGCCGTCTGCAGGAGTTCCGTCAGGAAACCGCCGAGCAGGAATCACGCATGTCCGAGGCCCGCTCGCAGCTGCAGGCTGCAGAGGCCCGCGGTCAGGCGCTTTCGGCGGAATTCGACGAGAATGAGCGTCAGCTTTCGGAACTTTCCGCAGAGCTGGAAACCCAGGCCGGCGACTTCGGCGAACTGCTTGGCCAGTTCCGCACCGCTGCCGGTGAGACGATGCCGATCATTCGCGAGTCGCTCTCCAATTATGAGTATGGCGGCCGTGCCGAAAAACTGGCCGAGGTCTCCGAAGCCCGTTCGCTTCCGACCCGTCAGGACCTGGACGCCCTGCCGAAGGCAATGCTTCAGGAAATGATCGCCCAGTCCGAGGTCAAGACCTTCACCGCGTCTGTCGCGGGTGCTGGCCCGGAAGGCGAAGTTGCTGATGTCGAGCTGATGCGTGTCGGTATCTTCACCGCCGCAACCGTCGACGGCACCAATTTCGTCGAGGTTATCACCGAAGACACGGATGAGCCTTATCTGCGCGTTCTCAAGGCACAGCCGAGCGGCAGCTTCGCGTCCGCGATGCGCAAGCTCATCAATTCCGAGCCGGGTGAAACCGTCATCACGCCGATTGACCCGTCCAAGGGCGACCTCTTCGCCGTTGCCGGTGAAATGCCGACCCTCACCCAGCGTATCCAGCAGGGTGGCCCGGTTGGTGCCGTGATCCTCGTCCTGCTCGCCATCGGTGCAGCGTTCGCCATCTTCAAGATCGTGACCCTGTTCCTCATGGGTTCGGCCATGCGCCGCACGGCCAAGACCCGCAAGGCAGGGACCGGCAACCCGCTGGCCCGCGTCTTCGAGGCCTATGAGCAGAACAAGCATCAGGACCTTGAATCGCTCGAGCTCAAACTCGACGAGCAGATCCTGCGCGAGTCGCCGAAGATCGAACGCTTCAACGACGTTGTTAAAGTGCTTGCCGCCGTTGCGCCGCTGCTGGGTCTTCTCGGTACGGTTATCGGTATGATCATCACCTTCACCGCCATCACCAATTTCGGTGCAGGCGATCCGAAGCTGATGGCTGGCGGTATTTCGGTCGCGCTCATGACCACGGTTCTTGGTCTCGTCGCAGCTATTCCGCTGCTTCTGCTCCACGCCATTGCGTCCTCCATGGCGCGCGGCAACCAGCAGATCCTCGACGAGCAAGCAGCCGGCCTGGTGGCTGAGCGTGCAGAGTCCAACACGGTGACGGCTTAACAGCCGTCACCTCCTTCGGGAGGTGCCCCTTATGGGACTAGGACTTAACGAGCTTGAAGACTTCCTGGCACGTGGCGGGCCCGTCCTGCTGGTGATTATGGTGGCCACATTCATCATGTGGGCCCTGATCCTGGAACGGCTCTTCTATTTCCGCTTTGCTCACAAGGATGTGGCACGCGAAGCGATCGAGGAATGGAATGCGCGTTCCGACCGCAAGTCGGTTCTCGCCCACTGGGTGCGTGACAAGCTGATTTCGGAAGTCCGGATGAAAGCCGAAGCCAATGTCCAGATGACCAAGGCGATGGTGGCCCTCGCGCCGCTGCTTGGTCTTCTCGGTACGGTGACCGGCATGGTTGCAGTGTTCGATGTGATGGCGATTACCGATGGTGCCGATGCCCGGTCCATGTCGGGGGGTGTGTCTCAGGCCACGATCCCGACAATGGCAGGCATGGTGGCGTCGATTTCCGGCATCCTCTTCACCTCCGGCATGGACCGCAAGGTCAACCGGCTGGTGCAGGGCGTCGAAGATGAATTGGAGATTGTCTAATGCGTGGCAGACAGGCGAAACAGCCCGATGAGGCGAGTGTCGATCTGACGCCGATGCTGGATGTGGTCTTCATCCTCCTCATCTTCTTCATCGTGACATCGACCTTCATCCAGGAAGAGGCGCTCGGCCTTGAGCCGCCGCCACCACCGTCGAACACCCAGAGCGATCCGGAAAATTCGGCCATCCTCATTTTCGTCGATCAGGACAATCTGATCACGGTGAATGGCCGTCTGACCGACATCACGGGTGTCCGCGCCAATATGGAGCGTCTCCGGGCTGAAAATCCCGAAAGCGCGCTCATCATCCAGGCGCATCCGCAGGCGCGCACAGGCACGATCGTCAAGATCCGTGACGAAGCGTATAATGCGCAGATGAACCGGGTGAACATCGTCCAGAGCGAAGGTGATTAGGAGACAAGAATATGGCACGTAGAAAACGCATATTGGCGTCCGACTCCACCGGCGATGACGATGTCAACCTTACCCCGATGCTTGATGTTGTCTTCATCCTGCTTATCTTCTTCATTGTGACGGCCCAGTTCATCAAGGAACCGGGTGTCGAGATCAACCGGACCGAGGTAGACAATACCGAACGGCAAAACCCGCTTGGTATCCTCATCGCCATCAATGACGAGAGCGAGATCTACATCGACAAGGAAGAAGTGTCGCTTCAGGAAGTCGGTTTCCGCATCCGGGAGCTTCGCGAAGACAATCCGAAAGGCCGGCTGGTTGTCCAGGCGGATGAGGATTCAGATGCCGGTGTGCTGATCTCCCTCATGGAGATCATCAACAATGAAGATGGCCTGACGGCTGTTCCGGTATCGGTCGAGCAGGAATAGGAGAAACGCAATGTTTTCAAATCCCATCCTTCGCCTGGTGATCGGTATCCCTCTCGCGGCCATCGTCGTGTTTGCGCTCTTCACCTTCATGTACAAGATGATCAATCAGGAATACGAACAGCCTGAAAATGTGGAGCAGCGGACTCTCGAGCGGATCACACCCGCAGATGAGAGCCAGGAAGTGCGGACCCGTCAGCGCAACAAGCCACAACGGCTTGATTCGGCTGACAAGCCGCCGCCACCCCCGAAAATGTCGGCAACGCGGTCGGACATCGACCTTCCCACGCCGAGCATTCAGGGGTCGGCCCCGACCGAGGTGAACGTTGATCGCCTCGATTCGCTGGCCATCGATCCTGTGGCGATCTCGGACCGGGACGCACAGCCGGTGCGTCCGCCGGTACCGACCTATCCGCAGCGCGCAGCCGAGCGCGGCATTGAAGGCTCCTGCGACGTCCGCTTCGACGTGGACACACGCGGCCGGCCCTATAATGTCGAGGCAAGCTGCACCGACAGCGTCTTCAAACGTGAAGCCGAGCGTGCGGTCAGCCGCGTGGAGTTTGCGCCAAAGATCGTTCGCGGTCAGCCGGCCGAACGCCGCAACGTGGTCTATCCGCTGGAATTCCAGCTCGACGGCTAGGTTTCAAACGCGACCTTTATTTTCGAAAAGCCCGGTCCATGTGACCGGGCTTTTTGTTTGCCGCCGGCAAAATGCTCTCGAATCCGGGTCCTGAAGCTCTTGGGCCTGACCGGTCCCGGTGCAACAGGGGGCCTCTTATGCCAATTGCGCGAAGTTTGCGCGCCAGACTGGTCAAATTTGAGAATGAAGCCCATTCCCTGCGCTTGTGGACGCCAGAAGCGTTGACGTGGCGCGCCGGACCGAGCATATCTTAACACAGCAAAAGCGACGTAGACGCCGATAGAAATAGATTAAGTCGCCGGCGGATCGATTTCAGCCAAATGCACGTTGCATCGTGCGATGCGTGACAAGGATTTCCGCCGGGTCCGGCGAAAAGGAGTGAGACACCATGGGATTCAAGACATTTCTTAGAAGTGCGGTTGTCGTCGGCGCCGTATCTGTAATGGGCGCAGGCGCTGCCATGGCGCAGGGCGCCAATTGCGAGGCGACGGAATTCAGCTCCAAGACCGGTGAGATTTACCTCAAGGCCGAGACCGAACTTCTGCAGAATGAGAATCCGCAGGCCGCTCTCAACGCGCTCAACCAGCTGCGCAATTCGGACCTGAACTGCTATGAGCAGGGCGCTGTCCTGAAACTTGGCGCGGCGATCAAGATCGAAGCCGGCGACTATAACGGCGCTGTCCGCGACCTCGAATCAGCCATCAATCAGGGCTACATTCCGGCCAGCGAGCGCAAGAACACCTATTACAACATCTTCCAGATCTATCTCAGCCAGAACAATCTCGAGAAGGCACTGGAATACTCGCAAAAATGGGTTCAGGCTGGTGGCGAGCCGGACCGCGATGGCAAGTGGCAGCTCGCCGTGGTCAACCAGAAGCTTGGCAACAATCAGGAAGCCCTGCGTTGGGCCGAGCAGGTTTTCCGTGAAGACGGGGCAGGCGCCGACCGCCAGGTCTATGACTTCCTGATCTATCTTTATGACGAGACGGGCCAGCGCGCCAAGAAAGCCGAACTTCTCGAGACGCTTCTTGCGCGCAACCCGAATGAGCGCCGGCTCTGGGACGCCATCGCTGGCGACTATTTTGCCGGTGAGCAGGAGCGCAAGGCCTTCGAAGTGCAGAAAGCCATGTATCTCGGTGGGATCCTGCAAAAAGAAGATGAGATCATGCGGATCGTCAACTTCTACAACCGCTTCAACGTCCCGTACCGCGCCGCTCAGATTCTTGAGAAAGAGATGAATTCCGGTCGCGTCTCGAAGACCTATGAGCGTATGGAGCTGCTGGCGAACCTCTACCAGGTGGCCCGCGAATTCGACAAGGCGATCCCCGTCATCGAGGAAGCGGCCCGTATGAACAATAGCGGCGCCATGTATGAGCGTCTCGGCCGCTCGCATGCCGAGCTGCAGAACTGGGCCAAGGCCGAAGAAGCCTTGACCCGCGCGCTAAATGCCGGTGGTGTTGAGGATCGTGGTCTGGCCTGGGTCCTGATCGGTCAGTCCCGCTATGAGCGCGATGATCGTGCCGGCGCCCGTGAAGCCTTCAGCAATGCGAACAACCGCGCCGGCCGCGGCTGGCTCGACTTCATGCGCTCTGAAGAGCAGACCGAAGTTGCGCTGGTCCGCTTCGAGGCGCAGAGCCTTGTGCAGGATCTGGAGAACGAGAAGCGCCGCTGCGACCAGCTTGAAGTGCTTGGTGAAGAGAATGCACCGGAGGCTTGCGGGACGGTGGATGAGCGCCTTTCCGAGGCCCGCGAGGAATTTCAGGCGCTTACAAACAGCTAGAACCTGAATCTTCGCTGAAAAATTAAATTGAAGCCCCGGCTCGCTATCGAGCCGGGGCTTTTTACATTCAGGGGGACAGGACGCGGCTTGAACCAACCCGTTAAATGGTTTCAGCTGAAACTAATCAATGGAAGGACACGAGACATGAGCAAGCCGGACAAACCATACCGCAAGCGCCAGATCGGGGATCACAAGTTGAGGCCGGAATCCCTTGTCATGGGCTATGGCTTCGATCCGGCCATGTCGGAAAACTCGATCAAGCCGCCAATCTTCATGACGTCCACATTCGCCTTCAAATCGGCGCGCGATGGCGAAATGCTGTTCCGTCAGCTTGCGGGCAAGCGCGAGGATGGCGACCCGGAAGAAGCCGATCTCATCTATACGCGCTTCAATAACCCGAACATGGAAGTGCTCGAAGACCGCCTGACACTATATGATGCTGGAGAGATGGCGCTGGTCTTTTCCTCCGGCATGGGCGCGATCACGACGGCGCTTCTGGCCTGCGCAGGGGCGGGGACGACCATCCTTCACTCCAGCCCTCTCTATGGCGGCACGGAAGTCTTCATGCGTACCTTCATGCCCGACTTCGGTGTGACGCCGTTCGAAATGGATGCCTGGGCCAGCGAGGAAAAAATCCTGGAACGCGCGCGCGAAGCGGCCAAGACGGGCCCGCTCAGCGTCATTTTCACCGAATCGCCGGCTAACCCGACCAATGCCCTTGTTGATATCAAGGCGTGCAAACGCGTCGCCGATACGATCGAGAAGGAAACCGGCCACCGTCCGATCATCATGTGCGACAATACGATGATGGGCCCGATCGGTCATCTCCCGATCAAGCATGGCGCAGACCTCGCGCTCTACTCTCTGACCAAGTATATCGGCGGCCATTCCGACCTTGTCGGCGGTGCCGCGATTGGCAGCGAAGAGACCATTTCCAAGATCCGCCGTGTGCGCAACTATCTCGGCACCACGCTCGACGCCCACACCTGCTGGCTGATCACACGCTCGCTCGAGACGGTCCGCATGCGGATGGAAAAGGCGTTCGAGAATGCGCGCATTTGCGCTGAATTCCTGCGCGACCATCCAAAGATCGGCAAGGTCATGTATCCGGCTTTTCTGGAAGAGGGCGATCCCCAGCGCAAGGTCTTTGACGAACAGTGCGAGGCAGCCGGGTCAACCTTCTCCTTCGACGTGAAGGGCGGCAAGGAGGCGGCTTTCCGCCTCCTCGACAACCTTCAGCTCGTCAAACTCGCCGTCAGCCTCGGCGGCACGGAAAGCCTGATGTGCCATCCCGGCTCCACGACCCATTCGGGCGTCGATGAGGAAATTCGCAAGCGGATCGGTTTTACCGACGGCCTCGTCCGCTTCTCGGTTGGCGTCGAAGCCGCCGAGGACCTTGTCGTCGATCTCAAACAGGCTCTGGAAAAGGTCTAGTCCGGCAGGCTCACTGCCCGAAGGAATAGACAATCGATGCCCGCGTCACCGTATCCGTCGCCTCGAAACCGGGCGGCGGGTTGGTGTCGTGGCGCACATCGAAGGAAAAGCGGGCCGAAAACGTGTCGGTCAGCGCGGCCGTCAGGGCGATGATATTCCCGATCTGCGTTGATTCGCTCGCATAGATGATGTCGGTATTGTTCGAGAGGGAGACCGCATCATTGAAGTCATGCGTGAACTCCGACCGGCCGACGACCGAAACCGACTGTTCGGTGGATCCGGGCGTCGTCACAGGAACGCCATTGCGGATGACGGTCGTCTCCTGGACTTCATCGATCTTGATACCTGGGCCGCCCTGGACAGACCATTTGGTCGTCTCGCTATCGAAAACGTCATAGCCGAGACCGCCGCCGACGAAGACGCGCGAATCGAAACCGGAAAACTCATCCTTTTCATAGGAAGTGCGGACGAAGCCAAAAAGTCGGTCGCCAAGCTGGCGATCGACCTCACCGGCAAGGAAAAGACGGTTGCGCGTCTCGACCGAGTCCGTCTCGCCATAGTCGGCAGCGGCGTCGAAGCTGTAGGTCCACAGGCCGGCTTCACGGTTGAGTTTCAGGCCGAGGCCGAGGTCCGTCGTCTCTGTATTGCCTGTGGTATAGCCTGCGCTGAATGAGCCTTCGCCCGTCCAGCCATCTTCGGCAAGGGCGGCAGGCATCAGGCAAAGCCCTGCAAAACCGGCAAACAGATAACGAAGCGTCATGGCGAAAATCTCCTCGAATCACAATTTCGCCTCTCCTCGCAGATGGTCACCAACAAGTTGTTAACCATGCCGGCCCGGGCCGTGAGCCGGGTGCGCGGCGCAAAAGCTCACCCCTGCGGGCTTGCGATTATTCGTTTCCCATGAAACCAAGAGGCATGACTGATTTGGGCAAGAAAACCGACGAAGACGAAGCCGTATGCGAGCGGATCGCGGCGGCTGAAGAGAAGATGCAGTCGCGCATGCTGGACTGGGCGGCGATGAATACGGGCAGCTGGAATGCCGACGGGCTGAAAGCCCTGGCACCCAAGCTTGCCGATGCCTTTTCCGCCCTGGATGCAGATGTGCAACTGGACCAGTCCCAACCTTTTGAGAAGGTCGATGAGAAGGGTCAGACGGTCGATTTCGAGACCGGTCCGATCCTTCGCGTGAAAGCCAGACCGCAGGCGCCCGTCCAGGTCGTGATGAGCGGCCATTATGACACCGTTTTTCCGCCGGGCACCTTTACCGAGATCAAGGACCTTGGCGACGGCCGCAGGAACGGCCCCGGCCTTGCCGACATGAAGGGCGGGCTATCGGTCATGCTCGGTGCGCTGGAAGCCTTTGAAGCAGGTCCGCTGAAGGACAAGCTCGGCTATCAGATCGTGATTTCCCCAGATGAGGAAATCGGCAATTTCGCCAGCGCCGGCGCGCTAAAGGAAGCTGCCTCTTCGGGGGCGCTTGTGGGCATGACCTATGAGCCCTGTATGGAGACAGGTGCCATGTCTGGCGGGCGCAAGGGGTCGGCCGTCTTCGATATCGTCCTGCATGGCCGCTCAGCGCATGCTGGCCGGTCCAAGGAAGATGGCCGCAGCGCACTTGAGGCGGCTGCGCATGCCGTCGTGGATATCGAAGCGCTCAATGGCCGCCGCGAGGGCGTCTCCTTCAACGTCGGCGCGATCGATGGCGGCGGGGCGGTGAACATCGTGCCGGACCTTGCCATTGTCCGTTTCGGCGCGCGCGCCCCAGACCCTGACGCAGCGCAATGGGCGACCTGGGAGGTGGAGCGTATCTTCCGCGAGGCCACGGCGCGCGACGGCATTACCGGCCATCTGCATGGTGGGTTCTACCGCCCGCCAAAGCCGCGCAATGAGGCCCAGCAGACCCTGTTCGATGCGGTCGCGCAGACCGGCTCGGCGCTTGGTCTGGAGCTGACCTTCGAGGACACTGGCGGTGTTTGTGAGGGCAATAATATCTTCGCGGCGGGCGTCCCAAATGTCGACACGCTGGGCGTCATGGGCGGGCGCATCCATTCCAGTGAGGAATATGTCGTCATGTCGAGTCTTGTCGAGCGTGCGCAGCTGTCTGCGCTTCTGCTCAACCGATTTGCGGACGGGCGTATCGATGCGGCAAAAATCAAGGCTTTGATGGAATGACAATTCCCTATGTCATGCGGCCGGCGCGGCTGGATGATTTTGAGTCGCTGATGATCCTGGCTGAAGAGTCGGGGCCAGGCTTTACCAGTCTTCCTGTGCATGAGCGCATCCTGCGCGAGCGGCTTGAGAAGTCGGAAAAGTCCTTCGCTGGCGACCTCGATCAGCCGCAATATGGCAAATACCTCATGATGATGGTCAATGATGAGACCGGCGAGGTGGGCGGCTGCAGTGCGGTAAAGGCGGGCGTCGGCATCGACCAGCCCTTCTTCAACTATCGTGTGATCACGCTTGCCCAGGCCAGTCAGGCTGCCAACCGGCGCCATGACATGGATGCGCTGGTCCTGACCAATGAGTTTGTTGGCTATACCGAGGTCGGCACGCTCTTCCTGCGACAGGCCCATCGCGGCGGCGGGGCAGGGCGTCTGGCCGCCCAGTCGCGCTATCTCTTCATGGCGTCCAATCCTGACCGGTTCGGCGACATGGTTCTGGCTGAGCTTCGCGGCGTCGTCGACGCACAGGGCGGCACCCCGTTCTGGGAAGCAATCGGCCGGCATTTCTTCCAGATGGAGTTTACCGAAGCCGACATCCTGTCTGCGACGACCGACAACCAGTTCATTCTGGATCTGATGCCGAAATATCCGATCTATGTGGACCTTCTGCCGCCGGAGGCGCGTGAGGTGATCGGGCGCTGCCATGCCGATGGCGTTGGGGCGCTGAAACTTCTGGAATGGGAAGGCTTCCGGTTCGAACGCACGGTGGACATTTTCGACGGCGGTCCGCTGGTCGCCGCTCCGCGCAAACTTATCCGCACGATCCGCGAGAGCCGGGTCGTGACATTGCGCGAAGGTGAGGCGAGCGGTGAGACCGGCCTTGTATCCAATGATCACTTTAACGATATCCGCATCAGCCTGATTGAAGGCGAGAGCCGCGGCGAGAACGAATTCGTCACATCAGGCGCGGTTCTGGACCGCCTCCGGCTGAAACCGGGTGACACGGCAAGACTTTGGCTAAGGAGCTAGAAGGCGATATGGCGAAAGGCACATATATCAGCGGCAAATGGCATTCGGGCGACGGCGACTGGTTCGAGAAGACCTCGCCCGCCACGGGCAAGACAAGCTGGGAAGGCCAGGCCTCCAGCGCCGCCCAGGTGAACGAAGCCGTGGAGGCCGCACAGGATGCAGGCCGCGACTGGCGCCATGTCCCGCAATCCAGGCGCACCCAGATCCTCGAAGCCTATGCCGGCGAGGTCGAGAAGCGCGCTGAGGATATTTCCGAAGCCATCAGTAATGACATGGGCAAGGCGCGCTGGGAATCGCTGGCCGAAGCCGGTGCGATGAAGGGCAAGATCGCTGTGTCCATCGACGCGCAGGTTGAGCGCGCGGGCGGCCGCAGCCAGGAGACGGCTTTTGGCGGCGCGCATCTGACCCACCGGCCACATGGCGTGATGGCGGTCTTCGGGCCGTTCAACTTTCCGGGCCACCTGCCGAACGGGCATATCGTGCCAGCGCTTCTGGCGGGCAATACATGTGTCTTCAAGCCATCAGAGCTTGCACCGTCCGTGGCGAAGATCATGGTCGAGTGTTTTGAGGTGGCCGGCCTCCCGGACGGCGTGCTCAATGTCGTCCATGGCGGGCGGGAGACGGGCGCGGCCCTGCTCGATGCCGATATCAACGGCCTGCTTTTTACCGGCTCTGCCAAGACAGGCACCGCCTTTCACCGTCATTTCGCCGGACGCCCGGACATCATCCTCGCGCTCGAAATGGGCGGTAATAATCCGCTTATCGTCTGGGACCCGGCAGACCCGGAAGCGGCGGGCGACATCGCGGCTCAGTCTGCCTTCCTGACCACCGGCCAGCGCTGCACCTGTGCGCGCCGTGTCTATGTACCCGACAATGCCTTTGGCCAGTCTGTCATCGAGGCGATTGTCGAGCGCGCGCGGGGGCTCAAGATCGGTGCCTGGGATGAAGAGGATGTCTTCATGGGGCCGCTGGTCTCAGTACATGCCGCACAGGCGGCTGTCGACTTCCAGACCATGCTGTCAAAGGCAGGCGGCAAGCCGCTGCGCCGCCTGAAAAAGATGGATCGCGGCGGCGGCTTTGTTACCGCCGGCGTGATCGATGTCACCGATGCCAGCAATGTGCCTGATGAAGAATTGTTCGGGCCGCTCATTCAGGTCCACCGCGTCAAGGATTTCGACGCCGCCATCGCACATGCCAATGATACGCGCTTCGGCCTGTCTGGTGGGCTTGTCAGTGATGACGAAGCGCTCTGGCTGCGTGCCCATAATGAGATGCGCGCAGGTATCCTGAACTGGAACCGGCCGACGGCGGGCGCATCCGGCAATATGCCGTTTGGCGGTCCCGGCCTTTCGGGCAATTTCCGCCCCGGCGCCTATTACGCGTCCGACTATTGCGCCTGGCCGCAGGCGAGCCAGACCGCTGGCAAGGCAAACCGGCTCAAGGCGCAGGGCTTTCCGCAATAGGGCAGGTGCCGCCGGCTCAGAACGGGTTGAGCGAATAGCCGTCCCGGGAAAGCTGCGCATGCGCGGTCATGGCTGAAAGCGACATCTGGACGCCCGGCAGCAGGTCATCGGCGCTAATGCCGTGTGAGGCGGCGCTCTGCCCGCAGAGATAGATCGGCACGCCTTCCTCGATCAGCGCCATGACAAGCCGGGTAGTCTGGCTGGCGTCTTCGGCAGGCACTGGCTGGAGCAGGTAGTCCGCTGCCCCGCCATGTACCACGATAGCTGGCTGGATATTCTCGCGCGCGACCCCGGCGCGGGCGTGCATGTTCATGAAACGCGCGACTGTCTCGAACTGACGGTTCACGCCGCCGCGTTCTTCGGTCCCTGAAATGTCGAAAGCGACCTTCAGCTCCATGTCCGCAGGCAGCGGCGTTGCCGTCTCAACGGGGGCGGAGGGGCCGAACTCCTCAAACACAGGGCCATAGGTGAAGGCGTCTGGCAGAGTCTGGGCACTCGCACCGGCACCAGACATGAGAGAGAGGCAAAGCAGGGCCGCACGCAGTTTCATCGGATCGTCCTTTCATCGGCTGAAACCGGAATATTGCCGTCAGTATGCCGCTCGTGTCCATCCGCGGCTTTTCTCCACACCAAGGGCAGTGTATCGCCACCTCATGAGCATTGCGCATGAAGTCAATTTCGATGGGCTGATCGGCCCAAGCCATAATTATGGGGGGATGTCGGAAGGCAACCTCGCCAGCGCCCGCAATTCCGGGGATGTCTCCAATCCCCGCGAGGCGGCCCTGCAGGGGCTGGAAAAGATGCGGCTGCTTGTGCGCGCCGGTCTGAAACAGGGCGTTCTGCCGCCCCTGCCGCGCCCGAATATGGATTTGCTGGTGTCAGCCGGGTTCGGCGGCAGCGATGCAGACATTATTGAGGCGACCGCCAGGTCTGCGCCGCGGCTTCTGAAGGCGGCCTATAGCGCGTCGTCCATGTGGTCCGCGAATGCGGCGACCGTCTCGCCGTCGGCCGATGCCAGTGACGGGCGCCTGCACCTGACGACGGCGAACCTCTCGACCATGCTGCACCGCTCCACAGAGCATCCGGACACGACCGCCAATCTTCTCTCGATCTTTGGCGACACGGAGCGGTTTGGTATCCATGCCGCGCTGCCGGCCCATGCCGATTTCGCCGATGAGGGCGCCGCCAACCATATCCGGCTCTGCGCCGATCATGGCGCCGAAGGCGTTGAGGTTTTCGTCTATGGCCGCGAGGCGGGCGAGAGCACAGTGGGTTTTCCGGCGCGCCAGACCCGTCTTGCCGCTGAGAGTATTGCCCGCTCTCACACGCTTGCGCCGGGCCGAACGGTCTTTGCCCGCCAGGCGCGCGCCGCCATCGATGCCGGCGCGTTTCACAATGATGTCGTCTGCGTCGGCTCGCTCGACACGCTTTTCTATCATGAACTGGCCTTCGAGGAGACCGATGGCACGCTGGAGGCCATCCGCAAGGCGGGCGAGGGCCTGTTTGAGCTGAAGACAGTCATGGTGCCGGAGGCCGAGGTGCCGATTGGGGATGCCATCACCTCTTACCTGTTCAACTCGCAGCTTCTGAAATGGCCAGGCGAGGACCGTCTTGTCCTGCTGGCCCCGCTTGAGACGCAGGAAACAGAAAGCACGCGGGCCTTCTGTGAGCAGATGGTCGCGGGCAACGGCCCAATCGGGCGGGTGCAATATGTCGATGTGCGCCAGTCCATGCGAAATGGTGGCGGCCCGGCCTGCCTGCGCCTGCGCGTTGTCATGACCGATGAGGAACTGGCTGCCTGCCATCAGGGGGTTCTGATGGATGAGGAAAAGATCGACCAGCTGCAGGAGGTCGTCCGCAAGACCTATCGCGACCGCCTGTCGGCTGCCGATCTCGCCGACCCCGTCTTTGCCGATGAATGCCGCACCGCGCGCGAAGCGCTTCTGGATGCGCTGGGGCTGTCAGACCTGGTCTGAGGCCGGCGCTGTCTAGCTCCCGTCACTGGCATGGGCCATGCGCCCGCCAGCTTTCGCATAGGCCTGGCTGCCGCGTGTAAGCACCCGGTCGCCCGTTTCGATATCGTCCGGCTTGAGAGCGAACTTGCCCTGCATCCGGTCATAGATCGGCGCGAAGTCGGTCTTCACCGTTGCATCGAAGAGCTGTTCATAGCTGTCGATCACGAAATAGGTCTGCTGGAAATCATCAATCCGGTAATCGGTCTTCATCAGGCGTTCGAGCTCAAAGCCGATCCGGTTCGGGGAAGGGTCTTCCAGCGCAAAGATGCTTTCGGTCTTGGAGGAGACGATGCCCGCGCCATAGATGCGCAGCCCTTCATCTGTCTGGATCAGGCCAAATTCCACCGTGTACCAGTAGAGGGCGGCGAGGTTCTTCAGCGCCGCAAAGTTGAGGCTGCGCAACCCGCCCTTGCCATAGGCTTCCATATAATCGGCAAAGACCGGATTGGTCAGCATCGGCACATGGCCGAAGACATCGTGAAAGACGTCTGGCTCCTGCAGATAGTCCAGCTCATCGCGCTTGCGGATAAACTGGCCGGCGGGAAACCGGCGGTTGGCGAGATGTTCGAAGAAGACCTCATCCGGCACAAGGCCCGGAACAGCGACGACGCGCCAGCCGGTCAGGGCTTCAAGTTCGTCTGACATCGCCTCGAATTCTGGAATGCCGCCCTTGCCGAGGTCCAGTGCCTTCAGTCCTTCAAGGAATTCAGGGGCAGCCCGGCCCGGCAGGACATCCATCTGCCGTTTGTAGAGAAGGTCCCAGACCGCGTGCTCATCTGCAGTATAGTCAGACCAGCCCTGATCGATGGTCCAGTCTTCGCGGGCATGTGCGGGCTTTTCGAAATGGTTGCTCATGCAACTATTATAGCGCACTAAACGCTGAAAGAAATGGAAAGCCGGTCTTCGCACTGGCACAACGACTTCAAGAGGAAAGGAACGCGCCATGAAACTCGCCAGCCTCAACAAGGGACGTGACGGCCAGCTCGTCGTGGTCTCGAAGGACCTCACCAAATATGCAGATGCCAGCCATATCGCACCGACCATGCAGGCCGCGCTGGATGAGTGGGACCTGAAGGCACCCAAGCTGGCCGCCCTCGCAAATGATGTGGAAGTCGGCTCCGTGCCCACGGAGCGCTTTCACGAGCATGACTGCGCCTCGCCGCTGCCGCGCGCCTATCAGTGGGCCGACGGCTCGGCCTATATCAATCACGTTGAACTGGTGCGCAAAGCCCGCGGCGCTGAAGTGCCCGAGAGCTTCTATTCCGATCCGCTCATGTATCAGGGCGGCTCGGACAGTTTCCTCGGGCCGCGTGAGTCGATTCCCCTGGGGGATAAGGCATGGGGCCTCGATTTCGAGGCGGAAGTCTGTGTCGTCACCGGCGATGTGCCCATGGGCATCGATGCGAAAGCCGCGCTCGATCAGGTCAAGCTCATCATGATCTGCAATGATGTCAGCCTGCGCGGGCTTATCCCGAATGAGCTCGCCAAGGGCTTTGGCTTCTTCCAGTCCAAGCCGTCGAGCGCCTTTTCGCCGGTTGCCGTGACGCCCGATGAGCTGGGCGAGACATGGAAGGAGGGCAAGCTGCACCTGCCCATGCTGTCGACCTATAATGACAAACCCTTCGGCAAGCCGGAATGCGATGTCGACATGACCTTCGATTTCGGCACGCTGGTCGCCCATGCAGCAAAGACCCGCCCGCTCGGTGCGGGTACGATTATCGGGTCTGGCACGATTTCCAATCGCGACCCTGATGGCGGGGCCGGCAAGCCCGTGGCTGACGGCGGGCTTGGCTATTCCTGCATCGCCGAGATCCGCATGATCGAGACGATTCGTGACGGTGAGCCGGTCACGGGCTTCATGGATGTTGGCGACACGATCCGCATCGAAGTGAAGGACAAGGCAGGCCACACCGTGTTCGGCGCCATCGAGCAGGATGTGGTGAAGGCATGAGCGAGATCAAACTCCATGACTTCTGGCGCTCCTCCGCAGCTTACAGGCTGCGGATTGCGCTGAACCTCAAGGGGCTCGACTATAGCTCCACCCCGGTAAATATCGCGCCGGGCGCAGATGAGCAGTTTCGTGACGGCTACCGCGCGCTGAACCCGCAGATGCGGGTCCCGACGCTCGAAGTGGATGGCAGGCGTTCAGGCCAGTCCATGGCCATCCTGGAATGGCTGGATGAGACATATCCGGAGCCGCCGCTTCTGCCCTCAGGCCCGTGGGCCCGGCTCGAGGTGCGTGCCTTTGCAGACATTATCGCCTGTGACATCCACCCGCTGAACAATCTGTCTGTACTGAAGACGCTGCGCGAAGACCTCAAGGCCGACGCCGACGCCGTCAATGACTGGTACCGCGACTGGATCATCCGCGGCTTTACCGCGCTGGAGAAGATGGCGCAGGCGCATAAGGACGCCGCTTTCCTCTTCGGAGATGCGCCGGGCCTCGCCGATGTGTGCCTAGTCCCGCAGGTCTATAATGCGCGCCGCTATGAAACCGATCTCAGCCAGTTTCCAAGGCTGGTGGAGGTGGATGCTGCCTGCCAGAAGATCGACGCTTTCGCGCGCGCCGCGCCAGAGGCGGTCAAACCCCGCTGAGCCTAATTGGCCTGTTCGCGCTTCAGCGCATAGCCGTCGGCCGTGCGCTCCAGAACGAAGGGAATGTCCGGGTGGCTGACAGGGGTGTCGCTGTCGTCGATGAGAAGGTTTCCCTCCGAGACATAGGCCACGTAATGCGTTTTCTCGTTCTCGGCGAAGAGGTGGTAATAGGGCTGGTCCTTGGACGGGCGCAGATGTTCCGGGATGGCTTCGTACCATTCCTCGGAATTGGCAAAGACCGGGTCGACATCGAAGATCACCCCGCGAAAGCTGAACATGCGGTGTTTGACGACCTGGCCGATCTGGAACTTCGCCATGCGCCGGTCGATGGCATAGGGAGGGTAACCGTCTTCGCCATATGCGGTGTCTTCTTCCATCTGCGTCTCCGTCTCCTGTTCGGGTGTTTCTGGTCTGGCCTCAACGGGTTGCGGACGGGAGAAGAGTGCGGCAAGGCGCGAGAGTATGCGGGGTCGATGGCTCATTGAACTTCAATGTGATATTGCCTTTCTCAACCGACAAGATTTGGGCCTCACATGGCTGAAAAAAAATCGCGTGGCGGGCAGGGGCGAAACCGCCGGCCGCCGCGCAATGACAGGAAGCCACCGCTCTATGCTGCGGTGGACCTTGGCACGAACAATTGCAGGCTTCTCGTGGCTGCGCCGACGCGCAATGGCTTCAACGTGGTTGATTCCCATTCGCAGATCGCGCGGCTGGGCGAGGGACTGGAGCATTCCGGACGCCTGTCCGAGGCGGCAATGGACCGCGCGTTCAATGCGCTTGAGGCCATTGCGAAAAAGCTCAAGGCAAAACGTGTGGGGCATGTGCGCTGCATCGCGACCGAGGCGTGCCGCAAGGCTGAGAATGGCGCGGAATTCATTGAGCAGATCCGCGAGCGCACCGGCCTGACCTTCAAGATCATCGGCGCGCAGGAAGAGGCGCGCCTTGCCCTCATCGGCTGCCACAACCTTATCGATGACGATGCACGAAGCGTCCTCGTCCTCGACATTGGCGGCGGCTCAACGGAGCTGTCACTGGTGGACGCGGAAAAAGCGCGGGGCGATGGCCTCGACGGCATGCTGAAACGCGCCCCCATCAAGGCATGGACCAGCATTCCGCTGGGTGTGGTGACCCTTACCGAAGCCTTCAGCCACCTGAATGAGGAAGAGGCCTATCCCGCCATGCTGGAGCGCGCGCGGTCCTATGTCGACGCCTGGGCCGGCAAGCACGATATTCGCGCGCTGCTGGCCGACAAGACCTCGCATATCATCGGAACCTCGGGCACGGTCACCTGCGTCGCCGGGGTCCATTTCGGACTGGAGCGCTATCGCCGCGACCTCGTCGACGGTCAGTGGATGGACCATGATGGCTGTTACGCCACAATGGATGCGCTGATCGAGGCCGGCCCCGAGGGCCGCGCGGAATATCCCACGATTGGCGAGGACAGGGCCGGTCTC
>CEOS01033044.1_pt1 | contig 27921 bp, 21 predicted proteins | sample 530601 | NCBI WGS metagenome assembly CEOS01 (sample SAMEA2620666, study PRJEB7988) | marine metagenome | biome: marine biome (ENVO:00000447); feature: mesopelagic zone (ENVO:00000213); material: "saline water (ENVO:00002010), including plankton (ENVO:xxxxxxxx)" | depth 1000 m
TCACCCGTATCGCCATGAACTGAACGCAAGTCCATGAGCCTTCTTGCAATGGTAGCCATGCCCATCTCAAAATCTAAATATAAAACTTTTGCTACACGACCAACCTCGAAGGGTCCGAAGTATCTTTGTCCCGCTGTCAGAGCCGCCATTGCATGTTGAACAAACAAACTCTTACCATGACCAGAGTAGCCAAACACTTGGACTATTGTATTACTTGGTAGCCAAGGCTCAATGAGATAAGACTTTGCCTGACTTTTTTCGAGCAACTGTTCCGCGTCATTCATTCTAATAAGTTTTCTTTCTCGCGGTCTGTCTTCGTCTTGTGGTCTTAACAGGAAGTCCCCTGCATGATTAAAATTTTCGGGATGGTTTCTTTTTTCTGACTGCTCCATTGATGAAACAGTCGCCTCAAACTCTCTCTCGTCAAGAGGTTCTTCAAAGAACTCTCGCATGAAAGCGTATGCTCTCACTCTAAGTTCTGCTCCCCAATAACCTTGCTTGATGGTCTCGGAAACATATCTCATGACCCGCTCATTCCGACCATTGCTAAAGCCAGTAGGGATTTTCATAGTGTTTGGATAGGTGTCCTTAACAAACTTTGCAGTTCGATCCCACTCGTTTAAGAAATCTTCCTCGGTGAGGGGGGCAACCCCCGTTAAATCTAGCTCATTGAATCGGAACTCTTTTTCACCATCGGAAACAATAGGTCTCCAATCTTTCCATACTGGCATCTCATCCCAGTCGAAGTGGGGCGGGATGTTCCATTCATAGTTTTTACTAGGTGGAAGTAGGGCATACGATCCATCCCCACGAAAATCAAGGCCATCAATCTTAGGCCAATCAACGCCTCTTGAATTTATACCCGCCCTCGGTCCTCGACGTATGCCATCTCTAGGATGCTCGAAATATAAATGTATTCCGCGTTTTGTTTTAACTTGAATCAACGAGTCCATGCCTGCCTCATGTGCCGCAATCCTTGACTCTTCATTATCGCAATCAACGATGACTAAACCAGAGAGATGGCCCGTAACAATGGCTATGTCGTGGTCTGGATGGTTTGTCCACCACCTCTCGACTTCTTCTTCTGTAGGTAAACGGTCTTGATACTCAATCCATTTTATTGCTGGTCTCTTGGTTTCTGGTCTTATAGGAATAATTGACCACCCTCGGTCAAGATACTCCAACGCCTCCGTCAATTTGCTCATGCTGTTTCTCCGTTGTTAGTTCAAAGTAATCATCAATTTTAAGGTTGGGATCAGCACTCAATATCTTTTCTAAGTTAGTTGATGAAATGTAATTGCGGTCAATCCATCCATAAGGAGCAGTTCTAACGACACCAGTAATCTCAGCAACCTTAGCCGCACCACCTACATCATCTATAAGTTTTTGAATGTTGAGAACTTTCTTCAAAAAGGGTCTCCTTTTTTTACTTGCATTACCATCTGTATGATGTATCATACAACTTGTGGTGTTGTAAAGACACCATTTGTTAACGGGTCAAACAAATGTAAGCTGACCTCATACAATAAGGAGACAGTATGAAAGTGAAGACAGATAGCTCCGAATGGAGCGCATTTGATCCTACTTCTACTAAAACATCCGCACCGCTTAAAGATGTTGATGCAGAGGTAAGGTCTACAGAAAGTGCAAGTATAACGACTAAAATAAAAGAAGCGGACAAACGCAAATCAAACCTTTTAGTTGATCTAGCATATAGGTTCCAAGAAATTCATGAGCGTGTCGAGAGGGACACGGCTGAATTGGACCAACTCACAGCAGAGATAGCGCACTATTTTCCAGAAGAAGCTGGTGAAGTTTCAAAAGAAAGTGGTGAGTTTAACATTGTTGTTAATCGAACTGAGCGTTGGGTTTGGGATAAGAAAAAACTCGAAGAGCATTTTGGTGAGCAAGAGTTACCACCTTATGTAACTCGAAATTTAACTGTCGATAAAAGAAAATTTCAGAGGCTACCTCACGAGGATCAGTCTGCATTGAAGTTTGCTTTGACTCGAAATTTAAACTCTCCAAGAGTAAAGGTAATCAAAAATGTTTAAAACTATGTCAACTAAGGACATCCAAAAGGATGGTCCCGCCAAAGTTCTTTTGTATGCACATCACGGATGGGGTAAAACTTATCAGTGCCGATACTTTCAAAAGCGCTACGGTAAAGGGATAATAATTTCTGGTGAAGCTGGACTGAAATCAGTTGAGGATGTCGATATAGATTATCTTCCATTCTCTTCTTGGAACGGCAAGCACGATCCAGAAGAAGGTGTTTTTTCCTTTCGTGGAATTGTCAAAATGCTTGGATCAGACGAGTTTAAAAAAGCTGGTTACAAGTGGATAGCCATAGACAGCCTAACAGAAATGTCTGAGCGACTTGTGGAGCAATTAGAAAATGAATGGAAGGAAAAAGGCAAGACCGCAGACTTCCAAATGTGGGGCGAGTATAATCGTCTGATGCTTGGTAGTCTGAAATGGATACGCGATCTTCCTTATCATGTTTATGTATCTGCTCTTGCTAAAGAAGAAAAGGATGCAAACGATGTTACCCAATACTGGGTACTTGTAAAAGGACAAGCGGTTTCAAAACATGTACCCGCCCTTTTCGATCATGTTTTTTGTGGCGTAAGAACTACTGAAAAGACAGAGGGCGGAAGGCCCAAAGTTAAAAGGTATGTTGTCACCGACGAAGTGTCGGGTTGGCATGGCAAAGCAAGAGACCCACTTAATCGTCTGAAACCATACGAAGAGGTTGACGACATCACAGAGTTGCTAGAGCGAATGGCAAATGGAAAGGAGCAAAGCGATGAGTAACGATTGGAATGGTTTCGGTAGCCTTGATTTATCGAACATTAATGCGGAGGCAAAACCCGCACAACTACCAGAACTCGGAGTTGGCAAGCATGACGTTACATGTAAATGGGCGGAGATCAAGGACACGAATACTGGGGGTAAGAAAGTATCCTTGAGGTTCGAGGCCAACGATGGCTCTGGTCAGGTTTGGTGCAACCTAAATGTTGTCAACAAAAGCAAGCTGGCGCAAGAAATAGGAAGACGAGGTTTAAAATCATATTTAATGGCTATGGGGCATCCTACCCCAGATTTGCCAGGGGATATACAAACCTTAGTCGGTGGTCAGTGTGAGGTTGTCCTTCAGTTGGGTGACGAATACATGGGCAAAAAACAGATAGAGGTTCAATACTTCAACGTCTTGGCATCCCAAGCTAAAAGAAATGCTCAGGAACTCAAGGATGATGATGGTGGTGATGACACCGCAGAAGGTAATGATTTGGACGACGAAATACCGTTTTAAATAATATAGTGGGGGCAACTAAAGTTGTCCCCATTTTTATTTAAAGGATGTGACCTTGACTTCAGCAGAAGATATTATAAAAAAAATAGATGAAGGCTACGAAAAAGACCATAAAGAAAAAGCCAGAAGCTATATCGGAGCATCAATAATAGGCAACCAGTGTGACGCGATGCTTGCGTTTAACCTCAGAGGTTTCCCCAACACTCCCCCTGATCCAAGACTATTAAGAATATTCGGACTAGGACATATACTAGAAGACGAGATCGTTAAGGATTTAAAGAAAAAAGCACAGATGCAAGTGTGGGAAGTTGATGGTCTTACTGGAAACCAACACACATATGAGGCATTAGGTGGTCATGTTGTGTGCCATATGGATGGGCATATAGATATAGGCGACGAAGAGCTAAGAGTTTTGGAAATTAAAACCATGAACGATGCTAGCTTTTCCAAGTTTAAAAAGAACGGTGTCAAGGTGAGCCACCCACAATATTATGCACAGTGCCAAATGATGATGGGCTTATCTGATATACCAACATCTTTCTTTATAGCAGTGAACAAAAATAATTCAGAGTACCACGCACAGATAATCGAGTTTGATGAATTTGAATACGCCTACATCCAAGAAAGAGTAGGCAGAGTAATAAATAATGAGGCAAAAAAAATAAGTAAAGATGCTACCGATTGGAGATGCAAGGGCTGTTTCAAGCGTGGTGTGTGTTGGGAAAACAAAGAAGTAGCAAAGATATGTAAAACTTGTGAACACTCCAGAGCAACAAGTAGTGGAGATTGGCATTGCGTCCGACACGACAAGCTAGCCATAGAAACTTGCGGAGATTATAGCCTCTACCAACCACTTAGTAAGGAGGCGTAAATGACAGACGAAAGATTGGCTAAAGAGGCTAGTGTTTTGATGCACACTTATGAGGATTACGCTGGGACCAGAGCGAAGCTCCTCAAGGAAAAAGAACAATCGCAAGACGAGATTGCATCAATATCTGAGCGCATCGAGGATTTAATCATTAACGCACCGACTGGCGACAGAAATAAAAAACTTCATGATGAAATTACAAAAGCAAAAGACAAAAGAAAAAGACTGAGAGAAAAGATTACTGAAACAAACTTTAAGGTAAGAGATTGCGAAATCCAGATTAAAAGGGTTGAGCTTGAAACGAGACTACTGTTGGGAGGAATTATCGTTGACGAAGATTAGAACTAAAGTTCTCAACAAATCTAACAAAACTATCAATGGACCTAGAGCAAAAGATTATGGACCCGCTGATAAAAACCATGAAAGAATAGCTGTAGGTTTTGACGTTATAGCAAAAGCCGCTATTGAAAATGAGGGAAGAATTACAAAAGCTCACGTAACACTTATGATGGACTGGGTAAAAACTTGTCGTCTTTGCCACACGATTGACCATGAGGATAGCTGGGTAGACAAGTGCGGTTATTCTGCTATCGGTGCTGAACTAAGCAAAACTAAATAGAAGTTCGAGCGTTTTTTGCATGGACGCAGTACGGCATTGCAAATGCTATTCTGTATTGTTCTGAGTTCTGCATATTTTTAGCCACTAATACAGCCTCTTCCATACAAGCATCTAAGTTGTCATGGTATTCACCTGGTTTAGCGACTAAGGTACAAGACGAAACATGAACCGTCATGCAGAATAAAATGACGGGTATAAACAATTTACTCTCCTTATTCTGTTGCACACTCTCCTTGACAACAATCTTCTTGAACACACTTACAATCTGCACATTGCGTATGACCGTGTACTTCTACAGGTTCCTTGTCAGAACCGCACCTCTTACACCGTCTTGCACTCTTTGTTTTGTTTTCCACTCTTCTTTTCCCACCAACATGTATGCGCAAATGTCTAAATAAATCTTGCATTAATCCGATAGTTCAAAATGAGGACCATCGAGGAAAGGTCTCCTTCCTTGCGATCTCCTAATATCAATATAGCTGTTCATTGCATCTTCCATCGTCCCGTTCCATGTGCCTATATCGGAAACAGTCCATGCACATCCCCACTTCAATGGAACTCCATGCGCCCTTGATGCCATAGCAAATGCGTCAGCTATGTCGTCGTAGACCGCAAGCTCCCAACAGACCTCCCCATTTACAAAAGCAAACACATCTATAGCTCTACCCACTATATGTTTTGATTCTAGTGTCTGTGATCTTTTTGTGTCGTACAAAATTTGCTGACGTTCTTGCGAACGAAGCCCTTCAGAAATTCCGAAGTCAATGTCGGAGACAGATATAGCCATCTCCGCAAGGCCAACTAAATCTTCATTGACACCTTCTAATTTCTTCATAGATTTTTTTGAGAATGTGTATGCCATACTTTACCTTTCTATCCTTTCCCCACACCCTTCACACGCTCAAAACTTCTGGCCCCAGCAAGACCAAGCATACCCAGCAAGACGGGCATCATGATTGACATGTCAGCCTGCGGGATTACGAAGCCGAACGGTGCGGCGAGTGGTGATATTAAAAAATTTACTGTGAAGCCCAGGACACAGACCCAAGCGGTAGCTGGTCTCCAAGACGACTGGAACCAGTTGCCCTTTGCTTCTTCTCTGTTTATTTCCAACTGAAGTTTCATTAGCTCCTGATGATGTCGGTCCGTCATCGTTGCTATTTCGTGGGCTAATTTATTTGCTTGATCCTTGTCCTCGATAACCTTGCCGAGCAATCCGCTAACGGGTTCTATCAATGATCCAAGGAGTGATGTTACTGCCATAGGTTAAGTCCTCTTTCGTTTAGCTTTATTCTTCTTGCTGTTAGGAAAGCCTGCTTTCATATCAGCATATGCTTTAGGTGATATTGTTGACTTCGATTTACTTCTGGATGTTCCAGCTTTCTTTCGCTTGTTAATGTTTCGGTATAAACTCATCTGCACCCCCATGCTCTACGCGACCAGTAATTTGCTGATAGCTTGTTGTTCTTACCTTTTATTCCGCCAGACCTAGCGCAATAAGATTTTTTACGGGCTGGCTGATCTTTCTTGATGGACATGTTAGCGTCCCCAAATCGGATTATCTTTTCCTTCCCGCCTTGACATGCTTTCACAACAAACTTTTTACCGCCAGATGTTTGGCGCTTAGGTTTGTTGCAAGGCATACTTTTTTTACTTGCTTTCTTTTTTGCCATAGTTAGCTCCTTAATTAATACCAATCAGGTATCTTTCTTTTCCCCTTTCTGCCCGTTGGTTCTCCAGCGATTGCAGTTACCGTCCCTTCTTTAAAGGCTTTATTTCCTCCGAGGACTGGTATTCTTGCCACCACATCTCTTACCGCTGTGCGTTCTTTTGCGTTTGATTTTGTTCGATCAAACACAGCGTCAGTTATACCTGCGGTAATGTTTATGCCCGTAGTTGCAAGACCGTATGATGGACCTAGAAGCGTACTCATTATACGCTCACGACCATAGGCGGCGTTATCTATTTGCTGTGACGTAGTGTGGAAGAGGTCAGCTAAGATGCCCAGACCGCCCATCGCCATCATGCCCTCTAAGTACCAACCGAGAAACTTATCAATGTCTCCATGCTGTTCTTCTTTAAAGCCAAGAAACTTCGCGGCTGATCTTTTTCTGAAGGCCATCTCTTTTTCTTCTTCGCCACCTCTCATTTGAATAACGTCCTTGACACCCAAAGCTCCCGCACCAGCAAGAGGTCCAAGTGTTAGTAGATAAGCAAGGGGCGCAAAGTTTTTGTTTGCTTTATTAAAGTTAAGTGTCAGTTTACCCGCTGTGCCATCTGCCTTTGTCACGCCAAATGCTTCGTTAACTGTGTGCATAAACAATCTGTGCATCATAAGAGGAAACGATTTAAGCTGAGTTACAATAGCCCCGAATGGAGTTTGCCACGCCAACGGCATATCATCTACGTTAGGCTGGAATACGGATTGATTTGCAAATCTTATCACCGCTGTTCTTACTTGTGGATCATCTTCTAGCAAACGAGGATTGCTAATGTTTTCACCACGACGAGAACCTGTTGGGAGAAAGTCTCCAAGACCAACCTTCATTAAGTATCTATGTGCCGTCTTGTATTCCGTTGTTTGGTTTGCCAGGTTGCCTAAATCTTTTCGATATGACTTAGCGGCTTTTGCTTGCATCGACTTGAAACTTTCGTATGCAGTAGCGGCGGCAATCTTTCTGTTAAGATCAGTCCAAGGTGTAAGCATTGTTGCGTTAAAGAAGGCGTTAGTCATCTTGCCATCTATTGCGCCATACATATGAAGTTGTCTTTCGTGAACAATGTTCTCTATAGCCACACCGACATTCTGTATCATGCGGGCAAACTCTGGATCATTCTTATATTTATAGATACCTTTTGCCCAATCTTTTATTGAACCAGATCGGATTATTGGTAGGGCTGTGTCAGGCAACGATGTAAGTGTTGTCCAACCAAGCAATGTAACGGAGTTAATCCCTCTTAGTACCTTTGACGTTCTGTTAAGTTTGTTTGAGAAACCGCCAACCTGAGGTTTCTTCTGGGCAACTCGAAGAGCATTTTCCATAAAGTCAAACGTGCCATTATCCCACTGAGCCTTTTCTCCATTAAAATCTCTCAGTGCCGCGACGATTGCTTCTTTTCGTCTTGTGTATGCTGGAGGAACTACGCCGCCAAATCCTGTAACAGCAACATCGTCTAGCATTTTCTCCACACCAGCTGATCCGTTCTTCAACTGCTCTGCGACCAATGCGGATACAAACCTTGTAGCCATCATGGGTTTGCCAGCGAAAGGCATTACAACAAGATCGTCCAAGGTGACATCTTCCATGTGTCCTTCTTCGCCCAGTGCGCTGAAGTTCTTTCTAAATGTTTTGTTTTTGCTAAGAAGGTCTGCTATCGCTTGCCTACCTTTTTCTGCTATATACATGTAGTCATAGAAACCATGAGCGTTTACGCCAAACTGTTCTGTCTGCGCTACTCGTCTTGATGTCCCGTCAAAATACTTGACAAGCAATGCGTCAAGATCATCCTCTAGGAAATCTTGTAGCTTTGCCATGCTAAGTGGGTACTTTTCAAGCTCCAGTACACGCCCATGATCTATGTGGTCTGATACAGAATTTCTTGATCCAGCTTTTTGTGGCATAAAGTGTCCATCAGCATCGTCGGCTGTAAGGCGTATAAAAATTTCGTCCGCGAATTTTCTCGCCTCATCTGAGGTTCTAACAATGCCAAGGCTAGTGCCTTCTAATTGATAATACTCCATCATGTCCGCTATAAACTTGGGTTCATTGCTAGCTATTTTTTCTTTATCCCAAATTTGAGGTAGATAATTTTCTCTTTTACCAACGAATATCCCAAGCTCATTCATCTTAACCCACTCTTGATCGAAAGCACCGCGCACAGCTTGGTAAACTTTCTTCTCTTGATTGGTTAGTTCAGCGTATTGACGAGAGCCAGTGCCAAATCTTAAAGCGCCAACAATCCTTGCATGACTTTTTGGTTGTTTAGCTTTTAGTTGTCTAGGCAACAATGGTGAAAGTAGCGTTCTTGGACCACGCTCGAACCATGATCCTACATATCCTCTTGCGTCAGGAAGCTCTTCCATCAATCTTTTCAGTGGCATATATGTTTTTGCAAACCTTTGGTGAACATCAGGGAAATGGTTTTCAAACCAGTCTCCAGTCCACTTAGCGCCAATATCTCTCATGGCTGTAGACTGAGAACTCCATAGTCCCATAGGTGTAGCTTTTTTGAGAGCTTGTTCTTCTCTTACATCTAGCGGTCTCTTCTTACCGATAGACATAATAGCGGATGTAATACTTCTATCTACATGGTTTACCTCAAGAATGTCCCCAACCATGCCAGAAGGAATGTCTGCGACACCATCTATATCACCCTCGGTAATCATATTAAGGACTTCCCCATTTAAACCTTTAGGGATAGCCATGTCTTCTCTTTTAAATAAGCGAGGATCGGATGTGTCAAATTCATTCGCATCAATATGCTTGACGTTTCCAATATCGAAGACGACTACGCCAGTGTGGGGTATTTGCACACCTTCGTATGTTTCTCCATTAGCCATTCTAGCAATGTTACCAGCCGCATCTTGCGTATTGTAATGCGTTGTCAACATGCCGTCATAACCAATGTCTTCAAGAACTCCGTTCAATTCAGATTGCGCCCTACGACCACCTCTGCCAGAGCCTTTTAGTAGCTCGATAAGAGATAGGTACATTTGTTTACCGTTGAGTGGACCATCTTCAAAAGCAGAAGCAAATTTTCCTAACGCATTTTGCTGAAGGCTGTCTGTCATATTAAGGTAATCTAGGATTGCCCTAACCGCATTGTCATCAGCAGTTGTGTAAGATGCAGTCTCCCTAAAGTCTATTGGGTTGCGCACGTTAACAACAGTTGGAATAACCATAGGGTCAGTTTTTATGCCTGCTTCTCCAAGCGCATCTTGTATAGCTTCTTCTGCGTCAACCATCTCATCCAAATCTTCTTTATATTTTTGGATCGCGTCTTTGTCGCCAACACTTTCAGCTAACCAGTAGTTTCGTCTTCCTTTAGAAATTTGTTTTCTAATTTCGTGCAAATCCATTGCTTCGTAGATAAGCTCTTCTTTTTGCTCATCTGTTAAATCAGTGTCCATAATTTGCTGACGCATACTTTCTGGCGTTGGTTTCTTCGCGTAAGTTCCAGAAGCCGCAACAGGGCTGTCGGTTAAGTAAGTCCCTGGTCCATAGAAGCCTATAGTGCTTGGACGCAAGACGACATTAGGATTTGTATTTCTGTTGAAGGCATAACCATTAGGTGTGCCGTGATAGTATGGAATGATGTCATCCATACCTTCATCGTGACTGATACCGCCCCTGACAAAATCCATCATTTGTTCCCGCTTCGCCCTTGGGGTAGCCATCACATAGTCTTTTACTGCGTCTGACGCTAAAGATGGGTGAACGGCTGGACCAGATCGAACCATATTTTTTAGAGGGAATTTATCATCAGCTTCAAACATATCTCCATAAAGAGCCAACCTTCTGAATTGTTGTTTGATGTCGTTCCTTCCGATAAGACCGTTAACTGTGTATGCCATGTATTCCACCATACGGTCTAACGCTCGTTCAAAAGTATTTCTAAGCCTAATCTTACTGACATCGCCAGTAACCACAGAATTTATTATGTCGCCTCTAGCTACACGTTCAGCCATGTATTCAGTAAGGCTCTCTGCAAACCATTCTTCTGCCAAAAGTGCGTCCTGAGTTTTGTCATCTCTGTTTACATATTTAGCGCCATATTTGCTTTGCACCCTTTTCTTAACAGGATCATCTGCTTTCATGTAAAGCTCACGAATAGCAGTCATCTCTTCGTCAGGCATGACATTGGCACGAACCAACATATGCCCTATTTCGTGGATAATGTCGTAAGGAGATGTTTCTCCCTTAGTTAAACCAACGCTTAATCTACGCATATCACTTCTTAATTTTTTAAAGTGAGGCCCACGCAAATCAGCAAACAAAGGAGTGTCTGTTGCCCCAGGCTGTTCACCAGCAAGACGAGCCAAATCTTCTGAACTAAATATATTCATTCTTCCGATAGCTTGTTGCTGTGTTTTGCCCATCATATTCAGCATACGATAGGTCATGGTTCTTGCTGTATATTCTATCTCTGGGTCTCTATGGGTAATGGTTCCTAGAAGCTCTCTAACCGATGCCCGTGCATAAGACGGAACGCCGTCATGAGTAGAAATACCTCTATTGTCATTGATTTCAGTTCGTAGCAGTCCACTCTTCTGGATAAATGTTGCTGTTATCTTGCCTGGGTCGCCCTTCTTCAAACCCTTATTAGCGTGTCGTCTGCGCAACTCACTCAAAATCATGTCTATGTCTTTGGAGTTATTTAGTTCCAGAGCGTCAAGGTATCTTTGTTCTAGGTCAGCTTTGCCCAGAGACATTATTTCCCTAGTAACTTTGACGGTTTTAGGTGGCGGAATAGCTTTTTCTTTTCGTAATAACTCTATTGCTATCTGGTCGCCAAACTCTGTACCTCTGTGTTCTACATACAACTTCCTGAGTTCGTCAGGGTTTTTCTCCTTAATGTCAGGGGCATTGCTGTCTGTAACTTTAGGCTTATTTGTTTTCTTCCTCTTTGACGGAGGTGTTTTAGCTATATTTTTTGCCTCGTTGTCTACAGCTTTCTTTGATCTAGCATCAAGTTTCTTTTTCTTACGAACAGCTGAGTTTGCTTTTCCTCTAGGAGTCGTCTTGGGTTCAGTTGCGGGCCTGTCTCCAGGCATCTTGCCAAGTTCTTTAGCGTTGTAATGTGCCTCTAACGCATTTTTCATATTGTCCATAGTTTTAGAAAGAGATGTGTTCTCCATCTTTTTCTCAGCCCCAGGACTTATACCTCGGCTCGGCTTGTACTTACCGTTATATCCATTCTCCCAGAAGTCTCTGATTAGATCGGCTACATCTTGCTCGTCCGCACTAAGACTAAGGCCATCATCGTAATAGCCAGCAGTCTCGTCTGTCTTGCCCGTTATTCCGTCCCAGTCAGTGTTCTTACCAGACAGTATTTCTGTAAGATCGTCTATCCGATCATGGATAGTTCTGCGCATACCTCGTCTGCCGTCGAATGGGCCAAAGGTTCTGGACACAGGAAGTCCAGCGGCACTCATCTCAGCTAGTTTTTTCTTGCTGTATCGAGGCGCTACAGACAGCATAAAACCTACAAGGTCTTTCGTTGCTTGGACAATACCGCTTGCACTGTCCCTATGCAGAGCATCCTCTAGGTCTTCCCTTATAAGACTAAGTTCTGTCCAGCGTTTGTTAATATGCTTGGTATAATCAGTTGTTGGTTTAGCATCTGCCCCCAACTTAAACTTAGGACGTTCTGTATCAGGTAATATTTTAGAAAATAATTTTTCTAAGTCTGGGTCAATCTCAGCATCTTTGGCATATCTCTGAATGATAGCCTTCACATACCTGTTTATTTTCTGCCAGAATGTATCTGTCCCAGCAAAATGTCTTTTTCTTGTTACCCAAATATCAAATTGATTTGCAAAGAGTTCTTGCGGACTTGACATAGAGTTTCCGCCACCAAACTTTTGAGTGCCGAGTATTTCATGTTCATACTCCATGCCACCATAACTTGCTAATTTGTTTTGGATAGCGTCTTTATCTAGGTTTCCGCCCTCATCATAGTATTTGTTCATCGCCTTCCAGAAGTCTATCTTATCTGAAGGGGTCAGAATGTTGTCGTATGCCCAGTGAGCAACCTCATGATAAAAAGTGTTTTGAGGATTGATGGTCAACCCTTCTTTATGATCTAGGTTTATATGGCTTCTAACACCAGAGGCTTTGGTTATCTCAGTATTATGATAGTTGCCAGACCTATTAGATTTAAAACTCGGTCCTATGCCTCGATCACCACCGAGACTGTTTAAAAACTCTAGCGCATCATCTAACTCTGGTTGTGATCTTTTTGAAAATACTGCTTTAAGTTCTTCAATAGACTGCGCTCTTGTTGTGCTGTCAGCTATAAAACCCTCTGGGGCCATTCTATGTAACACCCCGTAGAGGTTTTCTAGGTGCATAGCTGTCTTGGCATTTGACTCTACTTTTCTCTGCCACCTTTGGGTTTCAATCGTTTTGGTAATAGAGAAAATATCTGAAGCAGTAGTGTTTGTATCTAATGTTGGCGCTCTACTTCCATACGCATATACAGTTGCGTTTTGAAGGGCTGGGGTAAGCATTTCTTCGGTTAGCTTAATCTTGCCCATATCACTCATTGATACTGGCTCACCCATGCCAGTAGCCAAACCAGCTTCGTATCTAAATCCTCTTATCGGGTTGCCTTTTGTTGTTGCACCCTGATTAGGTTCTGGCGGTAGACTGTCAAATAATCTCGCTCTGTCTTTTGGTCTATTTGTATAACGGTCTCTTGGCGCATATCTGACTTCCCATCTTGATGGATCAGATTTTGGTCCGCTTTTGCCGATAACAACACTTATGTCCTGACCTTCTTGGGTGTTTGGATTAAGCATCCTTACATCATTTGGATCATCCATACTTCTGACAACAGCAATATGATCCCCCTTCTGTGGCGGGATTGTTGCTATCGTCTTGGTGTCTGGTGTTTCTGATGTAGGCTCGGTTTTTCTTACTGCCGCTTCCAATATTTTTATAAGCTCGGCTGGATTATCTTTATGTTTCTCAAGTATTCCAGCTAAGTCTATTGGCGTTTTTGTTGGCTGGTCTGCTGGTGCTGTAGAATTGTATTCGCCAAGACGAGTAGGGGATGGTTTTCCGCCGTCCCTAAACTCTAAGGCAAACTCAAGAGTGTCAAAAGCTCTGCCAGATACAGCATCGGCATAAGCAACAGTCCCTTTCGGAACCTCTATTGGTCCACCTCGGGTAAGTATTTTTTCCTTACCCATTGTTTCATATTCAACAACATCAGGGCCATTACCCGACCTTGCTCGAATAAGTGCGGCCTCAAAGCCAAACTCGTTTCGTCTTGGGCTTTTACCTGTAACAGTGTAGTCAGAGCCTTTACCTATTCGAGTTCCGCGTCTAAGCAATCCTTGGATACGACCATTGTTTGACAAGCCTGCCGTTGTAAACTTAGCGGCCTCTCCTATTGCTTCTCCTGTTCCGCGAATTGGTGTCTCTGGACCTTGCGACAAGACTTGTGATCTTGCCATTGTTTCTGCCGCATCATCTGTAAGGCCAGGGAATTGCTTTTTAAGAGTTGATTTCCTCGCTCTAATTTTTTTCTTTTGTGTTTGTGTTAGTTCTGTAGGCGGTACGCTCTCTTCAACAAACTCGTCTGGGAGACTATCTAAATGCCTGCGAAGCGCAATGAGGTCGTCGGCTGGTGTCGTAATGCTGTCGTCGTTGGCAATAGCTCTGATTGCCGCCTCTGCAACATTTACATCAACCTCTCCGTCACCAAACATGTCACTAATTCTGGCAAGCTCCTCATACGCTTTCTTTGCGTAATCATCTTCTGCTGTGGCTTTAGCGGCTTCCTTATCTATCTGATTCTTAGAAACAACTTTTCTTTTACCAGCGGGTTTTAGTTTATTTGGGTCTATCCCTTGAGCAAGGGCATATCCTCTTAGCTCTGCGGATACGGCTGACGGCTCAGGTTCCTTAGGAGGCGTAGTATCAATCTCAGGAGTATCTTCAACATCAGGTTTCTTGCCATCCAAATGCTCCTTAATCTCTCTAATGGTGGCGTTAGTTATCTTCCCAAAGTTACTGCCCTCAGATCGAGACACGACACCGTTAGCAGGGTCATCTAAAATAACTTTAAGCTCGGCTTCGGTAATGCCGTATGGCTCCAGTATTTCTTTTTGTATTTTTTGTACTTGTTTCGTGTTGAGATAGGGAATATCCACTGGCGTTTCGGGAGGATCATCAAGCCCACCCTCCAGATTTGGGCCACTTTCTCCGCCACCCTTAACTTCTCCTAATCCTGGTGTCTCTCCCCCAACTTCGGGGTCTCCTTGTCCACCAGTTCCTTCTGCTACCCCTACGCCTTCTCCGCCCTTAGGAGCTTTGGGTACTTCTGGTCCTTCTGCATCTACCTTTGGTGGTTCAAGGTCTAGGCCACGAACGATGTCTTTCATAACATCGTTAAACTCAGGCTTACCAATAGAGCTTATAGCGTATCTGTAATTGGAGTACGCTTCGTTATATTCAGCAACACGTTTTTGGAACTCAGCAGATTCTTTGGGGACGTTTGTTGCAAGGTCATCTATTTGTTTTTTCTTTAACTCAACTCTTTGACCAAAGTTACTAAGAGTTTGTAGAGCCGCGATCTGATCTCTTGCTTCTTGGATTTGTGCATCGAGAGAGCCGTCAACATTATCGCGCCTTAAGTTTGTTTCAGCGGTTTCATATTCTGTAATAGCGGCTTCAATCTGAGATTTTTCGTCCACCATTCTTATTTCGTCTGGGGACAACTCTGGTTCTGTTGGGGCGGCTGGGTCCGTGCCGTCAGCGTCAAGAGCTTGGTCTGCTGAACGTGCCGACCCTTCTACAAGCTCTCCAGACTTATATTTTTTGACTAACTCTTCACCCTCTTTGTGTGTCATTCGGGCGATTTCGTCGTCTGTCATTCCAGCAAAACGACCAGCTTCCGCTTGTTGTGCGCCTGTTGTTCCAAAAATTTCACCAACACGACTATCATATCCTGTTCGCCCAGCGACCCCACCGAGAACCGTACCAGTTCCCATACCGAAAGCTGTACCTAACGCTGTTCGACTTGCTATATTTCCTAAATCTACTTCTCTTTGGTATCCGAGGTTCTTCCTTTCGTTCTCCTCCATTGTCGCCATGATGCCTTCATGCGCACCACCTATAGCGCCCTCGTATATTGCGCCTCTTCCAGCACCAGCCCTCGCCGCTTGCCAACCAGTTTTACCCGCTTTATATGCGCCTGCTCCAGCTTGGAACGCTTTACCAAAAGGAATTAAGTTTATGGGGTCGAGAAGAATAGCACCCGCACCTGATGACAAAGCACTAAGCCAGCCTCGTCCGCCTTCTTCCCAGAATTGTGGCGCTCTTTCGTAGACTTTATTTAACCGCATAAGACGATGTTTGCCTTCATCGCTTAGTTGGGTTGACTCATACAAACGCTTTGCGCCACCCATAGTGTTAAGGCTTCCCCAAGTTTTATCAGAATAAAACTCGTCAACGATTTCCTCGTCAGTCATGCCTTGAACATTGTGACCTAGCTCATTGTAGTGAGCGCGAAGATCAGCAATTACGCGGGGGTCATATAATGGATTTTTACCACGAAGGTCTGTTGTATAGTCATTATCAGCTGTGAATGGATCATCAGCTTGACCAGGGTTGTACTTAATCCCTAAGTCTCTGTCTGCCATGAGCGGTTCTCCAGTTTCCGTCTACTGGAGTAAGAATATATTTATATGAGTTGTCTGTCGTCCTTAATTGAACAGATCACTTAATAATCTAACTATAGCGTTCGGTCTCTCATTAGGATTATATTCTAATAACTCGGTTGCTTCTTCCTCTAGCTGTAGATATTCGTTTTTCATCTCTTCTTTTTTTGCTCTGATAAATTCGAGCAACTCTCCATACCCTCTTTGATATGTGGCCCTTACATCATTAGCCTCGTTGTCTTTCCATCGAGAATCTTTTGTGCCAGTCTTGAGCCAAGATGTTGGACCCTGAGAGCGCTCTCTTCTGCTGTTCCAATCCGTGTTAGCTTCTCTAAGTTTTTCTTCAAGCTCGACTTGGAATTTCTCGAACTCTTGGACTTTATATGCAAGTTGTTTCATTTCTGCATCAAGAACTTCTCCTCTGTCAGAACCAGCGGGCGGCAATGGAATATTAGCCATTGCGTTTCGTTCAATCATGGTGTCATATTCGCTATATGCTTGAAGTCTTTTGTCTTGAAGGTCAGAAAATCCGTCTATCCATTCTTTAAACGTAGAGATGTCGTAGCCACCTTGTAACTCTATAGCTTTATCAACTCTTTCCTGACTGTACTCGCCTTGGCGTTTTAGAAGTCTTCCCATCGCGCTATCTTGCATAGCTTTCGCATAAAGCTGTTGTGCAGACCAGTTGTCCCCACTACGATCCTCAAGCTCGGTTACTATCTCAAGCAATCTGCTCTGCACTGCTGGGCTGGGATAAAAGTTTTGAGCGATTTGTTGAAAAACTTGAACAGTCTTTGCAGGGCTTTCTTCGTTATTATAGATGTTAGTTTTAGAAAGTTCCTTCACGCCCTGGTCAAATCTTTCATTAATAGAGTCAGTAACATCACCTGTAACTCTTGCCCTAACTTCGTCTTGGGATTTTGTTCTTTGAGCCGCCTGAGTATTCTGAGCAATTCTAATTAATTCGTCGGCAATGGCTTTAAACTTTGTGTCGCCTACCTGTTCTGGCGGGGAACCAAAGTGTTTCATAAATTGATCTGGCGACATTTGATTTACAAAACGATTTTTTACTTTCGCAAGAATTTCATCATATCCATCGTTTAATAACCCAACCATAAAGTCTTGATCTGTGTCCATGCCAGTTCGGATATTCCTAAACGCCTCTGCCGCCTGTTGCGATACTTCGTTATCTAGTCTGGTTTCTTCTGAATCAAAAATAGACCTTAAATTTGTTTTTAAGTTTTCTGTCATTTTATAGATACCATTTTCTTCAGTATCTTTTATAAATGCGTCAATGTCCCCACCTCTTGCGGCAAGTTTTACAACCCTGTCCTCAAGAACACCCGTCTTATCTAGCCAGTGGTCGTTCCTTCTTTTTTCATATTCTGAGTTTGCCATATCAATTAGCGGATCGACAAAGTGAGGTTGCACTCCCATCAACTGAGCAAACTGTTCTTTGTTCTCAACCTTACCACCAACACGAGTTAGGTAATTTGCCGCTTGATCGACTTTGCCAAGCAATAACTGACCCTGCTGTGTCATATAGTTGTTATTTGAAAAGTAATTGTCCAACGCACCTTTGACTAACGGACTGACCTCGCCAATAGAGCCATAAAACTCTTCTTTTCTTTTATCTATTTCGTCTGGCTTGCCACCCATAAGGAATGGCTGTGCCATTTCTTGATATAATTTTAAACGATCAAACTCACGGAGCTTTGCGTCATGCGCTTCTTTTGCTCTTTTTGCGGCAAGATTTCTTGCGTTCTCACTAGCCATGTTTCTAAGAACGTCTTGGCTTGGTGCGCCACCACGTATGTAGTTAGACCCACCTGCCATCTGGTCAATATAATCCTGATAATCCTTGAACGTAGCGTAAGGGTTGTCTTTTTTAAAGGTCTCAAACGCTTTAGCAAAATCTCGCCGTTGGCGAGTATTATACTTTTCGCGTTCACTCCAACCTGAGTACCATTGTGAAAAATCCATTACATACCTGCTTTGTTTCTATTAGACCACCAGTTGTCGAGACTTTTCTCGAACCCTGCTTCATCAAAGAAGTTCTTCATAGCATCTCCAACACCTTTGCCTGCCGCTCTAGCATTTTCCGCTGATGACATAGCAACTCTATTTTGCTCGCTGGCAAGATTGTTATAAATGCTTGCTGGGTTTCCAATACTGTAGTTACCAACTTTTGATACATATGGGTCATAAATAGCAGACCTTACATTAAAGAACCCAGCGTCACTAGCGGTGGATGGCCTTCTATACTCAGCTAACCCTGTACCAACTCTCATATCGTCATATATAGCAGAGGTAATGTTTACAGGCGAACGGTAATTGTTTGCCGACATAATATCCCTATCAAGTATTCCAGTAGGCGTTGCTCCCAATAAATTATATTGACCAACAGTAGATGTAACCCCAGGCAACTGAGCAAAGTAATTCATCCCAGCTTCAGCGGCTCCAGTAGCCATAGCCATACGGTCTCGGTTCTGTGCCATCTGTTGAATAATTGGCTCGTTTCTTGCCGCCGCTATCCCCGAAATGTAACTTGTAGCTTCGTCCCTAGCCCTCTTTCTCGCATCTGCATACTCACCCGCAAGACGAGCGGCAATTCTAGCTCTTTCGTCTGTGGCGGTGTCACTCTCATCCATACCTCTGCGGATAAGACCAGCTTCGCCAACTGACGCAACTCGATCTGCGGCTCTGTCAACATCAGCTACATACTGCTGTTCTCTGCGCAGAGCTTCAGACATAATATCTCTTTGATCTACTTGTGCTAGTGGCTGGACCATAGGCAACTCATCGTATGCCATTTGAGCCGTTTGGCTTAGTTCGTCCATTCTTTGCAGAAGTCGGTTTCTAATGCCGAGGTCGTATTCGCGCTCGTCTTGGTAGTCCTGGCGGGCTTGACCCATTTGAGAAATATAAAATTCTCTTTCGATGTCTTTTTCTGCCCTGTCCTCATAGAAGCGAATAAGCTCTTCTTCTCTTTCGCCAGACGCTATCTCTTGCGCTCGCTTCAATTCTTCCAAGGCAAACGCTCTTTCTTGTGCGCTCAACTCTTGGTTTCGCAAAAGCTGTTGCAGTTGAAACTCACGTTGTTTAGCCGCCGCTCTATCCTCAGTTACCTGACGGCGTATGTCAGCGGCCCTCTCTTCTAGTAACTGTGACTTGTAAGCGTTAAGCTCATTGATTTGAAACTGTCTTTCCTGACCAGCCTGCCGCCTCATCAATGAGTTCATAACTCTTTGATAGGCGTTTTCTTCTTGCTGTATTCTTCTATCAGCAAGACTTAAATTAAATTGAGCGTCAGCAAGGTTCTGCGATTGTGAGGCACGAAAGTTTGCCCACTCACGATCACGTTGAGCCTGCTTCGCCGCTGTTGAAGCGCCGAAAATAGAGCCTGCTAAACTTGCTCCCGCTCCGACTACTGCACCAAAACCCATATCCTAACTCCTTAGCCGCCTATCTGGATAGCCCCAAGTGACGAACTAAACGGGGTTCTTCCACCTAAGTAGTTGTCCTCTTCCTCCTCAGTTGGGTTATATCTAGCCACGTTTGAAGCGGCTGTTGGCGTTGAGAAAGCGGCCCTTCCGAATGTTGGCGTTCCGCCTGACCCAATTTGAATTGCCTGTTGAGCGCTTGCCGTTCTGTTAGCAACATTCTTAGCGTCCTGTTCAAGTCTTGATCTCTGCGCTTGTAACCTTTGTTCGATTACTGCAATCTCGTCCAAGGCTTGTTGAGCATTGTAAAGGTCGATGTTTTTTTCCATCTGTAAAGCTCTAGCATCAGGATCATCTAGGTCTGAAAGGGCGTAGTACGATCCACTTTCTATCTCTTCAAGAAGTGTTTGTGCGTTTTCCTCAAGAGTATTCCTGTATGCCCTCAGTTCATTGATTCGGTTATCAATGGCTGTTCTCTGAGTATCAATTTCAGCTTGGATTTCATCTACTCTGCCTCCAGAAAACCTACTAAAGTCTCCAGACGCAGTATCTAAGGCATCGTAGTAATCACGTATAGCGTCTTCATCATACAAAGGCACATCAGCCAGACCAGCAGTCGCGCCACCTATTGCATCTGATATTGCATCAAGTTGGCTCTGCCGTCGAGTCCCCAGACCCGTTATTGCGTTTAATGCTTGGTCTCTATAAAAACCGCCTACGTTTTCTGGATTGTAGAGAGTATCACCAAAAGGCGTACTAAAGTTGTCTATGTCATACTGAAGCCTATCTCTCGCCAAGCCCAAAGCATCTAACCCAGCCTGACTGTAAATACCTGTATCCTGAGCAGTATTAAAAAGGTCTTCGTAAGCATCAGCTTGATCTTCTATAAAGTCAGATACTCTTTCTCTCTCTACGTTTCCTTCGTTTATAAGCCCTTGTAGTTGTTGTTTGAGAGCATTTAACTCGGCCCTTTGACCGCTAAAATCGCCCCCAAGTGGTGAACTGAACCTATTTATCTCTCTTTCTTTTTGCGTGATGGTATTCATAAGAGCGTCAATTTCAGCTTGCTTAGTATAATCACCAGCTAAACCACCAAAGGTTGTTCTTCCCGTGTCAATAGCGCTGTAAAGATCAGAACCAAAATTAGCTATTCGTTGGTTCTCTGCCGCAGTTTGCGCACCTATAGCGTCAAGAGAAGTCCTATAACCTTTTATTGCATCTCTAGCTTTTTGAGCTTCGTTACCAGCAATGCCGTCACCATCAAAGTCAATGAAACTTGCGATGGGGCTTCTTACATTGCCAAGGGTAGCTTCAAGAGTATTTAAATCTCTGTATGAGCTATTAAGGTTGCTACCTATTCCCATTTGACCAATATCAAATGCTGTGTTTGCGGTATCTAAATTGTATTGATCGTAGATACCTTGAAGCCGTGCTTCTTCTGCCGCGCCTTGCGCTTGCAAATTAGCAATCGTAGAACCGAGTTCATCTAACTGAGCGCCAAACCCAGAAGAGTCTATATTCATTGCCTCATTAAGGGTTGGCATTTCATTTGCGCCAATGCTGACAGAACCTATACCTCCCTCACCCATAACAACAGGATCGAATATAGGTTTTTCTGGCATTTGCAATGCGTCGAACTGTGCTTGCAATCCTGAGGCTGTATTTAAAGGATCACCAGCGAGAAGGCTCTCGTTTACAGAAGTGGTTGGGTCATCATACAACTGATCGTAAGTTGCGCCAGCAAATGAACTTTGCAATTCGCTACCTTGATCTAGTATGTCTTGCACACTTTCGTTGTAAGCCGCCAAACTTTGGTTATACGCATCTGCCTGAGATTGATAATCTGCAAGCGTATCCGCTTTTAGCTGATTTCTTTCAGCTGTATAATCAGGGGGTTTAGAACCTCCGCCGCCACCACACATGTCATGCCTCCTTTTCTATCTGCTTTTTGAAGAGATACCCAACGTGTTCATAGCCAAGTCTCTCATACAAACCTTTGATTTTATCCATGTATACACCTGTCGATATACCTGGACGCAACTCCGTTGCTCCCTTTTCTTTAGCCCACTCCTCAAACTTCTTAACAAGTTTGACTGCCGCCATTCCGCCTCTTTTTGATGGTTCAACAAACCATAAATAATCCCTTGCATAAATATCGTTCCCAAAGAAGTGTTGCTCTAAACACCCTAAGTACATACCAAAAAGTATGTCATTGTCGTCCACTGCAACAGCAACAAATCCATTTTCATCATCTATTAGGCTATCAGCCCACTTGTATAACTTCTCCTTACTGTAGTCGGATGAAATAAAACTGCTTTCCGCCCACATTACTGCCCCTAAATCTACTCCTATTTTTATATCACTTTTCTTTGCGTATCGTATTTTCATTAAGTTACCTTATTAAACTGCGGATATTGCTACTGCCAGTACCACCTCCAGATTTGAAGCAGAGCTATTGTTTGTTACAATAAATCCAACACTGTGAGATTGAGATGTTGCGTTGACCTCAATAACTGAACCCAGCGCAGATATTTCTGTAGGTACAGAACTCACTGCATGAACATCGCCATAACCCACTCCATCTACTGCTATTTGTACTGAACAAGTACCAGTGTTTGTTTGTAGTGCAATACCATCAATGGTTATTTTTTGTTTGAAAATTCTTTTAATTACATACGGGCTGTTTGCGGCTGTTGTAATGATTGCGTAAAAACTGTCCGATGCAAGAGTTGTTGGCAACTGATTCTGTGGTAGCTTACCTTGAGAATCCAAAGAGGCCACACCAGATGATGCACCTTTTTGGTTGATCGGGATAAGACCTGAGAAATCAGGATTACCATACTCAAGAGAAGTTCCAGTGTTATTAACTTTAACAAATTTACCAGCATCAGTTGTTTGGAAAGTAGGCAATGAAGATTCTGGCGAAGTTCTGAGGAACATTGTCCCGTCATAAAACTTCAACTGATTTGGGTTAATAGATGTATCGTGCCATAAATCACCAGTGGCAGGGTTTGTTGGTGTATTCGATCCAACTGTTATTTTGGCTTTCTCTGTTAGACTTGATGTTAGATTAGCAACTTTTGCCTGAGCTATGTCTCCATCAGCTATGCTGAGTTTTGGAAACTTAATTAACCCCGTGTCCGTGTGGACAAAGTTTTCCTCAAACATCAAACCTGTCACAGCTTGGACAGAAGTGTTTTCTACTGTGATTATGGTAACTAGGTTGTTCGCTGGCACACCTGTATTAAACTGAATAACATTTTGCGCAGGGATTGTGGTGTAGTCATCTGTTCCCCCTTCTTTCTGCAAAATACCGTTCAAGTAAACTTGTAACTTAGTGTTCTCATCATGAGTAAATGGAAAGTTAATCTGTGTTGCAGTCGTCACTGTGTCTGAGCGTGTGTACCCAGTAATCGAAGTTGATCGAACTTTGAATATTGTAACCGAGTCACTTGTTGTAAGGCCCGTGTTAAATGTAACTGATCCCGCACCAGATGACCCACCAGTAGCGCTTGTGGTGTAATCATTAAGAGCGCCCTCTGCTTTTAATATACCGTTTTGGTATACCAACAATGAGTCTGTTGTTGAATGAGCATATTCAAACTCTGTTTGTCCAGCCGTAGGAGTGAAATCAACTCTTCCAAAAAATATTGGCGCACCGATTTCAGATGCCTGCGCACCGTCCTCGCCACGAAGTTCGGCTAATGTTGCAAGAGTTTGCCAACCAGTGTCGGCGTTTGCATATTCGCCAACTCTATATTGGATGCCAGACGAACTATCTTTTCTAAATTCGACTGGACCATTCCAGTTACCAGCGTTGTCAAAAATTTTGCCTAGAAGTTCCCCGATGGTGTTATCGCCAATCTCAGCGGCGTTTAGGTATCTGATAACTGATTCAAATTCAGTGTTTATGTTACCAGAACTTCCATAATTTTGGGGGTACTGTTGTCTAATTCTTGCCATCTTAATCCCTCACTGTAATTGCAAACCCGATAATCCTGAGAAGACCGCGCCCACCAGCGCTTCTAAACCTATACTGGGCCGCTAGATAACGGTGTTGCCACTTACGTTCGTATTGACGAGATAATGGCACATCAACAAAGTAATTGTCGTCCTTTGTATCATCTACTTCTATAATCATTTCCCCAATGACTTTTCCGTTTTGGTCTTGAGCATCGACTGTAATTGTTCCTTTGCCAGCCGCTTGGATTAAAATGCTGTGGGTTTCCTTGGTATTCTGCAAACTTCCGTGCCAGAGTAGTGGAGTTGTTATAGTCATATCGGGGGTAAACGCACCCTCTTTTTCTGATTCAACTTTAAAAACATCGTAGATACCACCTACCGTCCCAACAACAAAACGCCCGTTAAGGAACGCACCGCATCTTTGGTTAAGAAAAGAACCCGTACTAAACTTTGGTTGAGCGTCACCCCCTTCGGGGTTGAGCGCCAAAGTTAGTCGTCTTGTGATAAAGTCTCCACTCTGCGGGAAAAATATATGATACTGCCCCTCGTCTTGGTCAAAGACGGCGGAAATCTTTTCTGGGTTTTCTACCGAGTTGAACAGTTCTCGATACAGGAGGTCTATCTTGTCCGAGAGACTGTAAGAATATACGAGGATGCCGTTCTCTTCGCTTCGTTTGATGCTGTGAATACCAGATCGTGAGCAGAAAAGTAGGTCCGTCCCCGCGTTCACTATAGTATTGTGGCTGGCACAACCTATATGTATGTTCGCGCTGTCGTTTATTGTCCATCTTGTAAAGTCAGGGTCAATCCTAAAGATTAACGCCCTATCCGCTGTAAAAATTACCAACTGGTTTTGTTCAAATGATCCAAGACCAGTTATCTGATCCGCCGTACCTAATTGGTTGGCGATGTCGAAGAACCCAGCACGAAGGACATTTGTTTCGTCGTCAGCTTCGTCGTCTGGAAATATTTCGTCTTGGTCTACTCTCGATAAATGTACCTCCGTTTCTCGTCCAGGGATGCCAGCAACAGCTAGTCTTCTTTGGACCGAAGCCATGTACGCTGGCCTTAAATCGTTTAATGCTGGCGACTCGTTGCTAGAAAAAACGATACCATCATATCTATAAACTGGTTGACCTCTTACAGCGAAGAAAGCCATTTGGTTAAATATTGTAGATGAGACAACTTCTTCTTTGTCATACACACCAGTCAGTACGTGGTTACGTTCTGATTTAAAGTTTAACGCCGCGCCATCTTCTTCAACGTAAACAATCTCTTGTTTGTTAAAGAAGGCAATGTGGTTTACAGGATGTTGCCCCTCTAAAAATTTGTGGGCGGGGTCACGCACTATCTGACCCCGCCAGTCACAAGTAGCATTGTCAACAATGGTAAGGTGCTGGTCCTTACCAGTGTCCAGGGAGGTGACATCTCTACTCGTGTCTAGTCCTTGAAAATTCTCATATGCGTATGTCTTTAGTTTCAGCCCAGAGGCAGACTTTACTGATGATGTCACGGTTTAACGGTCCCATTGAATGTACTTGTCGTCCCTCCGTTAAGGTTTCTTTTGTTTGTACCTTCATCCATGACACGCATTTTTAGTTCCGTGTTTCCATTCTTAGCCTGCCAAAGCAGTCTATTCATAGTTTGATAATACATAGGAAGATACATCTGTAGCTTATCGCTACCTTGCTGAAGGGCATAGTGATAGAGCAATCCATTAACCAAAATAGGATCAGGAATAGCCCTGACTTCTTCTACAGATTCGTAGTAGTCAAGAGGATAATTTATATCGTGATATGGGTGCTGGCGGATGTCATCTATTATAGTGTTGGCAAATTCCAACATCATAAGCATGACATCACCATCAACAGTACCAGGGTGGAAGTCCCCATATCGGCGTAAAGCCTGCATGATTAGCGCGGACAAAGGAGAATTTTTGTCACGGACATGAGGGTTCGTGTTACTGGTAAACGTAGCTGTCGTCTTGGTCTCAGTCCCATCTTGCATGATTAGCCTGCCTTCTTAACTACTCGACCCGTTTTGACAAAGTGATTTGCCATAAATCGTTCTACGTCATCAGCCTTGACCTTCCACTCAAGACGACCACTAGAAAAATTTCTCAACGCTCCATATCCAGCGACTTCAAACATGCTAGGTTCTTTCTCCCTAGACTCAAACCAAACAAGTTCTGGCTTGAAGGCAGTGGCCTTTGGTTTTACGACAGGTTTTTCGTCTTGCTCAAAAGCCTCGTTAATGTCGGGAGTTGTGGGGTCGTCAGCTTTATAGTGACCTTTAGCGTTTCTTGCTCTTTTAGGTTTTGTTGCCATGTTTTCCTCCAATAAAAAAAGGGGCGCTTTTGCACCCCTTTAGTATACTCACTTTTAGGAAGTGGTCGTCCCTATCGGGTTGACCAATTCTTAATGTACGAATGTACCTTATCTTGAAGCATCTCCAAACCGCACTCAGTTAAATACTCATGCTTGGTGCTGTCTGCGTCAGGTGCTTGGCGATTTTCTAACAACTGAGTATCACGACCTTCTAGGTAGCGATAAGACAGATATGGAAAATCAATGATAACCATTGCAGTCTTCATGCCAGGAACTTGTCTGAATTGAGGGTGCAAATGTACCATCAAATCGCCCGCAAAAGTTGTGTATTGGGTCAGATTCACCCCATACGCTCCTTCGTACTGCGTTGGTTGCCAACGGTCTTTACCGATTTGCTGTAGCTGGTTAGCCACAGTTTCACCGACAAAAGCGATCTTTTGCTTAGAGCCATACTTAAAGACAGATGAGATGAGCAAGTCATCAAATCCAGCTTCAGTCATTTGACCAGCATTAGAGCCGCCATATGAGGCGAAGTCTGTAGAAACGTCCACAACATTGGTAAGACTGTTGATGATGCCGCCTGTGAAACGCACTGGCTGATTAACAGTAGTTGCGTCCTCATGCTTCATGCCAAAGAACATAGCTCTCTCGATGTCGCTCATGTGGAGCTTGAGAGCTTTTGTCATTGCTTCATCCAACTTGTCACCAGTTCTTAGGTAAGTGCTTTGCAAGGTGTTTGATACTTGAAAAGCTGTCCTAAAGATTTGGCAATAGTTGTTGGATACAACTGCGTCGAACGAAATAGCAGTAGGACTGGACGCACCTTCAGCCGCCGCAAAGCCAGCAATGAAGAGTTCAGCATTATCCGCTATCTGGTGAGTAGTCCCACCAATGTTTCGAGTTACAGTTAATGTAGTACCAGTTGTGTCTGCGGTAACGTGCATCACCTCACCAGTCTCACTGTTTACAACAATGGAACCAGAGATTGCGAATTTGTTATCGTCAGAAGAGTCAATAGTAATAGTAGTAGTAGATGTACTAGCTACTGCACCATCAACTTTCATTTTCCTATCGGGCAATTCATCTCTAAAATTCTTATACTCAGGGTCATCTGTTCCCTCAGACGAACCCATAGCAAGCAAAGCATTTAGAGGAGCATTACCGTTAGGCTCCAAGAGCGTGAAAAGCTCTCTGTAGTTTCGGGGTCTAAAGTCAGTCGTAAACTCACCTGTACCCCTAAGTCCTTGAATAGCCGCCATGACTAATCCTCCTAATGGTTTAGGTTAAAAAAAAGGGTTAGAGCGAGTTAGGGGCCATTGTCATCCCTAAACATCTGTTGTTACGTGCAAGGCCGTAGCGTTGCGTTAATCGTATGTTTTGGATATTAGACTATCTAAAAAAGTTTTTCGTCCCTATTTTGAAAAAAAATACCCTCGGACGGAAGGGGACACCTAAAATCCGAGCCGAGGGTCAGTTAGGGAGGAGTCTAAGCCATTCCTCTTTTCGACATTGCGGCATTAGCCATCCTGTCGAATGTACTCATCTCTTCTGCTGGAGCGGCAGATGAGCCTCCTCCAGGTGAGGAACCAAGCGAACCTGTGTATGCCTGACGGTTCATAGCTATACCCCGTATTCTTTCCATTTCTGGACTATTCATATTATTTGCGTAGTCTTGCATTACTCTCATAGTAAGCGTTTGGTCAGCAAAGTCTTCCATAGTAAACCCACGTTCTGCGGCAAAAACCATAAAGTCATTTGCCTTGTCGTCTGGAAGACGTAAAGCCGCTTGTGCCTGATCTAAATTATTAGCGATTGACTGCTTAATAGCCATCGTCTTGTCTTGGGTGGCATTTTGCACCTGATCTCTTGCGGCATCAGCTACACCTTGAGTTCTAGCCATCATTGCCCGAAGTGCGTTTTGCGTTTGGGCTAATTGTTGTTTAATAGCCTTCATCTCTCCACCACCATTAACTAACATTTCTTTGTAGCCTGG
>CEOS01039028.1_pt1 | contig 27707 bp, 24 predicted proteins | sample 530601 | NCBI WGS metagenome assembly CEOS01 (sample SAMEA2620666, study PRJEB7988) | marine metagenome | biome: marine biome (ENVO:00000447); feature: mesopelagic zone (ENVO:00000213); material: "saline water (ENVO:00002010), including plankton (ENVO:xxxxxxxx)" | depth 1000 m
ATGCGAAGCGTCTCCTGTCAGTCTAAAGTCTTGCGGGGAATATGGGGATCATGGCGCGCAGAGTCACGCCACGAAGCGCGCCTGAAGCTGGTCGCGCAGCGCGTCATCCACACCAATCGCCTGCCCCAGATACCCGTCGAGCGAGCCCCAGCGCCGATCCACCGTCCCGATGAAGCGATCGAAGTAACTCTCGCGCACCTGCATGAGTGCGTCGATCGTCGCGCGGTCGAGCGGGCCGAGCCGCGCCTCGATCCCCGGCAGGGACTGCCTCTCGAGGATGTCGTAGGTGGGCGCGTCGTTGGTGCGCAGAAACTCGGTGACCATGTCGGCACGCGATACGCCAAGGATATGGTGCAGCAACGCAGCCGCTATCCCCGTGCGGTCCTTGCCCGCGAAGCAATGGACCAGGCTGGCCCCGTCGCGATCCGCCAGAGCGCGCAGGTACTGCCCGAAAATAACCTGCATAGCGGGGTTCTCAGGCATACGGGTGTACAGCGTCAGCATCCGTTCCTGCGCGGTCTCGGGCGTCAGCTCGCGCTTCTCCTGCGGGACGTGCGGCGGGCTGGAGCTGGTTTCGCCGTCGTAGAACACGACCTCGCCATCCCACAGGTCCGGGCGACGGCACGGGTGGCGTTCCCGCTCTCCATTGCCGCGCAGGTCGATCACCGTGCGGATCCCCAGATCGGCAAAGGTCCGCAGGTCCGCGTCGCTCGCCTCGACATGCTGGCCCGAGCGATAGAGCAGCCCGCTCACCACGCGCCCCCCGCCCTGCGTGGGATAACCGCCATAATCGCGGAAATTGTGAATCCCCTCGGTGGCGAGGAAGGTGGCGTCGCTATCGGTGCTCATGCAGGATCGGTTGGCAGGAGCGCCGGGCGCGCGCAACCACCGACGACAAATTGCAAACCGCAACCCTTGCCAAATCCGCTCATTTGCCCGAACCGATGACCCAAACGAAAGCGGGATCGAGGAGCAAAGCATGGCAGACTACCAGACCATTCGCGTTGAACAGACCGACGGGATCGTGACCCTGACGCTGAACAAGCCGGACAAGCTCAATGCGATGGGGCCGGAGATGGTCGGCGAAATGCTCAAGGCGTTCGATGCACTGCCCGCGATGGGCGCGCGCGCGCTGATCATCACCGGAGAGGGACGCGGGTTCAGTTCCGGCGCGGAACTGGGCGGGCGCACCTTCGATGGCGGCAATCCGGGCGATGCCTCGCGCCGGTCGCTGCAGACCAGTTTCAACCCGCTGATGCTGAGCCTCGCCGGGCTCGACATTCCGGTGGTGACGGCGATCAACGGCGCGGCTGCCGGTATCGGCTGCACACTGGCGCTGTCGGGCGACCTGATCGTGGCGGGCAAGTCCGCCTATTTCCTGCAGGCCTTCGTCAATATCGGCCTGGTGCCCGATGGCGGCGCGACCTGGGTGCTGCCCAAAGCGGCGGGCATCCCGGCCGCGATGGAGGCGATGCTGCTGGGTGAGCGCATTCCCGCAGAGCGCGCTTACGAACTCGGCATGGTCAACCGCTGCGTCGAGGATGCGGCGGTGATGGACGAGGCGCAGGCGCTCGCCACCAGGCTCGCCAATGGCCCGACCGTTGCGATGGGGCAGATCCGGCGGCTGGTCCGCAATGCGCAATCGCAAAGCCTGTCCGACGCGATGAATGCAGAGGCCGAGGCGCAGCGGATCGCGGGCAATAGCGAGGATTTCAAGGAAGGCGTTCAGGCCTTCCTCGGCAAGCGCGAGGCGCAGTTCAAGGGGCGCTAGTCGCCGCGCGAGATACTCCGCGCAGGACGGGTGTTTATTCGCCCGCCTGCGCCAGCAGCCCGCGCGCCTGTTTCAGGTGCGGAATGTCGATCATCTCGCCATCGAGCTGGAGCGCGCCTGCATCGGGGTTCTCCTCGAACAGGGCGACGATCCGGCGTGCCCGCTCAAGGTCCTCGTCCGAGGGCGTGAAGGCGCGGTTGGTCGGCCCGATCTGCGCGGGGTGAATGCACATCATGCCCCGAAAGCCGAGCGTGCGGGCCGCCTGCGCGGTGCGGTGCATCCGCTCCTCATCGCGGAAATTGGGGTCGATCGTCTCGATCGGGGCGATGCCCGCCGCACTCGCACCTGCAAGGCACAGCGTGCGCGCCAGCGCGAAGGGTTCCAGCAGATTGCCCTGCGCATCGCGGTTGGCCGCCGCGCCGAAGGCCGCCGCGAGATCTTCCGCGCCCCAGGTCAGCGCGTCGAGCCGGGGCACGCCTGCATAGTCGCCCAGCCGGAACAGCGCGGGCGCGGTTTCGGTCGCGACCACGATCAGGCGAATACTCTCCGCCTCCAGCCCGGCGGCGGCTTCCAGCGCGGTGAGATAGTGGCCCAGCAGGCGTGTTTCGTCAGGCGTCGCCTTGGGCAGCATGATCCCGTCCGGGCGATGTTTCACGATCGCGACCAGATCGGTCAGCGCGTGGGCCGTATCCATCGGATTGATCCGCACCCACAGCGGCTTGGCCCGCTCGCCCTGCTCCGCCAGCGCCCCTACAACATGCTCGCGCGCGGCAGGCTTGGCGCTCTCGGCGACCGAATCCTCCAGGTCGAGGATGATCAGGTCGGCTTCGCCCGCCAGCGCCTTTTCAAGCTTGCGCGGCGAATCTCCGGGCACGAACAGGAGCGAACGTGCGGTCCACGGGCGGATGGTCGCGGCGGGCGTTGCGGCCGCCTTCAGTGCATGAGTGTTCATCCGCACGGCTCTAGCGCGGCCACGCCCGAGTAACCAGAGCGCCCGCTAGAGGCGACAGCGCACGCTGATATTGCGCGCGATCGCCTTCCGCTTGTCCGGATGCGCACGGTCGCCCTCCGACCAGTCGACCTGATAATCGATCGATTCGTAGATCGTGGTACGCGGCGTCCACGAATCCGCGCAGGCCATGCGCGCAGCCATCTCCACCTTCGCCGCCAGCTCTCGCCGCGCCTCGCTGGTGTCGCTGAAAAAAGCGCTCTCCACCCCGCGCTCGACCCGGACCAGCTCGGCCCTCTGTGGTTGTTGCGCCATCGACGGGCAGGCGCATAGCGCCGCCAGCACCGCAGCCGGTGCGATCTTGTGAGCCATTCCCCTTCCCCCTTCGCGGCGGTTCGCAGCCCCCCGCGCAGGAGAAAGTTTGCAACCCGCGCGCCGACCGTCAAGCCGCGACACCGATAGAGATGGGACCGGTCGAAGGGAGTTTGAGCGCGGCAGAACGAAACGACCCCACCGGTCGGCCTGCGCCAACCGGTGGGGTCGCCCCGAGAAATGGGATGCGGCTTTAGTAGATCAACACCGGATCGGGATCGATCATGCCGCCCCGGCCGCCGCCCATGAACATCATGCCGGGTGCCGCGAAATTGCCATCGGCGAACATAATGCCCTCGACCGCCTGCGAGGGCACATAATCTGCCACGGGGTAGAAGACGTCTGCAGGGTTCTCCGCCACGAAGGCACCGTCACCCTCGCCCAGGTTCTGCAACGCGCCCACCGCATCGTCGTACCCATGGCTGCAGGAACCCGCACCACAGGGGCAACCGCTATACTGTTCGACCGGGATGGTGAGATCGGGCTCGATCTCAACTCCGCGATTGGCGAGGTTTGCGGCATTCGCCGCCGCCTCGGCAGCGAATTGCAATTCACCAGAGGTCGCTTGGACCTGGGTGAAGTCGGACCCGCCGTAGGAGACATAGGTGTAGTCACCACCAAAGCCGACAATGTCGCCCAGACCGTCACCATCCACATCCGCGATGGTGCGCACGAAGCGATCATTGGAGGTCCAGCCACCTGCGGCATCGCTGGCCCCGTAAGAAGCGATCGCGAGGACCGGAGAGGCGAAGGTGCCGTCGCCCTGCGACAGCGAAACAAAAGCCCCGCCCGAACCGAAGCCGACAATGTCGGCATATCCGTCACCATTCACGTCGGCCACGCGGCGCGGATAGGTATCGTCGCTGGCCCAGCCACCACCGGCAGCGGAATAACCGAAGCCGGCAATGCCCAGGATCGTGGAGCCGAACGTGCCGTCGGCCTGACCCAGCGATACGTAGGCACCATTGCCGCCGAAGCCGACGATGTCGGCGCGGCCATCGCCGTTGACGTCGGCGATCTGCCGCGGGAAGCGATCGACGGACGACCAGCCGCCGCCGCTATCGCTCGCACCAAAGCCGTTGAGCGCCAGATTGGTTGCGCCGAAAGTGCCATTGGCCTGACCGAGCGAGACGTAAACGCCTGCAGCGCCAAAGCCGATCAGATCCGCACGACCATCGCCGTTCACGTCCGCGACCGTACGGGGATAGGTGGAGTCATTGGTCCACCCGCCGGCCGCATCGCTCGCACCGAAGCCGTTATAGACCAGCGCGACGTCACCGAAGGCAAGCTGTTGCCCACCCGACGGAGCTTGGCCGAGCGCCACGTAGACGCCCGCCGAACCGAAGCCGATCAGGTCGACACGGCCATCGCCATTCACATCGGCAATGGTGCGCGGATAGACGTCGTTGCTGCTCCAGCCGCCACCGGTCTGGCTGGCACCGAAACTGTTATAGGCGAGGAAGGCATTGCCGAAGCCGCCCGAACCGTTCGACAAGGCGACGTACACGCCATCTCCGCCGAACCCGACCAGGTCGGCCCGGCCATCGCCGTTCATATCCTGCGCGATGCGCGGATAGGTGGTGTCATCGGACCAGGCACCGGCCGACTGGCTGTAGCCGAAGCCGGCATAGGCCTGCGTAGCGTTGCCGAAGCTGGCACCGCTGCGTCCGAGCACCATGTCGTTGAACATCAGCCGTTCGATACTGCTCAGCGTATCGGTCCCGTCGGGTCCGGACACCTGCACGCGGCCACCGCTCAGGTTGGTGATCGTGTAGTCCGCCCTGTTGCCGGAGAACACCGCCGTATCGGTTCCTACGCCACCGTCGATCGTGTCGTTGCCCGCATTGCCGCGCAGGATGTTGTCCGCGATGTTACCGATCAGCGTGTCAGATCCGGCCCCGCCGATCGCGTTCTCGATCACGGTACCGCGCGCAATCACGAGGTTGCCGACGCGCCCGCGGGTGTTGCCGAAGACCTCAGGATTGAGGTTGATCAGCTGGGTGTAGGAAGCATTGGTGAAGGAGTAGTCGAGCGTATCGATCCCGCCATGGTCGATGATCGCCACGGTCGCGTTGGCATTGACCGATGCATCATAGACCGCACGACCCGAGGTGTTGTTGAACCCGTAGGTCGTGTCGCCGGTGCGAGTGCCAGAATAGCTCGCGTAGAGCCCACCATTGGTAGAGATGATATCGGCCACCATCGGCGTGATGGTGTACTGATAGGTAAAGCCCTGCTGGCTGAAATAGGTGTTCTCGCCCGGCGAGAAGTACGACATGATCGTCGTGTTCCAGCTGTCGTTCTGGTACAGGGCGTCGGCCGGATAGTCGGCCGATCCGTTATAGTTGCCACCGTGACCAAGCCCCAGCGCATGGCCGATCTCGTGAATATAGGTCTGGAACGAATAGGTGTTCAGCGTGGTGCCGTAATTCGTCAGCCAATCGGTCGAGACATTGACCCTGCTGTTGCCGGTGAAGAACCCGTTGGACGTCGAGCCGCCGGCGAAGGCACCGGACTCGTTGTCGTCGAAGGTGATCTGCGCGCTGGTCGTGATCTCGCTGAAATTGATCCCGGTGACGTCGGTCCACAGGTTGAGCGCTTCGCGGGCAAGGAACTGCCCTTCCGTGGTCAGACCGGTCAGGTTGACGGTAATCGTACCGCCCGGGGCAACGTTCCAGCGGCGGGTGCTACCGCCCCAGTAACCCGAGGTCAGCTGGTCCGAAATCTGATCGTTGGTGAAGATCGGCAGCGCTTCGGCAAGCGCGGTCGTAAGGGTATAGCCGCCGGTGCCGGTGCTGTAGGCGCCGACATCGAGATAATATCCGCCCGAAGTGGTCGCGGTAAACCTGATCTGCGAATAGGTATTTCCGGGATAGGCGATGTCGTCGTTGGTCGCGATCTGGTTGCCGTTGGCATCGCGCAGGGTCAGGATCGTATCGACACCGCTTCCGCTCTGCGGCGCGCTGGTGGTGAAGGAGTACGTCTGTCCCGCAGTCAGAAAGACCCGATACCAGTCGTGGTCACCCGAAGTGTCGATCGCTTCCCCAGTATAAGACCCGGGCACCGAAACGTTGGTTGTCGTCGCACTGGACCCTTGCACACCATCGGGCATCTTACTCTCCCCTCAAAGAAAAACTGACCGTGGATAACACGGTTATCGATTCGCCGAAATGGCGTTGGCCCCCTGATCGGCCAGCTGATCGATCAGGTACCCGTCCGCCGGGCGATCAATTAACATGTACTCTATTTCCGGCAATTCGGTTCTGTCTCCGTCTTGGGACAGAACGATATTCAATCTGGAGATCCCGTTGGGAAAAAAGCTCGCGCTCGCCTGAACCCAGTTACCGCCGCCTGCGGCGGGCGCGCTGCCCTCGGCCATAACCGTCTGACGACCGAGCGCGGCATCCAGCCGATCCTTCAGCCGGGCGCAGACCTGGTCGCGGGTCATCCGCTGTTCGAACAGCTTGGCCCCCTCGACTGTGCAATAGAAGCGGGTATCGCCCGGAAGCTTCGCGGCGGCGCAGCCGGTCGTCATAAGCAAGACCCCTAAAAAAAGCCCGGTCGCAAACAGACGCTGGCGGGCGATCCGTCTCGGCTGCCTGGATGGCCGCGATGTCAGCATAGGTATCCACTCCCCGGGCCGATATCCGCCAATCAGACGAGCGCTGGTGCCTCGAGTCTATTCGCGGAACGCGCGGTCTCTCAGCCGCGTGATCGGCGTAAGGATATAGGACAGAACCGATCGCTTGTCGCCGAGTAAGTTTACGGAGGCGGTCATACCCGCAGTCAACGGCTGCTCGCGCCCCGTCTTCTCGCGCAGTTCGTCGAGATCGGCCCGCAGCTGCACCGCGTAGAAACTCTCGCCAGTCCGCTCGTTGACGGTGGCGTCCGGAGAGATCGAGATCACCTCTCCGTGGATCGAGCCGTATACCGCAGAATCATAAGCACTTATGTCGATCGTCGCACGCTGGCCAAGCCGCACGGAGGCAATGTCCTGCGGCGCCACGCTCGCCTCGATCGCGAGCTGTTCGCTCGACGCGACGACCTCGACGATTTCGGCACCGGGAGCGACCGCCGCGCCGATCGTGGTCACCAGCACGCGGTTGACCCGTCCGCGCACCGGCGATGTGATGGTCGAACGTTCGACGCGGGCGACCAGCGCGGGCATCACCTCTTGCCGGCTGGCCAGTTCCGCCTGCGCGGTGGCGAGTTCGTCGCCCGCCTGCGCGCGCCACGAATTGCGCACCTGGGTCAGCCCGGCGCGCGCTTCGGACACGGCATCGCGCGCCTGCGTGACCGCGGCCAGCGCCTGCTCCGCCTCGCTCTGCGCCATCGACGCCTGTGCTTCCGCCTGCTGCCCGGCAAGGCGCGGCTCGATGCCCTTGGCAACCAGCCCGGCGATCGTATCCGCCTCGCTGCGGGCGAGCTGCGCCGCGGTGCGCCGCCCCGCCAGTGCCGCCTCGGCCTGCGTCACGGAGCGCTGTGCCTGGCCGATCCGCGCGCGCGCCACGGATTCGGCATCGGCCAGCTCTGCCAGCCGCGCGGCATGAAGCGATTGTTCGATCCGGATCTGGGCCGCGGTTTCGGGATTATCCGCCACCGGATAGACCGGCCGCCGCCCGGCGATCTCCGCTTCCAGCCGCGCGATCTTGGCGTTGAGCGCGTCCAGCGTTGCCTGCTTGCTTTGCAGATCGGACCCCGCTTCGGTCAGGTCGAGCAGCACCATCGGCTGCCCCTTGTCGACCAGGTCGCCGGTTTCGACCAGAATTTCCGAAACGATCCCGCCCTCCTGATTGGAGACGACCTGCAACCGGCCCAGCGGGATGACGCGACCGGTGGCCCGCACGGTACGGTCGAGTTCGGTCACCGCAGCCCATGTCACCGCGGCGACGGTGAACAGCAGGATCATCACCAGCAGCAGGTTGGCCGCACCTCCCGGCCTGAACCGTTCGATCAGCGTTTCCAGCCCGCTCGGTTCTTGATCCTCAGGCGGCGCTGCGCCCACCTCGCGCACCTCGGGTCCGGGCGCAAAGGGCGAACGCAGCAGCTGTGCCGGCTCGGCTGCCGCGCGATTCTGGCCCGAGCCGTCTGCGGGAGGAGGAGTGGTATTCGCGTTCACGATGCGGATACCGTAGCCGACTTGGGCCGTTGCAGTTCTTTCAGGACAGCATCGCGCGGACCATCGACCGCGACCCGCCCGTTCTCGATCACCGCGACCCTGTTCACCAGCCGCAACAGCGCAGGCCGATGGGTGATGAGGATAAATGTGCGACCTTTGATTTCCTGCTCCAGCCGGACGATCATCTCGTATTCGGTGGCATTGTCCATCGCGCTGGTCGGCTCGTCGAACACCAGCACCGGCGGCTTGCCCGCCAGCGCGCGGGCGATCGCGATCGACTGGCGCTGCCCGCCCGACAAGCTGTCGCCGCGATCGGCCAGCCGCAGATCGTAGCCATTCGCCATCCGGCCGAGGAAGTCGTGCGCGCCCGATACCTTGCACGCGCGCAGCACCTCTTCCATGTCGACCTCGGGCCGGCCCAGTGCGATATTCTCGCGCACGGTCCCGGTCAGCAGCGATGGGTCCTGCAGCACCACACCGACATGGCGGCGCGCGGCCTTGGCATCGTACTGGCGCACGTCCGTTCCATCGACCAGCACGAGGCCTTCCTGCGGATCGTAGAGATTGAGCAGCAGCTTCGCGATGGTCGACTTGCCCGATCCCACGCGCCCCAGCAGCGCGATGTGGTCGCCCGGCTGGACCGTCAGCGACAGCCCGTCGAGCGTCTTTTCCGCAGCCCCGGGATAGGTGAAGGTGACATTGCGCAACTCCACCCTGCCATCCAGCCGGGCGGGCTGGAGCGCATCATCCCCGCCTGCCTCCGATTTCTGCTCCATCATCTCGTCGATCTGGCGATAGGCCAGCCGCGTGGTCGAGATGCGCGAGAGCAGCGAGGCGATCTGCGCCAGCGGCTGCATTGCTCGACCGCCGAGGATAGAGCACGCGATCAGCGCGCCCATCGTCATCTTGTCGTCCGCGATCTGGAACACGCCCACGATGACCACCCCGGCATAGGAGATGGTGTTGGCCGAGGCCGCGACGGTCACCGACATGGTCGAGATCAGGCGCTGGCGCGAGGAATAGTCGCCATGCATCTGGAGCGAGCGCAGCCAGCGTTCGGTCAGCAGGCCGCCTGCGCCAGCGCTCTTGACCATTTCAAGCGAGCCGACCGTCTCGACCAGCACGGTCTGCTTGTCGAGCGCCTGGCCCAGCGAACGCGCGGCGAGCCGGTCGAGCGCCGGGCTGGTGATCCAGCCGGCCAAAATCACGATCGGGATCAGCACCAGCGGCACGAACACCACCACTCCGCCGATCATCGCGATAATCACCAGCGTCAGCAGGATGAAGGGAATATCGACCAGCGCGGTCATCGTGGCCGAGGCGAAGAAATCGCGCAGCGTTTCCAGCTCGCGCATCACCCCGGTGATCGCACCCGTCGAGCGGCGTTTGCCGTCGAGCCGCATCGTCAGCAGCTTGTCGAACACCTGCGCGCCGACCTTGGCATCGATATCGACGCCCGCGAAATCGATGAAATAGGCGCGCAGCACCCGCAGCACGAAATCGAACACGATCACTATGCCCAGGCCGATCGACAGCGCGAGCAGCGAATTGAACGCGTTGTTGGGCAGCACCCGGTCGTAGACCGTCATGGTGTAGAGCGAGGTGACGATCCCGAACAGGTTGATCATCGTCGCCGCCAGGCCGACCTTTATGTAGATCGCCTTGTTGGCCAGCATCGGCTCCATCAGCCAGCGCGCAAAACGCGGCTTGGGATCGGGGATCGCACTGTCGGTCATGGTGTGTCCGCGATCATCGCGCTGTCGATACCCAGTGCATCCTGAAGGCTACCGGTCCGGGCGAGAAAAACATAGCGCGCAACATCAAGCTCGGTGACGGTCTGCAGATAGCGCGTGGCGACATCGAAATAGTTCGACTCGGCGACCAGTACATCAAGCAATGCTGCGCGCGCCACCTGAAACCGCTCGAAAACAGCGCCCTTTGCGCGGCGACTGGACAGGTAGCTCATCCGTACCGCCGCTTCGGCCTTTTCCAGCGCGGCCACGTCGGTCGCGGCAATTCGCGCATTGCGCAGCGCTTCGTCGCGCAGCCGGTCGAGCCGCGCCTGCGCCCCGGCCTGCCGTGCCTCGGCCTGGTCGGCGCGCTGCTTCTCGCCCCCGAACAGCCGGAAATTGAAGTTGACGGTGGCGCGGATGTCATAGTCCCGCGTGCTCTCGATAATGTCGTAGCGCCCTGCATCGACCGACAGCGTCACCTTGGGCAGAATGTCGGCCCGGGCCGCCTTCGCCTCCCGCTCGGCAGCGCGCAGGCCCGCGCTGGCGGCGCGGACCTGGGGCAATGTGTCGAGCAGCGCGGCAGTCTGCCCACCCTCTGCGGTGACCGATCCGGCGAGCACGAAGGGCACCGGGGGGCGCCCCAGCCCGGGCGGCGCAGGGGTGCCGACCAGCTCGAAATAGGCGGCTTCGGCGGCGGCCAGCCCGCGCTCGAAATCGGCCTGCTGCGCCTCGGCCTGCGCGATGTAGCCATCGACCTGCGCCAGATCGACTTCGGAGGACACGCCCTCGCCGACCCGCTCGACCATCTTGGCGCGCAGGTCGTACAGGCTCGCGATGAAAGCGCTGCCCAGCTGCACCAGCGTGCGCCGGCCATGGACATCGCTCTGGACGGAAACCGTGCGCAGGGCGGTCTGGTTGGCAGTATCGTCGATCTGCGCGATGGCGACCTCGATGCGCGCATTGGCCGCCTCGATCCGCTGCACCGTCGCGCCGAAATCGAACAGGAGCTGGCTCGCGCGGAGCGTGGCGTCGGTCCGCTTGGACGGACGCGAACGCTCGAGGAAGTTCTGCGGATCGTTGGAAAAGTCGCGCGAGATCACGCGGAAGGAACTGACGCCGAGTTCGAGGGTCGGCGTCTCCTGCGTGCGCACCTCGTTGCGGCGAGCCTCCGCCTCGTCCCGCGCAGCCCGCGCCTCGCCCAGCGAACCGCTGCGCTCGATCGCGGAAAGCACCGCTGCGCGCAGTTCCTCGAGGTCCGATGCTTCGCGCGCAAAAGCGAGCACGGGATCGGCGGAATCCTCTGCAACCGGCCCGACGATCGCGTCCTGCGCCGCTGCCGGCAGCGGTATGAACGCCACCAGCGCACAAGTCGCCAGCCACATGGCCGCGCCCCGCACCCTGCGGCACGTGCGTGGCGAATTGTCGCCCCGCCCTGCCTGGCGCCAGCGCACCCCTCGTCTCATTAACCGCTCCCGTCCGATGGAGGCCCTTGATTCAATGGCATCCGTCGAGTGCGGACGAATACAGCACCCTACAGACCGGTAAACCCCCGGTGAGCCTACTTAGGTGAAGTGAGACCACCCCTGTGTGCGTTTGTGCGCACCGGTGAAGACGCACCTGACAGGCTAGCGGTGCAGGTCAGAGCGCGCGCATCAGTCGCAGGAGCTTGGAAACCGGGCGCGGCACGCCGACCCGCCCGTCGAGCCACAGGCTGATCGTCGAACGGTCGACCCCGATCGCGGCGGCCAGCGCCGATTGCGTGGTGCATCCCAACGCCTCCATCGTCTCGCGCAGTTCCTCCGGATGCATCGACACGAGCATGGCGTCGCGTCCGCCCGTTAACTTCGCACCCGCAGCGATTTGTGCACTGCAATCGGGTCGTGTGAACATTTCACGCGGGTTTGGCGCTGCACTCATGCTCGATTTCCCCTTTTTTATCAGCCTTCTCGGCGCATTTACTCGACCGCTCATGAGCGATTGACGATCCACGCCCTGTTGTGCGATGCACCATAAATGACAAAGGAGTTACGTTTCAAGCAAGCTTTTTAGCTTTGTGAGAGCGGACACGAGGTTTTGTTGCGGAGGGAATCGATGAAGCTGATCATAGCAATCGTGAAACCGTTCAAGCTCGACGAGGTCGTCGAAGCTTTGACCGGTGTGGGGGTACAGGGATTGACCGTTACCGAAGCCAAGGGCTTCGGGCGACAGAAGGGCCACACGGAAGTCTATCGCGGGGCCGAATACTCGACCAGTTTCGTGCCCAAGGTGCGGATCGAAACCGTGGTCGACGACGCAGTCGCCCCCAAGGCGGTCGAAGCGATCTCCGCCGCTGCCAAGACCGACGCCATCGGCGACGGCAAGATCTTCACCATCGACGTTTCGTCCGCGCTGCGCATCCGCACCGGCGAAACCGACGACACCGCGCTTTGAGGGGGCCAGACATGATGGATAAGATAAAGTACTTTGCTGCAGCGGGGCTTACCGCGCTCGCTGCCTCTCCCGTCTTCGCGCTCGAAGCACCGGCACCGACCGGACCTGCGATGGCCGCGGCTGAGGCTGCCACGACCATCGCCAAGGGCGATACCGCATTCATGATCATCGCCACCGTGCTGGTGATGCTCATGATCGTGCCCGGCCTTGCGCTGTTCTACGGCGGGCTTGCCCGGACCAAGAACATGGCCTCGGTCCTCACCCAGGTGCTCGGCGTCGCGTGCCTCGCGATGATTATCTGGGTCACCTACGGTTACTCGATGGCGTTCGGTGACACCGGCAACGCCTTCATCGCCGATTTCGGCAAGGTCTTCCTGAAAGGCGTCACCGCGGATTCCGGCGCGGCGACCTTCAGCGACGGCGTCGAGATCCCCGAATACATCTTCATCGCCTTCCAGATGACCTTCGCGGCCATCACCGCCGCGCTGGTCGTGGGCGGCACGATGGAACGGGCCAAGTTCTCGACCATGATGGTGTTCACCGCCATCTGGCTGACGATCGTGTACTTCCCGATCGCGCACATGGTGTGGGCGACCGGCGGTCTGATCTTCGAATGGGGAGCGCTCGACTTCGCGGGCGGCACCGTGGTTCACATCAACGCGGGCGTTTCCGCGCTGGTCGGCTGCCTGATCCTCGGCAAGCGTATCGGTTACCCGAAAGAGCCGATGCCGCCGCACTCGCTGACCATGACGCTGATCGGCACCGGCCTGCTGTGGGTTGGCTGGTTCGGCTTCAACGGCGGTTCCGAGCTGGAAGCCGATGGGGTCGCCTCGCTCGCAGTGCTCAACACCTTCGTGGCAACCGCTTCGGGCGTGCTCTTCTGGATGCTGGGTGAGAAGGTGACCGGCCACAAGGGCTCGCTGCTGGGCGGCTGCTCGGGCGCCATTGCAGGTCTGGTCGCGGTCACTCCTGCGGCGGGCAACAGCGGCCCGTTCGGCGCGATCCTGATCGGTGCCGCCGCCGCGCTGGTGTGTTTCTGGTTCGTCACCATGATCAAGCCCAAGCTGGGGCTGGACGATACCGCAGACGTGTTCGGCATCCACGGGATCGGCGGCATCGTCGGCTCGCTCGGCACCGCCTTCACCATGATGCCCGCGATCGGTGGACCGGGCGATGCGGAATACGACGCAGGTGCCCAGTTCATCATCCAGGCGATGGGTGTCGGCGTCGCGATCGGCTGGGCCGCTGTCGGCGCCGCGATCGCATGGTTCATCGCCAAACTGGTGACCGGTGGACGCGTCTCCGAAGAGAAGGAACGCGACGGCCTCGATCTCAGCGAACATGGCGAACGCGCCTATAATTACTGAGTGAGACTTAGGACCGGAGGGGTCCGCGATCCCGGCAAACCAGATCGGGACGCGGCCCCCCACCGGATGAGGGGGGGAGAGGGCGATTGTTCAAGGAGAAAAAGAAAATGCGTTTTTCCAGAATTGCCCCGGTGGCGCTGCTCGCCACCACGATGTTCGCCAGCCCAGCGCTGGCTCAGGACGAAGAGGCCGAAGCTGAGGAAAGCGGTCCGATCGAAATCAGCGCCAACGTCGCGCTGACCACCGACTACCGCTTCCGCGGCGTTTCCTTCAGCGGCGAAGACATCGCGATCCAGGGCGGTTTCGACGTCGCTCACGAGAGCGGTTTCTACGTCGGCGCATGGGCTTCCTCGCTCGAGGATAGCGCGCTGTACGGCAACTCGGAGCTGGACATCTATGCTGGGTGGTCGGGCGATGTCGCCACCGGGCTGAGCATCGATGCCGGTGTGCTCTACTATATCTACCCCAACGGCAACGACCTTGTCGGCGACAGCGACTACTTCGAACCCTATGCCTCGATCACTGCGGCGCTGGGTCCGGTCGAAGCAACCGTCGGCGCGGCCTACGCACCCGAACAGGGCAGCGCGCTGACCGACGACAATATCTACGTCTACGGCGATCTGGGCGCGGGCATTCCGGATACCCCGATCAGCCTCTCGGCGCATCTGGGCTATTCGGACGGCAGCCTGGACTACGGGTCGGGCGGCTATCTCGACTGGTCGCTGGGGGCGAGCGTGTCTTACGACATCCTCACTTTCGGAGTTGCCTATGTCGATACCGACCTGCCCGACATTGCGGGCCAGGATGGGGCCGTGGTGTTCACTCTGGCCGCGGCGTTCTGATCGGTTCGATCTGAATACGCAGACCACTTTGCAGGGGGCGTGTGCGGGACCGTGCGCGCCCCTTGTTCTATGAGACGAGGGCAGCGTGGCCTGCACATTCAGGGCTGGCCGACCAGCAGCCCCCGCCCGATCACCTGCGCCTGAATTTCCGCAGCGCCTTCGAAGATATTGAGAATCCGCGCATCGCACAGCACCCGGCTGATCGGGTATTCCAGCGCATAGCCATTGCCGCCGTGGATCTGCACGCCGTTATCGGCAGCGGTCCACGCGACCCGCGCGGCGAGCAGCTTGGCCTGCCCCGCCTCGATATCGCAGCGCTTGCCCGCATCCTTGTGACGCGCGGCGGAATAGGTCAGCTCTCGCGCCATCACCAGTTCCGCGACCATCATTGCCAGCTTGTCCGCCACGCGCGGAAAAGCGATCAGCGGCTTGCCGAACTGCCTGCGTTCCAGCGCATAACGCAGCGCGAGATCGAAGGCGTTCCACCCCACCCCCACCGCGCGCGCCGCAGTCTGGATGCGGGCGCTTTCGAAAGTGCGCATCAACTGCTTGAAGCCGCGCCCCTGCGCACCGCCAAGCAGACCGTCCGCAGCGACCGCGAACCCGTCGAACCCCAGCGCATATTCCTTCATCCCGCGATAGCCGAGCACCTCGATCTCGCTGCCCGAGAGCCCTTCGTCAGGAAAAGGATCGTCCTGCGTGCCGCGCGTCTTGTGTGCGAGCAGCATCGAGAGGCCGCCATAGCCGGGTGTGTCGGGATCGGTCCGGCACAGCACGGTCATCAGATCGGCGCGCGCGGCGTGGGTGATCCAGGTCTTCGCGCCGGTGATCTGCCAGCTACCGTCATCCTGCATGCGTGCGCGCGTCGCAACCGATGCCAGGTCTGAGCCAGTATCGGGCTCCGTAAACACGGCGGTGGGCAGGATCGATCCATCGGCGAGCCTGGGCAACAGCGCGGCCTTCTGCTCCGGCGTGCCGTTCTCTCCGATCAGCTCGCCCGCGATTTCCGACCGGGTGCCGAGCGAGCCTGCGCATATCCACCCGCGCGACAGCTCTTCGGAGACGAGACACATCGCGGTTTTCCCAAGCCCGAGGCCGCCATATTCCTCCGCGATGCACACGCCGAAGACGCCCAGATCGGCCATCTGCTGAACCACCTCGATCGGGATCAGCTCATCCGCCAGATGCCATTGATGCGCGTGCGGCGCGATCCGCTCCGACGTGAAGGTGCGGAACTGGGCGCGGATCATGTCGAGCGTTTCGTCGCCGAAAGCCTCATCGGGCAACGCGCCCTCGGCGAGCAGCGCAGCCAGCTCGGCGCGCGCTTGCGCGGTGTTGCCGTGGGTCAGGAAATGCATGACCGCCGGTTCGGCGCGCATTACGTCGGCAGCGGCACCAGCGTCCAGATCGACCGGGCGCACGAACTCGCCCTGCCCCATCGGCAACGCAGAGGTCAGCTGGTGCAGATATTCGCCGAAGCCGATCCGCAGCGTCATTTCCTCGATCGCACCGAAACGCCCATCGCGCCGGGCGCGCGCGGCCCAGTCGGCAAGCGCTTCCAGCGCAGCGAGCGTGGTTGCAGCCCATGCCAGCCCGTGCACGCGGCGCTGCTCACGCTCGACCAGCGATGGGTCCGGCGAGCCATCCGGCGCAACGACCCGCACAGTCGCAGTGCGCGCCATCTCGATATAGCGCTGCGCTGCCGCACACGCCTCTCGCGACAGGTCGATAACGTCGCTCATCCAACGATCCCCCGATCATGCAGCCGCGCGATCTCGCCGCTGCCAAGGCCGAGATGCTCGGCTAGAACCCGGTCTGTGTCGGCACCGATCGCAGGCGCGGGCCTCGAAGGCTCGCGCGGCACACCGGGACGATGCGCCGCCGCGCCGGGCGTCGGATAGGCTGCGCCACCGGCATGCTCGACCGTCGAGAAAACGGGATTGCCCGCCACCAGCCGCGCATCCTGCGTCACCGCCTCGTGCAGGCTGCGATAGCGTGACCAGGTCACACCTGCGCGATCGAACCGCGCTTCCAGTTCGGAAGAGCTGAACCGGGCGCAGCCTTGTTCGATCACCGCATCGAGCTTGTCCCGATGCGTAAAGCGCGCGCCTTCATCCGCCGCGAAGTCGACGCCCAGCGCTCGCTCCAGCTGTATGATCTCATCGGCTATCTCCAGCGCGTCCACCATCCCTCGCCACTGCTTGGGCGTAATCGCGACCAGCATGAACCGCGTGCCATCGCTGGCGGAGAAATCGCGGCCGAAGGCACCGAACAGGTTGTTGCCCGTCTTCTCGCGATCATGCCCGGAAAGCATCACTTCGGCCACATTGCCCAGATGCGCGAGGCTGGTCGCGGCGATATCCGACAGCGCGACGCGCACTTCCCGACCCTCGCCGCTCGCCCGCCGCTCCCGCTCGGCGGCGAGCAGTGCGAAGGCGGCGTAGGCTCCGGCGAGAAGATCCCACGCAGGCAGGACGTGGTTGACCGGCCGGTCGTCGTCCGGATGGCCCGTCATCAGCGGAAGGCCGACGGCGGCATTCACCGTGTAATCCACCGCGGGCGAGCCATCGGGCCAGCCCATCACGCGCAGGGTGATCTGGTCCGCGCGCAATGCCTGCAACGCCTCGTGTGCGAAGAAGCCGTCGACCGGGAAATTGGTCACGAACAGCCCCTCCCCACCCGTGGCAATTCGCTGGGCAAGCTCGCGCCCCTCTGCGCTACGATAGTCGAGCGCGATCGACAGCTTGCCCTTGTTGAGACCTTGCCAATAGAGACTCTCCCCCTGAGGGCCGAGCGGCCAGCGGCGCGCGTCGGGCCCTCCGCCGATCTGGTCGATACGGATAACCCGTGCGCCCATCTGTGCGAGGTAAAGCGCACATGACGGGCCGGCGACGAAGGCCGCACCCTCGACCACGGTCATTCCGGCGAGCAGAGACATCATGCCCCGGCCCTATCGCGATCTGCGTGCGCCCGCCAGACCCGCATGTGGCGCGCACCACGAAATTGGAATGGCAGCCGGAATTCGCCGGGTGATCCTCCATCCTGACACTTTGCTATGTCCGTTTATATTTACACCCGAGTAGGGGTAGAGTATATCCGAGGCATGGAAAGCAACGTCGTCGGCAATCTCGATGTCGCCATCTTGTGCGTCATCGCCTTCGTGACCTTCTTTGTCGGTCTGGTCGTGTACCTGCGACGCGAGGACAAGCGCGAGGGATATCCTGTCGAGGTATCGGGCTTCATGGGCCGCACGCACTCCGCAGAAGGCTTTCCGGCAGTGCCCAGGCCCAAGCTTTTCTACCGCCCGCATGGCCGCGGCGTGGCGCAGGCCCCGCGAGTGGAGGAACCGGAAACGGTCCGCCCCGGGCAGACGCTGCCGCCGATGGCCTTCCCGCTCGATCCCGGGCCCGACCCGCTCGAAGAAGGGATCGGCGCTGCCGCCTATACGACCCTGCGCGAGGACGAGCCCGATCTCGACGTAGAAGGCGAACCCAAGCTGATTTCGCTCAACGACCACCCTGAATATTACATCCCGAACGGCGATCCCGATCCGCGCGGGTGGGTGCTGGTTTCCGCCGACGAGAAGGTTGTCGGCAAGGTCCATGACCTGTGGTTCAACCGTGCAGAGTTCTTCCTGCGCTATTTCGAGGTTTCGATCGACGGGGCAGAGGGACGGCGGTTGATTCCATCCTTCTTCGCGGAGGCCCTGCCGCGCGATAGCGCCGTTCGGGCAACCACGCTGATTGCCCGCGATCTGCGGCGCGCGCCGATACGCGCCGACGACAGCTGCATCACCATGCGCGAGGAAGACCGGCTCAACGGCTTCTTCGCCGGTGGCCTCCGGTTCTCCACCGGGCACGGCCAGATCCACGATCCCGCCTGATGGCAACGGTGATGTCTTTTGCGACGGCCACCAACGGGACGCGGGAAACCGAGCTTTCGCTCAGTGACGATCCGAACGATCTGCCGATCGACATTGCTCTGGGCCTGCCCGGGCCGCTGCCCGATGGCGAGCAGATCCTGTGGCATGGAAAACCCGATCGCGCCGCGCTGGCACGCTACCTCTTTCGCTGGCCATGGCTGACCGGGTACTTCGCACTATTCGCCTTGCTGCCGATTGCCGCCACTGCCCGCGCTGGCGCCAGCGTCGCGCAGATCGCGTTCAGCCCGCTGCTGCTCTTGCCCGTCGCACTGCCCATCGCGGGCTTGGTACTGCTGTTCGCCTGGCTCATGTCGCGGACCACCACCTATGTCATCACCGACAGGCGGGTCGTCTTCCAGGTCGGCGTGGCATTTACCCGCACGATCAACATTCCGCTGGCTCTGGTGACAGACGTATCCTCGCGGGAGCGCAAGCGTGGAATCGACATCGCGCTGACGCTGCGCCGGCCCAACAAGATCGCGTGGCTGGCCCTTTGGCCGCATGCGCGTAGCACGAAGTTTTCCGCACCGGTGCCGATGCTGCGCGCGTTACCACCCGCAAGCCCGGCAGCAGCGATCCTTGCCGACGCAGTCAGGCGGGCGGCCGCAGGCGCTGTCCACGCTCCCCGCATTGAGCGAAGCCCCTTCGGGATAAGCGCAAGGCCGGAGCATGTCTGAGATCACCGTTCCGCGCGGCGCGCTGATCGGTGCGGCGCTTCTGATCGGCTTTACCGTGACCGCGATCACCACCTCGCGACATTACGATGTCGGACGACTGACCGTGCAGACGGCACAGGCAGGCGAACGCCGCATGCTGATCTTCGAACCGCTTCCCAACGGCGAAATGATGGTTTTGAGCGAGCGCCGGAAGCCGGTCGCACATCTCGTGATCGAGGGAGACACCTTCGCGATGGCGGCCGTCCGCGCCCTCGCCATGCAGCGCGACGATCGGGAATTCGCGCACGAGTTTCGCCTGCTCGTCCAGCGTGATGGTGCCGGGCATGTCGAGCTGGCCGATCCCGATACCGGGCGCACGGTCAAGCTGCAGGGCTTCGGCCAAGCGAGCGCCAGGGCCTTCGCCCGCTATCTCGACACCGGTGACGGGCAGTACACACCCGGCTGAGCGTGCCTGATCACTGTGGCTGGGCTCAGGTAACGACCCTCATCTCTCCAACTCGCTATACGCCCATGCCGTATTCGCGGCACTTGGCCGAGGGTTGGGCCGCTACTCGCCGCCCTGCTGCAAGCCGGCGGGCGTTGGCGCGGGTTCGCTAATTTCGGCCTCGTACGGCAGTCGGGTTTCAAACGCCGTCTCCCGTGTGATCGCACTGCCCGAACCCGGACCCCGCAATCCCTCGTAACCGCGTGCCATTGGTGCCCCACCCAGCGGGCGCGACATGCCGTTATGGCAGGTGCCGCAATCGACCTTAGCGACGTCGCCGAGCGGACCGAGCCGATCGGCAGGAAACAGGTCATGCATCTGGACCAGGTAGTCGCGGTTGATCCCCCGCGTCATGCGGATGCCGTACCACGCGGTAATCCGCTTCGGCGTGCTCTGCGACCAGTCGGCGAAGGCGCGGCTGTTATGGCAGAAGTTGCAATTGACCCCCAGCCCGTCGGACATCTGCATCATGAGAATGTAGATGTTCTCCAGATCGGCCAGATCGGTGACTTCGCCGGATACGGAGCGCGCCTGTGCCCCCATGATCTGCTGATCGTCCAGCAGATAGTTTTCGAACGCAGCGCGCGGGAAGAAATCGCGCATGGTCTTGGCCGTTCTGTTCCACGGCGGGGGCTTACCGACGATACCACCCATCGGCGGCTTGGGCGCGGCTGCCTTGAACCAGTGACGAGGCGGCACGCCCTGCCCGCGGTGGCAGGTGTAGCAGGTCACCCCGACATCGCCGACGTGCCTGGAGTTCGCATTGATATCGCGGACCATGGTCAGCATCCGCCGGGCGACTTTCTTGGTGTACATGTCGTCCGCCGCGAAGCTCGCATCAGGGTTGTGGCAATAGGCGCAACCTTCTTCGGGCGCGACCCATTCGGTGATCGACAGCATCAGGTGATCGAACTGCGCGGCGTCCAGATCGCCCAACACCTGGACGTTCTCATACGCCTCTCCAGCGGATACGCCGCGTGCCTCGAACGGTTCGATCGATGCCGGGACGAGATTGAGCGGGTCGCTGCGGGTCCGTTCGGAGGTGAAGGTGTTCATCGCGATACCGCGCCAGCCCCATTCGCGCGATTCGATCGGATCCCAGGGCGCATCCCAGGTCGGCACCAGCACGACGAACAGCAGCGTCGCGAATGCCGCAGCGAGCAGGAAGACGCCGAGAAGGCTCGACCGCGGGCGCTTTTCCAGCGGGGTCATTGAGATACCTCCGGCGAAGGAGCGGGCGCAGGCGGTGTCGGCAGATCAAGCGAGGCGCTCGTTCCGCCGGTGGCCGCGCGAACCTGCTCTGCAATCTCGGGCGGAAGAGTCATGTCGGGATAGGTCGCAGGGTACTCGGGCGCGAGACCCCATTTGACGCCCCACAGATACCAGTTGTCGACCACGGTCCCGGTCAGCAGGATGCCGATCGCGCCCGAGAATGTCGTCAGGATGGCGAACCAGTAGGCCCAGCGATGGACGGACTCGAAGGTCGCGTTGAAGCCCATCGTCCAGCGCCAGAACAGCGCACCGCGCTCCGCCGCAGTGCCGCGATCGACGATTTCCTCCGTCTCCCGCTCGCCCCCGAAGCGCGACACTGCGAGGATCGTGCCGCCGTGCATCGCGAACAGCAGCACAGATCCGTACAGGAATACGATCGAGAAACAGTGGAACGGGTTGTAGTAGAAATTGCCGTAGAGGACGGAGAAAGACGCGGTCCAGTTGAGGTGCGGGATGATCCCGAAAGGCGGTGCCTCGTGCCACGATCCCATCAGCATCGGGCGAATGAAGCCGAGGCTAAGATAGAGGAAAATCGCACTGGCGAAGGCCCACGCGACATGCGTGCTCATCCCCAGTGCCTTGGCGCGAAGATACATCCGGCACCACCACAGCAGGATCGAGGCGGTCAGGAAGAAACCCGCCCAGATCCACCAGCCCCCTTCCGTCAGCGGAACGAAGGGGGTGAAGCCCCACTTCGCCTCCGGCGGATCAAGCCGGTGCCACGCCATCCCTTCGATGAAGGCGACCGGGTTCCAGTGAACCGATGCCCAGAAGTTGAGGCCGATGATCTCGATCGCGATAAAGCCGCAGATGAGCGAGGCGATACCGCAGAAGCCCAGATAGGTCGGCCCAATCTGCGGGTCGCCGATCTTGCCGATCCAGCGATTGAGGACCGGCTTGATAAGGCGTGGAGACTCATGGCCCTTAAGCGGAAGCCCAGGGTCGTAAGGCCCGTGGATCTGGATCTGCGAATAGAGAGAGTGAAACGAAGCCATCAGCCGAGCCCCCCCAGCCCCATGTCGTTCCAGAAGGGCAGCTGCAGATACCAGTCGTAAAAATAGGGCCAGCCGCTGACCCAGAAGGGGCCGCTGATCAGGATGCAGATCGCACTCCAGAACCCGGCGTTGATCGCAGCGAACCAGCCGAGCCTGTGAATACCGAGCGGCCCGATCGAGTAGGCGATGGTGTCGCGGAAATACTGGTTCTCGTGCTGGCCGTGCTTGACCTCCTCACCATCGGGCGGATTGACCGCCGACAGGATCACCCCGCCGTGCATCGCCAGCATCAAGGTTGTGCCGAAGAAGCACGTCACCGCCAGCATGTGCGCCGGATTGTAGTGGAAGTGCAGCCCTTGGTAGCCGACGTTGGAGACCCAATCGAGATGGCTGAAAATGCCGTAGGGGAACGCATGCCCCCATGCGCCAAGCATGATCGGCCGGAATACCTCGAGGCTGAGGTAGGCGAAGATCGCGAAGGAAAACGCGATCGGGATATGGAAGCCCATGCCCAGCTTGCGGGATATTTCGACCTGCCGCAGCGCCCATGAAACGAACGCCCCGATCGCGCAGACGGTGATGATCTGCCACAGCCCGCCTTCGCGTAAGGGGGCTAGGCCAAGACCATACTCGATCGCGGGCGGCGCGATGTCGATCTGCCAGATATTCCACGTGCCGCCGATAGCCGCACCATAGACGATCAGACTTGTGCCAAGCAGCGCGAAGAACGCGGTCGTGACACCGAAGAAGCCGACGTAGAACGGCCCGACCCAGAAGTCGAAGAGATCGCCGCCAACCAGCGTGCCCCCCGCGACGCGATATTTCCGCTCGAAACTGAGCATCGACACGGCACGACCCCTCGACGATTGTACGACATAATAGACACTATATGATGTCTATTGCGATTTACGTCGCACAATATCCCGAGCGCCGCAAGGTCAAAGCACGCGGACCACCGGACAGATGCTCGCCCTTTCCTCGCCGCCGAAGGCGAACCCAGCGACATAGCGTCACCGGATGTCCGGATGACGATGCGATGGGTTATTGCGACCACCCGTGCAGTGTCTGCTCACCCTGTGGGAGCGACTCGGCGCGCATCGTCTCAGCCCTCTTGGCGTCGGCATCGGCGCTCGCCCACTGCCTGACCACGTGGGTCATCAGTTCCAGATCGTTGAGCACCTCGACCGGGTCGCGCTGCCGCGCGCTTGCCAGGCCGCGCTTGACCCAATCGCTGACAGCAGGATGCCCCAGCGCCCAGGCGAGCCGATCCTTGACCAGCCTGACTTCCTGCGCGCACTCATCGACCGGCATCGTATGCCTCCTTGTCCGCGGGCAATGCCTCCCATCGCGAACCGCCGAGATAGCGATGGGTCAGGCCCTCCGCTCCCATCGCGAAGAGATGCAGCCAGCGCTTGTCGAACAGGCTGCGCACCCCATCGTGCCGGGAAAGGATATCGCTCATCGCCTCGCACGGTGCCTCGATGCACACCGACAGACGCAGCGGCTGATGGATGAGCTTTTCCCCATCATGCACGGATTGCCACGGCAGGCCTGCGCGCAAGGGGCCGCCATTTCCCTCCAGCACGCCCACCCCGCCCACGACATTATGGAGCAGTTTGTTGCCCGCGCCGAACGCCTGCGGAGCAACTGCCGAGCCATAATATTGCAGGCTTATCCAGCTCGCGACGACCACCGGTGCGGTCATGATCAGTTCGAGCACGGGGAAGCCGCGCTCCTCGTCCAGCCTCCAGTCGTAGTCGTGCAGGAAGGTGCGCCCTTCAAGGTTGCGGCCGGAGGTCCGCTGACGCGGTGCGGCGATGAACGCCTGGCATCCGGTGAGCCCCCATTCGGGCCGCACCTCAGCCCAGTTATGCGCCCGCGCAGACACGTCCTGCGCACGCCGGGCACCGGGAAGCCGCGGCGCGCGTTCGCACCGCGCGATCTCTCCAGCCGCCACCAGCCATTGTCGCACGTGGTCGAGCTGAGCGCGATGCGCATCGCTTGGCCGGTCATGATCGTACAGCGTCACCCGGTCGGTGGTGGTATCGTGCAACGCGGCGACAAACAGCGTATCGTGTGGGATGGCGATGCCCCGCTCGACCAGCGCTTCGCGAACCGCCGGATCGTTGAGAATCTGCGCCAGCAGCCGCGCGTTCACCTCGCCCGAGTAGCCGCCGCAGGCACCGCAGTGCAGGCCGCTCGCATGCGGATTATTGACCACGTTGGCACCATGCCCTGCCAGCAGCACGATTGGCGCAAACCCGTCGACCAGAGACATCGCCCGCAGCACGGTTTCCGCCGCATCGGCCCGCGCCTCGGGCGCGAGGTCGGGATCGAAGCGCGGAGCTGGATCATCGCGAGCCGGCGCCGAGGCCATCCCCAAGCCGTCGCGCACCAGCTTGCCGATATAGACCGGGCCCATCGCCTCGACGAAGGCGAAGGAGGACACTGCAGCAAGCTTGAAGCGGCCCCAGGCGCGCTTAGCCCTGGCACGATAGCGTTGAGCCAGATCGCCCTCCGCATCCTGCACGCCGCCGGCGCGTGAGGTGACGGCAGGGTTGAGCAACACGGGCAGGCGATGCTCGTCGACATCGGATGCGAACCGCCGGTGTTCGGCAGCAACGCCGAAGAAGCCTGCGAAGCCCAGCGTGCGGATCGCGGGATCGACCGACTCCAGCGCGCGCCGGAAGACCTCGGAGCGCACGTCGATGCAGAACGCCGCCTGCAGTGCGGGGCGATCGGACGCGCGGCCAGGCAGCGGGGTGGCGAGCGTCGCGGCGAGCTTGCGCTGTGCGGCGCGTTCGGCGGCCTCCTGCAGGATCTCGTCCACTACCTGTCGGCGCGAGGGCCTGATCGGGGCGGAGTGCGCGGCCCGCATGGTGGTCCAGTCTCCGTCGATCTGCGTCTCGTGCTGGAGGAACAGCGCTTCTTCCCACAAAAGTCTTATCGCGAGCAGATCGATCAACGTATGGTCGGTCGTCCCGGCAAGCTCCGCGCGCCACAATTCATAGCGGGCGAACTGCGCCCAGCCGCCCAGCGACATCAGCAGCTGATGGAACACCGTGTCGAGCGCCGCCTCGCCCAGCCCCAGCCGCGCGACCGAGCGGGCGATGGCGTGGCGCGCGTTCTCGGGGGCCTCCGCGACGAAGCGCGCGAACCCCTTCAGCCCCATGATTTCAGGGGTGAGATCGTGCGTCGCGTAGGCGCGCCACGCAGCCCATGCGGAGCGGTCGCGCGGGGCGGCCCACAGCGCCTGCCCGCGATCGAAATAGCCACCAGCCCAGACGCCGATCCGCTCTGCGATAATGCCCGGCCAGTCTGTCCCGCCGCGCTCTGCGACGAGGTCCGCCACGGTCCGCAGCGCGTTGGGGATTGGAACATCCTTGTCCAGCTCAACCTCAAGCATAGAGAGCTCGCGCGGCTTGCTCTCGTGCGGGGAGCAGGCCAGCGCGGCGGCCAGATCGGTCTGCGCGATCTCGCCCGAAGCGATCCGCTCTGCATACCAGCCGCGCGGCATGACCACCGGCACCTCTCCGACCCGCGACAGGCGGGCTGCGGCCTGGGCCAGCGTGGCCTCGCTCTGGCCGAGGAAGGGATTGACCGCGACCGAGGACGACAGCGGCCATAGCGGAGGGATCTGCCGGGCAGCGGCATCGGCTGCGCGGGACACGAGGGCCTCGTTCACGGGGTCTTGGCAGGACATCAGCATTGCTTTTCTCTCCTTCACCGCGGGCTGCGCGGGGTGGTCCAGTTGCCGATCAGACGATCGAACACGGCATTGGCGTAAAGCCCGTTGGACAGGTGGACGCGCAGGCCTGCTGCCGCGGGGTGGTTCGACCAGATGGGAAACATCGCCTGCGCCACCGCGACCACGCCGAAGCTGCACACGGTCAGTACCAGCAGCGCCCATTCGAGCGGCCCCGGCGCGGGCGTCGGCGGGAGCGCGCCCTTGGTTAGCCACTCGGTGATGGTCTGGAGCGCGAAGTAGCTGATCGAGGCTGTCACGGCGGCAATTGCGGTGCGTCGGGTGAGCACGCGTGGGGCAGCATCGGCGAGCCCCTGCGCGAGCAGGTAAGCAACTCCGAAGATCAGGATCGCGCCCAGCGTTATCGCCTGGGGCGACTTGTGCCCGATACCGAAGACAAGGCCGATGATGGCATAGATCGCCAGCGCGAGCGCGAAAGCGCGCGCGACCGCCCATCCATCGGGGATCGCGATCGGCCCGGGACGGCGGATAGAAGCGACCACCTCCACCGCTCCGCCCGAGGAAAGAAACGCGTGCGCCTTGTAGAGCGAGTGCGCGACGATATGCAGCAGCGCGAGCGGGAACAACGCCAGGCCGCATTGCATGATCATGAAGCCCATCTGCGCAATGGTCGACCAGGCGAGCGAGTTCTTGACCGCCGACTGGGTCAGCATCGCAAGCCCGCCAAGCAGGGCGGAAAAGCCGCCGATGATGACCAGCACCGCAAGCACGCCGGGGCTCAGCAGCATGACATCGGCGAAGCGCACCAGCAGGAACCCGCCGCCATTGACCACCCCTGCGTGGAGCAGCGCGGAGACAGGCGTCGGCGTCTCCATCACCTCGGTCAGCCAGCCATGGACGGGGAACTGTGCGGACTTGAGGATCGCAGCGAGCGCCAGCAGCGCGGCTGCCAGTCCCGATCCCCCGGGGGCCACGCCGGCGCGGGCAGCGTCCGCGATCGCAGCAATATCGGCGGTGCCATAGCCGAAGAACAGCAGCGCTGCGGCTCCGATCAGCGCTGCATCACCGACCCGGGCGACAAGGTACTTCTTGCGGGCGGCGCGCACGGCCTGCACCCGGTCCGGGTAGAACAGCAGCAGGCGATGGAGGCACAGGCTGGTCGCGATCCAGGCGACCACGAAATGGAACAGGTTGCCGCCCTGCACCAGCAGCAGCACCGCCGCCAGAGTTGCGGCCATCCAGCCGAGGAATGGCCCACGCCGTGCCTCTCCATCGAGATAGGAGATGGAATAGCGCAGCACGATCCAGCCGACAAAGGCGACCAGCGCCAGCATGGTCGCGCTGACCACATCGAGCCGCGCCGCAAAGCCCAGACCGCCGATGCCCAACAATACCCCCGTCTGGGGGCCGTGGAGGACCAGCAACGCGAGAGCCGCCACGCCGATGGCCAGCGCACCAAGCGATGCGGCCTCGACCAAACGTGGGACGAGCCCCCAGCGATGCGTCGATGCGAAGGGCGCGATCGCGGCGGCCAGCAGCAGCAGCGCCGGTGCGCCAAGGAGCAGGAAATCGAGGATCATGAGCAGGTGGCTTCCCGTGGCTGTGAACTACGGGGAGGGAGCTATGCGCGCGTTGTGAATAAGAAAAATACATTGTTCTGAGCATTTCGTTCTGTTTAAAAGAACGAGTGGCCGAACTGAACTTCCATCACCTGCGCTATTTTCACATGGTCGCGCACGAGGGGAACCTGACTCGTGCCGCGCAGCACCTTAATGTGTCGCAGTCCGCCGTCTCGACCCAGATCCGCCTGCTGGAAGAACGGTTGGGCCACCCGCTGTTCGAACGGCGCGGGCGCACACTGATCCTGACCGAGGCGGGGCGGATCGCGCTCGATCACGCGGACGCGATCTTCGAGACCGGGGATGAGCTGCTCAATACTCTGGGGGAGCGCCATTCGCGCCAGCGCCAAGTCCTGCGGGTCGGGTCGCAGGCGACGCTGTCGCGCAACTTCCAGATCGGTTTCCTCCAGCCGCTGATCGGGCGCGACGATGTCGAGATCGTGATCCGC
>CEOS01081638.1_pt1 | contig 27602 bp, 27 predicted proteins | sample 530601 | NCBI WGS metagenome assembly CEOS01 (sample SAMEA2620666, study PRJEB7988) | marine metagenome | biome: marine biome (ENVO:00000447); feature: mesopelagic zone (ENVO:00000213); material: "saline water (ENVO:00002010), including plankton (ENVO:xxxxxxxx)" | depth 1000 m
GGGCGGTCGGGAACCTTGTTGACCTGTTGCGGTTCGTCCGCTCCCCACAGCGAATCGAAGTCGAACCCGACCTCGCCGTTGGCTTCGCGGCGCTTGTCGAGCACAGCCTGCTCGGTGGCATCCTCGTGGATCTCCAGGAGAGCGCGCCGGGTCGCACCGAGCGTGTCGAACGCGCCGGCCTTGATCAGCGACTCCACCGTTCGCTTGTTCGCGACCGAGACCGGCACCCGAGCGAGAAAGTCGTGGAACGACACGAAGGGCTCATCCACGCGCGACTGTACGATGGCCTCGACGACGTTAGCTCCGACGTTGCGCACGGCGCCGAGCCCGAAGCGGATGTCGTCACCGACTGCCGCGAAGTAGCGGATCGACTCGTTCACATCGGGGGGCAGCACCCGAATGCCCATCCGTCGGCACTCGTTGAGGTAGATCGCCATCTTGTCTTTCGAGTCGGCCACGCTCGTGAGGAGCGCTGCCATGTACTCCGCGGGATAGTGGGCCTTCAGGTAGGCGGTCCAGTACGACACGAGCCCGTAGGCGGCGGTGTGCGCCTTGTTGAAGGCGTAGTCGGCGAACGACTCGAGCACCTTCCACAGGGTCTGCTGCGCGGCATCCGAGAACCCGCGCTCGGTCATGCCGCCGAAGAAGACCTCTTTCTGCTTGTCGAGCTCGGACTTCTTCTTCTTGCCCATCGCGCGGCGCAGCAGGTCGGCCTGACCGAGTGTGTAGCCGGCGACCCGTTGGGCTACGGCCATCACCTGCTCCTGATAGACGATGAGCCCGTAGGTCGTGTCGAGAATGTCGGCGAGGGGCTCTTCGAGCTCTTTGTGAATCGGCTCGATCTCTTGCTGCTTGTTCTTGCGCAGGGCGTAGTTGATGTGCGAGTTCACGCCCATCGGACCCGGGCGGTACAGCGCGAGGACTGCCGAGATGTCCTCGAAGTTGTCGGGCTTCATGAGGCGAAGAAGGGACCGCATCGGACCGCCGTCGAGCTGGAACACCCCGAGGGTGTCGCCGCGGGCGAGCAACTCGTACGATGCCCGGTCGTCGAGGTCGAGCTCCTCGAGGACGAGGGGCTCACCGCGGTTGGCTTCGATGTTGTCGAGCGCATCGTTGATGATCGTGAGGTTGCGAAGCCCCAGGAAGTCCATCTTGATCAGGCCGAGCGACTCACACGACGGGTAGTCGAACTGCGTGACGATCTGGCCGTCCTGCTCACGGCGCATGATCGGGATGATGTCGATGAGCGGTTCGCTCGACATGATGACACCGGCTGCGTGCACACCCCACTGGCGCTTCAGGTTCTCGAGGCCCACCGCGGTGTCGAAGACCGTCTTGGCTTCCTGGTCGGTCTCGATGAGAGTGCGAAACTCCCCCGCCTCCTTGTAGCGGGGGTGATCCTTGTTGAACATGTCGGTCAGCGGCACGTCCTTGCCCATGACCGCCGGCGGCATGGCCTTGGTGAGGCGCTCGCCCATGCTGAAGGGGAATCCGAGCACGCGACCGGCATCCTTCAGGGCCTGCTTCGCCTTGATCGTGCCGTACGTCACGATCTGCGCCACCCGGTCGTCGCCGTACTTCTCGGTGACGTACTGGATGACTTCACCGCGGCGACGGTCATCGAAGTCGACATCGAAGTCGGGCATCGAGACGCGGTCGGGATTGAGGAACCGCTCGAAGATGAGGCCGTGCTGCAGGGGGTCGAGGTCGGTGATGCGCATGGCATAGGCAGCCATCGAACCCGCGCCCGATCCACGGCCCGGGCCGACGCGGATGCCGTTGCGCTTTGCCCAGTTGATGAAGTCGGCGACGACGAGGAAGTAGCCCGGGAACCCCATCTGCACGATGACGCCGACCTCGTATTCGGCCTGCTTGCGGACCTCGTCGGGGATCCCCGCCGGGTACCGCTCCTCGAGGCCGGCCTCGACCTCTTTGACGAACCAGCTCTCCTCGGTCTCGCCGTCGGGCACGGGGAAGCGGGGCATGTAGTTGGCGCTGGTGTTGAACTCGACCTCACAGCGCTCGGCGATCAGCAGCGTGTTGTCACAGGCGTCGGGATGCTGCCGAAAAATCTGGCGCATCTCGGCCGGCGTACGGATGTAGTAGCCGTCGCCGTCGAACTTGAACCGCTTCGGGTCATCCAGCGTCGAGCCCGACTGCACGCAGAGCAGGGCTGCATGACTGTTCGAGTCATGCTGGTGTGTGTAGTGCGAGTCGTTGGTCGCGAGGAGCGGAATATCGAGGTCTTTCGCGATCCGCAGCAGGTCGGTCATCACCCGACGCTCGATGTCGAGACCGTGATCCATGATCTCGGCGAAGTAGTTCTCTTTGCCGAAGATGTCTTGGAACTCCGCGGCGGCCGCGCGCGCCGCATCGTATTGGCCCAGGCGCAACCGGGTCTGCACCTCGCCGGAGGGGCATCCGGTGGTCGCGATCAGGCCCTTCGAGTAGGTCTCCAGAAGCTCCCGGTCCATGCGGGGCTTGAAGTAGTACCCCTCCATCGAGGCCTTCGATGAGAGTCGGAACAGATTGTGCATCCCGGCTGTCGTCTCCGACAGCAGCGTCATGTGGGTATACGCGCCCGAGCCCGAGACGTCGTCGTCGCTCTGCTCGGGTGACCCCCACCGCACCCGCGACTTCTCGGACCGGTGCGTGCCTGGCGTCACATACGCTTCGATGCCGATGATCGGCTTGATGCCGGCATCCTTCGCCGCCTTGTAGAACTCGAAGGCCGCAAAGGTGTTTCCGTGGTCGGTGACGGCGATCGCCGGCGACCCCTGGGCTGCAGCCTCCTGCACCATCGCGCCGATCCGGGCGGCTCCATCGAGCATCGAATACTCGCTGTGGACGTGCAGGTGGACGAAGGAGTCGGACGCCATGCCGAGAGTCTACGTTCGGGCTCGGACGCCGGCTCGCCTGGCCCGCCGAGGCGGCTACGGTTGCCGTGTGCCAACTCCCGACTTCATCCTTGAGCTGCGCCGATTCGTCGGCACCCGCCCGCTCCCCCTCGTCGGCGTCACCGCTGTCATCATCCGCGGCGGTGAGGTCCTGCTGGGCCGTCGCTCCGACAATCACGCCCTGACCCCGATCACCGGCATCGTCGATCCGGGCGAAGAGCCGGCGGATGCCGCGGTGCGGGAGGCTGCCGAAGAGGCCGGTGTCGTCATCCGTGCCGATCGGCTCGCGTGGGTGCATCAGATCCCGAGGATCACCTACGCCAACGGGGACCAGAGCGACTACCTCGACCTCACTTTCCGGTGCACATGGATTTCGGGCGACCCGGTTCCCGTCGACGGCGAGATGACGGAGGTCGCCTGGTACCCGCTCGATGCCCTGGGCGACGTGGATGCCGACATGCGCGCTCGCATCGCTGCGGCAACGCCGGATCACGGCGAGGCTCGGTTCGTGACAGGCGGCAGCGACGCGCAGCCTCCCTCTGCCTGATTAAGTCCGGCTCGGCCGTCGACACAGCGCCCTGACCGGTACCGACAATGGGCGGGTGGCCCTGCACCGACCCACCGTCGCCCTCGCCGTCTTCTGGATCGTCGGCGGGATCCTCGGCGCCATCGTCGCGTTCCTGCTGTACCTGGAGTACATCGGTCAGCTCACCGGCGCGGATGCGATCATCTCGTGTCAGTGGGGTGTGTTGGTCACGTGCGGCCCCAACCTGCTCTCCCCCGGCGGCAACATCCTCGGATTCAGCAACTCGATAGCGGGCATGGTGCTGTTCCTGGGCCCCGTCTACGCCGGCGTCAGCGAGCTGGCATCACCATCCGGCCTTCGTCGGTGGTACTGGCGGACGTACGGCATCTTCGTTGCCGGGGCGTTCGTTCTCGTGCACTACTTCGCATTCCAGAGCATCTTCGTCTACGGATCGTTGTGTCCCTGGTGCATGATCATCTGGCTCGTCACGATTCCGCTCTTCTGGTTCACCACAGGCTGGATGCTGCGCGACGGAGTGTGGACCGAAGCGCCTGCGGCGCGGCGCGTGGGAAGCGTGATCTTCTCGTGGGCGTTGCTTGCCACCGTGCTGGACTACGCGCTGATCGCGGTCACGGCCCAGCTGCGGCTCGATCTGCTCGGCAGCTTCTGAGGTCCTCGGAAGCTGCAGGGCTCAATCCAGCTCCTCGCCGCGGAGGATCGCGAGGGCATGAGCGAGATCAGGCGCATAGGGCGAGTCGAACGAGACCCACTCGCGGGTTGCGGGGTGCGCGAAGGCAAGCGTGCGCGCATGCAGCCATTGGCGGGTCAGGCCCAGCCGCTCTGAGATCGTGGGGTCGGCGCCGTAGAGCGGATCGCCGACGCACGGATGCCGGTGTGCTGCCATGTGGACACGGATCTGGTGGGTCCGCCCGGTCTCCAGGTGGATTTCCAACAGTGAGGCTCCGGGAAAGGCCTCGATGGTCTCGTAGTGAGTGATCGAGGGCTTGCCGTCGCGGGTGACCGCGAACTTCCAGGAGTGCGAGGGATGACGCCCGATGGGAGCGTCGATCGTACCGGCGAGCGGGTCGGGATGGCCCTGAACTACCGCGTGGTAGATCTTATCGACGGTGCGATCCTTGAACGCAGCCTTCAAGACGCCGTAGGCGTGCTCGGACTTGGCCACGACCATGAGTCCACTGGTGCCGACGTCCAGGCGGTGAACGATGCCCTGCCGCTCGGGTGCGCCGCTGGTCGCGATCTGGAACCCCGCAGCTGCGAGTGCGCCAAGCACCGTCGGGCCTTCCCACCCCACCGAGGGATGGGCTGCCACACCCGCCGGCTTGTCGACCACCACGATGTCGTCATCGTCGTACACGATGCCAAAACCCGGAACGACGACGGGGATCACCTCGGGCTCACGACGGTCGGTCCATTCGACCTCGAGAACGGTTCCCGCCGTCAGCCGGTCCGACTTGCCGAGAGCTCTGCCACCTTCACTGATGCCTCCGGATTCGGCGACCTCGGCGGCGAAGGTACGCGAGAATCCGAGCATCTTGGCGATGCCGGCATCGACCCGCGCACCGTCGAGGCCGTCGGGAACCGGCAGCATCCGCGCCGGCATCTCAGCTTCCGCCTCGAGCGGGCCGACGGTCGGATGCCGCAGCAGCTCGCCTACCGGGACGGCTCACGAGTCGCGGCGGGATTCCTCGTCGGCGATCCGGTCCGCTTCCCGGGCGACTGCCTCCTGCTCGGCCTCTGTCAGCGGCGGGAGTCCGATCTCGGAACGGGGCACCCCGGCGTAAGGATCCGCGACGGGGAACTCGGAATCAAATCCTCCGGCGACACCCCCTCCGGGAGGGAACTCGTCCCCCGCGGCGCCAAGGATGGTCTCCTCCTCCGCGGCATCCGTCTCACGGTTGTGGTGTCGCTTACCGTCCATCTGTACTCCTACGATCACGAGCAGTGCCACCCCGATCATCATCGACACGATGAAAATGTCGGCGATGTTGTAGATGGCGGGGCTCATCCAGAACCACATCCACGGTGTGTTGATGAAGTCTACGACGTGTCCCACGGGGAATCCGGGTTCACGGAACAGGCGGTCCGTGAGGTTTCCCAGCACCCCGCCCAGCAGAAGTCCCAGCACGATCGCCCACAGGCGTGACTGCACGCGGGTGGCCGCCAGCCACACGATCACCCCGGCAACCACTGCCAGGGCGATGGTGAAGATCCAGGTGTACCCCTCACCGAGCGAAAAAGCGGCACCGGGGTTCTTGACGAGGTAGAACTGCAAGAACTCACCCACGACGGGAACCGACTCCTGCAGCGGGAGGTTGGTCAGCGCGAGGTACTTCGTGAACTGGTCGACGGCCAGCACCAGGATTGCGAGCAGCGCAATCGTGATGCCGGCCGCCGCGTGACGCAGAGGTGGCCGGGACGCCAAGAGCGTCCTCAGTTCGTGATGTTCGCGACCGACGCGCTGTCGGTCGAAGAGGAGTCGAGGTCCTTCAGGTGACCTTCGATGAAGTTGCGCAGCTGCGAGCGGTAGTCGCGCTCGAACTCACGCAGTTCGCCGATGCGGGCATCCAGTTCGGCCTTCTTGGCCTCCATGCGAGCGATCTCGTCGCGTCCGCGAGTCTCAGCGTCGGAGATGATCGAGGCAGCCTGAGCCTGGGCCTCGGCGATGAGCTGGTCGTGGCGCGCCTGGCCTTCGGCGACGTGCTCGTCGTGCAGACGCTGCGCGAGCTCGAGCAGGCCGGCGCTTGCCTGGGTCGGAAGCGGCGTGCTGGCCGGAGCAGCCGGGGCGGGAGCGGGGGCTGCCTCTTCGGCGGGCGCCTCTGCCGGTGCCGCGGGGGCCGCGGGCGCGCCGGACTCGAGTTCGGCGATGCGTGCCTTGAGCTCTTCGTTCTCGGCCAGGGCTTTACGCCACTCGACGACGATCTCGTCGAGGAAGTCATCGACCTCGTCGGGGTCGAACCCTTCCTTGAACCGGACGTGCTGGAACTGCTTGGTGACGACGTCATCCGGAGTCAGTGGCATTTCTTCCCTCTTTCGTTCGCCCGGCCGCTGGCCGATCGCGCCTTCCGGCACGCGGTTGTGGACGGTTGATAACAGCAAAGCATAGTCGTGGGTGGATTCATCCTGCGAAGGCGCGTGTCACCGACAGGAGGATGAAGCACGAGAGCATCGTGAGCGCGAACGCGAAGTCGATGGCGATGCTGCCGATTCGCAACGGGGGGATGAAACGACGGAGGAAACGGATCGGAGGGTCCGTCGCGGTGTACACACCTTCGGCGACAACGAGCATCGCGCCACGAGGACGCCACTCACGGTCGAAGACGGGGATCCACTCGAAGACGAGTCGGGCCAGCAGCACGAGAATGTAGATCAGGACTGCCGCGTTGAGGATTCCGGCAACGATCTGGATGACGTTCACGTATCAAGTCTGCGGGAAAGGAACCGCCTCCGGATCCGCTTGCGCCACGGCACCCTCACCCGACACCGCAACATTCTCGGGTGAGAGCAGGAAAACCTTGCTCGTCACGCGCTCGATGCGGCCGTACAGGCCAAGCGACAGGCCGCTCGCGAAGTCGATGAGACGACGCGCGTCGGCGTCGCTCATCTGCGAGAGGTTGATGATCACGGGAACGCCCTCGCGGAAGCTTTCGGCGATCACCTGCGCGTCGCGGTACTGCTTGGGGTGCACCGTGACGATCTCGTTGAGAGCGCCGACTGCGGGCTGACGAACCACCGCCGGACGGTGAATCGGCGTGACCGGGGCGGCCTTCTCGACGGATGCCGCGGCAGACTTGCGCGTGGGCGCAGGCGCTGGCGTCTCGTCGTAGACCTCTTCCTCGTCGGCGAGGCCCAGGTAGACCATGGTCTTCTTCAAGGGGTTCGACATCGCATCCTCCGTTTGCTCGTCTGCTCCGAGGTTAACCGCGCACAGGGCGCGGACCCGTGATTGCCGTGCCGATGCGCAGGTGTGTCGCGCCGGCGTGAATTGCAGCTTCGAAATCGCCGGTCATCCCGGCCGAGATCCAGGTGGCGTCCGGGAAGACACGGCGCACGGTGTGCGCGTGGCCGGCGAGCCGTTCGAAGGCTGCGGCAGGTTCTTCGCCCAGGGGGGCGACAGCCATGACTCCCCGGACCCTCAGTCCGAGACACCCGGCGGCGTGCTCGGCGAGCGCCGAAAGACTCTCCGGGGCGACTCCCCCGCGCCCGGGGTCGTCGGTGAGGTTCACCTGGATCAGGACGTCCAGGGGCACCTCGGCCTCGGCATCCAGCGCATCGGCGAGCTTCGGGCGGTCGAGCGAGTGGATGACCGAGGCCACGCGACGCACCGCCCGCGCCTTGTTGGTCTGCAGCTGACCGACGAAATGCCACCGCAGGTCGGACAGATCCCCGACCCCGACGACCTTCTCGAGTACTTCCTGAACCCGGTTCTCGCCGACGTCGCGCACGCCGAGGCCATAAAGCTCCTCGACCAGCGACGCCGGATGGAACTTCGTCACGACGATACGAGTGATGTCTTCAGGCGAACGCCCCGCTTGCCGCGCAGCAGCAGCGATACGATCGTCGATCGACGCCAGACGATCCGCGAGCTGCGCGTCCGACTCAGTCACAACTGCCGCCTCGAGCCGCGCACCCTCGCCGGCGCGGATGCGGTCACTTCAGGAAGTCGGGGATGTCGAGGTCGTCGTCCCCGAACGCCGAATCGAAGGCTGCATCCGAGATCGAGGGCACCGGAGCCAGTTGCTCAGGACGCTGCGGCTCGTCTTCGGAGTCTGCGGCTGCACGCTGCTCGACGGGCTCGCGACGGACCACCGGGGTGGCATCCGGACGCGCTTGCGGCTCGCCACCGTCGAACCCGGCGGCGATCACCGTGACGCGCACCTCGTCACCGAGCGTGTCGTCGATGACGGTACCGAAGATGATGTTCGCCTCAGGGTGGGCGGCTTCCTTCACCAGCTGGGCGGCGTCGTTGATCTCGAAGATGCCGAGGTTGGAGCCACCCTGAATCGACAGCAGCACACCGTGCGCACCCTCGATGGATGCCTCCAGCAGCGGCGACTCGACAGCAAGCTCTGCAGCCTTGATCGCCCGGTCCGCACCGCGTGCCGAGCCGATTCCCATGAGCGCTGAGCCCGCCCCCTGCATGACGGATTTCACGTCGGCGAAGTCGAGGTTGATGAGTCCGGGCGTCGTGATGAGGTCGGTGATGCCCTGGACACCGGCCAGCAGCACCTGGTCTGCGGTGGCGAAAGCCTCGATCATCGAGATCCCGCGGTCGCTGATCTCCAGCAGCCGGTCGTTGGGCACCACGATGAGGGTGTCGACCTCTTCTTTCAGGCGCGCCACTCCCGACTCGGCCTGGCTCTGGCGGCGGCGACCTTCGAACGAGAACGGCTTGGTCACCACACCGATCGTGAGCGCGCCGATCGACTTCGCGATCTTTGCGACGACGGGCGCACCGCCCGTACCGGTGCCGCCACCCTCACCGGCGGTGACGAACACCATGTCGGCGCCGCGGAGCGCCTCTTCGATCTCTTCGGTGTGGTCCTCTGCGGCGCGGCGACCCACCTCGGGGTCGGCGCCGGCACCCAGCCCTCGGGTGAGTTCGCGCCCGACGTCGAGCTTGACGTCGGCGTCGCTCATCAGCAATGCCTGGGCGTCAGTGTTGACGGCGATGAACTCGACCCCGCGCAGGCCGAGCTCGATCATCCGGTTGACGGCGTTGACGCCTCCGCCGCCGACGCCGACCACCTTGATGACTGCAAGGTAGTTCTGGTTCTGGCTCATGCCGACTCCTGTGCTCGTGTCCTGCAACCTTCAACCTCAACTGGAGGTATAAAGTATTGCTGGGTATGTATTTCCTAGACACGAAGCTAAGCGTCGACTCCCCCGATTCCGCGCGCTTGCGGGGGCGTGTCGCACATCCCGTTCTTTTCGTGCACCCGCTCGGCCCGGTGGGCTCAGCGGATCACTGGATGACGACGGCTGACGGCGACGAGACGTCGTAACGCGAGACCGTGTCCGGCGGGCGCGATTGCATCGCCGCAGCCAGCGCCACCGACTTGTTCGAGGACTCGTCAGCGTTGCCCCAGACGATCTCGGTGCCGGTTCCACCGAGGGTGAGGGTCACGTCGTTGGGGGTCGTCGCCGACGCCGCGGTCACCTGCGACATGATCGTGTCGGGAAGCGACCGCAGCACGTGCCCGACCGCCTCGAATGCTTCGGATGCCGTTCCACCGGTGATCTCCAGCACGGGTCTGCCGGGAGCCGGGGTCTGTGTCGTCGAGAGCGCGACGCCGGCGGCATCCACGAGGGTGAACCCGGCAGGTGAGGCGATGACCCCGATCGGGGTGCGTTCGACGACGCGCACGATCAGATCATGCGGAGGCCGGGCCTCGACGGTGTACGACTCGACGAGCGGGAACGCGACCAGCGCCGCTTTGATGGCGCTCTCGTCCACAAGTGGCAGTGGCGTGCCCAGCTGTGACGACAACGCGTCGGATACCGCTGCGGTGTCCAGCTGCTCAGCGCCCGCTACCGTGATCGTCTCGACAGCGAACAGCGGGCTGTACGCCGCCCCGACGCTGCCGAGCGCTACGAGCACGACTGCCGCGATGGACCCGAGCCAGATCGCGCGACGGCGACGGGCCCTGACGGTGAACCGCCGCACCTCGGACTTGAGCGCGCGCCGCCGCGCACGCGCAGCGCGCCACACCTCGCGCATACCCACCGGCGACGAACCGTCAGAGCCGGGCGCAGCTGCATCTTCCGCGAGCGGCTCGGTTGCTCCGGCCTCGTCTGCGCCGAGCGCCCAGGTCGGAACGCCGGGAAGGACGGAGGCGGCATCCCGAGCGCTCGAGCCGGTGCCGGCATCGGTCGGGAGGGGCCAGACCGGTGCGGGAGCGGTGATTCCGGTGAGGTCGATCGGCTCCGTCGGGGCGTTCTCGACGGGAACCGATGCCGATTCAGCCCACCGGTCCGTGGGGGCAGCTCCGCGTTGCTCGGGTGAGACGCCCCGTCTGCCGTCTCCGCCGGATGGGGTGCGCAACGAGGATTCGTCGTCAGCGCCCGACGGGGCCCCGGAGGGCGGGAGCGGAGTCGGCCGGCGCACCGCTACTCCGCCGGTGCGCCCTGCTGGCCGAGCGCGGCGAGCACGTCGGGAATGATGAGGTAGACGTTTCCACAGCCGAGAGTGATGATGTAGTCCCCGTCCCGCGCGATCGATGCCGTGTAGGCAGCTGCGGCCGCCCAGTCCGGCTCGAAGTGGACGCGTTCGGCATCCGTGAACCTGCTCGATACGAGTTCGCCGGTGACCCCCGGGATCGGGTCCTCGCGCGCGCCGTACACATCGAGCACGACGGTGTGGTCAGCGTGGCTCTCGAGCACCTCGGCGAATTCCGCGGCCATGTGTTGCGTCCGGGAGTAGGTGTGCGGCTGGTGCAGCGCGATGATGCGTCCATCGCCGACGACGGTGCGGGCCGCGGCCAGGGCTGCGGCGACCTCCGTCGGATGATGTGCGTAGTCGTCGTAGACTCTGACGCCGCGCACGATCCCGTGGAGTTCGAAGCGACGCACCGTTCCGGCGAACGCCTCGACGGCCTTCACGGCATCGGAAAAGGCATGCCCCAGGGTCAGGAGCACAGCCACGGCTCCGGCCGCGTTGACCGCGTTGTGCTCTCCGGGAATCGCCAGCGCGGCCGAGACCGTTTGCCCCGCGTGGGTGAGCTCGAACGACACAGGTCCGTCGGTGCGGATGCCGTGCACGCGCACATCGGCATCTTCCGCCTTTCCGAAGGTCATGACGCGCGGGTGGGTGAGGTGAGGAAGGATCCGACGCGCGCCCTCGTCGTCCGACGACAGGACGACGGCCTCGCGCGCCTTGTTCGCAAAGCTCGCGAACGCGGCATCGAAGGCTTCCCGGCTGCCCCAGTGGTCCAGGTGGTCGGGGTCGATGTTCGTGATCAGCGCGACAGCCGTGTCGTAGAGAAGGAACGTGCCGTCGGACTCGTCTGCTTCGATGACGAACAGATCGTCAGCACCGGTGCCGCTGGAGACACCGAGATCGGCAATGACTCCCCCGTTGACGAAACTCGGGTCGGCACCGAGCGCACGCAGCGCCGTGACGATCATCCCCGTCGAGGTCGTCTTGCCGTGCGCTCCCGCAACCGAGACCAGCGGGCGGCGGCCGATCAGCCAGTAGAGCGCTTGAGAGCGATGGATGACGGGCAGTCCCCGTTCCTTCGCCGTGACGAACTCAGGGTTTTCGGGCCAGATCGCCCCGGTGTGGATGACAGTGTCGGCATCCTGCAAATGCGCGGCGTCGTGCCCGACGTGGACACGCGCTCCTCGGGCAGCGAGGGCCTGGAGTGCCGCACTGTCGGCGCGGTCGGATCCCGAGACGCGGATGCCGCGATCCAGGAACATGCCCGCCAGGCCCGACATCCCCGAGCCGCCGATACCGATGAAGTGCGCTGCCTCGATGGTCTCGGGGATCGGGAGGCTGAGGTCGGGTCTGATCATGACCCGACAATCCTAGGTCGGCGTCGCTGAGGAACTCCTTCGGCACGCGGCCTATCGCAGGCTCACCGTATCGATATTCCATGATCGGGAATATGCTCGGGGTCATGGCTACCGCGCGACCTGACACGACCTTCTGGATTCTGACGGCGCTCGCGAACGGACCGCAGCACGGCTACGGCATCCTCCGGAGCGTGTTCGAGGCATCCGGCGGCGCGGCGTCCCTCAAGACCGCGACCCTCTATGCGACGCTCGATCGCCTGACCGCGAGCGGCGCTGTCGAGGAGTCGGGCGAACAGATCGTGGATGGGCGCGCGCGCCGCTACTTTCGCCTGACATCCCAGGGCGTTGCGCAGCTCGAGAGCGAAACCGCCGAGCTCGAGCAGCGGGTCGCCGCCGCCCGCCGGGCGCTGGGCACCGCAGCGGGCGGCGGTGCGAGACCGCGCCCCGCTCATCCGCGGAGCGCGCTGGCATGAGTCTCGACCGAGACCGCTTCGAGCGCCTCGTCCGCTGGTACCCGCGCTGGTGGCGCGACGCGAATGCCGCGGTATTCGTGGGCACAGCTATGGATGCCGCCGAAGCGGGCGGGCTGAGCGCGCCATCGCGCGGTGAACGAATGGCAGCAGCGCTGGCGGGCCTGGGCACCCGCCTCGACGCCACCCCCGCGCGCGTGGCCGGCGCTGCCGCGCTGGCCGTGTCAGCTCTCGTTGCGGCAGCTGGCCAGCTCGGGCTCACCTACGCTGCCCCCTGGCTGTTCACGACGATTCTCGTGACTCAGGTCGGGCTGGTCCCGGCTCTGTGGTGGACGGTAGCCCTCGCCAGTGCCCGGCATCGTCTTCATCTCGATCCGATCCGCACGCTGGTCGCGCTCGGCATTTCCATGATCGCGACAACGGGCGCCGCGCTCGCCTTCACGTCCTGGAGCGTCGGGTTCGATGAGGCGGACGCCGGCGACCCTCGCTCCCTCTTCTCGGCCCTGTTCCCCGCCTTCATCGCACTCGGATCGACAGCAGCCGCATGTGCAGTGGTCGTGGCGGTCAGCGACCGGCTCGCGCGTCGCCGCGGGATGCGGGTCCTGATCGTCGGGACGAGCATCATCGGCGCCGCGCTGTCGCTTCCCCTCGCGGCCGTCATGCTCATGTCACCGATCACGACATTCCTCGTCTCTGCCGCGGCGGTCGTGATCGTCGCCCTCGTCTGGCCCGGGCACCGGGAGCGCAGCAGTGCGACAGCCTCTGCTGTCGACTCGCATGCGGGCCGGGTCGGACGGCGACGCGCTGCGCGTGCGCTTGCCGTTGCCGCCATCATTACGTCGCTGCTGTCGATCACCTTCGCGGTGACAGGGTCTCTGTACACGAGCCTCGACGGCACCGAAGCGATGCTCGTCGGCATGCGCGCGTCAGCCGGATGCGGCATCCTGGTGATCCTCGCGCTCGCCCTCCGCGCGCCGCGGCGGACCGCGACGCAGCAAAGAGCAGTGTGGGGGGCCACAACGCTGGGTGCGCTCACGCTTGTGCTCGTCGTGACCGGATGGGGAACCATACTCCCGTCTGGCAACCCTCGCCCGATAGGCGCCGTCGTCTGGCTTCTTCCGGCTGCCGCGATCGTCTGGCTCGTGTGGGCCGCCTCGTGGCGAAACCGATCCCTCGCCCTGGCGGTCAGCCTCATCGTCGCGGTGGCGTTGCCGATCATGGGGCAGATCCTTGCGGCTGTTCTCGGCATCCTGACGCCGATCGTCGCGATCGTGTTGGTATGCCTGCGGGTGAGCGCACCGGTGCCGCAGCACATGCAGGTCGAGCTGGCTTGAACCTCATGGAACTGTATCGACACATTGCGACAATATTGATACAAAAGAGACATGTCTTTCGAGTTCGGCATGGTCTGGTTCACCGCCGCGATCTTGTGCGCGCTCGCCCTGGTGCCGATCATCTACCTGATCAGAAGCCGACGGCACGACCTGAGCGCGCAACAAGCCGCGCGATACGAGCGAGTCGTGAAGCTACCGTTCGGAACCGGCGAGAACTACCTGCGTCAGCCCTGGCGGCGTGTTCTGGCCCCCATAGCCCTCGGAACTGCGTCTGTGGGCGTGGCCGCTGTCCTCGCGTGGCGTTTGGTGCAGCCCAGCCGCATCGCGACCGAAACCGTGCTGTGGTGCGCCGGGCTTCTTGTCTTCGCGATCATCGTTTTCGTCGTGATGCGCGTGATGGAGCGGATCGTGCTATCCCAGCCGCAGGTCGCCAGCGATGACCTCCAGCTGGCGTGGGACGACCTGTTCCGCGCGGACGCGCTGTGGTCACTGCGCAGCGCCGCAACAATGGCCGCAGCACTACCGCTGGGAATCGCTGCGGGAACGCTCACCCTGACCCCGATTGCCGCCACACGCCCGGAGTTGTCGACGCTGATGAGCCCATGGACTCCGGTGTTGATCGCCGCAGCGCAGGTGACGTACTCGCTGGGGCTCGGGAAGATGGCAGCGTCACGATATCCGGCCGCGTTGCGCCCGCAAAGTCGGCGATTCGCGAGCCCGTCGGTCGAGCTTGCCCGGGGAGAAGGCGCATGATCGTCATCGACCCCGCCTCGCCCACACCTCCGTTCGAGCAGCTGCGCGCGCAGTACGTTGCGGCGATAGCGAGCGGTGAGCTGCCGCCAGGCTCTCGGCTGCCGACAGTGCGCCGACTCGCCGGCGACCTTGGACTTGCGCCGGGCACGGTGGCTCGGGCCTACCGGGAGCTCGAGACCACGGGCCTCATTGAAACGCGCGGCCGTTACGGCACGTTCGTGTCCGTCGACGAGAACGCCGCGCTCGGCCAGATTCAGCGAGCTGCCGCAGCCTTCGCCGAGCAGGTCCGTGGCCTGCGCGTCGACACCGATCAGGCCATCGCGGCCGTGATCGCAGCGCTGAAGACCACCGAAACCGACGAACTCCCCGCCTGAGGTGGCAACCGTGCGCGCCGACGGTTAGGCGAGGGCCTCGTCGATCATCGCGATGAGATTCTCGGTGCCGGTGCGGATGCCGATCTCCGCGGCCTTCTCGGCCATACCCGCCCGCTCGTCGGCATCCGTCAGCAGGGGCAGGATGCGGTCCCGGACCGTCCCCGGGGTGAAATCCGCATCGGGGATCAGGATCGCAGCGCCATGCGCCACTGCGGAGGCAGCGTTCAGCGCCTGCTCCCCGTTGCCCACGGCATAGGGCACGTAGACGGCGGGGATTCCGAGCGCGCTGATCTCGCTCACCGTGGCAGCCCCCGACCTCGAGACGATGAAGTCGCACGCCGCGAAAGCGAGGTCCATGCGGTCGACGTAGCGACGGAGGGCGTATCCCGGCTCCCCCGGGTCCTCGAGATCGGAGCGATCACCGGTGACGTGGAGCAGCTGCCACCCGGCATCCAGCACGTCGCGCCACGAGCCTGCGATCGCGGTGTTCAGCCGCAGCGCTCCCAGCGACCCGCCGAAGACCAACAGGGTCGGCGCTTCCGGACTCAGGTCGAAGTGAGCAGCAGCCTCGGCGCGACGCGCCGCACGATCGAGGTCCTCGATCTCGCGGCGCAGGGGCATCCCGACCAACCGGGCCCGGGGAAGCGGCGTGCCCTCGAAAGCGACACCGACACCAGCGGCTCGGCGGGCACCGAGGCGGTTGGCAAGTCCCGGCCGGGCGTTGGCCTCGTGGACGACGAACGGAATGCCGGCGCGCCGGGCTGCAACGTACGCGGGGGCCGACGCGTAGCCACCGAACCCGACGACGACATCCACCTCGTGTGTCGCAATGTGTGCCCGCACCTGGGCCACCGCGCGCCGGAACCGGCTCGGAAACGCTGCGGCAGCACGATCGGGTCGCCGTGGAAACGGCACCTTGTCGACGACAAGAAGCTCGTAGCCCCGCTGCGGTACCAGCCGCGACTCCAGCCCCTCCGCGGTCCCGAGGACGCGCACATCGGCACCCGTGCCCCGAGCGCGCAGCCCATCAGCAACGGCCAACAGGGGGTTCACATGCCCGGCGGTCCCGCCGCCGGCCAGCAAGTAGGTCGTCACCGTCCGACCCTATCTCGCCCCGCCGAATAGCTGCGGGCGGCGACCTCAGCGGCGAGCGGCCGACCGGGGCGCCGGCCTCGCGGTCACCGGAATCGTCCGGGCGAACGCCAGCAGAACCCCGGTCGCAACGAGCACCGACACCAGCGACGTGCCACCCTGAGACATGAACGGTAAGGGGACACCGAGCGGCGGGAACAGCCGCAGCACGACGCCGATGTTGATGAGCGCCTGACCGACGATCCATACGGTGATCGCGCCGGCAACGATCCGCACGAAGGTGTCGTCGGTCTTGCGGATGATGTGGAAAGCGCCGATCGCGTAGATCGCGAACAGCCCGAGCACGACGATCGCGCCGATGAGGCCGAGCTCTTCACCGACGATGGCGAAGATGTAGTCGCTGGATGCCGCGGGCAGCCACTCGTACTTCTCTTTCGAGTTCCCAAGTCCGAGGCCGAAAATGCCGCCGCCGGCCAGTCCCCAGATACCGTGCAGCGGCTGGTAGCAGGTGCTGAGGTAATCGGCGGTGCAGTCGGTGTTGAAGACGCTGAGGATGCGCTCCATGCGGTTCGGGCTCGTGACCGCCAGCGCCGCGACTGCCACGATCGCCAGCAACAGCGGGATGACGAACACCCGCAGCTTCACACCGGAGAAGAAAAGGGCGCCGAGGGCGAGCAGGAACAGCACCATCGCCGTTCCGAGATCGTGCCCGGCCAGAACCGTCGCGATCACGGCGGCGGCCACCGGCACCACCGGGATGAAGACGTGCCGCCAGTCGCCGAGCAGCGTGCGCTTTCGGTACAGGATGAAGCCGAGCCAGAGGGCCAGCGCGAGTTTCAGAAACTCCGAGGGCTGAGCCTGAATGCCAGCGATGAGGATCCAGTTTCGGTTTCCGCCATCCTCGACGCCGAGGGGCGTGAACACGAGGAGCTGGAAGGCGGTGGTGACGATCAGCGCGGGCCACGCGATCCGCTTCCAGAAGCTCACTGGCAGTCGGCTCGCGATGAACATGAGCGGCAGGCCGATCGCGGCGAACACCGCCTGCTTGATGACCGCATCGTACGGAGCCTGACCCGCCGCGGTCGCCGTTGCGCTGGTGGCCGAGAGCACCATCACGAGACCGAAGATCGTCAGCAGGACTGCCGTGGATGAGATGAGCAGAAACTCACCGGCAACCGGGCGGAACAGCGATCCGAGAGAGACGCGGGCAGCAAGCCCGCGCTTGGGCGTCGGCTCGTCAGGCTCCTGCGGGAGCGGACGGATCGGCGTCGGTGTCGCCATGTTCGCCCCTTCCCACTCGCTGCCTGACCGCCGCAGCGAACTTCTCACCGCGATCCGCGTAGGAGGCGAACTGGTCGAAGGATGCCGCGGCCGGTGCGAGGAGGACGACATCCCCCTCGGCCACGAGTCCGATCGCCAGGTCTACGACCTGCGCCATGACGTCCCCAGTCTCATCGGCAATGACCTCGTGCAGCGGAACGTCGGGCGCGTGTCGCTCGAACGCCGCCCGAACGGCATCGCGCTGGTCACCGATCACGATCGCTGCCTTTGCCAGACGCCCCCGCGTCGAGACGAGCGTGGTGATGTCGACGCCCTTGAGCAGTCCCCCCACGATCCAGATCGATCCGGGGTAGGCGGCAAGCGAGGATGCCGCAGCGTGCGGGTTGGTCGCCTTCGAGTCATCCACCCACGTGACACCGGCGACTGTCGCAACGATCTCCATCCGGTGGGGGTCCAGCCGGAACTCGCGCAGTGCAGTGGCTATGGCCTCGGGCGGTACGTCGAGCGAACGGGCCAGCGCACTGGCAGCAAGGATGTTGGCAACGACGTGTGGGGCCGCGAGGCCGAGCTCTCGAAGCTCGTCGATCGTCGTGAGTTCGAGAGCGCTGGTGCGCCGCTCGACAAGGAACGCGCGGTCCACGACGATGCCGTCGACCACGCCGAGGTCGCTCGGACCGGGAACGCCGAGGTCGAACCCGATCGCTCGCGCTCCCTCGATGACATCGGCTTCTTCGACCATCTCGCGCGTCGCGAGGTCGGCCTTGTTGTAGACGCAGGCGACGCGGGTGTGGTTGTACACCTGCGCCTTCGCGTCGCGATACGCCTCGAAGGATCCATGCCATTCGAGGTGGTCGTCGGCGAGGTTCAGACAGACCGCAGCGTGCGGCGAAACCGGTTCCGGCGAGGACTGCAGGCTGAGGTACCAGAGCTGGTGGCTGGACAGTTCCACGACGAGGACGTCGAAGCCCGACGGATCACGGACGGCATCCAGGATCGGCGTGCCGATGTTTCCGCACGGGACTGCCCGCAGACCCCCTGCCACCATCATCGTGGCGGCAAGGCCCGTGGTTGTCGTCTTTCCGTTGGTGCCGGTGATCAGCACCCAGTCGGCGGGAGCGCCGCCGGGGCGGACTACCTTGTCGCGCACGCGCCACGCGAGCTCGATGTCTCCCCACAGCGGGATGCCGCTTTCGAGCGTCCAGCGCACGAGCGGGTGCGTCGGGCTGAAGCCGGGCGAGGCGATCACGACCTCGGGAGCGAAGTCCACGAGCTCGGCGGGCGGCGTGCTGAGCGACCCCATCGATGACCGCACCCCGATGACGGGTAGCAGGCGCTCATAGGCCGGGTCGGCGGATTCGGCGAGAACGAGAACCTCCGCGCCGAGTTCTGCCAGCGTGTCGGCCACCGAGAAGCCGGTCACCGAGAGGCCGAAGACGGCAACCCGCAGGCCGCGCCAGTCGGCGTGCCAGCTGGTCAGTCCATCCAGCCGGGAGGATTCACCGGTCATGTGCGCGCGAGCCATTCAACGTAGAAGAAGCCGACGCCGGTGACTGCCAGTCCCGCGGCGATGATCCACATCCTGATGACGATGTTGGTCTCCGACCACCCGCGCATCTCGAGATGGTGGTGGAAGGGGCTCATGAGGAACAGACGTTTGCCGCGGGTGAGCTTGAAATAGATCCGCTGCAGGATGACCGAACCCGATCCGATGATGAACGCCCCGGCGGTGAGGACCGTGAGGATCTCGGTGTGAGAGAGGATCGAGACCGCGGCGATCACGCCACCGATCGCCATCGACCCGACATCCCCCATGAACACCTGAGCCTTCGGCGCATTCCACCATAGGAACCCGACCAGAGAGGCAGCGAAGGTCGCCGCGATGATCGTCAGGTCGAGCGGGTCCCTCGTCTGGTAGCAGGCCTGCTGGTAGGCGGCCACGAGGTCTGCGCCGTCGCAGCGCTGCTGGAACTGCCAGAACGTCGTCAGGCTCATCGCCCCGATCGTGAACACACCCACACCGGTGGCCAGGCCGTCGAGGCCGTCGGTGACGTTCGTGCTGTTGGACCAGGCGACGCCGATGAAACTGATCCAGGCGATGTAGAGCAGGATGCCGATCGCAACCGGCAACGCCAGGAAGTTCAGCACCGAGATGTCGCGGAAGACCGAAACGTAGGCCGTCGCGGGGGTCTGGCCCTGGGCATCCGGGAACTGAAGTGCGACGAGCGCCCACGGCACGATGACGATCACCTGACCGACGATCTTGCGCCAACCCGACAGACCGAGGCTTCGCTGGCTGCGCAGCTTCATGTAGTCGTCGATGAAGCCGACGAGCGCGAAGCCCACCATCATCCAGAGCACGAGGAAACCCGAGATCGTGGGCGGGTTGCCGCCGGCGTAGGTTCCGATCAGGTACGCGATCGTCGTCCCCCCGACGAAGATGACGCCACCCATCGTGGGTGTACCGCGCTTGAGTTCGTGCTGAGGGTTGTTTCCCGCGTCGGGGGTACGGATGACCTGGCCCCATCCCCACCGGCGGAACAAGCGCAGGAAGACGGGTGTGAGAAAGAGCGAGAACGACAGGGCGATCGCCGACGCCATCAGGAGGGATCTCACGAGAAGGATTCTCCCAGACGGTCGCCGAGGTGCCGGAGGCCCGCGGAGTTGGACGATTTCACGAGCACCCGATCACCCTCACGCAGCTCGGACATCAGGTAGTCGTACGCTTCGTCAGCTGTCTCGAAGAAGACTGCCTCGCCATCCCACGACCCCTCGCTGATCGCCGAGAGGTAAAGCCGGCGCGCAGCAGAGCCGATGACGACGATCCGTTGGATGCGCAGCCGCACCGCGAGAAGACCGACGCGGTCGTGCTCCTCCCCCGCGTACTCGCCGAGTTCGCTCATCGCGCCGAGAACGGCGACAGTGCGCTGATCGGGCGCAGTGATCTGCGCGAGAGTGCGAAGCGCTGCGGCCATGGAGTCCGGACTCGCGTTGTAAGCATCGTTGATGATGCGCACGCGCTCCGAGCCCATCGGCTGCATCCGCCACCGCTCTGCCAACTCCATCGCCTGGAGCCGCTCGATGCAGGCTTCGGGACGGATGCCGAGACTTGTCGCCGCAGCAATCGCGGCCAGCGCATTCATGACGTGGTGCTCGCCGAGCACGCGCAGAACGACCGGAAACTCGTCGCCGTCGATGACGGCACGGAATCGCGTTCCCTCGGGCGTGACCTCCACGTCCTCGGCCCGCACATCCGCTGCCGAGCCTCGCCCGAACCAACGGACTGTCGCGCCGCGTTCGGTGGCGATACCGGCCATCGCTGCCACGCGCGGGTCATCCGCGTTCAGCACTGCCACGCCCCCGGGCCGGACGGCGTGGATCAGCTGCGACTTCTCGACGAAGGTCGACTCGATGCCGCCGAACCCGCCGGCGTGCGCCATCCCGACCATGAGGACGACCCCGATGTCGGGGTGGACGAGACCGGCAAGACGCGCGATCTCTCCCGGTGCACTGGCGCCGAACTCGCTGACGAGATAGCGGGTTCGTTCGGTGATCCGGAGCATCGTCAGCGGCGCACCGACTTCGTTGTTGAAGGATGCCTGCGGCGCTACGGTCTCATCCTCGGCCTCGAGGATGCGCGCCATCATGTTCTTCGTCGTCGTCTTGCCGTTCGAGCCGGTGATCCCGACGATCCGAAGGGCACCGCGTGCCCGCACCTCGCCCACAACGAAGCGGGCGAGGTCTGCCAGGGCATGCACAGCCCCCGGCACCACGATCTGGGTGATGGCGGCATCCAGCGGTCGCTCGACGATGGCGAGCACCGCACCCCGCTCGATCGCGGCGGCAACGAAGTCGTGGCCGTCAGCGTGCTCGCCCGGTTTGGCGACGAAGATGTCGCCGGGGCCGATCAGTCGAGAGTCGGTGTCGACGGTGCCCGAAACCACCGTGTCAGCGGAGTCGGCGCCGCGGAGGACGAGGGTTCCGCCGAGGACATCGGCGATTCGGGACAGAGTCAGACTGATCATGCGCAGGAGGCGTGCCGTCGAGATCAGCCGAATGTCGGGAGATCGGGTGAGGCGGAGTTCGAAGGCATGATTCGGTAGGTCTTGAGCACCTGGGTCATCGCCTCGCGGAACGCCGGAGCGTTGGCACTAGACGACTTTATCGTGGTCGGCTCATCGAGTGTCACCACGACGACGTACTGGGGATCGTCGGCGGGGGCGAAGCCCGCGATCGTCGTGAAGTACGAACCGACCTTGTACGTCCCCGCGCCCGGATCGACCTTCTCAGCGGTTCCGGTCTTGAGCGCGATCCGGTATCCGGCGATGCCGACCTTCTCAGAGACCGACCCCTTCGTGGCGACGTTCTCGAGCATGTCGGTCACCTGGCGGGCGGCCTCGGGACTGATCACCTGCGTGGGCTCGCCGTTCTCGGGGGTGGTCACGGTGCCATCAGCAGCAGTGCACGACTCCACCAGCCGAAGCGGCAGCTTCAGGCCGCCGTTTGCGATCGCCTGGTAGGCGTTCGCCAGCTCCGGAACCGTGGTCGTCAAACCCTGGCCGTAGGAGGTGTTGTACTTCGTCTGGTTGTCCCACTGGCCGGGGTCGCGAACGAGGCCGTTCGCTTCTCCAAGGAAGTCGACGTCAGTGCCCTGCCCGATCCCGAATCTCGTGAGGTAGTCGTAGCGAGCCTGGTCGCTCATCATCCCGGCGAACGTGGAGATACCGACGTTCGACGAGTTCACGAGCACACCGTTGAGCGTGTAGTCGTAGTCCGGGTGGGGAAGATCGTCACGAACGCTCGCACCGTTGTCGAAGGTCTGGCGGAAGGGCACGCGGACCACCGAGAAGGGGTTCGCGGTACCTGAGTCGACGAGCATCGCTGCCGAGAGCGCCTTGAACGTCGAGCCCGGCTCGAAGGTGTTGCGGAAGATCCGGCTTGCGCGATCGGACTCGTCAACGACTGTCGGAGCGTTGGGGTCGACGGTCGGGTACTCGGCTGCCGCACGGATCGCACCGGTCTTGACCTCGACGACGAAGATCGAGCCGTTCAGCGCCCCGGTGTTCTGCGTCTGCTCGGCGATCAGTTGCTGCAGATACCACTGCAGGTCACGGTTGATCGTCAGTTGCAGCGTCCCCCCGTCGATGGCGGGTATCTCGGTCATCGTCCCGGGGATGATGACGCCGTCACCGCCGCGCTGATACCGAATCTCGCCGTCGGTCGAGGCGAGGCATCCGTTCTGGGAGGACTCCAGCCCAGCGAGCGCCGTGCCATCGGACCCCACAAAGCCGACGAGGTTACCGCCGACCGCGCCGTCGGGGTACGTGCGCGCCGGGTGCGGGAACATCGCGAGGTACGGGATCTTCATATCCGCGAGTTCCCGGTACTGCGCCGTCGTGAGGCCCCGCGTGAGCATCGCGTATCGACTGTCGGGGTTCTCCGCGAGGGCGGCAGCGACGATCGCCTGAATCTCTTCGGCGCTCTGACCCGTGACGGCGCCGATCTCAGCTGAGATCGTCTCCCACGGAACCTTGACGTCCTCGCCGTCGATCTCACGGTCGATCGGGCCGACGAGTTTCGGATCGAGCTGCGCGTCGTAGAGCACGATGCTGCCGGCAAGGGTCGCGCCGTTCTCGTCGACGATCGCACCGCGGGTTCCGTATGTCTCCTGCGAGCTCGACAGCCCCAGTTCCAGGGACTGCTCGATGTGCTCCTTGGCATTGACGACCTGGATGTCGACAAGACGGATGACGAAAGCACCGATGACTGCCAGAACAACGAACATGGCGACGACGGTGCGGCGCCGTGGGCTTCGTGTGCTGCGTCCGGTCATCGTGTCGTGGGGGTCGGCAGGCCGTCGGTGAGCGCGGGCGGGATAACCGATTGACCGGTCTCGTCCGTGACCTCGACGGGAGTTCCTTCGATGGTCGCGGCGGGGTCGGTGACCAGTGGCGTCTGGGTGATGAGGGCGTTTGCCACTGCTCCCCTTCCGACGGCGTCGATCGATGACTGCCACCCTGCGGCCTGCGAGGCTCCCACCAGCGCTCCGTCCGAGAGACGGAGGAAGGTAGGCGCTTCGCTGATGACCATACCGAGGGCCGACGCGTTTGCCGCGAGGTACTGCGGCGAGCTGAGACCTGCAACCTCGTCGTAGAGGATCTGCCGGTCCCAGGTGAGCTGTCGCTGCTGCGAGGTGAGGGCCGAGATCGCGTACGTGTCTTGCGTCGTGAGGATCGACACCACCATCTGGGCCGCGACGATCGCCGCGGCTCCGAGGACCGCGACGATCCCGTAGGCGAGGCGCGGACGGCGCCGCGCTGCGGTCTGCTCCACCGGACGCAGCCGCGGGGCTTGTGTCTCGACCGGGCGAGCACTCGGGGCGAACTCATCAAGGGCTGCCAGCAGATCCGCGCTCATGCGGCATCCTTCACTCGTTCGGCCGCGCGCAGCCGCACGGGCGTGGCACGGGGATTGCGTAGCTTCTCGTCGTCGGAGGCCATTTCGGCGCCCTTGACGATGAGACGGAACTGCGGGGCGTGCTCGGGGAGTTCCACGGGTAGGCCCGCGGGGGCTGTCGAGCGGACCGCCTGGGCGAGGACGCGCTTGACGAGGCGGTCCTCGAGGGACTGATAGGACATGACGACGAGGCGGCCACCGACTGTCAACGCGTCAAGCGCGGCGGGAAGTGCCGTCTCGAGGGCCGCAAGCTCCGCATTCACCTCGATGCGCAGGGCTTGAAACACCCGCTTGGCGGGATGACCGGCGTTCTTGAGGGCAGCGGGAGTCGCGGCCTGCAGGATGTCGACGAGCTGAGCAGACCGCTCGATGGGCTGTTCGGTTCGCGCCTGGATGATGGCTCGGGCGTACCGTCCGGCGAGCTTCTCTTCGCCGTATCGCTCGAAGATCCGGCGCAGGTCTCCCTCGCCGTACGTCGCGAGGACGGTCGCGGCTGTCACTCCCCCGGACTGGTCCATCCGCATGTCCAGCGGCGCATCCTGGGCGTAGGCGAAACCGCGGTCCGCGACATCCAGCTGCAGCGACGAGACACCGAGATCGAACAGGATGCCGTCCACGCGCGTAAATCCGGAGCGTTCGATCGCCCCGGCGATGCCGTCGTAGACGGTGTGCACCGGGATCAGGCGGTCACCGAACCGGGCGAGACGCTCGGAGGCGACGCGCAGGGCGTCGGTGTCGCGGTCGAGCCCGATCACCGTCAGCGCGGGAAACCGCTCCAGCAGCGCCTCGGTGTGCCCGCCCATTCCGAGCGTCGCATCCACCACGACGGGGTTCTCGCCGCCGAGCGCGGGAGTCAGCAACTCGATGCAGCGCTCGAGGAGGACGGGGGTATGGATGTCGCGCAGGTCCATGATGTCGGGCCGGACCACTGGGCTCTGATCCCCACCCGCTGAAGACCTGGCGCCGGGGAAGTGCGTCAGGGCCCCGCAGATGGGCATCACAACCGAGGGTCAGAACAGGCCAGGGATCACCTCCTGCTCCATCTCTGAGTAGGTGGCTTCGTTTCCTTCGAGGTAGTCGTTCCAGGCCCGCGCATCCCAGATCTCGGCGTGAGCGCCCACACCCGTGACGACGAGCTCGCGCTCGAGCCCGGCGTAGGCGCGCAGTGGCGGCGGGATGGTGATGCGGTTCTGGCTGTCGGGAGTCTCAGCGCTGGCGCCCGAGAGGAACATGCGCAGAAAGTCACGTGCCTGCTTGTTGGTCAGCGGCGCCTCGCGGATGCGGTCGTGGACTCGCTCGAACTCCTCAGCCGAGAAGACGTAGAGGCATCGCTCCTGCCCGCGCGTCACGACGATGCCGGCGCCGAGATCGTCACGGAACTTGGACGGCAAGATGACGCGTCCTTTGTCGTCCAGCTTCGGAGTGTGAGTCCCCAGCAGCATCCCGCGTCACCCCCCTTCGTCCGGCCCCTCCAGGTTGCTCGCCACTTTACTCCACTTCCCTCCACTTTGTCACCACATTCACGTCATAGTGCTCCCCCGGCGCGTCCAGGCGCGCCAAAGGAAGCGAAAGCTGACACCGGAAGGCGCTGTCGACCGGATGCCGAACCCGGCGGTTAACGACGAAACGCCGACCCGGAGGTCGGCGTTCGGTGGCCCGTCAGAGGGCGGTGGAGCGGTGTGGAGTCAAGCGGTGGAGCGCAGTGGAGGGCTCAGCCTCGATCGGTCAACGACCTTCCTGGCGGCGGTCCCAGCGCTCGTTCATACGGTCCATGAAGCTAGCGTTCGTGCGGGCCGTCGCTTGACGCTGATCAGCGCGCGGGGGTTCTGCGCTTGTGCGCTTGGCTGGCGTAACGGCGACGATCACTCCGGCGATCATCGCGAGGAACCCGAGAACACCCACGATGATCAGCTGCATTGCAACACCGACGATGAGGGCACCGATGCCCGCGAGCACGAGGATCGTGCCGTACACGACATTGCGATACGAGAGACCACCACCGCTGGACGCCGAAACGACATCGGCGTCATTGCGCATGAGATGGCGCTCCATCTCGTCGAGCAGACGCTGCTCCTGTTCGGAGAGTGGCATGAGATCCCCCTCGGGCTGGATCGGTGGCACGATTCTACGCGCGCCGTCGATTACTAGGCTAGGCCCGTGTCAGTAGGTAGTGATCCGGTCGCGGCAGTTTCTCAGCGAGTCGAGGACTTCTTGGCAGCACGGGAGGCCGAGGTCGAGCTCTTCGGCGATGAGGCGATCCTCCTCCACGGCGCCGCCGCCGAGTCCGTTCGCGGCGGAAAGCGGCTGCGCGCCCGCTTCTGCTTTGCCGGGTGGCGCGCTGTTCGCGAGCACTCCAGCGAAGCTGTAGCGCCGACCGAGGACGTGCTCGCGGTAGCGGCTGCACTGGAGGTCTTCCACGCCGCCGCCCTCGTGCACGACGACATCGTCGACAACTCCGACACGCGGCGCGGCCGTCCCTCCGCTCATCGCGCCCTCGAAGCCGCCCACCGCGCCCGCGGCTGGGTCGGCGACCCCGCACGCTTCGGCCGTTCGGGGGCCCTCCTCCTCGGCGATCTTCTGGTCGCGTGGAGCGATGATCTCCTCGAAGAGGGCCTCGCCGTGGCCACTCCGGCACACGCCGCTGCCGGTCGCCGCGAGTTCGCGCTGATGCGCAGCGAGGTGACGATCGGGCAGTTCCTCGATGTCGCCGAGGAATCGGCCTATGTGACAGAGGCTGACGACCGCCACGCTGAGCGCGCGCTGCGGATCGCATCCCTGAAGTCAGCGAGATACAGCATCCAGCAGCCGCTCGTCATCGGCGCGGCGATCGCGGGAGCGGACGCCGCACAGCAGGGGGCTCTGGTCGCGTTCGGGCACCCGGTCGGTATGGCCTTCCAGTTGCGCGATGACGTGCTGGGTGTCTTCGGCGACGCCGAAGCGACCGGCAAGCCGTCGGGCGACGATCTGCGCGAAGGCAAGCGCACGGTTCTCGTCGCGTACGCGCGGGAGGCGCTCCCCACGGGATCGCGCCGGCTGTTCGACGAGATGCTCGGCGATCCGTCTCTCGAACCCGACCAGATCGCGGCGATGCAGCAGACGATCCGTGACACCGGCGCGCTGGAGCGGGTCGAAGACCTCATCCTCGACTACACCCGTACCGCCGAGCGGGCGCTGTCGGGCGCGCCGCTCGGCAACCGATCCGTGAGCGAACTGCGGGAGCTTGCTCGCGCAGCCACCGTGCGCACAACCTGAGCGCGCCGCCCGCCTGACTCCCGGGCGAGCATCTACTTCCTTAGGCGAGCGTCTGGGCCACCCGCCGGACCTCGCTCTTACGTCCCGCTCGGAGCGCCTCGATGGGCGCCACGCCGATCGTGTCATCGGGCGCGAGCATCCAGTCGATCGCTTCGTCGTCGGTGAACCCGGCGTCGTGAAGCACAATGATCGTGCCCCGCAACGACGGCAACGGGTGACCGTCCACGATGAAGACGGCGGGCACCGCGAAGGCGCCGTGGCGCTTGGAGCCGATCAGCTGTGACTCGTCCAGAAGTCGACGCACGCGGCCCAGCGGTTCGCCGAGAACCTCGACGAGTTCGGGCATCGTGAGCCAAGCGGTTTCGGTTGCAGGAGATGGGTTGGTCACGACAGCCATGATCTCACCACGGGCAGCGTCGCGACCGCGCTGCGACCAATCGACGCGCGATACTGCTCATCCGCTTCTGTGAGCCGCTCCCAGGCGGGGCCGCTCCTGCTCCGTAGACTCGGTGCGTGAGCACCAGCGCGCAAACCGATCCGTTGATCGGCCGTCTCGTCGACGGCCGATACCGGGTGCGCGCCCGGATCGCGCGGGGCGGCATGGCCACCGTCTACGTTGCGACGGACCTGCGCCT
>CEOS01034797.1_pt1 | contig 27578 bp, 31 predicted proteins | sample 530601 | NCBI WGS metagenome assembly CEOS01 (sample SAMEA2620666, study PRJEB7988) | marine metagenome | biome: marine biome (ENVO:00000447); feature: mesopelagic zone (ENVO:00000213); material: "saline water (ENVO:00002010), including plankton (ENVO:xxxxxxxx)" | depth 1000 m
GCTGCGATTGGGCTGGCTGCTGACCTTGTCGATCAGCTGGCGCAGTTCGTTTTCGCGGTCCTTCGTTGTGACTTCCTTCATCGCGACTCTCCTCTCTCATGATGCTCTTTTCGTTGGAACGGCATCATAACAGAAAATACGGCGAAACGGGGACGGTTCCGGGCGCCGGCGCGTGCCGCAAGCGTGGCCGCAGGATCAGATTTCGACCTGGCTTCCCAACTCGACCACGCGATTGGTGGGCAGGCGGAAGAATTCCATCGCATTGGCCGCATTGCGCAGCATCCAGGAGAAGATCTTCTCGCGCCAGATCATCATGCCCGGATTCTCTGATGGCAGCAAAGTCTGGCGCGACAGGAAGAAGCTGGTCTTCATCATGTCGAACATGCCGCCGCAATTGTCGATATCGGCCAGCGCGCGCGGCACGTCGGTCTCTTCCATGAAGCCGTAATTCAGCACCAGGCGATAGAATCCGTGGCCAAGGTCGTGGATCTCGTGCCTCTTCGACAGGTCGACATAGGGATATTCGACGATCCTGACGGTCAGCACCACCACACGTTCATGCAGCACCTTGTTGTGCTTGATATTGTGCAGCAGCGCAGACGGCACGCCCGCCGTGCTGGATGCCATAAAGATCGCCGTTCCCGGCACCCGCGTTGCGGAATTGGTCGCCGACTTGGCAAAGATCTCGATAGGAAGCGCGACCTCGGCCATGCGTTCGCGCATCAGCTTGCGCCCCTTGGCCCATGTGGTGAGGAGCGTGAAGGCCGCCGCGCCGATCAGCAGCGGGAACCAGCCGCCATCGGGCACCTTTGTCGCGTTCGCCGCGAAATAGGCGCCGTCGACGATGAAGAACAGCACCACGACCGGCACCGCCATCCACCATTTCCACCGCCACACCGCCAGCAGCAGCGCGGCCATCAGGCAGGTGTCGATCAGCATCGCGCCCGTCACCGCAATGCCATAGGCGCTGGCAAGATTGGACGAGTTCTGGAACGTCAGCACCAGCAGGATCACCGCCACCATCAGCGCCCAGTTGATTGCGGGGATATAGATCTGCCCCGCCTCGGTCTCGCTGGTGTGAAGGATCGACAGGCGCGGGATGAAGCCGAGCTGGATCGCCTGATGCGTCACCGAAAACGCGCCCGAGATAACCGCTTGGCTGGCGATGAAGGTTGCCAGCATGGCCAGGATCACCAGCGGAAAGCGCATGATGTCGGGTGCCATCATGAAGAACGGATTGCGGATTGCCTCGGCCGCGTCGGGCCCGGACAGGCTGGTCACCATTGCCGCCTGACCGAAATAGTTGAGCAGCAGCGCGGGCATGACAAAGCCGAACCAGCTGATGCGCAGCGGCCCGCGCCCGAAATGGCCCATGTCGGCATAGAGCGCCTCTGCCCCCGTCACCGCCAGCACGACCGAACCGAGCGCCAGGAACGCCAGCGTCTTGTCGACCATGAAGAACTGCACGGCATACCAGGGATTGAGCGCCACCAGCACGCCGGGGTTCTGCACGATGTGGGTGACGCCCAGCACCGCCAGCACGATGAAATAGGTGATCATGATCGGCGCGAACAGCGCGCCCACCTTGGCCGTGCCGCGCTTCTGGATAAGGAACAGGCCGACCAGCATGACCAGAGCGATAGGGATGACCCATTGTTCGAACCGCGCCTCGACCACGGTCAGCCCCTCGACCGCGGAAAGCACCGAGATCGCGGGGGTTATCATCGAATCGCCATAGAAAAGCGATGTCGCCATCACCCCCAGCAGCACCGTCAGCCAGCCAAAGCGCGAGCCGCTGATGTGCCGCGAAATCAGCGCGACCAGCGCAAGGCTTCCGCCCTGCCCCTTGTTGTCGGCGCGCATCAGGATCGTGACATACTGGATCGAGACGACCAGCGTCATCGACCAGAAGATCAGGCTGACGACGCCAAGGATGTGCAGATTGTCCAGCGCAAGCGGATGCGGCCCCACGAATGTTTCGCGAAACGCATAGAGCGGGCTGGTGCCGATATCGCCGAAGACGATGCCCACCGCGCCTGCCGCAAGCTTGAGCTTTGCGCTGGTGCGGTCCTTGCCTTCGAGCGTGTGACCACCCGCGTGCGATGCAAATTCGCTGCTCAAGCCAGAAAAAACTCCGCTACGCGCTTGTCCGCAGACGCGGGCATGTCCGCAGACGCGGGCATGAAGGCCCCCGCCGGCAGGCTGCGGCGATTAGCAGCGAGCATGGCACACCGCAAGCGGCCGTCCGGGGCATACTTCCAATGCCCCGCCCATGTCGGCGACAGGCGGATCATTGCGGCTGCACCGCCATGCCCTGTCCGCCCGCCTGCTGCTGGCGCTGCGCCTCGATCAGCATGTCCAGTCGCTGGACCTGCGCGCCGATAACCGCACGCCACGGTTCGTCGGCCTCGGTGTTGCCGGGCGCAAGCGGGCGGTCGAGCAGGCCCTGCCATTTCTCGCGCGCTTCGGCGAAACGGCCCGACTGTGCCAGCGCCAGCCCTGCGAAGAACGGTGGCCCCGGATGGCCCGGCGCCAATGTCGCCGCCTTGTCATAGGCATAGAGCGCGGCGGGCGTCGCGACCCCCTCGGCATGACCGACCAGCGCGTTGCCCAGCGCCAGCCATGCGTCGGGATCGTCGGGATGCGCGCGGATCGCACCGCGCAGGATCGCCGCGGCGGACGCGAACCGGCCGTTGCGCGCCATCGCATCGGCAGTGATCAGATAGCGGCGTCCGGGCGCGAATTCGGCCTGCATAGATTGACGCGTCTCGACCAGCGCGGCGGCGTTGTTGTCGCTATCAGCGCGCGGCGGCGTGGGCGAACCGGCAAGCCCGGGGCTTCCCTGCGCGGCATAGCCCGCCAGCGCCAGCAGCAGGACCGCCCCCGTCAGCTCCCATGCCGGACGCGGCAGTCTGAGCACGATGACCAGCGCCGCGAACACGGCGAGCGCGACGGCTATGACAATCACCCAGCTCATGGGTTGCCCTCCCTGCGGCGGAACCGGCCGCGCAGCAGGATTGCCGCCAGCAGCAAAAGGAGAACGGGCGCGACATAGATCGGCCACGTCAGCCCGGTCACCTCGGGCTTATAGCTGATATAATCGCCGTAACGTTCGACCAGCCAGCGCCGGATGGCTTCCGGATCCTCGCCCGCGGCGATGCGCTGGCGCACTTCGCTGCGCATGTCGCCGGCCATGGGGGCATCGGAATCGGCGATCGACTGGCTCTGACAGGTGAGGCAGCGGATCGTCTCCATCAAATCCTGCGCCGCGGCCTCCTGCGCGGGATCGTCGAGCTGCCGGTAAGCATAGGGCGCAGGCGGCAGCGCGTCCTGCGCCAGCCCGTGCGGCGTGAAAATCGCCAGCAGCAGGATCGCGGCAATCGCGCAAAGGGCCAGTGCCCGCCTCACGATGCCCGCTCCGCTTCGCGCAGCCTGGCCAGGATCATCGGCACGTCGCGGTCCATGATCGGGCCGATATGCTGGTATCGGATGATGCCGTCCGCATCGATCACGAAGGTCTCCGGCACGCCCGAAGAGCCGATGGCCATCTGCAAAGCGCTGACATCGTCGCGCGAAATGGCGCGATAGGGATTGCCATGGCGTTCCAGAAAGGCGGCGATGTCGGTGTCCTTGTCGCGGATGGCGACGCCGTCGATCGGCACGCCCCGCTCTGCCAGATCGCCCAGCACCGGTGCTTCGACAATGCAGGGGACGCACCAGCTGGCCCAGACGTTCAGCAGTCGCGGGCCTTGCGCGCCACCTGTCCCTGCACCTGCACCGGCGCCCGTGCCCAGCGGCACCGCGGGCAGTTCGGCGGTGGCGGCGGGCAGGTCGAGATCGGGCAGCGGCTTGCCGATCATGCGGCTTTCCACCTCGGTCGACCCCGGATTGGCAAGCCCCCAGGCGACCAGCGCGCCCAGCAGGACAAAGATCGCCAGCGGCAGCCAGATCGCCCACGCGGCACCGCGCCGTTCCTGCTGACCGCTCATGCGCTCGTATTCCTCAATGGATTGACCTCGCGGCGCTGCGCGATGCGGCGCATGCTGGACTGTCGCCGCCAGCCGCTGGCGACGCGGCCGACCAGCGCCAGCGCGCCGCCGAAGGCCACCAGCAGACCGCCCAGCCAGATCAGCGGCACGAACGGCTTCCACCACAGGCGCAATTGCCAGCGGCCATCGTCGGCCTGACCGCCCAGCACGGCATAAAGCTGCCCGTTCCAGCGCGTCGCCAGCGCGCTCTCGCTGGTCGTTTGCACCGGCGAGGTGAAGCTGCGCGACTGCGGCTCAAGCGACAGCGGATCGCCGCCGCGATAGCTGGCCTGCAGATCCGCCTGCAGCGCGGTCCAGTTGGGACCCGCCACCGGATCGATCGCCGCCAACCGGATCTGCCACGGGCCGACATCCGTCTGCTCGCCGATGCGGGCCGCCACCAGCCGCTCGACCGAAAAGGCGCTTTCGCTCGCCATCCCGGCCACCGCGACGGCAAGCCCCAGATGCGCGACCACCATGCCCCATATCGGCAACGGTGTGCGAAGCAGGTTCCGGCCCAGCAGCGGCAACACGCTCGCAATCGCCAGTCCAGCCGCCAGCCCCAGCCCCAGCAGCGGCAAGATCCCGATCCCCGGCGCCAGCACCAGCGCCGCGACCAGCACGGCCACCACGGCCAGCGCGGGCAAGATCATCGGCCTGACCGCGCGCCCCGCGCTATCGCCCCTCCAGCGCAGCAAAGGCCCGACCGCCATCACGACCATCATCGGCAGCGCGAAGATCGCGCCCACCGGATTGAAATAGGGCGGCCCGATCGACACGCGCGTCCCGAACGCCTCGGTCACCAGGGGATAGAGCGTGCCGAGCAGCACGATCGCGAGGATCGCGGTCAGCATCACATTGTTGAAGACCAGCGCCGCCTCGCGGCTGACGAGCGAGAATTGCTTGCCCTCCTGGATCGAGGCGGCGCGCAGGCCGAACAACGTCAGCGCCCCGCCGATATACAGCGCAAGCAGGACGAGGATGAATGATCCGCGCTCCGGGTCGACCGCAAAGGCATGCACGCTGGTCAGAATGCCCGACCGGACGAGGAACGTGCCAACCATGCTCATCGAAAAGGCGACGACGCCCAGCATGATCGTCCATGTCCTCAGCGCATCGCGCGCCGCCAGCACGCTGGCCGAATGCAGCAGCGCGGTCGCCGCCAGCCACGGCATCAGCGAGGCGTTCTCGACCGGATCCCAGAACCACCAGCCGCCCCAGCCAAGCTCGTAATAGGCCCAGTAGGAGCCTGCGGTGATCCCCACCGTCAGGAATATCCACGCACCCAGCACCCATGGCCGCATTGCGCGGGCAAAGGCGGGGCCGACCTCACCCGTGACCAGCGCGCCCACCGCGAAGGAAAAGGCGACCGACAGGCCGACATAGCCGAAATAAAGCGTCGGCGGATGGAACGCGAGACCGATATCCTGCAGCAGCGGATTGAGCCCCGCGCCCGCCAGCGGCACCGGATCCAGACGCTCGAACGGGTTCGAACTGAACAGCAGAAATGCATAGAAGCCCAGCGACACGAAGGCCTGCGCGGACAGGGTCGCGACAATGGTGTTTTCGGGCAGGCGGCGTTCGAACAGCGCCACCAGCGCGCCCGCCAGCCCCATCACCGTCGCCCACAGCAGCATCGACCCTTCGTGATTGCCCCATGTACCGGCCAGCTTGAAGACGAAGGGCTTGTCCGAATGCGAATTGGACGCGACCAGCAGCACCGACAGATCCGTCCGCACGAACAGCAGCATCAGCGCGCCGAACGACAGCGCCGCCAGCACGCCCTGCATCACCGCGGCGGGACGCACCGTGGCGGCAGGCTGCTCGCGCATCTGCCCGTCGCCGCCGCCCAGCGCCCACAGACCCGACGCGAATTGCAACAGGGCCAGCGCCGCCGCCAGCCACAAAAGCACAAGACCCAGTTCCGCTATCATGAATTATCGGCGATCATTCGGCCTCGGCCACCACCTGCTTGGCCTGCATATCGGACATGTCCTGCAATTCGCGGGGCATGTAATTCTCGTCATGCTTGGCGAGAAGATTGGTGGCGCTGAACGTGCCGTCCCGCGTCATGCTGCCTTCGGCCACGACACCCGATCCCTCGACGAACAGGTCGGGCACGATGCCGGTAAAGCGGACCGGCACGGTCGCAGCCCCGTCGCCGACCAGAAAACGGATACTGACCCCGTCGGCTTCGCGCTGCAGCGATCCTTCCTGCACCATGCCGCCCAGCCGGATCGCGCGCCCGGCCTCTGGCGGGTTGCTGGCGATGTCGGAAGGGACATAGAAATAGCTTGCCTGATTGCGCAGCGCCCATGCCGCCAGCAGCCCCGCGCCGATCAGCACCACCAGCGCGATGGCGAGCAGCACCAGACGCTGATGCTTGGGCTTCAACGCCTGCGATCCCGTCGTCGAACCGGCGGCGTTCATTTGCGCCCCCTGATCGCATCGCGGCGCTTTTCCGCACGGCGCATCGACAGCCAGCTCCATCCGGCCATGGCCAGCGTGCCCGCTATGCCGATGGCGTAGCAGGCGATCACGAAAGGCCAGTGGTCAAGATTTTCGGTCAATGGGATGGTCACTTCGAATCCGTTGGCCAAGCCTTACAGCCTGTCGGACGACACGGAAAGAATATCCGCACCCTGATCGGCCCTGAACTCGGCCCCGATTTCCGCACTGACCGCCTTGCGCCGCAGCCGCGCCTCGGCCTGGATGTCGGCCAGCAGCGCCCGCATGCGCGCCAGCACTACCCCGCCGAACAGCAGCGAAAAGCCCAGGGTCGCCGCCAGCAGCGGCCACAGAAAGGCCGGGTCGATCGCGCTTTGCCCCATGGTGATGCTGGGCGGCTGGTGCAACGAATTCCACCACACGACAGACCGGTTGATGATTGGCACGTTAACCGCGCCCAGCAGGCCGAAGATCGCGGTCACGCGGCTTCCGCCCGTTCCCGCCGCCATGTCCTTCTGCGCCGCGCCCGCCAGCGCGATATAGGCGAAATAGAGCAGCAGCAGGACAAGCATCGACGTCAGCCGCCCGTCCCACACCCACCATGTGCCCCATGTCGGGCGGCCCCAGATCGACCCCGTGACAAGGCAGATCGCCGTGAACACCGCGCCCGGCACCGCGGCGGCCCGCGCCGCGATGGAGGCCAGCGGATGCCGCCAGACGAGTTCGACCAGCGAGGCGATGGCGATGGTCGTCCATCCCCCCATGCCAAGCCATGCGGCGGGCACGTGGATATACATGATGCGTACCGTATCGCCCATCAGCCGGTCGGCAGGCGCCAGCAGCAGCCCATAGGCCAGTGCCGCGCCCGCGATCAGCAGGCCGGACACCAGCAAAAGCGGCGTCAGCCAGCGGGCGATACGCAGAAAACGGGCGGGATTGGCGAAACCGTGCATGTCAGATTTGTGCTAAACTCGGGCCGGAACGACCGGTCAAGTCTCATGCCGGTTCGCCCGCGCGGACACAAGGGCCCAGCACCGGCTGGCCGCCGTTCAACGCCCAATCGCGCGCCGCGCCATGGCATCGGCCACGATATTGACCGACCGCCCGCTCGACTCCGCTTCCTGCCAGATCGATTCCAGCCGGTCGGGAATGCCCGCGATCTTCTGGTCGATGGTGTCGGTGCTGACCGCCACGCCCTCGCGGCGCGCAAGATATTCATAGGTGACCGCGATAATACCGCCGCCATTCAGCACGTAATCGGGTGCATAGAGAATGCCGCGCTGGGCTAGTTCGCGGCCATGTTCGGCAGTGGCGAGCTGGTTGTTCGCCCCGCCGGCCACCACGGCGCAATCGAGCGCGGCGATGCTGGTGCTGTCGAGGATGCCGCCCAGCGCATTGGGGCTGAACACGTCGCAGGGCACGGACATGATGCTGTCCGCAGGCACGGCCGTGCCGCCAAGTTCCGCTGCCAGCGCCTCGGCGCGGGCGGTGTTGACGTCGGCAAGCGTCAGCTTCGCCCCGTCCTTCGCCAGCAATTGCGCCAGCCGTCCGCCCACGCTGCCCGTGCCCTGGATCGCGACATGCACGCCGTTCAGCGAACGGCCAAGCTTGTGCCGCACTGCCGCCGCAAGGCCCAGATAGATGCCATGCGCCGTATAGGGCCCGGGATCGCCGCCCGCGCCATCGTCGTCGGCAGGCAGGCCCGTGACGTAATCGGTGCGTTTCGACACGGCGACCATGTCCGCTTCGGAAATGCCGACGTCTTCCGCCGTCACGTAACGTCCGCCCAGCGCCTCGACCGCATCGCCGAACGCGGCGAGCATTTCGGGCGTCTTGGTGCCGTCCTTCGGCGCCAGGATAACGGCCTTGCCGCCGCCCATCGGCAGATCGGCCATCGCATTCTTGTAGCTCATGCCCTGCGACAGGCGCAGCGCATCGGTCAGCGCATCGTCGGGATTGGCGTAATGCCAGAACCGCGTGCCGCCCGCCGAAGGGCCGCGATGGGTCGAATGAATGGCGATGATTGCGGCCAGCCCGCTTGCACGGTCATGGACGAGGGTGAGCTTTTCATGCTCGTCGAATGCGGGATTGCTCCACATTGCGGGGGCCGCCTTTTGCCTGGAAGCAGGCGGCAGAATGGCCGGATTTCCGACACCGCCCGCTAGTGAAAATGGGGCGACCGATGGGGTTCGAACCCACGACCTCCGGTACCACAAACCGGCGCTCTAACCAACTGAGCTACGATCGCCATGAAGCGCAAATCCGGCCCGATTTTCGCCCGGCCGGGGCGCCCTGTTTTCACTGCCGGCTGCATGCGTCAAGCGCTTGCGAACGGCGGAGGCGGCCTGTTGCACAAAGCGTCGCCCGTGAAAAGCAAAATCAGCGTTTCGCCCGCAGATGGCGCAATATTATAAGGACGCGCAATTTGCGAATTTCGCCGCTGACGCAAATTTGCCGCGACTCACGCGTTTTCAGACGGCAGGCCCCCAATATCGCGCCACCACCCGGCCGATATCGTCGCTGGTGTCGATCAGCGCGGTCTCCTCCAGCAATACCGAATCGACGCGCACCGCGATGCGGGCCGAAAACAGATCGGAGCGCACCGACATCTGCGACAGGGCGGCCGGACCGAACACCGAATCGTCGCCGCGCGCCATCTGGCCCACCGCGCCCGATACCGAACTCCAGCCCGCAGGCGGGCGCGAGGCGATGAAGGCGCGCGCACGGTCGATGCTGAGGCTGCCCGCCGTCATCGCCGCGATCAACCGCGCCTGATCGGGCCGCAGCGTATTGAGATTGACCCTTGCGTCCTCGCCCGTCGGCAGCGCACAGACCCATGGCAGCAGGCGGCGATAGATCGGCTCGGTCATGCCGCGCACCGCGCGCAGCTCGCTCAGTTCCGCCATCGCGCGCCCGGGGGTGCGATAGGGCACCGGCAGCGACAGGTAATAATCGTCCTCCGCGCCGTTGGGCTGCGGCGACTGGTCGGCGTCCACCCAGTCCCCGACCGAATCGGCGATCACCGCCGCCTCGTTCACCGGGATCGCCAGCCCTTCCATCAGCCGCAGGAACTGGCCCTGCGCGCGGCGGTCGAAACGCCGCCCCTCGCCATTGGCGCCCGCACCCAGCGAATTGACGTTGAAGCAATTCTGCGCATCCAGCACCGTGACCGAGACGCTGCCCCGCGCCAGCGGCATCGCCTGTTCCCGGCCCAGCAGGCCGATGCGGTCGACCGTCTTGTCCTCGTCCGCGGCGACCAGTTGCGTCAGGCGCGCGGCGGTCATCTGCTCTGCGCTGGCTGCGTAAAGCTGCGCCTGCGCCATCGCCTGACTGTTCGAGGCAAGCCTTGTGGCAAGGTTCAGCCGGTCGAGCATCAAGGTCGCGATGATCGTCATCAGCGCCACCAGCACCAGCACCGACAGCAGCGCCGCGCCGCGCCCCCGCTGCGCAAACCAGCTGCCGGGCGCGCGGCTCACTCTCCCTCCTCCGCTGCGGGGCCGGATCCGACCAGCGTCACCACGCGAAGCACCGTCCCGTCGGGCTGCGGCAGGGTCAGCTCGACCGCGGCGGGCAATTCGGCGGGGTTCTGCGGTCGCCACGTGCCGACCCAGTTGCCGCCCGCCATGCGGAAACGCAGCCCCGGCTGTCCGTTCAGCTCAGCCATGACGCTGGGTTCGCCCCGCGCCGCGCCATCGATATGCGACAGGCCGATCCGCACCAGCCGGTTGCCTTCCATGCGCCAGATCACGCGCTGCAGTGAAGCCCGCGCCTGACCCGAGGGGTTGTCCCAGCCGCCCCGCGTGATGGCGATCAGATCGCCGTTCTCCCCCGCCAGCAGGGCCGGTTCGGGCTCTCCACCCGCATCGCGCGCGGGTCTGGGCGAGGCCTGCGCCATGTCCGCTGTCCACACGGCGATCAGGCGGCGTTCGGCGGCGATTTCGCCGGTCGCGTCCCGGCTCGCGATCTCGGCGTCGACCGAAAAGCGCAGCAGGCCCAGCGCGCCCGCCGCGATGATCGAGAAGATGATGAGCGCCACCAGCATCTCGACCAGCGTAAAGCCATTGCGTGCATATCGGCGGGTCATCGCGGCGCGGACCTCAGCAATTCGAAGCTGACCCCGCCCGAGGGCTGGCCCAGTTCGCGCACCGACATCGCGATCCGGATGGTGCCGGGAAATGCCTCGGGCGCATCGACGCGGCGCACCCATGCGAAACGCCGCCCCGCATTCTCGACCGTGCCGCTTTCATCGCCCAGCGCAGGCGGGATCGGATCGCTCAGCCATTCGGCGGCCAGATTGCGCGCCGTCACCTCGACCACCAGCCGCCGGTCGAGATCCGCGGTGCGCGAAATCGACGCGCCTTCCATGCGCAGCAAGGCCAGCGCCGCCAGCGCAAAGATCGCCAGCGCGACCAGCATCTCGATCAGGGTAAAACCGTTGCGCGCCCTCATTGGCCCGCTTCCGTGCGAATATCGCCGTTGCGGGCGATGGTGACGGTCGCCCGGTGATTGGCGCGCGTCAGCACGATCCGCGCGTCCTCACTCGCAAGGCCAAGGCTGTCGAACACGATGCGCCGGTTGCCGCCTGCCTGCGGATCGTCGGTTATCGCACCGGTCTGGCTCACGGCGGTTTCGTCGGGCCAGTCGCCGCCTTGCAGGCTCTGCGCCGTCGGGGGCTGCCAGCCGCCCTCGCCTCGCGTCTCGAAGTAATAACCCGCCTGCCCGACCACCACCGACACGAGCCGCGAGGTCACGATCGCTTCGTCGCGGGCGGCGCCGGTGCGGGCGGCGAAACGTTCGGCACTGCGGCGCAAATCGCTGCCGCTGTCGGGCAGCGACAGCACCGCCACCGATGCCAGCAGCGCCATCACGAACAGCGCGACCAGCAATTCGATCAGGCTGAATCCATTGGCCCGCGCCGTGCGCGCCGCACCCGAAGCGGAATTGCCGGATTGCCGGATAGCCTGCCTGCCCATCGCGGCAGAGCCTATGCGCGCACGCGCGGGCATGGGCAAGATCATATCGGCAGCGCCCGCAAACGCCTTTGCCCTTTGCAGCGCCTTTGCCCTTTGCAGCAAACGCCGGCGGCATTATGGGCAAGGCCATGGCCAGCGAAGCAATCGACCAGGCAGCCAGCGTCACCGAACGCCTCCGCGCCACGCCGCATATCCAGCGCGTCCCCTCGCCCAAGCTGGAGCTGTTCACCCTGCGCGATTTCCTGCCCGAGGACGACCGGCTGGCGCTGATGGCGTTGATCGATGCCAATCGCCAGCCGTCCACGATCACCGACAGCAACGGCGACGATTACTTCCGCACCAGCGAGACCTGCCATTTCGACGAAACCGTGCCGGTCGTCGCGAGGCTGGAGGACCGGCTGCACGCATTGTCGGGGATCGACCCGGTGTTCGGCGAACCGCTGCAGGGCCAGCGTTACGAGGTGGGGCAGGAGTTCAAGGCGCACACCGATTATTTCGAGCCCAACGGCAAGGACTATGACGCCAATTGCGCGCGCGGCGGCAATCGGACGTGGACCTTCATGATCTATCTTAACTCGCCCGAGGCCGGCGGCGCCACCCGCTTCAAGGTGGCGAACAAGATGTTCCAGCCCGAAGCGGGCCGATTGCTGGGATGGAACAATCGCCGCGCCGACGGTTCGCCCAATGCCGCGACTCTGCACCACGCGATGAAAGTGCGCAAAGGGCTGAAATATGTGATCACCAAGTGGTACCGCGAACTGCCCTACCGGCAATGAAGAGAGCGCGCCGCTTTGCACCTTTTCGGGACGACAAAATCAACGATCATGCACGTTTAGGTAATATCCTCTAGGTATTCTCCCAAGGTTTTCTTCGCACCCTTCGGCCACGATATCGGCATGAGGGCAAGTCGAAGGGACTTGGCCGATCAATAAGGCCATTGGGGGAAGCGATGGAAGGCTTCGTCAAGGACATCGAGAGCGCGGAAGAGGTCGATCTGGCCCCGTCCGGCGACACTGCTCCGGAAATCACGGCGCCAGACACCATCGCGCCGGACAAGGCGCGTCGGGACCTGACCGGCCCGCATGATGACGATCAGACGCTAAAGACATTTCGCGGCATGGCCTTTGGCGTGCCCGTCGCGCTTGGCCTGTGGGCGGCGATCATCGGCGTGTCGGCCTATCTGATCGCCTGACCGGCGCGCAGGATCACCCGGATCTCACGTTCCGGTCTTCACATCCCGTAAAACGCAAAAGGCGGCCCGCAAAGGCCGCCTTTCGTTTTTGGTGCGGTGCGCGGGCTGGCCCGCGCACCGATCGCCCGCTCTCGATTACTTCTTGAGCGTAAGGCCACCGAACTTCTTGTTGAAGCGAGCCACGCGGCCACCTTCCTGAAGCTGCTTCGTGCCGCCGGTCCATGCCGGGTGCGACGTCGGATCGATTTCCAGCGTCAGCGTGTCACCTTCCGAGCCCCAGGTCGAACGGGTCTCGAACACGGTGCCGTCGGTCATCTGCACCTTGATCATGTGGTAATCGGGATGGGTATCGGCCTTCATGGCAGTATTCTCCGCGTGCTGCATCCGGTTCCGACCGGACACTCGGTGTTTCAGGAAAGGCGCGCGCATAGCGGGGCGCGGCGATTCTGGCAAGGACTAGCGTGTCCGCGCCGTGGCTGGATCTTGCTTACTTCTCGATCATGGCGGTGAATTCGACGTCGCAGGTCACCTCGCCCTCGATCGACGCCTCGCCCTTGAACTTGCAGATGCGCGCGCGCCGCTGCAGGAATTCCACTTTCAGGTCCAGCAAATGCCCCGGCTCGACCATCTTGCGGAACTTCGCATTGTCGATCGCAAGGAAATAGACCAGCTTGCCCGTTCCGGCGAGGCCCAGCGCCTCGACCGCGAGAAGACCCGCGGCCTGCGCCAGAGCCTCGATCTGAAGCACGCCCGGCATGATCGGGCGGCCCGGGAAATGGCCCTGAAAGAAATCCTCGTTGAACGAGACCGCCTTCACCGCGTGAATGCCCTTGTCGGGATCCAGCGACACCACCCGGTCCACCAGCAGCATCGGATAGCGATGCGGCAGCAGTTCGAGGATGCGCGGGATCGACATTTCGGCCGTCACGGAAGGGGTCTCGCTCATCGTGGCTCTCAGCGGCTGGTGGCGGGCTGCGCGGCAGGCTGGGCGGCGGGCTGCTGGGCCTGCTGCTGTGCGGCGGCTTCACGCTGCGCGCGCGGCATCCAGCCCTGCGGCGGAACCAGCTGGGCATTGGGGATCAGGCGGTTCAGCTCGTTCACCACGTCCTGGTTGAGGTTATAGGCCTGGTCGGCCGAGATCACGCCATTGGGCGACAGCACCAGCGTGATCTTGCGGCGCGCCTTGGCGGCGTCCATCGCGGCGGTCAGCTGGTCCGAAATCTGCTCGACCACATAGGCGCGCGAGAGCGCGACCGGCTGCAGCAGGCGATTGATCTCGGCCTGGCCGGACTGTTCGATCTGCTGGATCTGCGCGGCCTGCTGCTGCAGCGCCTGACGGTTGGGGCTGGCGGCCTGCGAATCGGCTTCCAGCTTGGTGTAGAGCGGTTCGAGCTGGGCGGCGATGGCGGCGCGGCGCGCTTCTGCCTGATCGATCTGCGCCTTGTAGGTGGTCTGGCGCTGCGTCTCGGCGTTCTGGAACGCGCTGGAGGCGGCCACGATCGCGTCGGGGTTGGCGATGCCGATACCGGGAACGATCTGCGCAGCGGCGGGTGCCGACAGCGCGATCATCGAAACCGGCGCAATGCCGAGGGCGAGTGCGGCGAACGCCGCCTTGGGGGCATGGAATTTCATCAGAATTGCGTTCCTACGTTGAAATTGAAGGTCTTGGGATCATCGCCTTCGACCTTGACGAGGGTCTTGGAGAAATCGATCCGCAGCGGACCGAACGGCGAGTTCCAGTTGACGCCGATACCCACCGCGACGCGCGGCTTGGGGCTGTCGCCGACATATTCCTCGACAAAGATCAGCTGGTTGGGCGTGCCGTCGGGCGCGACCGGATTGGTCACGAATGACGTGCCGGTAACATTGCCATCGTCGTCACGCGAATCGATCTGCTGATAGATGTCGTTCACCTGCGGATCGGTCAGGCCCCAAACCGCGCCGACATCGGCGAAGATCGAGGGGCGCAGGCCCATTTCGCGCGCGCCGGAGCCGAGCGGAATTTCCAGTTCTGCGCGGCCGAGGTAATAGGCACGGCCGCCCAGCGCGTCGTCGGTCCAGTTCTGGCGATCCTCGCTGACCACGCCGTCGATGACCCGCTTGCGCAAAACGCGCGGGCCGATGCCGCGAATGTCGAAACCGCGCATCTGCGGCTGGCCGAGGAAGAAGCGGTCGGTCAGCCGGACGTCGTCCGTGAAGGGATCGTCATTGCTCTCAAGCGCGTGGATATACCCGCCCTCGCCCTGCAGCGAGAAGATGAAGCTGGACCCGAAATCCCAGTATTTCGCGGCGTTCAGACGGCCGCGCAGATATTTCACATTACCGCCAAGCCCCGCGAAATCGACATTGCCGACGACGCGCTGGCCGCGGCTGGGACGGACCCGGTTGTTGAGATTGTCCCACACCAGCGAGGCACCGAGGATCGAACTGGTCCGCTTGCCCAGCGCATCGCAGAGATAGCGGCCCGCGACCAGCGGATTACATTCCTGCACCCCGTCGCCGTCGATGTCGCTGAAGTACTGGTCACCCAGCGTCACGTCCTCGAAGTTCAGCGTATAGCGGGCAATGACCGTCATATATTCGCTGAGCGGCGTACCGGCACGCAGCGAGAAACCGGTCGTCGAGTTCTCGTAGGTGTTGTTCCGGTCGTTGTTGAAATAGTTGAAGCTGTTGAAATCGCGGCGATAGATATCCGCCCCGAACGAGATGTTGCGGTCGAACACATAGGGTTCGGTAAAGCTGATCTGCGCCGCCTTGGAATAGCGCGAATAGTTCAGCGACAGGCCCACGGTCTGGCCGCGCCCGCGGAAATTCCGCTCGCGGATCGAACCCTGCAGGATGAAGCTTTCAAGGCTGGAGAAACCGGCCGACAGCTGCAGCTCGCCGGTCGGGTTTTCCTCGACATTGGCGATCAGGTTGATGCGGTCTTCGGCGCTGCCCGGCTCCTGCGCGATCTCGAAGTTTTCCTGGAAGAAACCCAGCGAGTTGATGCGGTTGGTCGAACGGCGCACCTGCAGCGAATTGAACGCATCGCCCTCGGCCAGGCGGAATTCGCGGCGGATCACCTTGTCCTGCGTCAGCGTGTTGCCGTTGATCTCGATCTTCTCGACATAGGTGCGCGGCGCCTGGTTGATTACGAACTCGACGCTCATCGTGCGGTTTTCGGGATCACGGTCGTAGCGCGGATCCACCGTGGCGAACGCATAGCCATAGGCGCCGATGGTCTCTGACAGACCCTCGATCGTGTCCTCGACCTGCTGCGCGTTGTACCACTCGCCCTCTTTCATCGAGAGCTGGCGCGTCAGCAGTTCGGAATTGAAGTCGCGCAGCTGGCTGTCGACCGACACGTCGCCGTATTTGTAGCGCTCGCCCTCTTCCACCACATAGGTGATGATGAAGTCTTCCTTGTCGGGCGTAAGCTCGGCCACGGCGGACACGACGCGGAAATCGACATAGCCGTTCGTCAGGTAGAACTGGCGCAGCTTCTGCTGGTCGAACGCCAGCTTGTCGGGGTCATAGCTGGTGTTGCCGGTCAGGAAGGACAGGAAACCGGTCTGCTTGGTCAGCATCTCGCCGCGCAGCTCGCCGTCCGAGAATTCCTCGTTCCCGATGATGTTGATCTGGCGGACCTTGGACTTGGGGCCCTCGCTGATCTCGAACACGATGTCGACGCGGTTCTGGTCCAGCTGGACCGCCTTGGGCTCGACCACCGCGGCGAAACGGCCCTGCCGCTTGTACAGCTCGATGATGCGGTTGACGTCGGCGCGGACCTTGGAGCGGGTATAGATCTGGCGCGGGGCCAGCTTGATCTCGGGCAGGATCTTGTCGTTCTTGAGCCGCTTGTTGCCCTCGAGAATGATGCGGTTGATGATCGGGTTCTCGACCACCTCGATCAGGACCTGGCCGTCGTTCTCGGATATGCGGACGTCGCCGAACAGTTCGGTGGCGTACAGATCCTTCAGCGCCTGGTCGGCCGCGGCCTGCGTATAGGCCTGGCCCGGACGCAGCTGGATATAGGACATGATCGTCTGCGGCTCGAGCCGCTGCGCACCCGATACCGAGATCGTGCGGATGACATTGCCCTCGGCGGCCGCCGGCACGGCCTGGCTGCCCGGCGCGAGCGAAGGCGCGGCCTGCGTGGCGGGGGCCTGCGTGGCAGGGGCCTGCTGTTCATCGGGGGCCGTCTGCTGATCGGGCGCCGGCTGCGCATTGTCCTGCGCAAAGGCCGGCACGCTGAGCGCCGTCGTCGCCAGCAATGCGCCGAGCATGCCTGCCCCGCCCCATCCGGATACGGGTTTGTTCATGCCTGCCGCTGATCCCATCGGCGATCCATCCCGTCTATTCATGCGTTATACTCGATCCTGACATGTCGCGGCGCGAAAGCCGCTGCGGGTCCTGTCCCTTCCCCGCATGGAAATACCGCCCCGCTCGCGAATTTCGCGGTCGGGAAGAAAGCCCGTGAACCCGCGGAAATACGATTGCGGGCCATCTGCCCGATGAAGCGCCCACGATCAAGACAAAGCCCATGCTTATCCGCGACAGGCGCGCGGTGGGCGACACCGACACGCGCGCCGGCAGGCGGCCAATTCAGCTGAAGATATTGAGAGAGCTGATGTCGAGGATCGTGACAAAGACCATCAAGGTCAGCACGAGCGCCATTCCGGTGCGGAAAGCCCATTCCTGGCCCTTTGCGGATATCGGTTTCCGGCGGACTGCCTCCGCCGCGTAAAAGGCGAGGTGCCCGCCGTCGAGCGCAGGAATTGGCAGGAGGTTAATGAATGCCAAGTTAATTGAGATCATGGCGATGAAAGAGATGAAGGCATACCAGCCCGAGATCAGCTGTTCGCCCGAATATTTCGCGATCTTGATCGGTCCGCCAAGCTCGCTGACCGGGCGGCGGCCGGTGATGATCTGCCACAGCCCCACCGTCGTCAGATGCAGCAATTGCCCGGTCGTCTTGGTCCCTTCCCACACCGCCTCTACAGGGCCGACGGGCACCGCGCGGCCTTCGGTGGCCAGCACGCCGATGCGGCCCAGCCGGAATTCATTGCCGAAACGGTCGCGCTCGACATGGGTGGCGATGTCGAAGCTGATCTCCTGCTCCGCGCCGTCGCGCAGCACGGTCAATGTCAGCGGCTCACCCGGATAGGGCATGACGCGGTCGCGCACATCGTCGAACGTGTCGATGGGGCTGCCATCGACGCGCACGATGCGGTCGCCTTCCTCCATACCGGCGGCCAGAGCGGGCGAATTCTCGACGAAACCGCCAACCACCGGATCGGCGACGAGCTTTCCGAAGGCCATGGTAAAACCGGCGATGATCAGGATCGCGACCAGCAGGTTCGTCACCGGACCCGCCGCGACAATCAGCGCGCGGGCACCCAGCGATTTCGACTGGAAGGTGCGATTGCGCTCTTCCTCCGGCAGTTCCAGCCATTCCTCCGACGGCTGGCTCGCCGGGTTCATGTCGCCCGCGAATTGCACATAACCGCCCAGCGGCAGCATCGACAGCTTCCACCTTGTGCCGCGCTTGTCGGTGAAACCGGCGACTTCCTTGCCGAAACCGACCGAAAACGCCTCTGCCTTCACGCCGAACAAGCGGCCGACGAGATAATGCCCAAGCTCGTGCACCACGACGAGCGGAGCAAGCACCAGCAAAAACCCGAGAATGGCAGTCAGAATGGAGGGATTGTCGAACATCGAAAGCCTTTGTTAGCCGCCCCTGTTAACCCGCCGCGCGCCGCGCTCCAAGCGAGAATCGCCCGCCGGGGCAGGGCCTTGCGCGTCAGGCCGCCTGCAGCAGCGCCCGCGCCCTTGTCCGCGTCTCGCTATCGACTAGCAGAACCTCGTCCAGCGTGGCGGGCGGCGGCGGAAGCGTCCCTTGCTGGAGCATGTCCTCCGCCATTGCCGCAATCCGGGTGAACCCGATCTGACCGGCGAGGAAAGCGGCCACCGCGATCTCGTTCGCGGCATTCAGCACCGCGGGCGCCGCGCCGCCATGCGAAGCGGCCTCGCGCGCCAGCCTTGTCGCGGGAAAGCGCGTCTCGTCCGGCGCGCGGAATTCCAGCGTGCCGATGGCCGCCAGGTCGAGCGGATCGCACGGCGTATCCATGCGCGCGGGCCACGCCAGCGCGCTTGCGATGGGCACGCGCATGTCCGAAGGGCCAAGCTGCGCCAGCGTCGATCCGTCGCGATATTCGACCATGGAATGCACGATGGACTGCGGGTGGACGATGATGCGCAGCCGGTCCAGCCCGACGGGAAACAGGTGATGCGCCTCGATGAACTCCAGCCCCTTGTTCATCATGGTGGCGGAATCGACGCTGATCTTCGCGCCCATGGACCAGTTGGGATGCTTGACCGCCTGCGCGGGCGTCGCGGCATTCAGCTCGGCCATGGTGGCGTTGCGGAATGGGCCGCCGCTGGCCGTCAGCGTGATCCAGCGCACGTCGGACATGCGCCCGCCCTGTAGGCACTGGAAGATCGCATTATGCTCGCTGTCCACGGGCAGCAGGGTCGCGCCGTGGCGCTGCACTGCCGCCGTCATCACCTCGCCCGCCGAGACCAAGGCTTCCTTGTTGGCGAGCGCGATGGTGCCGCCCTGTTCGATCGCGGCCATGGTCGGGGCAAGGCCGGCACAGCCGACGATGGCGGCAACGAAGACGTCGACGGGTCGCGAAGCCGCCTCGATCAGCGCGCGCTCGCCGCCTGCCGCTTCCACGCCGCTGCCCGCCAGCGCATCGCGCAATTCGGGCAGACAGCTTTCGTCCGCGACAATGGCGATCTCGGCACCGAATTCGCGCGCCAGCGCGGCCAGTTCGCCTGCGCTGCAATTGGCGGACAGCGCCACCACGCGCCAGCCGGCCGGATCGCGCCGCACCAGATCCAGCGTCGAGGTTCCGACGGACCCGGTCGCTCCCATGATCGAAATCGTGCGCATTACAGGAAATACATGAAGACCAGACCGACCAGAATGGCAACAGGCATCAGCCCGTCGATCCGGTCGAACACGCCGCCATGTCCGGGTATCAGGTTCGACGAATCCTTCATCGCCGCCTTGCGCTTCATCCAGCTTTCGAAAAAATCGCCCATTTGCGCGGCGATCGCCATCCCTGCGCCCATCGGCAGGAATAGCAGGCCCATCGGCGCGAACATAAGCTGCGGCACGCTGAGGTTGGTTTCACCATCGGCCCGGATCAGCACGGCCATGATGATCCACAGGAACAGCCCCGCGCCCAGCATGCCGCCCGCAAGGCCCGCCCATGTCTTCGACGGGCTGATCCGCGGCGCGATCTTGGGCCCGCCGAATGTGCGGCCCGCGAAATAGGCGCAGCTGTCGGTGAAGATGACGACCCCGATGATCACCGGCAGCGCGTCGAGCGGCAATTCCATCATCAGCCAGGCGGCAAGCCCGATATAGAGCACTCCGCCCGCCATCCAGATCGCCTTGGCAAAACCGGAGATGGAACGCGCGCGCACCATGCGCTGCCATTCCCAGAAACAGGCGATGCCGACCGCGCTGATCAAGGCGCGCACCGCCCATGTTCCGGCCCAGAATGCCAGCGCCGCCACGCCCAGCATCACAGCGGCCGAGGCAAGGCGCAGCGGCAGGTCCGACGTGCGCACCGCCAGCGGCACGCGCATCGCGCGCATCACCCGGTCGCGCTTGCGTTCGGGCATGGGGGCATTGGCGGGATCAACGTCCGCCATAACGCCTTTCGCGGCCCGCGAAACTCGCGACCGCTTCCTGGAAATGTTCGGGCGTGAAATCGGGCCAGAGCACTTCGGTGAAGTAAAGCTCGGCATAGGCGGCCTGCCACAGCAGGAAATTCGACAGGCGAATTTCGCCGCTCGTGCGGATCAGCAGGTCGAGCGGCGGCAGGTCGGCGGTGTCGAGATGCGCCGAAATGCTGTCCACGGTGACCTCGCCCGCCTGCGCCGCCGCCGCCGCCGCCCGCGCGATCTCCTGCTGCGCGCCATAGTTCAGCGCCACGGTCAGCACGGTGCCGGTGTTATGCGCGGTGCGCGACAGCGCGTCGTCGATCAACGCGACCGCTTCCGGTTCGAACGCCGAATGATCGCCGATGATGCGCAGCTTCACCCCGTTCTCGATCATCTCGCCCAGATCGGAGCGGATGAAGTGCTTCATCAGCGTGGTGAGGTCGGCGATCTCTTCCTCGGTCCGCTTCCAGTTCTCGGAACTGAAGGCATAGAGCGTCAGCGCCTCGACCCCCGTGCCGCGCAGCGAGCGCACCAGTCTGCGCACCGCCTCAACGCCCTTGCGGTGACCCATGGCGCGGGGGAGCATGCGCTTCTTGGCCCAGCGCCCGTTGCCATCCATGATGATGGCGACATGGCGCGGCCCGGCGCCATGCGCACCGCCGCCCGCGATGGATACCGAAGGCGCAGGCACGTTCACTGGCTCAGGATTTCCTTTTCCTTCGCCTCGGCCGCCTTGTCGGTTTCGGCGACATATTTGTCGGTCAGCTTCTGGACCTCGTCCTCGAAACGCTTGCGCTCGTCTTCCGAGATTTCCTTCTTCTTCTCGTCTTCCTTCAGCGCTTCCATGCCGTCGCGGCGCACGTTGCGGATCGCGATCTTGGCCGCCTCGGCATATTTGCCGGCCAGCTTGGCCAGTTCCTTGCGGCGCTCCTCGGTCAGGTCGGGGATCGGCAGGCGCAGCGTCTGGCCGTCGATGCTGGGGTTCAGGCCCAGACCCGCATGGGCGATGCCCTTTTCCACCGCGGTCACGTTGGACTTGTCCCACACCTGCACCGCCAGCATGCGCGGTTCGGGCGCGGACACGGTCGCAACCTGGTTCAGCGGCATCATCGATCCATAGACCTCGACCACCACGGGATCGAGCAGCGAGGTATTCGCGCGGCCCGTGCGCAGGCCCGCCAGATCGCCCTTCAGCGATTCCACGGCCCCTGCCATGCGGCGTTCCAGATCGGCCTTGTCGAATTTGGCCATATTCGGTTCCTCTCGGTTCGAAACAAGCGGGGCAGCTCCACCCCGTAAACAATCAGTCGGAATTGCCCACCACAGTCTGCGTCCCCTCGCCCGCCAGCACGCGGGCCAGATTGCCCCGCTCGCGGATGGAGAACACGACGATGGGAATGTCATTGTCGCGGCACAGCGCAACCGCGCTGGCGTCCATGACCTTCAGATTATCGGCCAGCACCTTGTCGTAACCCACGGTTTCGTAACGCACCGCCGACGGATCCTTCTTTGGATCGGCGTTATAGACGCCATCGACGCTGGTGCCCTTGAACAAGGCGTCGCAGCGCATCTCCGCCGCGCGCAGGGCCGCGCCGCTGTCGGTGGTGAAATAGGGCGCGCCGACTCCGGCGGCAAAGATCACGATCCGGCCCTTTTCCATGTGGCGCTCGGCGCGGCGCCGGATCACCGGTTCGCACACCTGGTCCATCTGCACGGCGGATTGCACGCGGGTTTCGACGCCGATCTGTTCCAGCGCGCTCTGCATCGCCAGCGCGTTCATCACGGTCGCCAGCATGCCCATGTAATCGGCCTGCGCGCGGTCCATCCCCTTGGCCGCGCCCGCCATGCCGCGAAAGATGTTTCCGCCGCCGATGACAAGGCAGATTTCAAGGCCCGTTTCCTTCGCCGCCTTCACCTCCTGCGCCAGCTTGGCGACATAATCGGTATCGATGCCAAAGGGCTGATCGCCCATCAGCACTTCGCCCGAAAGCTTCAGGAGGATGCGTTTGAATTGCGGAAGGGGCATGAAGGACAAGTCTCTGCGCGGACGGTGAAGGAGTGAAGAGGCCTTAAAACCGCCGCGCGCGAAAGCCAAGGGCGCTGTTGGAGAGTATCGCCCGCAATTTTGCCGTAGAAAGGACTCGACCTTATGCGGCTCGCCCCGATGGTGCCACGCTTGCTGGCGCGCCCTTCCGCGCGTCCGCCCAGATCTTGGCTGAAAAGCGAACCTGCCTCGCGGAGACAGATATCAGAACCCAAGCCTCTGCGCCCCGACGATCCTGCCGAGGCGACAGTGGTCTTGGCAACTTGCTCTCGTCGGTGTTCAGGCCGCCTCTTCTAGCGGTCCGCCGACCGAACAGACGGTGTCGACTCCCAGAACATGCGCCACGCGGCCCATCGCCATCCATGCCGCGGTGCAATGGGTCAGCTCGACGATCTCCGCATCGGTAAGGTGCTGCTTCAGCTCGCTCCAGAACGCGTCGTCATTGCCAAGCTCGTCGGGATCGGTGCCCATGCGCTGCGAAAAGCGCACGGCGATGCGTTCCTTGGGCGACAGGACCGACAGATCGCCGTTCAGCACTGCCTGATACATCGCCTCGTCGGGCTTCTCGGGCTGGTCCACGACGCCCTTGTCCAGACCCAGCGATGCCAGATCGCGCTGCGCCCGCCAGTTCTTGCACACGATACAGCCGTTGATGACCGCGGTGGCGATCCGGCACGCCTCAAACAGGCGAAGCGGTAGGGTCGAAAAGCGATAGGGCGCGACGGCGAACATATTGCCCGCCTTGATCAGATCGGGCGAATATTGCTGCGCCAGATCGGGGATCGCAGCTTCTGGCTGGGGGTCGAGTGCAACACGCATGACAGGGCTCTCCTTGGTGAGCCGGTCGCATGCGCAGGACCGCGTGGGGCACCGGGCAGCGCCGGCCGTTCTTAGCGCGCCAGAGGGTACGCACCCCGACGAAAGAGTCAATCATGCATGTTTTTTACTTGGGCCAGCCCGGTACGAAAACAGGCCCGACACGAAAACGGGCCGGAAGGATATCCCTCCGGCCCGTAATCAATTGGCCCGGACAATTCCGGGCATCGGCACTGGCTGAACGATCAGCCGCCGACGGCAGCGGCGACTTCGGCTGCGAAGTCGCTGTCTTCCTTCTCGATGCCTTCGCCCAGCTGGAAGCGGACATAGTCCTTGAGCACAATCTTGGCGCCTGCATCCTTGCCGGCCTGATCGACGACCTGCTGGACCGGCGTCTTGTTGTCCATGACGAAGATCTGCGACAGCAGAGCGTTCTCCTTGGCGTATTTCGCCACGGCGCCTTCGACCATCTTTTCCTGCACGTTCTCGGGCTTGCCGCTTTCGGCCGCCTTGTCGCGGGCGATCGCGCGTTCACGCTCGATCACTTCGGCGTCGAGGCCTTCGGCGGTCAGCGCCTGCGGGAACGCCGCGGCGATGTGCATGGCCAGCTGACGGCCCAGCTCTTCCAGCTTCTCGGTCGGGGCCGAGCTTTCCAGCGCGACCAGAACGCCGATCTTGCCGAGGTTCGGCGCGGCGGCATTGTGCATATAGGGCACGACCACGCCTTCGCTGACCGCGACCGACTTGATGCGGCGGATCTGCTGGTTCTCGCCGATGGTGGCGACATTGTCGGTCAGCTTTTCGCCGACGGTGCTGCCGCCGGGATAGGAAGCGGCCTTCAGCGCCTCGACATCGTCGCCGTCGACGTTCAGGGCAACCTGCGTCGCGGTGCGGACGAAATCCTGGAACTGCTCGTTCTTGGCGACGAAATCGGTTTCCGAGTTCACCTCGACCGCAACGCCCTTGGTGCCTTCGACGGCGACGCCGACCAGGCCCTCGGCCGCGGTGCGGCTGGACTTCTTGGCGGCGGCGGCAAGGCCCTTGGCACGCAGGAAGTCGACGGCGGCTTCCATGTCGCCGTTCGTTTCTTCCAGCGCCTTCTTGCAGTCCATCATGCCTGCGCCGCTCTTCTCGCGCAGGGCCTTCACGTCAGCGGCGGTGTAAGCCATCGCTCATGTCCTTTTTCAGATGTGATGCCCGGCAGGCGCGCCATGCGCAGACAGGCCGGGCAGAAATTTTCCGTAAAGGCCGCTTCTCAAGCAGCCTTCGGTGACGCGGGCATGACGGCAAGGCCATGCGCCGCGTCAAAACCGGATCAGCCGGCGACTTCTTCCGCAACCGGCTCTTCCATGGCGCCGATGTCGACGCCGGAGTCGGCCACGCCCTGCTGGCCGCCGCGGCGTGCCGCCTCGGCAATGGCGTCACAGTACAGGCGCACGGCGCGGGCCGCGTCATCGTTGCCCGGAATCGGGAACGCGATGCCCGAGGGATCGACATTGGTGTCGAGCACGGCAACGACGGGGATGCCAAGCACGTTGGCTTCCTTGATGGCCAGTTCCTCGACATTGGCGTCGATCACGAACATCACGTCGGGAATGCCGCCCATGTCGCGGATGCCGCCCAGCGAAAGCTCGAGCTTGTCCCGCTTGCGGGTCATGTCGAGGATTTCCTTCTTGGTCAGGCCCGATACGTCGCCCGAAAGCTGTTCCTCGATGGTCTTCAGCTTCTTGATCGACTTCGACACGGTCTGCCAGTTGGTCAGCATGCCGCCCAGCCAGCGATGGTTCACGAAATACTGGCCCGAAGCGAGCGCGGCTTCGCGGATCGGGTCCTGCGCCTGCCTCTTGGTGCCGACGAACAGCACCTTGCCGCCCGCCTGCGCGGTGGCCGACACGAAGTCGAGCGCGCGCTGGAACAGCGGCACGGTCTGCGACAGGTCGATGATGTGAACACCGTTGCGGGCGCCGAAGATATACGGCTTCATCCGCGGGTTCCAGCGGTGGGTCTGGTGGCCGAAGTGTGCGCCGGCCTCGATCAATTGCTGCATGGTGACGCCAGTGGACGCCATAATCGTTTCCTTTCCGGTTTGACCTCTGGAAGGCGGATGACCCAGGGCGATGAACGCCCCGCGGCACCGGTTGATGTGTGCCTTCCATGTGGATTTGCCCGCGTTACCGCATCGGGAATCGATGCCGGAATTCACGCGAACGACGCGCCCTTAGCGGCAAGAGGCGGCCTTGGGAAGCCCCCTGTCGAATCCCGCCATACGGGGAGCATGTCCGAAATCGCTTGACGGGTGAGAACAAATGAGGAACAAAGGTGTCACTCAAAGTCAATTACGTATCTACACCTGTTCAATCGAATGTCCGTTCGCATCCGTTCTATCAGAATGATGTACGGAACAAAAGGGGATCGTATATCATGACCGACATTGCCGCACTGGCACCCGTCATCTCTTTCGCCGCCCTCGCCCTCGGCTGTGTCGTCGCGATCCGGCTGATGCTGCGCGATATGGCGACCACCTATCGCGATCTTGGCGGCGATCATTCCGGGCAGGCCTTGCCCGTTCGCGTTCATCGGCAATCGGCACGCGGGGCAAATATCGTCGCCCTGCCCCTGTCCCGGCCGCTGCCAGCAGGCGATGTCAGCCGATCGCCGAACGTTCGGCTGCCCGCCGCCGCCTGACCTTGCGATAGCGCCACCAGCCAATGGGCAGCAGCGCGATATAGACGACGCACACGGCGACCAGCGACAGCCACGGCTCAAGCAGCAAGGCCGCGCCCAGCAGGCCGACGAGGGCGATGATCTCGATCCGGATCGACCGGCCCGGCTTGATCGAGGTCCAGCTCAGCGTGGCAAGGTTCGAGATCATCAAGAAGGCGATAAGGACGACCCACACGGCCACCAGCACCGGCTCACGGAAAATGGGCTCGTCGGTCGCCATCCATAGATAGAGCGGCAGGAACGCCAGCCCCCCGCCCACGGGCGCGGGCACGCCGGTCAGGAAACCGGCGGACTTGTGCGGCTGCTCCTCCTCGTCGATCTGGGCGTTGAAACGCGCCAGGCGCAGCATGCAGCACATCGCCAGCGCCAGCGAGGCGAACCAGCCGATCCGCGGCAGGTCCTGCAGCGACCAAAGAAACAGGATCAATGCGGGCGCAACGCCGAACGACAGCGAATCGGCCAGGCTGTCCAGCTCTGCGCCGAACCGGCTCTGCGCCTTGAGCAAACGCGCGATGCGGCCATCGATACCGTCCAGCGCGCCCGCCGTCAGCACGGCGAGGATCGACAATTGCCAGTTGCCGTCGATCGCCAGCCGAATGCCGGTCAGGCCAAGGCACAGCGCAGCCGCGGTGATCGCGTTGGGCGTCACCGCGCGCATGGAAAGCCCCCTCGACCGCCGCGCCGGCACGGGCCGTTCGCCATGCGTAATGCGCGGACCTATGTCGCCCGACATGGAATCCCGTTCGTTCGACATATCGAATTTGTCCTTATCGCCCTTGGTCGAAGCGTCTTCCCCGGTCAAAGCGCGATGCCTTCGATCAACCTGCTCTGGCCGATCCGGGCAATCACCGTTTCGCCGGCAATGGTTGTCTGGCCCAGCACCACGCTCGGCTCGGTATTGGCGGGAAGATAGATATCCACCCGGCTGCCGAACCGGATCAGCCCGACGCGCTGTCCCGCGGCCAGCATGTCGCCCGGCTTGACGAAAGGCACGATGCGCCGCGCGACAAGACCGGCAATCTGGGTAAAGCCGACCAGCACGCCATCGTCTCGCTCCATCAGCAGGTGCTGCCGTTCGTTATCCTCGCTCGCCTTGTCGAGATCGGCGTTCACGAACTTGCCGGGAATATAGACGAGGCGCCGAAGCGTGCCCGAAATCGGCGCGCGATTGATGTGCACATCGAACACGCTCATGAAAATCGAGACGCGAAGCAGCTCCTCCGTCCCAAGGCCCGCCGAACCCGACCCGTCGTCGAGTTGCAGTTCGGGCGGCGGCGGAACCCGGCGGATCAGCGTGACGAGACCGTCCGCGGGCGCGATGATCGCATCGGGATCCTGCGGCACCACGCGCTTTGGATCGCGAAAGAACGCGAACACGCCGATGGTCAGCAGCACCAGCGGCCAGCCGACAATCTCCCAGTCCACCACCAACAGGAAGAACAGCGCGACGACGCCTGCGATCAATCCGTATTTGCGGCCCTCGGGATGGATCGGCGGCCAGCTCCAGCCAGCCTCGCCGCGTCCTTCGTTGTCGAGAATTTCACCTGCCATTCAGACCATCTAGGGCTTGCCGCGCGCACCGGCAAGCGTGACGCTTGACCAACCCCCGGTTGCAGAGGCGGGATCCGGCC
>CEOS01046157.1_pt1 | contig 27462 bp, 26 predicted proteins | sample 530601 | NCBI WGS metagenome assembly CEOS01 (sample SAMEA2620666, study PRJEB7988) | marine metagenome | biome: marine biome (ENVO:00000447); feature: mesopelagic zone (ENVO:00000213); material: "saline water (ENVO:00002010), including plankton (ENVO:xxxxxxxx)" | depth 1000 m
CGGCTGCGCCGTGGTCATCTCGCACGACCGCTTCTTCCTCGACCGGTTGGCGACGCACATCCTCGCCTTCGAAGGCAACAGCCACGTCGAATGGTTCGAAGGCAACTTCGAGGCTTACGAGGAGGACAAGCGGCGGCGTCTCGGCGATGCGGCGGATCGGCCTACTCGGTTGGCGTATAAGAAGCTGACGAGGTAGATACCGACGTGCCGGGCATCGTACCGATTGCTGCGGACCGTGCCGCCACCCACCTCATCCTCCACGGCCGCGTTCAGGGCGTGTTCTACCGTGACTGGACGGTCGAGACCGCACGCGGGCTTGGCCTCACCGGCTGGGTCCGCAACCTGCCCAATGGCACGGTCGAGGCGCAGTTGGAGGGCGACGAAGGCGCGGTTGCGCAGATGATCGAGGAGATGCGCGACGGCCCTCCCCGTGCGTCGGTCGACCGGATCGAGCGGCGCGATACCGAGCCGCAGGGGTTCGATAGCTTCGCGCGCCGCTAGCGTTGCTTTTCCAGCGGTGGCACAGTCCAGCTGCCTCCGATCACCGGCTCCTCTGGCCGGTAGGTGCGGAAGATCGCTTCGAACGGGCCATCGGGCGTCGGTACCCAGACCACATCCTTCGCTTCCGGACGATTGCGCGAAAGGTGGAGGACGATCGATCCGTCGGCGCGCTTGACCAAATCGGACGAGCCCGAATTGATCGAGTGCCGGTCGATCGGCACCTTGAAGAAGAACAGCCTCCCGTCGGGATCGGGTTTGTAGACGCTCAGCGACCAGAACGCCTTCACCGGCACGCCTGCGGCCGGGATCACCATCTCGTACGCGGCATCGCCCGTCAGCCCGTCGCCCTTGGCATCGGTTTCGGTGCGGAAATAGCGTGCGTCCTTCGTCTTGAGCGCACCGAATCCGATCAGCGCAATGGCCGCGCGCACCAGATCATTATTGCCGTAATCGCCCAGGATCAGCGACGGCGCGTTCCAGCCTGGCTTGTCTTGCGAGCGCGAAAGCCCCCTGCGCAGCATCTCCAGCGCGCGCGGCAGCCACGCGCCCCACGCGGTGCGCGATCGGGCCGAGAGATCGTCCCACACATCGATCTTGCCAGGGGCGATTCCCCGGTCCGCGAATTTCGCCGCGCGCGCGACCTGCGGATGGCCGGGCGAACGCCCCAGCACCTCGTTGGTCAGCGCAAGGAAGCTCTTCGGCTCCATTTCGGGCGGGGCGAGCGTGGTGAACAGTCGCGGCTTCACCTTCGTATCCACCGGTTCCACCACGATCTCGCTCTGCACCGCGCGCGCGGCTTCGAGATCGTCGACCCCGGCCACGAATGTGCGCGCCAGCAGCCAGACGTCGTTCGAAGGCATGCGGATCACGCCCGGCCCATCCTTCTGAGCGCTGTCCGGCCCGACGATCAGGTAGGTTCCGCCTTTCCCGCCCCTGTCGGCATGGCCGACCATCGTCTGGTCGGTGAACATGTCCATCAGCGCGACCGACAGGTAGCGGTCGCCTGAGGCGGGCAGCGTCAGGCACACCGGCGTTTTCGACAGCTCGAGCACGGCCGAGGTGTAGAGCGTATCGTTGTTGGGCGCAGTGACCGATCGAATGCGCTCGTCCGCCAGATCGCGCACATGGATGTGGCGGTTGATAAGCACATCGGTATCGCCCGCCCGCCTCGCCGCATCGGCCAGCGCATCTTCCGACACCAGCGTATCGCCCACATCGATCTGGCCCGAGAGCGCCTGGATCGAGCGTGCGAATTCATACGGCCCGAAGGCATAGAAGAACGCGTCGATCACCGTCCCGTCGAGCGCGCCGGTAAGCTGGTCTTCGCGCGAATTGGGGTCGGGCTGGCTCGGCGCGCAGCCGGGCACCGCGAGCAGGGAAAACGCCGACAGATTGAAAAGCGCGGCGCGGCGCGTGATAACAGGGCGCATGAGAGCGATCCTTTCGAGCGAAACGACTGACATGACAGTTTATGTACACTTGTACATATACAAGACGCCATGAGCGAAGGTCAAGATCGAACCGCCCCGCGACGCGGACGGCGGAAGGCAGATGCCCCTGCTGGGCGCGACGCCCTGTTGCGTGCGGCGACGCGTTGCTTTGCCGATCATGGGTTCGAGGCGGCGGGCGTCCGCATGATCGCCAGCCGGGCGGGCGCCGCGCCCAACCTGGTCGCGGTCCACTTCGGCAACAAGGAAGGCCTGTGGCTCGCCTGCGTCGATCTGCTGGCAGACACGCTCACATCGCGGATTGCGGCGCTCTCAGCCCTCACCAACGACCACAAGACGCCCGTGCGCGAAAGGTTGCAGTTCGCCATCGCGATGACCGCCACCTATTACGACCACAACCCGGATCTGCGCGGCTTCATCGCGCGCGCCAGCCTCGAGCCATCGCCGCGAAGCGACATAGTGGCCGAGCGCCTGCTGAAGCCGCTGTTCGAGGCAGCCCGCCCACTGATCCAGCAGGGAATAGATGCAGGCATCGTGCCGATCTCCGACCCCGCCATCGTGTTCGTGGTCCTCCACGCGGCGCTGGGACAGCCCGACAGGGTAACCTCAGCACTGTCGATACTCGCGCCCGAACGGGCGATGGAGAACGCTGCCGCACAGATTGGCCAAGCAGTGGCCCAGCTCTTGCTGGTCGACGAGCGAAACTAGGCCGCAGACCGGCCGTCCCCGTGGCAAGGCAATGGTGCGGTCCGTCCACCCTTGGGCAGTGCGACACACTAGCGACGAAGCGATACAATCCGCGGCTTTTATGCGCACGACCATCGCGCCAAGTGATCCCCCAGCAGGGGATATTCGACGATGGAGCACTTGAATGCCGACTACTTCCGATCACCTTGTCGATAGTCACCTGCACGAAGGTCTCGCAGCAGACCTGCAACGTGCGCACACGCTCAGTCGTCGCCGGGCCCTGGGAATTTTCGGTGTTGGGGCAACGGGTGTACTGGTGGCCGCATGTGGCGGCGACAGCGTGCTGTCGTCGAGCACGGGTGGCACCACGACAAGTGGATCGACAACGGGCGATACAGGCGCGCCCACTTCCACCGGCTCCGGCAGCTCGGCCAGTTGCACCGCCTATGCCTCCGAAACCAACGGCCCCTACCCTGCCGACGGGACCAACCAGTCGAGCGGCACCTATTCGAACGTGGTGACGGTTTCCGCTTTCCAGCGTGCCGATATCCGGTCGAGCATCGGAGACGGCAATACCGCAGCCGGCACACGCATGGATTTCACCATCACGCTGGTCGATGTGAACGACAATTGCGCGCCTCTGGCGGACTATGTGATCTATGTCTGGCACTGCAACGCGTCGGGGCAATATTCGCTGTACGACCTGCCCAGCGAAAACTTCCTGCGCGGCTTGCAGACCACCGACACGAACGGCCAGGTGACTTTCACGACGATCGTGCCCGGCACTTACAACGGGCGGTACCCGCACATCCATTTCGAGGTTTATTCGAGCCTCAGCAACGCGAGCAACGGGCGCACAGCGCGCCTGGTTTCCCAGTTCGCACTGCCAAAGGACGCACTGGCTTCGCTCTACACAGCCGATCCGACCTACACCGGCAGCATCGCGGCGCTGAACAATGCTTCGCTGGCGCGGGACAACGTGTTTGGCGACAACACCGCCGCGCAGCAGGAAGCGATGATGCTCGAAATGTCAGGCAATGCCGGCGTCGGTTACACGGCCACCGCCACCGTTGGCATCGCGACCTGACGCGAAGAGGCGGCATCGTGACCCACGGTGCCGCCCCCGAAACAAGCTCAGGCCGCGTCCGCAACCTCATCGTAAGCTGCGCGGTGGGCGTGGATCAGCTCCATGTTCTCGAACGTCCAGTCCGCCAGCGCCATGACCGGCACCGCGAGAGAGTTGCCGAGATCGGTCAGCCGGTATTCGACCTGCGGTGGCACCGTGGGGTGCACGGTCCGCTCCACCATCCCGTCACGCTCAAGCGAACGCAGGCTGCGGGTGAGCATTTGCTGAGAGATTCCGCCGATATCGCGCTTCAGATCGTTGAAGCGCCGCCCATCTCCGCCTGCCAATTGCAGCGATTTCACGATCAGGACGGTCCACTTGTCACCCACGCGGCTGAGCACTTCGCTCACCGCGCGGCAGCCGGGCTCGGAATGGGGGTGCGAATTGGCAGTCATATTGGTGTGACCTGGTCAGGAAAATTTGCGTTCTTGCGAGGTATATGTGGTCACTTATGTGGCTCTGGTCAACATTAGTGACTGGGAACAAGAGCCATGAACATTCTCCATATCGACAGCAGCATCACCGGCCACGCATCGGCGAGCCGCGAACTGACCGCCGCGATCGTCACCAGCCTGAAAGACGGGAACGGCGATGCGGAAGTGACCTATCGCGATCTTGCCGCAGAGCCCCTCTCCCACCTCACCCTGCCCGCGTTCGGCGAAGCAGATTCCGCCGAAGCGCTGGCCGAGTTCAAGGCGGCCGACACGGTCGTGATCGGCGCGCCGATGTATAACTTCACCATTCCCAGCCAGCTCAAGGCGTGGATCGACCGCATCCTGGTGGCGGGCGAGACCTTCCGCTACACCGAAACCGGCGCGGTCGAAGGGCTGTCGGGCGGCAAGCGGGTCATCGTCGCGATCGCACGTGGCGGGCTGTACGGCGAAGACAGCGAGCAGCGCAGTGTTGAACACGCCGAACGCTATCTCACTAGCGTGCTCGGCTTCATCGGGATTACCGACCCGGTCTTCGTGATCGCCGAAGGGCTGAAGATCAGCGAAGACGCGGCGAAGGCTGCGATGGCCAAGGCGCATGACCATGTGAACGAATTGCTCGCCACTGCATGATCTTCCCGGTGCGCGGAGCAACAATAGTCGCTCCGCGCACCCGGACAGGTAACCGGCGCGCGAGCTTGCTGCTTCGCGCGCACATTACCCTCAATTGTCAGTCTAGGACCTTCACGCGCTCTCAACCGCTGGCGGGGGTATGAACAACAAGCGCAGCATCGTCCTTCCCATCCTGTCCTTCTCCATCTTCTGTCTGATCGGGCTCGGCGCCCGGCATGCCATCGGAACGGTCTATGGCGCTGCCGAAGCGCGGGACCTGCTGGAGGCTTTGAGCCGCGCAGGGCTCTATCTGGGCTCGGCCATCGCCACCGCATCGGCCACGACGCTCGCGCTGATGCTGACGCTGATTGGCATGATCCGGCGGATCGAGACCGATTTCGACCGGCAGACCTACAAGCATGTCAGCCGGATCGCGGTGATCTCTACCGCCACGCTGATGCTCAGCTTTCTAGTTCTGTTGGCCTACACACTGCCGATCGGAGAGTTCGAGAACCTGCCGAATGGCTGGTACAATTATCTCTACACAGGGCTGTTTTCGCTGACCGTCCTCATGGTCGCGCTGGCTGCGGCGAGCGTGACGATCGTATTCCTGACGATCCGGTCGATCGTCGTTCACATCACGCCGGGCGACGAGGTCTAGCCGCTCCACCGGCCGTCGCGCGATTTTCCTACTGCGCGGATAAACGCTACACTCGCGCCCGTTCTTTCGCATTGTCGGCCAATTTCCCGCACCGATCGCGGGCATATCTTGCGCCTTTGGGGACCGAACTTTTGCCCCCTGCACACTGTGTCAGGTGTGTCAGGCGCCGTTCGCGGCCGAGCCTTTGGATCGGTCTTCGTCGTTTGCGCTGTCGCTCTGATCAGGCTTCACCGATGGGGCGAAATCGCCTGCAAGCGCGTGGTACAACCGTTCCTTGCACACCAGCGAACCGGCCCAGTCGCCGATCAGCGCGGTCGCGAACAGCGGCAGGATCGCGTGGCTAGAACTGGTCGCCTCGCTCAAGATGATCACTGCGGTCAGCGGCGCGCGCACCACTCCGGTGAAGTACCCGCCCATACCGATCAGGATGATCAGCCCGGCCTGCTCGGGCGGGAAGAGCGGCGTCAGCAGTTCGCCGAAGCCCGCGCCCACCGCCAGCGACGGGGCGAATATGCCGCCGGGAATGCCGCTGGCACTCGTCGCGAGGGCAGAGAGGAACTTGGCCGGGCCGAACCAGTACTCGGCGTCCTCGCCCGAAAGCAGCGCGCGGGTAGGCTCGTACCCAGTCCCGGATGTCGCGCCTGCGGTGACGAAGCCGAGCACGCCGACCACGACGCCGCACACAAGTGCAGTGGTCAAGGGGCGGGCCTTGAGCCTCGCTGCGAAGCGCCCGCCCGGCCCGCGCAAGGCCAGCACCATGCGGGAGAACAGCCCTCCGGCCGCACCACCTGCCAGACCGGCAATCGGTGCGGCGACCAGCACGGTCAGTATCGGCAAGCTGCCCGTGATCTGCCCGAAATACACGTAGTCGCCCGAGATGCCCTGCGCGGTCAGACCGGAGATCATCACCGCGCCCATCACTAGCACGGCGACTCGCTGCTCGTAGGCGACCGCCAGTTCCTCGATCGCGAAGGCGATCCCCGCCAGCGGCGTGTTGAATGCCGCCGCGACGCCCGCCGCTCCACCAGCGATGTACACGCCCGCACTTATCGGCACGCGGAACAGGCGATGCACCTGCACCATGATCGCCGCGCCAAGCTGCACCGTCGGACCTTCGCGCCCGACCGAAGCCCCGCCGAGCAACGCGGCGACGGTCAGGACCGCCTTGAACAATGCGGTGCGCACTGCGACCAGTCCGGCGATGGCCGCATTGCCCGGCATGCGACTGGCGGCGATGACCTGCGGAATGCCCGATCCGCGCGCATCGGGCGCGAAACGGTTGGTGACAGCGGCAATCGCAACGAACACCAGCGGTGCCGAAACGAGGTAGATGCACGGGTAACGGTGCGTCGTCCGCTCGAAGAAGGTGCTGGCATGGTCGCCTGCGACCGCAAACCCGATGGCAACGAGGCCGATCAGCACCGCGCTCACCAGAGTGGCGGCACGGCGACCCCAGTCGCTCGGGCTGATCAGCTCTTCGCCCATGCCCGGCAACAGGTCTCTGGCAGGCAGGCGGGGGCGCTTCATGGTGCATCCCCTATGGCAAGCAGCCGTGGCGGTCTAGGGCGTAACCCAGCGCGACGTGCCCCTTGCCAGATCGAACTGCGCGCGCCGATGCCCTTCGTGCGAAAGGCTGAACCAGTCGAGCTCGGTCAGGTCGATCAGCATGACCGCGAAGTTGCTTCTTGCCGGGATCAGTTCTTCGTCGGTAGGCTCGCCCCCTTCGAAGGCGGCGGGCAGCCCGGATGATGCGGTCTGTGTCACGGTGCCCGGCCCCTCGCCCAGGTAGCAGCGGCGGGCGAAGTTGGTGCCGTCTTCCCACGCCGCGTCCGCCACCGGGCCGTCTCGCTCGATCCGCGCGGTGCCGCGCAGGCGGATCTGCACGTTCTCCGCCTTGTCGTAAAACAGCACACCCACGCGCGGATCGCCGGCTATCACACCCACTTTGGGCGCGCGGAAGTCGGTGTGGAAGCGCAGGCTCCATTCGCTGAACGCGCGCAAAACCATCACCCGTGCATCGGCATCGCCGGTCGCAACAACGGGCGTGTGCATGGGAGAGCGCCGGTCGCTAGCGGCTTTTGCCAGTCGCCGCGAGGCATCGTCCAGAATGGCGTCGAGCGTATCGATCATGGTGCGATCAAAGCCACGCAATTGCCCACACTGTCAAATCGCTCCACGATTCCATCATTCATCAACTTGACTTGAAACATGAACAAATGGTCAATGGTCACGTTCAGTTTTGTGTCAGCGCGTATCGCGCATGTATCAATTCAGGACATGGGAGTCGCATGGTGGGCGCGGCGGCCATTGGCCAAAAGCAACGAAGGGAGCCGCAAGGACACATCATGTACGACATCTCCAGAATTCTCCGACATAGCGGGCTTACCGCAATAGGCTTGGCCCTCGCCGCCACCAGCCTGCCCGCCAGTGCATCGGCAGCGGAAGCGCAACCGGCCGCCGTGATGGCCTCGGTCAGCGCCAGTGGCGCGATCGCAGAACGCCCGACCCGCGACGATCGCAGGCAGCGCGTGCAGGAGCGCGGCGACCGTCAGCAGGCGCGGCAGGAACGCCGGGCAGCGCGGCAGGACAATCGCCAGAGCGCCCGTCAGGAACAGCGTCAGGCAGAACGCCGTGTCGAGCGACGCGAAAACCGTCAGGAAAATCGTGCAGAACCGTATCGCGAACAATGGCGCGAAGCGCGCCGCGAGGCCCGTCAGGACGCCCGGCAGGATGCGCGCCGGGATGCCCGCCAGGAAGCTCGACGTGATGCTCGCCAGGAGGCACGGCAGGATGCGTGGCGTGATGCTCGGCAGGAAGCGCGCCGCGACGCCCGCCAGGAAGCACGGCGTGACTACCGCCAGGAAGCGCGGCGCGATGCCCGTCAGGAAGCACGGCGCGATTATCGCCGCGAAGTGCGTCGCGACTACCGCCAGGCAGAGCGTCGGGAAGCCCGCCGCGACTATCGCCGGTGGAACCGCAGCTGGCGGAACGACCGGCGCTACGACTGGCAGCGCTACCGCAACCAGAATCGCCGCGTGTACAACATCGGCCGTTACTACGCGCCGTATCGCAACTACAGCTATCGCCGCCTGAACATCGGCTTCACGCTGGGCAGCCTGTTCTTCGGCAACCGCTACTGGATCAACGATCCGTGGAGCTATCGCCTTCCGCAGGTCTACGGCCCCTACAAGTGGGTCCGCTACTACGACGACGTGCTGCTGGTGAACACGTACACCGGCGAAGTGGTCGATGTGATCTACGACTTCTTCTGGTAAGTCGCCGATCGAAACCCAACCTTGCGCCCCGTCGGCTTACGCAGCCGGCGGGGCGTTTCGTTGATAACCTATTCGCGCGCCTTGCCGCCGAAGGGCAGCATCCGGAAGATGCCGAGATCCTTGTCGATGAAGGTGTGCTTGAGCGCGCCGAGAATGTGCAAACCGATCAGGTAGATCATGATCGTGCCCGCCGTCTTGTGCGCATCGAAGATTGTCCCGGCGAGATCCTTGTTCTCGCCTACCGGCAGCATCGGGATCGTGAACAGGCCGAAGAAGTCGACCGGGCGCAGCGCCAGCGAGCTTGCCAGCCACCCGCCCAGCGGCAAGCCGACGAGCAGGACATAGAAAATGACGTGCGTGGCGCGCGCAAGCATCCTCTCCCAGGGGGCATAATTATTGGGCAGGCTCGGCAGCGGATGCGTGAAGCGCCATGCAAGCCGCCCCAGCGTCAGCACGAGGATCAGCATCCCCAGCGCCTTGTGATTGGCGAAGACGGCGCCCTTCTCGGGGCCCGAAAGATGCTCGGCGCTTTCCGCAATGCGCCAGTTCACGATCACCAGAACCGCAATAAGCCAGTGAAAGATCATCGCGCCGATGCTGTAGCGCTTCTGGTTGCCGATATTCATGCTTGATCCCCTTGTGCATCTCCCCCCGCTGTCTAGCGGGCGCGCGATCGACTTGCTAGAAAACTTGCATGACAGAATCGACGACTAAGACAGCCAAGGTACCCGATCAGGACGCCCTCGCCCGCGTCGGCAAGACCGTTCGCGAGCGGCTCGACGCCGATCCAAAGGCTTATAAGATTCCCAGCGAAAAAGCGGAAATCTACGCGATCGGAGAGTTTCTCACCTCGAACGAATGCCGCAAACTCGCTGGCATGATCGATCAGGTGGCGCGGCCCAGCAGCCTGTACAAGGGCACCTACAAGGATGGGTACCGCACATCCTATTCGGGGAATTTCGACTCTCAGGACCCCATGGTGAAGATGATCAGCCGCCGCATCGACGACGCGCTAGGCCTGCCGGGCAAGCTCGGTGAGACGATGCAGGGCCAGCGCTATCTGCCCGGTCAAGAGTTCAAGAACCACCACGACTACTTCTTCCCGAGCGAGGAGTACTGGAAGCAGGAGCGCAAGAACGGCGGCCAGCGCAGCTGGACCGCGATGATGTACCTCAACAACGTTCCGGCCGGTGGAGCCACGGCGTTCCCCACGCTTGGCATCCAGATCGCGCCGAAGGCCGGCGTCCTGCTCCTCTGGAACAACGCAAAGCCGGATGGTTCGCCGAACGTGAACACGCTGCACGCGGGCACCCCTGTGGAGTCGGGTGCGAAATACGTCATAACCCGGTGGTACCGGACCCGAAAGTGGGGCTGACCGATCAGCCTTGCGCGAGCGCTTCCGCGATAAGATCGCGGGTGTTCGCCACTCCGTAGAGCGCGATGAAGCTGCCCATGCGCGGCCCCTGCTCGGAGCCTAGCAGCGTCTCGTACAGCGCCTTGAACCAGTCGCGCAGCGATTCGAACGCGAACTCCTCACGCTTGCCGATTTCGTAGACCATGGTTTGCAGGTCTTCGGCACTGGTATCGGCCGGCACCTGCGCCAATTGCTCGTCGAGCATCCGCAGGGCTGCGGCCTCGTTCGCTGCGGGCGCGCGGCGCTCCAGCGTCGGCGCAATGAAATCGCGATTATAGGCGAGCGCAGTGCCAACGAGAGCGTCCAGCTCCGGGTGCTTCGCCGGATCGGGGTCCGCGATGTAATTGCCGAGATAGGCCCACACCTGATCGCGGGTCGTACCTGCGCCCATGACACCCACCAGGTTTAGCAGCAGGCCATAGGTCACCGGCAGGCTGCCGCCAGCACCGGGCGCCTCTTCCGCCTCATAGCCGCCGTTGGCGCGCAGCAGGTGCCACGCCGGGTTGCCTAGCTGCTTGTCGAGCGTTTGTTCGGGCAAGCGCTCGCGGAACTGCCAGTAATCGTCGACTGCGCGCGGAATGACGCCGACATGCAGCTGCTTGGCGCTCTTGGGATTGGGGAAGATATAGAAGCCGAGCGATTCCTCACTGCCATAGGTCAGCCATTCGTCGATCGTCAGGCCGTTGCCCTTCGACTTGCTGATCTTCTCGCCCTTTTCGTCGAGGAACAGCTCGTAGATCAGCCCTTCGGGCTTCCGCCCGCCGAGCACCTGCGCGATCTTGCCCGACTGGATGCCGGTATCGGTCAGGTCCTTGCCGTACATCTCGTAATCGACGCCCATCGCGACCCAGCGCATGGCGAAATCGACTTTCCACTGAAGCTTCGCCTGTCCGCCGAACGCGGACTGCTCGACCACCGTGCCGTCTTCATCGGTGAAGCGGATCGTGCCCTCCTGCGCATCGACCACCTCGACCGGCACCTGCAACACACGGCCCGTGACCGGGCTGATCGGCATGATCGGCGAATAGGTCGCCGCACGTTCGGCGCGCAGCGTGGGCAGCATGATGTCGAGGATCGCCTGGTTGTTCGCCAACACCTTCCTCAAGGCATCGTCGAACGCACCCGAATTGTACTGGGTGTGGCTGGCGATGAATTCGTAATCGAACCCGAACCGGTCGAGAAATTCGCGCAGCTTGGCATTATTATGCGCGGCGAAACTTTCGTGCTCGCTGCCGAACGGGTTGGGAATACGGCTTAGCGGCTTGTGCAGGTTCGCTTCAAGCAGCTCCGCATTCGGCACATTGTCGGGCACCTTGCGCAGGCCGTCCATATCGTCGCTGAACGCTACGAGGCGCGTCTTGCAATCTTCGGGTCGGGCACCGATCAGCGCCTCGAACGCGCGGCGCACCAGCGTGGTGCGCAGCACTTCCTGAAAGGTCCCGATATGCGGCAGGCCCGACGGACCGTATCCGGTTTCGAACAGGATCGGCGACCCGTCGGGCTTCGCGCCGTCAGGATAGCGTTTGAGCAGCCGCTGTGCCTCCTGGAAGGGCCAGGCCTTGGACACGCGGGCGGCTTCGATCAGGTCTTGCATGCTCATCATTTGAGCCTGTTGCGGAAGCCCTGCCGCGTTGCAAGTGCGAAGACCCGATACTGCGTGCGAACATGGGTTCTTTCAGAATTGGCTCATTCATAATTGACCACCTCGAACTCAATGCCGTCCCAGTCGAAGAAGTAGAAGCGGCGGCCTGGCTCGTAATCGTCGTGACCGAAGGGTTCGAGCCCGTGGGACACGACCACTTTCTCAGCCGCATCGAGATCGTCGACCACGAAGCCAAGGTGGTTGAGCGGGTTCCCCTTCTCGAAAGATCCGCGCACGTGTGGGCCGGTGTAGAGCGCAACATAGGCGTCGTCGGTCCCGACGTGAATCGTGCGCCCGCCGCTCATGGCGTCGCCCTTCCAGCGTTCGTGCCAACCGAGCAGGTCGATCAGCAGGGCGGCGGACCGTTCGGGGTCGGTAACGGAGATGTTGGCATGTTCGAGGTGTCCCTTGGGCATCGCTTTACTCCTTCGTTGGCGGGTCAGATCGGCCCCGCGATTGCGATGCGCACATCAATGCAACCTCAAGCTTACTTGAGGTCAAGAAGCATTTCTCCTATCGCGCTGATCGATGAAAGCGAACGACCTGCTGCCTATCGGAGACCTCGCCCGGCGTACCGGACTAAGCGTCTCCGCGATCCGCTATTACGAAAGCAAGGGGCTGCTCGAGCCCCATCGCACGCGCGGCAATCAGCGACGTTTCCTGCGCTCGGACATCCGCCGCCTCAGCTTCATCCTGATCGCCCAGCGGCTGGGCCTTTCACTCGGCGAGATCGAGGGGCAACTTGCGCGACTGCCGCAGGGGCGAACTCCCAACGCGAAGGACTGGGCGGCAATCAGCCGTTCTATCCGCGATCAGCTCGATGCACGGATCGCCGAGTTGCAACGCGCGCGCGACAACCTCGACGGGTGTATCGGGTGCGGCTGCCTGAGCCTTAAGAACTGCACGCTGTATAATCCTGACGATACCCTCGCCAACAAAGGGCCGGGTCCGCGCATTGTGATCGGTTAGAACCTAGTCCTCTGGCCCAAGGTTCGGGTCCAGATCGCGCGGGCGCATGAAGTGGACGAGGCGCGCATCGCGGCTGCCCAGTTCGCTCCAGTCGTCGATCGGCAGTTCGAGTATCGCGAAGGACGCGGTCGGGAATTTCACCATCGCCTCGCGGAAATCGGGCGTCTCGTTTTCGTGTGAGACGAGACCCAGGACAACGTCCTGCAAGCCCGGGTTGTGCGCCGCGATCAGCACCGCATCGGCGTCGCCGGCCTGTTCGCGGACCACTTCGTAATGGGTTTCCGGCCCGGCGAGGTAGAGTCGCTGGTCGTAAGTCGGCTCGATGCCGATCGCGGCTGCCTCCAGAGTGTGCTTCACGCGCACCGCAGGGCTGGCGAGCAGGTGATCCCACTTCTGACCCTGCGACCGGATGTGCCTCCCCATGAGTCGCGCCCCAGCGCGCCCACGCTCGTTGAGCCCGCGGTCGAAATCGCGCGTGCTCCGGTCGTCCCAATCCGACTTCGCGTGCCGCAACAGGCCGAGATATTTCACGCTACCAGCCCCATTATCGCCGCATCCTCAATCCGCCGTCGCATCGATGGCGGCGGGTTTCATCTCTCCCTGCCTTGCCGGAGGCCCCGCGGCAAGGCGCGAAACGGCCTCGTCGAGCGTAACCCGCTCTATCGGCGTTCCCTTGGGGAAGGCGCTGAGCAAGCGGCTTGGAAAAGCTGCCGAGAGAACGACGAAATGGCCGCTGTCCTCGCGCGTGCGAATCAGCCGCCCGAAGGCCTGCGCCAAACGGGCCCGAATGATCCGGTCATCGTATGCCCCGCCCCCGCCCTCGGATTCGGCGAAAGCGGCGCGGCGTGCGCGATGGAGGATCGTCGGGCGTGGCCACGGCACAGCCTCCAGCACGACACTGCGTAGCGAATCGCCGGGCACATCGATCCCGTCGCGCAGGGCATCGGTGCCGAGCAGGCTGGCGCGCGGATCGTCGCCGAAGATGTCGGTCAGCGTGCCCGTGTCGATCGGATCGACATGCTGCGCGTAAAGCGGCAGCCGCGCTCGGGCGAGCCGGTCCGCGATCCGCGCATGGACCGCGCGCAGCCGCTTGATCGCGGTGAACAGCCCCAGGGTGCCGCCGCCCGACGCCTCGATCAGCCGCGAATACGCTCCCGCCAATCCCGCAATATCGCCGCGCCGAATGTCGGTGACGATCAGAACCTCGGCATTGCGGGCATAGTCGAAGGGGCTCGGCTGGCTGGTGAGGTGTGGTTTCAGCCCGATATGCTCGGCCCCGCTGGCAGAAATGGCGCGCGCCCAGTCTGGCTCGCCTTCGGCATCGCGATCCGCCAGCGTGGCGCTCGTCAACATCACGCCATGCGCAGGTTCCAGAACGACCTTGGCAAAGGGCTTCATCGGATCGAGCCAGCGGCGGTGCAAGCCGATGTCGTAATCGCGCGCCTCGAACCGATCCACCGCGAGCCAGTCGACGAAATCGGCGTCGGCAGGCCCGCCGATTCGCGCGAGCAGAGCTTCCCACGCGGCAAGCAGATCGATCCGCCAGCCGAGTGAATGGCGCGCGCCCTCGATCCGCGCCCGCCCCTGCCCATCGAGCCAGTCGGGTGGGTCCTCCATCACCGCTTCGAGCCGCTGGCCAAGCGTCAGCAACGGCTTTCGCACACCAGCCAGCGCGACCTGCGCTTCTTGCGCCGCATCGACCAGCGCACCCGGAGGATCGGCAATCTCGGTCTCGATCCCGTAGCCCGCTTCCTGACCGCCACTCTCGTCGCGCGCGAACACGGTTGCGCGGACCTGAGCGAGCAATTCCTCCAGCGGTCCCGACGGAGCGCCCTCGGCAATCCGGCCAAGCCAGCCATCGGCGGGCAGCGCCTGCGCCGCCTCGATCGCTGCGTCGACCGCTTCGCCGCCCGCATCATCGTAAGACGCGACATCTGCCAGTCGAGCCGCCAGCCCGCGCCTGCGTCCTCGCGAATTGCGTTCGGGCCCGATGATCCAGCGGCGCAGCTCGATCGCTTCCTGTCCTGTGAGCGCCGCCGCAAAGGTGCTGTCGGCGGCGTCGAACACGTGATGGCCTTCGTCGAAGATCAGTCGGGTCGGAGGGTGACCATGGTGGCGGCCACGCGCGGCGTTGATCATCACCAGCGCGTGATTGGCGATCACCAGGTCGGCTTGCGCGGAGGTTCGCGCGGCGCGTTCGATGAAGCACTTCCGGTAATGCGGGCACCCCGCATAGACGCACTCCCCGCGCTGATCGGTCAGCGCGGAAATCCCTCGCCGGGGAAACAGCGTGCCAAGCCAGCCGGGCAGATCGCCGCCGATCATGTCGCCATCGCGCGAATACTGCGCCCAGCGCGCGACCAACTGCGCAAGCACCGCGCCCCGCCCGGCAAAACCTCCCTGCATCGCGTCTTCGAGATTGAGCAGGCACAAGTAATTCTCGCGCCCCTTGCGCACCACCACCGGCGCACTGCCATCTGGGCGCTTCTCGGGCCATGCACGCCGGCTCTCACGCCGCAACTGACGCTGGAGGTTCTTGGTGTAGGTGCTGACCCAGAGCGTGCCCTGCGATCGCTCCGCCCACACGCTCGCCGGCGAGAGATAACCCAGCGTCTTGCCAATCCCCGTACCCGCCTGCGCCAGCAGCAGGTGCGGGCGGCCTTTGGCATCGCGAGGAGCGAAAATGCGGGAGACTTCGCCCGCATAGGCGCGCTGGCCTTCGCGCTTTTCGGCGCCTTCTCCGGTCAGGCGAGCAAGCTGCCCGTGCACCTCTTCCTCACTGATGGAGACCTGCGCGGGTTGAGGTCGTTCAGGCGCTTCTTCCCACTCGGGCAGGGTCGCGAACAGCCAGCGTTCCGCGCGTTCGGGCTTCGGTATGAAAGGAGCGAGCACTTGCGCCCACGGCCAGCGCGCGCGAGCGAGCGATTGCAGCGTGCTCCACGCCCCGTGCCGTTCTTTCCAGTCGTCCCGACCGCAGACCGCGAGCATCGCCACCAGAGCTTCGCGCAGGAAAAGCGGTGTCGCCGCATCGTCTTCGGGAGGCTCGATCTCCAGTGCCGTAGCAAGGCCCTTGGGGGTCGGTACGCAGAAGCGCGCGGGATGCAGGAAGGCGTAGAGTTCCAGCAGATCGAGACCCGAAAGGTCGGGATAGCCAAGCCTTGCCGCGACCAATGGCGCGTTCAGCATGAGCACGGGTGTATCGGCGCAGGCATTGATCGCCTGCCCCTTGCCGATCTCCTGCGCGGCGCTGCCCAGCGCGCTCAGCCACAAACCAGCATGGCTGGCGTGGAGTGCGGGCAAAGCAGGCGGTTCTGGGGTCGGCGCGGCCATCGCGCGCCAATGTCGGGGGTGAGGAACGAAAAGTAAACGGCTGGGGAGATTATACCCCTGCGTTCCCCACGATGAAGCACGCGATCGCGAGCAGGAAGCCAGCCCAGCGATTCGAACGGAAGCGGTGAAGCGGATTGGCCGGATCATTCTCGTCCAGCGTCGTCACCTGCCATGCGAGGTGCCACGCCACCGGGACCAGGGTGATGCACGCAACCCAATCGGCGCGCAAAAACCAGAAGCCAAGAGCCCACAGCGCCACAGCCAAAGCATAGCAGGTCGCGACGCCCTGCTTCACCTTGCCCCCCATCCGCAACGCGGAGGAACGGATGCCTACAAGCGCATCGTCCTCCCGATCCTGAAGCGCGTAGATCGTGTCATAGCCGACGGTCCACACGACGCAGCCGAGATATAGCGCAATGGGTGCGGCCCAGTTGTCGCTGCCGAACACCGCCCAGCCGACCAGCGCACCCCAGCTGAAGGTCAGCCCGAGCCACGCCTGCGGCCACCAGGTGATCCGCTTCATGAAGGGATAGGCAGCGACCAGGATCAGGGAAACCAGCGCCACGATCTGCGCGCGCAAGGGCAGTTGCAGCAGAACGATGAGGCCGACGAAGCTCAGCATTGCGAGCCAGATCCAAGCGGTGCGCTTGCTCACCCGTCCGCTCGCTATCGGGCGGCTGGCGGTGCGTGCGACCTTCTTGTCGAGTTCGGCATCGGTGATGTCGTTATACACGCAGCCCGCGCCGCGCATGGCAATACTGCCCAGCAGCAGCCACGCGAGCAGCGCCCATTGCCAGCCCGCGCCGCTCAGCCACACACCGGCGACGCACGGCCAGAACAGTAGCCACCAGCCGATCGGCCGATCGAACCGGGCGAGCTGCGCGAGGTCGCGCGGGAGCGGTGGAAGGCGCGCGATAAGGCCGCGGTGCTCGGTATCGGGGACGATCGTTTCGGCGGAGTCGCTGCTGCTCATGGACTTGCTCCCTAGCGCGGCGCGTGCCACCTGCACAGCCATGCCCGCAACCCCAGCCTGGCCCCCGAAGAGCGCACCGAGACTGTTCGTCGAACAAGAGCTGGCGGTCGGGATGCGCGTCGCGCTCGAAGGGAACCCGGCGCATTACCTGATTCGCGTAATGCGCGTCGCAGAGGGCGACACGGTGATCCTGTGCGACGATGCGACCGGCGAATGGGCCGCGCACGTCACCGCACCGGGCAAGCGCGCGATCTGCCTCGAGACCGATCGGTTGCTGCGCCCGCGCGAGCCTGTACCCGACCTCTGGCTGTGCCCCGCACTGCTCAAGAAAGACAGGTTCGACCTCGTGCTCGAAAAGGCGACCGAGTTGGGGGTCGGCGCGATCCGTCCGGTCGTCACGCGCCGGTGCGTGGCTGACAAGCTCAACCCCGACCGGGCTCGCGCGAACGTGATCGAAGCTGCCGAACAATGCGCGCGTACCGCGCTGCCCGAGCTGCATCCCCCGCAAAAGCTGGACGCACTGCTGGCTGACTGGCCCGAGGACCGCACGCTGTTCTTCGCCGATGAAGAAGGCGGGATCGAAGCAGCCAGCGCATTCATGAAGCATGGATCGCCCGCTGCCATCCTGATCGGCCCTGAAGGCGGGTTCGACGATGCCGAACGCAATGCCATCCGTTCATTGCCGCAAGCGGTTCCCATCACGCTGGGGCCGCGAATCTTGCGTGGCGAAACGGCAGCGATTGCAGCCACTGCTTTGTGGATGGCGCAAGCTGGCGACTGGAATCGTGTTGCGGGCAGCGAAGAATAAATTTCTTTCATCCCGGCGATCGGTTTCCTATCGCCACCGACATGAGCACGCGCGACGCATCGAACGAGGATGATCCGATCATCGAAAGCCGCGACCAGCTGGTCGCACCGATGCAGCAGGGCGAGAAGCCGAAGGCCGATTGGCGGATCGGCACCGAGCACGAAAAGCTGGTGTACAAGCGCAGCGACTTCCACGCGCCCTCCTACGACGAACCCTGCGGTATTCGCGACATCCTCCTGAATTTGAAGGATTTCGGGTGGGAGCCTGTCGAGGAAGGCGGCAAGGTCATTGCCATGCGCGGCGACGACGGAACGGTCAGCCTTGAACCCGCAGGCCAGCTCGAACTCTCCGGCGCACCGCTCGAAAACCTGCACGAGACCTGTAACGAAGCCGGACGTCATCTCAGCCAGGTGAAGGAGATCGGTGAGCGGTGTGGAGTCGGTTTTCTCGGGCTCGGCATGTGGCCCGACAAGACCCGCGAAGATCTCCCGATCATGCCCAAGGGCCGCTACGAGATCATGATGCGGCACATGCCGCGCGTCGGCACGCTCGGGCTCGACATGATGCTGCGCACCTGCACCATCCAGGTCAATCTGGACTATGGTTCGGAAGCGGACATGGTGCAAAAATTCCGCGTAGGTCTGGCACTGCAACCGCTCGCAACCGCACTGTTCGCCAACTCGCCCTTCACCGAGGGCAAGCCCAACGGCTACCTCAGCTATCGCAGCCACATCTGGTCGGACACCGACCCGCACCGCACCGGGATGCTGCCCTTCGTCTTCGACGAGGATTTCGGGTATGAACGCTACGTCGACTACATGCTCGATGTGCCGATGTACTTCGTATTCCGCGACGGGAAGTACCTCGACGCTGCAGGCCTGAGCTTTCGCGATTTTCTCGATGGCAAGCTCCCCATCCTCCCCGGCGAACGCCCAACGCAGAGCGACTGGTGGGATCACCTCTCCACCGCCTTCCCCGAGGTACGCCTGAAGAGCTTCCTCGAAATGCGTGGGGCAGATGGCGGCCCATGGAGCCGGATCTGCGCGCTGCCCGCTCTGTGGGTTGGCCTGCTATACGATCAGGGCGCGCTCGATGCTGCGTGGGATCTGGTCAAAGACTGGTCGATGGAAGAGCGCGAAGCACTGCGCAACGCCGTGCCGAAGGAAGGCCTGGCGGCGAGCGTGCCCGGAGGGCGCACCTTGCAGGACCTCGGCAAGGAAGTGCTGGCGATCGCGCGTTCGGGGCTCACAGCTCGCGCGCGATTGAACACCGGCGGAGACAACGAAGCGGGATTTCTCCAGACCCTCGACGAGATCGTAGAGAGCGGGAAATCGCCCGCGCAGCGCATGCTCGATCGCTATCACGGCGAATGGGGCGGCGATATCAGCCGGGTCTACAAGTACAGCTTCTAGGCGGCGCGCTACTCTGCCGGTTGCAGAGCCTCTCTGCGTCCGCGCGTAATCGCCCTGCCCAGCGCCGCGAGCGGCGCGGTGACGATCCCGTGCTCGCTCATCCACTCGTGGTATTCGCGATACTTGGCGTCCTCGCGCAGGAGGTGCGCCTCCTCCGTGCGGGCACGCCAGTAATAGATGCCCGAGACGAGTGCGATGCCCACCACATTGCGTAACGCCTCCATCGGCCCGCCATCGGTGACGAGGAAGGGCAGCGACGCGCTCCACCAGAACGTGTTCTTCGCCAGATAGGCGGGATGGCGCGTGAAGCGGTACGGACCGTTGGTGATCACCCCGCGATAGGTCAGGTTGGAGAACCGCAGGCCGAACGCCACCGTCGCCCAGGCATACACGCCCGTCAGGAAGACCAGCCAGCCACCCCACATCGACAGGAGCAAGGGGTTTCCGGCCAACCAGTGCTGCCAGCCGGGAGCGTTCGATTCGTAAGAGAGTAGCCCGCCCGACTCCATCACGCCGTAAACGAACGGGGGGTAGCACAGCAGCGCAGCCAGCCATCCTGCAAGAAACGGATTGCCGCTGCGGATGTGGCTGTCGAGCGGGCGCAACGTCATCACGTACCCGACCGTGCCGATCTGCACGTCGATCACGAACAGCAATCCGATCAGCGCAAGAGCCAGCGCGCCGGGCTGGGTCGCAAGATCGCCAAGGTTGGAGTTGACCACCTCGGCAAAGCCGCCCGGCAGGATCGAGATCATGAAGGCTCCAAAAAACCCCTTGATGATCCATGCGCGCCAGTGGCCCACCACCTTGTCGCGATCCCACGCCTCGCGTGCGAGCAGGAAAGCCCCGAAATGCCAGGTTGCATCGCGCGGGTTCACCATCCGGCGGTCGAGCCAGAAGACGTAGGGGATAGAGAGAACGAGGGCCGGGATCGCGACCGCGCCGAGCACTTCCATTGCGAAGAGATATTGCCCGTCCCAATACCAGCGCCCGATCGCATACATCGCTGCGAGCACGGCCCAAGTCGCCCACAGGCCCGTCAGCTTGGTGAACGTGACGGACCGGGTCGCTTCCGCATTGGCGCGGTTGCCCCAGTCCAGGCCGGTCGTGGGATTGCGGTGCACCTTGTCGACGAAAACCGACCACAGGACCATCGGAACCCCGCTGGCCACGAGGCCGCAAAGCGCCGCGTAGGGTCCGTCGAGTCGCGCATGCGGCACCGGCAGTTTCAAGGCAGACGCGATTTCCGGAAATGCCCGGCAGAACACGATCCAGCTGAGCAATCCGGCGAGCCCGACGAGCCCTACCCCGACCGATACGTCGCTACGAGGAAGGCCTTCGATCGGGCCGGTGCTGTTGGCGGCTTCGCGCATGAAGCCGCCATAGGCGCAAAATGGTTAAACGCTCGGTAATGCGCCGAGCCGAACCCGGCCTAGCGCAGCGCCGTGATCGTACCGCCATCGTCGAGCACGTACAGTGTCTCGTTCGCAACGATCGGCGGCAGGCTGACACTGTCCGGCAGTTCGGTCATCATATTGGCCGAGCCTTCGCCCACGCTCGCCTGCCACAGCTCGCCACGCGAGTTCGCGATATACAGCATGTTGCTGGCAAGCACCGGGCCGGTCCAGAAGATCGGGCCCTTGCGGTCCTTCTCGTCGCGATAACGCGCGAGCTGCGTGATCCAGCGAACCTTGCCCGAAGACCGCGCAATTGCGAGCAGGCGCGCATCGCTGGTCAGCGTGAACAGCCACTCGCCCGCGAGCGCGGGGGTGGATATCCCGGCAAGATTGATTTCCCAGATCCGCTGCCCGGTCACAAGTTCGTAAGCGGCCATACGGCCACCCTGGCCAAGCGCGTAGACGCGCCCGCCGTCGATAATCGGGTCCGCGTCGATATCGGTGAGACTGCCGACCTCGGTGGAAATCGAGGTGCGTGCCAGCGCATCCGACCACAGGACGCGGCCATTTTCGTAGCGATAGGCAATCAGCTCGCCAGAGCTGTAGCCTGCAACAACGGTCCCTTGCCCTGCTGCGGGCGATGCGACGCCGAAAACGCCCGCCTGCGTGATCGAGCCGGATTCCTGCCAGCTTATCGTGCCATCATTCTGGTTGAGCGCGATGATCCGGTTGTCCTGCGTCATCACCAGCACGAGATTGAAAGCGAGCGTCGGAGCATCGCGCAGTGGGCCTGCGGGCTTGACCTTCCATTCCTCGCTGCCGTCGGCCGCATCGAGCGCAACGACCATGCCGGTGCCCGTCGTTACGAACACGCGATCGCCCGCGACGGCAAGACCGCCACCGAAAGCGGAGTTGCGCAGATCGGATGCGAGATCGAGCGAATACTGCCAGCGCTTGGCGCCGGTTGCCGCATCGAATGCATGGACCGCACCTGCCGTGTCGACCGCGTAGAGTATCCCGTTCGAGACGACCGGCGATGCGCCAAGGCGGCGGCTGCTGGTCGAACCGGCGATCTTCGCAGACCAGACGCGGGTCGGATTGGTGGAGAGTGCGAGGTTGCCGTAACTCTTGCTCGGCACTCCGCTGGCCATTGCCCAGGTCGTGTTGGCCTTGGCGGGTGGCAGAACGACAGAAACGCTCGCCAGAGCCGGATCGACACTCGCACCGCTTTCGATGCGGGAGAGCACGGGAACGCGGTCGCCCACGGTCGGGGTGACGTTCTTGTCACCGCCACCGCCGAACAGGCCGCCCGCGCAGCCGCTGACAAGAAGAGCGGTGAGTAATAGCGGGATTGCGCCAATGGCTCGCAAGGTCATCCTCCGGTTGTTCGCCTTCGTGGGCATGTGTCTCTTTTACTGTCCCTGCGGACCAGCGGGGCGCCGACCGGTCGCTCCGCCCAGTTCCTCGACCAGTTGGTCCGCATCGCCAACCGCATCGAACCCCAGCACGCTCGCCATCTGGCGGGCACGCCCACGGGTGGTGTCGGCGACATCCTCGTTCTTGGCGATTTTTTCGAACAGGGCGCCGGCCTTTTTCTTATCGCCGGCATCGAGATAGGCCATCGCGAGCACTTCGCCTGCGGTGCCGAAATAGGGCTCGCCCTCTTGCGCCAGCGGGGTCAGGCGACGGATCGCTTCCGCAGGCTTGATCGTGTCGTAACTCGCCAGGACCGCGCGCAGTTCGGCGAGGTTGCTCAGCGATTCGGGAATATCGTCCATCGCGGCGACCTGTTCGAACATCGTCACTGCATCCTTGGGACGCCCCTGCTCCAGCGCGATGCCTGCACGCAGCATCAGGGCCTGAGCCTGCGCGCCGCCCTCTCCATCCTTGGCCAACGGCGCAAGGTCGGTATCTGCGGTTTTCAGGTTGCTCGCCTCCACCTTGTCCAACGCGGTTACCAGAACCTCGGAATCGGCCTCCAGCGAGCCTTCGCTACGGTGACCGAAGAAAAGTACGGCGGCGAACACCAGCAGCGCGAGCACGATGGCGCCCACGATGTAGAGCCCGTATTTCTGCCAGATGCCGAGATACTGATCGGTGCGTACCGCGTCATCGACCTCGCGCAGCAGGGCGTCGTCCTCTGCCGCTCGTGCCTTGGCCTTGCGATCTGTTGCTGATGCGCTGTTGCGAGTGGGTAACAGGGCCACGCCTGGGTACTTTCTGTAGAAACTGCCGGGATTGGCGCGGGTCTTTAAACCATGACGCTGTCAATTCAATAGTGGCGACTCAACAGTACGGCGGGTGAACGGCCGATGAAACACCAGCCGATTTGGGGGTTCAATCGAGTGCCCCGCCACCCAAGGCGCTGGCGTAGAGACGCCGATAGGTAGCGATCATCTTCGCCTCGTCGAATTGCGAGCGCGCCTTGGCCCGATTGGCCTGGCCGATCGTCTGGCGGCGATCCGCGTCCGCAGCGAGGGTCAGCAGAGCCTGCGAAAAGGCATCCTGATCGTTCGGGCGAACGATGAAAGGGGCGTTTTCCTCTGCAACCATCGCGGCGATATCCCCCACCGCGGGCGCGGCAACCGGCAAGCAGGCAGCCATCGCCTCGACGACCGAAAGCGGGAACTGTTCGGATCGCGAAGACAGTGCGAAGATGTCGAACAGGCCCAGAAACGTCTTCGGCTTCGCAACGAAACCCGGCAAGTGGACGCGATGCGCAATGTCGGCTGCTTCGGCTGCATCGCGGATCGCGTCGCGCTCCGGCCCGTCACCGACAATCACCAGCTGCCATTCATCCGGCAAGCGCGCGACCGCGCGCACAAGCGCGGTTTGGTTCTTTACCGCGCGCAACCCGGCCAGGCTGCCGACCCACTTTTCGCCTTCGTGTTTGATAACTCCGCGCAGCGCGTCGGGACGCGGCTTGGCGACGAAGCCCTTGGTGTCGATCCCGTTGGGGATATGTTTGACCCGTCCGATCGGCTGCTGCCACGTTTGCAGCGCGATTCCTTCCAGCACCTCCGAAGGCACCACCAGACCGCTCGCCTTGCCCAGCGCGATCCTGCGATACCAGTTTCGCGAGGATTTGAGCCTATCCTGCTCGTCCTCGTTGAAGCCATCCTCGTGGTGAACCAGCGGCGGCAAGCGCATTGCATCCTTGAACAGGGTGTGCGCCATGACGGCGTCCATCGCGCCCCAGTTATAGGTGAGGATGAGGTCGTATTGCTTCATCGCCGACGCGAGCGCACGCAGCCGCTTCGGCAACGGTTTGCCCGACAGCGAAGGGAAGTTGCGCGGATAGATGACATCGCGACCCTTCGCGATGTGCTCAGCCGCGCCATAGGCGTTCGGATCGGCGGATACGATCGCGTGCGAGAGCTTGCTCCCGAAAGCGTTGATCAACTGGACGCAGCGCAGCTCTTTGCCGCCGGCAGAAAACGTCGAATGGAGATGGAGCACGCGCGGTGCCCCGTCACGCGCCAGCGCCGACATCAAGCGATTTCCCGTGCCCTAACCTGCGCCAGCAGCGCGTCGATGGCAGCGCTCGCCTCGGGTTCTTCCAGCGTGGGTGCGTGTCCCGTCCGGGGTACCTCGACCACCTGCATCCCCCGGTTACGAGTCTGCATCTGCTCGACCGTTCCTTGGGAGAGCAGGTTGGACAATTCTCCGCGCACCAGCAAGAGCGGCGTCTGGGCGAGAGACTCAAATGCCAGCCACATGTTCGCAGTGGGTGCGCCCGCCGTGTCGTCGCTTTCGCGAAAGGCATCTGCAATCGCCATATCGTAGTCGAAACTGATCCGCCCATGCTGGCCCAGGACCATCATGCGCTTGGCCGCTGCGAGCCAGTCTTCAAGCTCGAAATCGGGATGTGCGTCGCTATGCACTTCTTCGAGCGCGCGCGCCGCATGCATCCAGGTGGGGAAACTGCGTGCCTGGCCAACGTAGCCGCGAATCTTCTCGATTCCTTCCGGCTCAATCTCCGGGCCGATGTCGTTCAGGACCGCACCCGCAATTCGCTCCGCACCCCGACTGGCCAGCAGGATCGTCATCAGCCCTCCAAGCGAGGTCCCGATGGCGACGAATCGGCCGACCTCCAGCTCGCCCAGCAGGTTTTCGACATCCTCGACATATTGCACTGGATTATAGGACTGCGAATTTTCGGCGTAGTCGCTCGCTCCGCGACCGCGCATCTCGGGAACGATGACCCGCCATTCGGGTGAAAGACGCTCAGCCAGACCGGCGAAATCGCGCGCATTGCGGGTGAGCCCGTGCATGCAGACGATCGGCGGCTGCCCCTCGGAACCGCCGGGGTAATCCCGGTAATGCAGCTTCAGGCCGTCGGCACTGTGCCAGAAACCATCGGTAAAGCGCTGATCCATGGCCCTCTTTCGGGTTTGACGGGGGAAGGTTCGGTTGCACGGATGCCCGCGCGCGCCCACTATTGCCGCGATGTCCGAAAAACCGCAACCACGCCACGACGATCGCACCCCGCCAATCTGCGCACTGGCGGATTGGATCGGCGATCCTGTCGAACCTGCCGACTTCCCGCGCACGCAGTTGCGCTGGCGCAATGATCGCGCTGCGGAAAGGGTCGGCCTCCACACGCTGGGCAACGAAGAGTGGCTCGCGCATTTCGGGCGGTTCGAACCCCTGCCGGACAATCTCCCCCAGCCGCTTGCGCTGCGTTACCACGGGCACCAGTTCCGGGTGTACAATCCCGAGATCGGCGACGGACGCGGTTTCCTCTTCGCGCAAGTGCGCGCGAAAAACGGACGGCTTCTGGACCTCGGTACGAAGGGATCTGGCCAGACCCCCTACAGCCGCGCGGGCGACGGACGGCTGACGCTGAAGGGCGCCGTGCGCGAATTGCTTGCAACCGAGATGCTGCAGGCTCTCGGCGTCGACACTTCGAAGACGTTCTCGATCGTCGAAACGGGCGAAGAGCTCTGGCGCGGCGACGAACCTTCCCCCACCCGATCGGCGGTGCTCACCCGACTCAGCCATGGCCATATCCGCATCGGCACGTTCCAGCGCCTGCTCGCGCACGATGAGCCTGGGCACATGCGCGAGCTGGTCGAGTATTGTCTCACCCAATTTCCCGGTCCTCCCCCGCCGGAAGAAGCGCCCGACCGCCAGGACCCTGCGGTGCGATTGCTCCATCAGGTGGTGGAACGCCTCGCCGATCTTGCCGCGAGCTGGATGGTTGCGGGGTTCGTCCACGGGGTCCTCAACACCGACAACATGAACGTGTCGGGAGAGAGTTTCGACTATGGGCCGTGGCGCTGGCTGCCGCGATGGGAGCCCGGCTTTACCGCCGCCTATTTCGACCATGGCAGCCTTTATGCATTCGGTCGCCAGCCGGAGGCACTCGGATGGAATTGTGCGCAGCTGGCCACCGCGCTGCGACTGATTGCCCCATCCGAGGGGCTGATCGCCGCGCTCGAGCGGTTCGGCCCGCTGTATGGCGAGCATCTTCGCCGACGGTGGCTCTGGCGGCTCGGGGTAGAACCGCGCGGGAGCGAGCAGGATTCCGCCCTCATCGCCGCGTGCGAGCGCCAGATGCGAGAGACCGGTGCACAGCCCGACGCATTCTTCCACCACCATCGCGGAGGACGAAACGCGACGGGCGATCTCGCCCCGATCATTGAAGCTTACGAGCCAACCCCGGCCGATCACCCCTACTGGAGCGAAGAAACCCCGCAGAGCATGCTGATCGACGAGGTCGAAGCAATCTGGTCCGCCATCGACGAACGCGACGACTGGCACCCCCTCTATGACAAGGTCGCCGCGCTCAGACGGATGGGCGAGGCACACGGTGACGCACCCGTACCGGCTGGGCACCTCTGAACGTTCGCAATACCGGAACCGGTCCGGCCTTTTGACCATCCCGGCACAAAACCGAACGCGCCTCTTTATCTCCTCTGTCTGCACCCCATTTTCCGATCTTGCCGAGGGGCCGTCGCCGTTACCGGTTCCGCACCCTGGCGAGCATTGACCGATACGCCGCTCGGGTTAGAAGCCCCAGGCTCCTGACACGAGTTAACTATAGGTCCGTGCGACAAAGACGCGCTGCATTCCCGAGAGAGGTTGCTTAACTTGCCACAGTCCGAGATCGTTTCCTTCCAGCCCGCGACCGGCGAAGAACTGTGGCGCGGCAATATTTGCGATGTCGATGAAGCGGTGGCGCGGGCGCGTGCCGCCTTCCCCGGTTGGGCCTCTCGCCCGGTCGCCAATCGGATGGAAATGATGCGCCGCTTCGCCAACGAAGTGCGCGCCGCTGCCGATGACTTTGCCGAACTGATCGCGCGCGAAACGGGCAAGCCCCTGTGGGAAGCCAAGACAGAGGTCGAGGCGGTGATCAACAAGGTCGAGATTTCGATCTCTGCCTACATGGAGCGTACCGGGCAGAAGAAGCTCGACAGCGCGCTCGGCGGGAGCGCGGCGCTCCGGCACAAGCCGCATGGCATCATGGCCGTGCTCGGCCCCTACAATTTCCCTGCACACCTTCCTAACGGCCACATCGTGCCCGCGCTGATCGCGGGCAACACGGTGCTGTTCAAACCGAGCGAGAAGACGCCTGCGGTCGGCGCGTTGCTGGTCGAATGTTTCCACCGCGCCGGGATCGACCGCGATGTCATCCAGCTGGTGATCGGCGGGCCGGACGAAGGCAAGGCGCTGGTCGCCCACGCCGACGTCGATGGCATCCTGTTCACCGGTAGCGCGCAGGCAGGGATCGCGATCAACCGCAAGTGCGCGACCAATCCGGGCAAGATCCT
>CEOS01142650.1_pt1 | contig 27306 bp, 28 predicted proteins | sample 530601 | NCBI WGS metagenome assembly CEOS01 (sample SAMEA2620666, study PRJEB7988) | marine metagenome | biome: marine biome (ENVO:00000447); feature: mesopelagic zone (ENVO:00000213); material: "saline water (ENVO:00002010), including plankton (ENVO:xxxxxxxx)" | depth 1000 m
CTTCGCTGGACTGGATGTTCAGCTCGCCCTGCAACTCGGCCGAGATGATCGCGGCGATCTGCATCCCCAGACCGTCCTGTCCGCCCAGGGCGATGTCGGGCAGCCCGACGCCGTCGTCGCGGCAGGTCAGTTGCACCTTGCCATCGCCGCTGCCGCGTTCGGCGGTGACGTGAACCATGCCGTGACGACCATCCGGGAAGGCGTGCTTGAAGGAATTCTGCACGAATTCGTTGACCAGCGTACCCACCGCGACGGCCTGTTCGGACGAGACGGCAAGATTGTCGGCCTTGACCTGCAGCCGGACATGCGAGGGCGCGATTTCGGCCAGATGCCCGGTCAGGTTGGCCATGTAGCGGCCCAGATCGACGATCCGGCCGCCATCGGACCGATACAGTTCCTCGTGCAGCCGGGCCACCGCGTCGATGCGCGATTGCAGCGTCGAAAGCGCCTCGGCCGTCTCGCGGTGACGCGCCCGCCTTGCGGCCAGACGGACCAGCGAAGCCAGTGATTGCAGCGAATTCTTGACCCGGTGATCGACCTCCTTGCGCAGCATTTCGGCATGGGCCAGCGATTTGCGCAATTCCATCCGTGCCATGATTTGCGCGGCCAGCACCCGCAGCGTGTCGCGTTGCAGCGGGGTCAGCTTCGCGGGTCTCCTGCCCAGCACGCACAGGGTGCCCAGTGGCAGGCCGTCGCTGGTCTTCAACACGGCGCCGGCATAGAAGCGAAATCCCTCGCGGCCCGTGCAAAGCGGGTTGTCGATGGTGCGCGGATCGTCCTGCGTGTCGGCGATTTCCAGAATGTCGTCGCCCAGAAACGCATGGGTGCAGATGGATTCCGTCAGCGAGGTCTCGCGCCGGTCGATCCCGGTCGCGGACTTGAACCATTGCCGGTCGGCATCGACGAAGCTGATCAGCGCGACGGGCATGTCGCAGATCGCGCCCGCAAGATGCGCAATCTCGTCATATTCCGATTCGGGATCGGTATCGAGGATCTCGTAGGACCGAAGCGCCGCAAGCCGGGCGGCGTCGTCGGGATGCTGGGGGGCAAGCGCCATCACGAATCTCTGGAAAGAAGGCGGCAGCGTGCCGCGGGCTGTGGCGGCGTTCTCTGGTCTCGCCGGGGATTGACGAACCGCTTATCGGCTTGCCGGCGGCGAAACAACCGCCGCGAACCGGTTCAGGAGGTTTCGGCAAGAAAAATATAGCCCGCACCGTAGATCGTCTTGATCAGCCGCGGGTTCTTCGGATCCTCGCACAGCTTGTTCCGCAGGCGCGAGATGCGCACATCCATCGCCCGGTCGAAGCTGTCGCCGGCCGCGCCGCCCAGCGTTTCCAGCATCTGCGCGCGGGTGATCAGGCGGCGCGGATGATCGGTGAAAAGACGCAGCACCTCGGCCTCGGCATGGCTGAGCGGCGTCTGGGCGCCATCGGGCGCGGTCAGCATGTAGCGATCGAAATCGGCGGTCCAGCCTGCAAAGCGTGCTTTCGCTGCCCCGCAGCCCTGCACCGCGGCGGGGCGGCGCAGCCGGGCGCGGATGCGGGCCACCAGTTCGGCCGGTTCGAAGGGCTTGATGATGTAATCGTCCGCGCCCAGTTCCAGCCCGGTCACGCGATCCTGCACCTGCGCCCGCCCCGAGACGATGATGATCGCCGCCCCCGATTCGGTCGCCAGCCGGTGCACCAGCGCCAGCCCGTCGCGGTCGGGCAGGCCCAGATCGATCAGGCAGGCATCGGGGGTGATACGGCGCAGCGCGGCCTCGAACTCGGTCGCCCTGGCGAAGCCCTGGGTGCGAAAGCCCGCATCCTGCAGGACCGAGGCCAGAAGCCGACGGATCTCGGGTTCGTCGTCGAGAATCGCGATCAGAGGGGGCTCGGACATGCCGGTGCTTTCGTCTGGGACAGGGCGGCTGCAAGCCGGGCCGTCGTGAAGGGCTTGGTCAGGACCGGGCCGGGCGCGCGGGCGCGGACCGGATCGCCCGGCGGCAGCGATGTCATCAGCAGCATCGGCAGCGGACCCGCCAGATCAAGGCCCAGCCCGTCGCCAAGCTGCATGTCCGACAGGATCAGCGTCAGCCCCGGCAGGTCGGACATGGCGCGGGCCTCGGACAGGCTGGCGGCCTCGATCACCGCATGGCCCAGCCCGGTCAGCATCGCGCGGATATCGGCGCGGATCGTGTCGTCATCCTCGACCAGCAGCACCATCTGCCTTGCCACCGGCCTGCGTGGCAGGCGCAGGGTCACCAGGGCGCCGCGCGCGGTGTTGTCCAGCCGCATGGTCCCGTCCATCAGCTTGGTCTGGTCATAGACCATCGACAGGCCGAGGCCCGACCCCTGTCCGGCCTTGGTGGTAAAGAAAGGCTCGGTCGCGCGGCGCAAGGCCTCGTCGGAAAAGCCGTGGCCGGTATCGGCGACCGCGATCTCGATCCATTCGCCGCTGCGACGGGCCGACAGCGTGATCCGGCCGCCCGGCCCGGCAATGGCGGCATTGGCGTTCAGGATCAGGTTCAGCGCCGAATCCTGCACCGCGCCGGGATCCAGCAGCAGCGGCTGGGATCCCAGGTCGCAATCCAGATGCAGCTTGATCCCGTCGCCCAGCGAGGGGCGGGCCAGCGCCGCAACCTCGTGCAGCAGAGCCGGCAGATCGACCGGTTGCAATGCCACCTCGCGCGGGCCGCTGATCCGGGCCAGCCGGTCCAGCAGCGCGGCACCGCGACGGGCGGCGGCCAGCGTGGCATGCACATCGCCCGCCGCGTCCTCGGGCAGATCCCGCGCCGCCAGCCGCCCCTGCAGGCCCAGGATGATGGTCAGCAGGTTGCCGAAATCATGCGCCATCCCCGATGTCAGTTGCGCCGCAAGGCTGCGCTTGCCCGCATGGCTCAGCGCCTCGCGCGCCTGCACCTCGGCGCTGACATCGGTCGACAGGACATAGACGCCGTGCCCGGCCCGATCCGGGGTCAGCGCGATGCGGATGCGGCGGCCCGAGGGCGCATGGGTCATCTCGAAGACCTGCGGATCGCCGGCCAGGGCGCGGTCCAGCCGGGGGCGAAGCGTGGCGAAGCTGCCGCTGCCAAGCGCTTCTTCGATGCTGCGGCCGATGATGCCGGCATCGCTGCCCGGAAAGACCTGCGGCAGCTGCCGGTTGGAAAAGGTATAGCGGTAATCCGCATCCACATGGGCGATATGGGCCGGCACCATTTCCGTCACCTGCCGGATCCGCGCCTCGCTGCGGGTCAGGACGCGCTGCGCCTCTTTCAGCGCGGCGTTGGTAGCGGCCAGTTCGCGGTTGGCGGCGGACAGGCGTTCGGCATGATCCAGCACCTGTTCGGACAATTCCTCGGACCGGGCGCGCAGCAGTGATTCCTGACGCCTGATTTCGGTGATGTCGGTATAGACCGTCACCCAGCCGCCCTGCGACAGCGGCGCGCCCTCGACCGCGATCCAGCGGCCATTGGCACGCTCGCGTTCGAAGTAATGCGGCTGGAAGGTCCGCGCCTGTTCGACGCGAAAGGCCACCGCCGCCGGCGGGTCGTCCTGCGGGCCATATTCGCCGCGCTCGACCAGAAACCGGATCGTGTCCTCGAACCGGGTGCCGGGCCGGGTCAGGGTCTCGGGCAGATCGAACATGGCCTGATACTGGCTGTTGGCGACCGCCAGCCGCAGATCGGCATCAAAGATCGACAGCGCCTGCCCGATCAGGTTCAGCCCCGACCGCGTCAGATCGGCGGGCAGGTCCGCGATCATCCCTTCCTCCGCTTGCATCCGTTCCACTGACCCTCCTCCCCCCTCAGCAGCGATAGCATCGCCCCGCGAGCCATGAAAGCGATGTAACATTTCGTTGGATTCGTGAAAAATTGCGGCAAGAATTGGCGATCAGGATGGTCGCATCCCGGCCGTGCGGAGGAGGCGCGCCCGGGATCGCGCGGGCACGGCGCCGCGACAGGGAGGAAAGATGACGGACCCGCAGACGCCGGAGGGCGAATTGCATTCGATTCCCGCGCTGCTCGCGCGGAACGTGGCCCGTTACGGTGATCGCCCGGCATGGCGCGAGAAGGAATTCGGCATCTGGCAAAGCTGGACCTGGGCCCAGGCGGCCGGGGAAATCCGTGCGCTGGCGCTTGGCCTGCTGACGCTTGGGCTGCGGCCTGGCGATCGCGTCGCCATCATCGGGCGCAACCGGCCTGCCCATTACTGGGGGATGATCGCGGCGCAGATGTGCGGGGCGGTGCCGGTGCCGCTGTATCAGGATGCGGTGGCCGACGAGATGGCCTTCGTGCTGGATCATTGCGGCGCGCGTTTCGTGCTGTGCGGTGATCAGGAACAGGTCGACAAGGTCCTGGAAGTCGAGGACCGCGTGACGGGGATAGAGCGGATCCTCTATACCGACAGACGCGGGATGCGACGATACGACCATTCGCGCATGGATGCGCTGGCCGATGTGCAGGCCGAGGGGCGCGACGCGGCGCCGCGACTGGACGCGGAACTCGATGCCCGGATCGCGGGTCTGGGCTACGACGACACCTGCGTCATGCTGTATACCAGCGGCACGACCGGCAGGCCCAAGGGCGTGGTCCTGTCGAACCGCAACATCATCGAAACCTCGAAGAACAGCGCCGAATTCGACCGTCTGACGCAGCGCGAGGATATCGTGGCCTACCTGCCGATGGCCTGGGTCGGCGATTTCATCTTCTCGGTCGGGCAGGCGCTGTGGGCCGGGTTCACGGTGAACTGCCCCGAGGACGCGCAGACGATGATGACCGACATGCGCGAGATCGGACCGACCTATTTCTTCGCGCCGCCGCGCGTCTTCGAAGGACAATTGACCAATGTCATGATCCGCATGGAGGATGCCGGCCGCTTCAAGCGCTGGCTGTTCGGGTGGTGCATGTCGGTCGCCCGGCGTGTCGGCCCCGCGCTGCTGGATGGCAAGCCGGTAGGCCCTGGCGACCGGCTGGCCTACGGGCTGGGACGGGTTTTCGTCTACGGACCATTGAAGAACACGCTGGGCCTGTCCCGCATCCGTGTCGGCTATACCGCGGGCGAGGCGATCGGCCCCGAGATCTTCGATTTCTACCGCAGTCTGGGGATCAACCTGAAACAGCTCTACGGCCAGACCGAGGCCAGCGTCTTCATCACCCAGCAACCCGACGGCGAGGTCAGGTCCGACACGGTCGGCGTGCCCAGCCCCGGCGTCGAGGTCAGGATCGCCGACACCGGCGAGGTTTTCTATCGCAGCCCCGGAACCTTCGTCGAATATTACAGGAACGCCGACAGCACGGCCTCGACCAAGGATGCCGAGGGCTGGGTCGCGACCGGCGACGCGGGCTTCTTCGAAGAGGAAACCGGCCATCTGCGCATCATCGACCGTGCCAAGGATGTGGGCAGGATGGCCGACGGCACGATGTTCGCGCCCAAATATATCGAGAACAAGCTGAAATTCTATCCCAACATCCTGGAAGCCGTGGCGATCGGGAATGGCCGCGATTTCTGTGCGGCGATGATCAATATCGACCTGAATGCGGTCGGGAACTGGGCCGAGCGGAACAACATCGCCTATGCCAGCTATCAGGAACTGGCCAGCCATCCGCAGGTCTACGCCGCGATCCGCGCCCATGTCGAAGAGGTGAACCGATCCGTGGCCGAGGATCCGATGCTGTCGGGCTGCCAGATCCGCCGGTTTCTGGTCCTGCACAAGGAACTGGATCCCGATGACGGCGAGATGACCCGCACCCGCAAGGTCCGCCGCGCCGTGATCGGCGAGAAATTCGCCGATCTGGTCGCGGCGCTCTATGACGGCTCGGACAGCATCTATACCGAAACAGAAGTGACCTACGAGGATGGCCGCAAGGGCAAGATCAAGGCGACGCTGAAGATCGAGGACGTGCAGGTCTTCGGCGATGCGCAGGGACAGAAGGTGGCGGCGGAATGAGCAGGGCGGTGGTCACCTTCAGGCCCAGCTATCTGAGCGGCGGGCTGATCGCACTGGCCGGGCTGCTCCTGGCCTGGCTGCTTCCGGGTTTCCTGCCGGCCTGGATGAGCGATCTGGTCGCCGGGGCGCTGACCGGCGGTTTCGGTGTGGCCGCGGCCAGCCGGCTGTGGCCCGGCCTGCCGCTGAAACAGATGATCCAATATGGTCCGGCCGTGGCGCTGTATGGCGTGATCGTCGGCCTGATTGCCGGGAACTAGGCCGATGCTGGACAGGACCGAAGGCTACACCACCCCCGATGGCCGACAGATCGGCGGCGTGCTGATGGAGTTGAAGGACATCACCCTGCGGTTTGGTGGTGTCGTCGCGATCAAGGAGATCAGTTTCGACATCCGCGAGGGCGAGATCCGGGCGATCATCGGGCCGAACGGGGCCGGGAAATCCTCGATGCTGAACGTCATTTCGGGCTTTTATCATCCCCAGGACGGAGAGGTCTGGTTCAAGGGCCGCCGCCGCCCGCCGATGCGGCCCTATCAGGTCGCGCGGCTGGGCATCGCGCGGACGTTTCAGAACATCGCCCTGTTCGACGGGATGACGGTCCTGGACAACATCATGACCGGCCGGCTGAACAAGATGAGGTCCGGCCTGCTGAGCCAGGCCCTGTGGTGGGGCGCGGCCGAACGCGAAGAGGTCGAAAACCGCGCCGAGGTCGAGAAGATCATCGATTTTCTGGAGATCCAGAACATCCGCAAGACCCCGGTCGGGCGACTGCCCTATGGTCTGAAGAAGCGCGTCGAACTGGCCCGCGCCCTTGCGGCCGAGCCGGGCTTGCTGCTGCTGGACGAGCCGATGGCGGGCATGAATGTCGAGGAGAAGGAAGACATGAGCCGCTTCATCCTGGACGTGAACGACGAATTCGGCACCACGATCTGTCTGATCGAACATGACATGGGCGTCGTCATGGACCTGTCGGACCGGGTGGTGGTGATGGATTACGGCCGCAAGATCGGCGATGGCACCCCCGATCAGGTGCGTTCGAACCAGGAGGTGATCGACGCCTATCTGGGGGTCGCCCATGACTGACAAGGGAGCGCTTTGATGGAACAGCTGATCTTCGCCGGCGAAGTTTTCCTGAACGGGCTGATGACCGGCGTGATGTATGCGCTGGTGGCATTGGGCTTCGTGCTGATCTTCAAGGCCTCGGGGGTGTTCAATTATGCGCAGGGCGTCCTGGCCCTGTTCGCGGCGCTGACGCTGGTCGGTATCCAGAAGGGACAGGTGCCCTTCGCGGATCTGATCAATGCGGTCTTCGGCAGCCGTCTGGAGCAGTTCGGCTGGACGGTGCCGGCGGCGCTGGCGATCGTGCTGGCGGCGCTGGTGATGGTCCTGCTGGCCTTCCTGATCGAGACGCTGATCCTGCAACATCTGGTCGGGCAGGCGCCGATTATCCTGTTCATGGCCACGATCGGACTGGCCTATTTCCTCGAGGGGCTGGGCGACGTGATGTGGGGTGCCAATATCAAGGCGCTGGACGTGGGCCTGCCGCAGGGGATTTCGGACGGCATCGAGCAGGTCACGGCGGGCTGGTTCGGATACGGCTATTTCATCGACCGGCTGGACATCTGGGCCACGATCATCGCGGCCGCGCTGGTCTGCGCGCTGGTGCTGTTCTCGCAATATACCAGACAGGGCCGCGCCATGCGGGCCGTGGCCGACGACCATCAGGCGGCGCTGTCGGTGGGAATCTCGCTGCGCTTCATCTGGGTCATGGTCTGGTCCATCGCAGGTTTCGTGGCGCTGGTCGCAGGGATCATGTGGGGCACCAAATCGGGTGTGCAGTTCAGTCTGTCGCTGATCGCGCTGAAGGCCCTGCCGGTGCTGATGCTGGGCGGCTTCACCTCGATTCCCGGTGCCATCGTCGGCGGGCTGATCATCGGCGTTGGCGAAAAGCTGTTCGAATTCTTCATCGGCCCGATGGTGGGCGGGGCGACCGAAAACTGGTTCGCCTATGTCCTCGCGTTGCTTTTCCTTGTCTTCCGGCCACAGGGCCTGTTCGGCGAGCGGATCATCGAAAGGGTTTGAGGATGGCGCATATGGCCAAGGGCGGAGTGGGTATTTGGACAACGGAGATACCGGTTTCTTCGTTGCACAAATACCCGGACGCGGCGACGGGGAAGGCGGGGGGCGGCGATGCTGTATCGTGAGGCGGGCGATTTCAAGACCAGCTACCGCGAGGACGGACAGACCTTTCCGATCCGGCTGGATCGCTGGGGCTATTATGCCGTCCTGGCGGTGGCATTCGGAATCGTGCCATTCCTCATCAACGATTACTGGGCCAGCGCGGTGCTGGTGCCGTTCCTGATCTATGCGGTGGCGGCGATGGGGCTGAACATCCTGACCGGCTATGCCGGTCAGGTCAGCCTGGGCACAGGGGGCTTCATGGCGGTAGGGGCCTATGCGGTCTACAAGCTGATGACCGCCTTTCCAGAGGTCAACATCGTCCTGCACATCCTGCTGGCCGGCGGCATCACCGCCATCGTCGGCATGGTGTTCGGCCTGCCGAGCCTGCGGATCAAGGGTTTCTACCTGGCCGTCGCCACGCTGGCTGCGCAGTTCTTTCTGGTCTGGCTGTTCAACAAGGTGCCCTGGTTCTACAACTACTCGGCTTCGGGCCAGATCACGGCGCCCGAGCGGACCCTGCTGGGCTATGCGATTACCGGACCGGCCAGTTCGGCGGCGGTGAAATACCTGGTCTGCCTGTGTTTTGCGGTGGTGCTGGCATGGGTCGCGCGGAACCTGACGCGCGGCACGCTGGGGCGCAAGTGGATGGCGATCCGCGACATGGATATCGCCGCCGAGATCATCGGGGTCAATCCGCTGACCGCCAAGCTGTCGGCCTTTGCGGTCAGCAGCTTTTTCGTGGGCATCGCCGGAGCGCTGCTTTTCGCCGTCTATCTGGGCGCGGCCGAGGTCGGCGAGGCTTTCGGCATCAACAAGAGCTTTCTGGTCCTGTTCATGATCATCATCGGAGGGCTGGGCAGCGTCTTCGGCAGTTTCGCCGGCGCGGCCTTTATGGTCCTGTTGCCGGTCCTGCTGAAGAATCTGCTCGTGGGCGGGTTTGGCTGGCCCACCAATCTGGCCGCGCATATCGAACTGATGATCGTGGGCGGACTGATCATCCTTTTCCTGATCGTCGAGCCGCACGGTCTGGCCCGGCTGTGGCGACTGGCGAAGGAAAAGCTGCGGCTCTGGCCGTTCCCGCATTGACGCAGAAGACCGGGACGGACCCGGCCAAAATCATCTTGGGGAGGAGACCCGAATGAAGACGAAACTGACCGCATTGGCACTGGCCGCGACCCTGGCCGCGGCCGCGCCCGCCAGGGCCGAACTGGTCGTGCCCAGCCTCAGCTATCGGACCGGCCCCTACGGGGCGAACGGCACGCAATATGCCGACGGCTTTGCCGATTACTTCACGCTGCTCAATGAACGCGACGGCGGTATCGGCGGCGAAAGGATCCAGGTCCCTGAATGCGAGACCGCCTATAACACCGAAAAGGGCGTCGAGTGTTACGAGGCGACCAAGGATACCGGCGCGCTGGTCTATAATCCGCTGTCCACCGGCATCACCTATCAGCTGATTCCGAAGGTCAGCGTGGACAAGAAGGTGCTGTATACGCCCGGTTACGGACGCACCTCGGCCAAGAACGGCAAGGTCTTCGAATGGGTCTTCAACGCTCCGGCGAATTACTGGGACGGGGCCTCGGTGGCGATCAAGTATCTTCTGGACGAGAATGGCGGAGATCTGAGCGGCAAGAAGATCGCGCTGGTCTATCATAACAGCGCCTATGGCAAGGAACCGATCCGCACGTTGCAGAAGCTGTCCGAGAAGCACGGCTTCGAATTGTCCGAGATTCCGATCGACCCGCCGGGGCAGGAGCAGAAAAGCCAGTGGCTGCAGATCCGCCGCGAAAGGCCCGATTACGTGATCATGTATGGCTGGGGTGTGATGAACCAGGCCGCCATCCAGGAGGCCGCCAATATCCGCTTTCCGATGGAAAATTTCATCGGCATCTGGTGGGCCGGTTCCGAGGTGGATGTGTTGCCGGTGGGCGCGGGCGCCAATGGCTACAAGGCACTGACCTTCAACGGCGTCGGCATGGATTACCCGGTCTATGACGACATGAGGAAATTCGTCATCGAACCCGGCAAGGCCAGCCAGGGCGGGCAATATGTCGGCTCGGCCCTCTATTCGCGCGGCATGTATGCGGCCGTCGTGATCGCCGAGGCGATCAGGAAGGCGCAGGAAATCGCGGGGACGGCGGCGATCGATGCCCAGCAATTGCGCGACGGTTTCGAGCAGCTCGACATCACCCCCGAGCGTCTGACCGAGATCGGCCTGCCGGATTTCGGCCCCGAGATCAGCCTGAGCTGCGCCAACCACGGCGGCAGCGGCATGGCGCGGCTGCAGCAATGGGATGCCGAGGCCAAGCAGTGGAACCTGATCAGCGATTTCACCGAGCCCGATCAGGAGGTGCTGGAGCCTTTGATCGCCGAAGACAGCGAGGCCTATGCCAAGGAAGCCGGGATCACCCCGCGCGACTGCAACTGAAGCCGTTCCCGGCGGCGTTGACCGCCGCCGGGACCGCCAGACCGGAGACATGCCATGTTCGACGCCGACCCGCGCGAGACACTGCTGGAAGTCAACAATATCGAGGTGATCTACAACCACGTGATCCTGGTGCTGAAAGGCGTCAGCCTGTCCGTGCCCAAGGGTGGCATCACCGCGCTTCTGGGCGGCAACGGCGCGGGCAAGACAACGACGCTGAAGGCAATCTCGAACCTGCTGGCCAGCGAACGCGGCGAGGTGACGAAGGGCAGCATTCTCTATCGTGGGGAACGGGTGGCGGATCTGAACCCGGCGGCGCTTGTCACCAAGGGCGTCATACAGGTGATGGAGGGGCGGCGGTGCTTCGAACACCTGACGGTCGAGGAAAACCTGCTGACCGGCGCCTATACCCGCAAGGATGGGGCGGCAGCGATCCGCCGCGATCTCGACATGGTCTATGATTATTTTCCCCGCCTGCGCGAGCGGCGCAGATCGCAGGCGGGCTATGCCTCGGGCGGCGAACAGCAGATGGTCGCGATGGGCCGCGCGCTGATGTCGCGCCCGGAGACGATCCTGCTGGATGAACCCTCGATGGGACTCGCGCCGCAACTGGTCGAGCAGATCTTTCAGATCGTGAAGGCCGTGAACGAGGGCGAGGGCGTGACCTTCCTTCTGGCCGAACAGAACACCAACGTCGCCCTGCGCTTTGCCCATTACGGCTACATCCTGGAAAACGGCCGCGTCGTCATGGACGGGCCCGCGGATGCGCTGCGCGAGAACCCGGATGTGAAGGAATTCTATCTCGGCATGTCCGATGAGGGACGCCGATCCTTTCGCGACGTGCGCAGCTATCGCCGCCGCAAAAGATGGCTGGCGTGAAGGAGTTCGCGATGCCCCGCTACTACGACCACCTCGAAAGCCGCGATCCCCGCGACCGCGATGCGGCGATGGCGGTCCAACTGCCCGCCGCCATCCGTCGCGCGAAGTCCGCGCCGGCGCTGGCGCGGCTGCTCGGTGACATCGATCCCCGTGTGGTGACGGGTCGCGCGGCCCTGGCGCAGCTGCCGGTGGTCCGAAAGGCGGATCTGTCCGAAGCGCAGAAGATCTCGCCGCCCTTCGGCGGTTATACGACCCGATCCGCCGCCGAATTCGACCACGTCTTCCAGAGTCCGGGACCGATCTACGAGCCCGGTCGACGGGAAGGTGACTGGTGGCGGCTGGGCCGGTTCCTTCATGCCGCGGGCGTCGGGCGCGGCGATATCGTGCAGAATTGCTTCGGCTATCACCTGACCCCGGCCGGAATGATGTTCGATTCGGCGGCCCGTGCCGTCGGTGCGGCGGTTCTGCCCGCGGGCACCGGCCAGACCGATCTGCAGGTGCGCGCGGCGGTCGATATCGGCACCACCTGCTATGCCGGAACGCCGGATTTCCTGAAGGTGATCCTGGATCGCGCCGATGCTCTGGGCGAGCGTCTGGGCTTTGCCAGGGCTGTGGTCGGCGGCGGTGCGCTGTTCCCATCGCTGCGGCAGGAATATCAGGATCGCGGCATCGTGACACGGCAATGCTATGCCACCGCCGATCTGGGCAATATCGCCTATGAAAGCGAGGCGGGCGAGGGAATGATCGTGGACGAGGGCGTCCTCGTCGAGATCGTGCGTCCCGGCACCGGCGATCCGGTTGCGGAGGGCGAGGTCGGCGAGGTTCTGGTGACCGCGCTGAACCCGGATTATCCTCTGATCCGCTTCGCAACCGGCGATCTGTCCGCCATCATGCCCGGAACCAGTCCCTGCGGGCGCACGAATATGCGCATCAGGGGCTGGATGGGCCGAGCCGACCAGACGACCAAGATCAAGGGCATGTTCGTGCGTCCCGAACAGGTCGCAGCGCTGGTCGCGCGCCATCCCGAAATCCTGCGTGCGCGCGTGATCGCGGACCGCGATGGCGAGATGGACGTGATGATCGTCCAGCTCGAATCCTCCGCCGGGGCGGGGGCCGCTTTCGACGGTTCGGTGGTGGATACGCTGAAACTGAAGGGCCGGATACAGATCGTCGCTCCGGGCAGCCTGCCCAATGACGGCAAGGTCATCGAGGATCGCCGCAGCTATGATTAGACGCGGAATGTCAGGCATTTGATCCGTTAACTTGTTTCGTGCGCCGCCCGGCCCGAGATTGCCAAGCTGTGATCGAAAGGCAGGTGGCGACATGGCCGTGGGCAAGGGATCGCCGCCGGCGATCATCATCAAGCGCAGCGTCGAAAGCGGTGAAGCCGGCCATCATGGCGGCGCATGGAAGGTGGCCTATGCGGATTTCGTGACCGCGATGATGGCCTTCTTCCTGCTGATGTGGTTGCTGAACGCCACCACGGAAAAGCAGCGGACCGGCCTGGCGGAATATTTCAACCCGACCCTTGTGCGCACTCCGGGCGCGTCCGGAGACGGGGTCGAGGCAGGCATGCGCTCTGCCGTCGTGCAGGACCTGCCCGACAGTGAAAAGGCCGCGGAATTCGACGACATCTCGCGCCGGATCCAGAATCAACTGTCCGGAACAGGCGCCGAATCGATGCAGATGACGAATCTGCTGCGGCATGTCGTGACCCGGATGACCGATGAAGGGCTGGTGATCGAATTGTCTGACCTGACCGAGCAGCCGCTTTTCATGGATGACACCGCACAGCCGCAACCCGCACTTGAAGAACTGGCCCGGATCATTGCCCGCGTTCTGGGCCAGGTCCGCAACCAGATCGCAATAGCCGGTCATGTGCGTGCCTATCCCGAAATGCTGGTGACTTCGCCTGTCTGGGCGCTGTCGGATGCCAGGGCTCATGCGGTTCGCAACCTGCTGGAACGCGGGCGGCTGGATCCGCAGCGGATCCAGCGTGTGACGGGATATGCCGATCGCAAGAACCGCTCGGCCAATCCGATGGACCCGGTCAACAACCGGATCGAGCTGATTTTACTGAGATAGACGATTTTGGCCTGCCGCGATTAGGCGAATCTTAAGGCCCGTGCCGCAAGGTGCCTGTCAAACCTGTACTCGACGAAAGGTCACTTCATGTCCATGTCATCCGCGATGAATGCCGGCGTTGCCGGTCTGTCGGCGAATTCGACCCGTCTGGCGACCATTTCGGACAATATCGCCAATTCCGGAACCTACGGCTACAAGCGGATGGAAACGGACTTCAACGCTTTCGTCCTGCAGCAGAACCGCACGGCCGGGCTTTACTCGGCGGGCGGTGTTCGGGCCAGCACGCAGCGGATCATCGATGAAGACGGCGCGCTCGTCACCACGTCCCATCCTCTTGATATCGCCATCAGCGGGCGCGGAATGTTGCCCGTGACCTCGGCGGTCGACATGGACAACGGCTTTGACGAACTGCCCTTCATGATGACCCGGACAGGCTCGTTCCGAACCGATTCGGAGGGCGTGTTGAGGACCGAATCCGGCCTTGTCCTGATGGGCTGGCCGGCGCAGGCGGATGGTACCGTGCCGCTGATGTCGCGCGACACGATGCAGGGTCTGCAGCCGGTGCAGATCTCTGCCAACCAGACGTCGGGCGACCCGACGACGCGCGTCAGCCTTGGTGTCAATCTGCCGGCGACCGAGACCGAGCCGACCGCACCGGGTGATCCGATGAGCCTGAAGGTCGAATATTTCGGCAATCTGGGAACCTCGGAATCACTCGATTTCACCTTTACCCCGGACACGACCGATCCGACCGGCATGTCGAATATCTGGACCGTCGAGGTCCGCGATTCCGCCCTCGATCCGACGGCGAACGTGGTGGGCAGCTACCGGATCGAATTCGACGACAGCATGTCGGATGGCGGCAGCATTCGCAGTGTCACCACGCTGAGTGGCGGCGCCTACGACGCGGCCACCGGCAATCTGGGACTGACGGTGGCAGGTGGTCCGATGGACGTGTTCATCGGGACGCCCGGCGGCACGACCGGCTTGCGCCAGCTCTCGGCCAGCTTCTCACCGACCAATATCACGAAGAACGGATCTCCGGTCGGACAATTGACGACTGTCGAGGTCGATCAGGACGGTTATCTCAAGGCGACCTATGATACCGGCTTCGTCCGCACTCTCTATCAGGTGCCCGTGGTCGATGTTCCCAACCCCAATGGGCTCATTTCACTCGACGGCCAGGCGTTCAAGATTTCTCCGACCTCGGGTAATTTCTTCCTGTGGGATGCCGGCGATGGGCCGAGCGGATCGGTCCAGGGCTATGCGCGCGAGGCTTCGACGACGGATGTGGCCGAAGAACTGACCTATCTGATCTCGACCCAGCGGGCCTATTCGTCGAACGCGAAGATCATTCAGACCGTGGACGAGATGCTGCAGGAAACCACGAATATCAAACGCTGACCCGGAAGGCGGCATCTGGCCAAGGAGACCGGAGATGAGTATCGCAAGGGCGCTTTCGAACGCGATGTCGGGGCTGACGGCGACGGCACGCGGGACCGAAACGGTCGCCGCCAACATGGCGAACGCGATGACGCCCGGATATGCTAGGCGCGAGCTTGCCGTTTCCGTTCAGACCCTGGGCGGCAATGGCGGTGGTGTCCGCCTGGACGGTGTGACCCGCGTCGTCAATGCCAGCCTTGTCGCCGAGTCGCGCCTTGCCGGATCGGCCAGCGCCGAGGCCGGGATTCGCTTGAATTTCCAGTCCGCGATGGAAAAGCTGGTCGGCCTGCCGGGTGAAACCGGCGCTTTGGCGACCCTGCTGGGCGATTTCCGCACGGCACTGCAATCGGCGTCCGCTCGTCCCGATGATGAGATTCGGCTGGGCCAGGTCGTCATCGCGGCGGATCGTCTTACGAAGGGTTTGAACGCCGCTTCAAACCAGGTTCAGAAGTCGCGCCAGATGGCCGACCAGGCTATCGCCGCAGATGTCGCGACCCTGAGCGCCTCTCTCGAGCGGGTCGCATATCTGAACCGGCGCATTTCGATCCTGGAATCGAACGGCTCCGACCCCTTGTCTCTGATTGACGAAAGGGCCTTGGTCGTCGACCAAATCTCGAAGATCGTGCCGATTCAGGAAGTCGCGCGCGAGGCGGGCAAGATCGCATTGTTTACCATTGAAGGGGCGGTCCTGCTGGACGGAACCACACCGACCGAGCTCTCCTTTACAGATTCAGGCGAACTGACCGCTGACAGCGTGGTTGGAAGTGGCTCGGTCACGCGACTGTTCGAGAATGGTCAGGAATTGTCAGCCAGCCAGATGCGCCCTTTCGCCGGTGGTTCGCTGTCGGCGAATTTCGCCATCCGCGACGATCTGGCGCCTCAGCTTCAGCAAGAGCTGGACGCTCTGGCCTTCGAATTGCACGAGCGACTGGCGGATCCATCCGTGGATCCTTCCATCACGGCGACTGATCCCGGCCTTTTTACCGATGCAGGATCGCGAGCGGACGTGGCATCGGTCGCCGGACTTGCCGCCCGGCTGCAGTTGAACGATTCGGTCAGGCCGGAAAGCGGTGGCGCATTGTGGCGCATCCGCTCTGGCGCGGGCGCTGTTTCCAGTTCCGCCGTGGGGGATTCAACCTATCTCAACGCGCTCGCCAACGCGCTTGAGGCGGTCGGCGCACCGCTTGCGGGCAGCGGCTTCGACGGCAATGCCAGTTTCGCGGCGCGGCTCGCCAGTGTCGAATCGCGGGTCGCCACGCGCCGAGTAAATGCGGAAGCAGACGCTGCGGTCCGCAATTCCCGTGCTGAAACGATTTCCTCGCGCTTGATGGCCGATGGCGTGGACAGCGACGCGGAAATGCAGCGCCTCTTGGAATACGAACAGGCCTATGCGGCGAACGCCCGCGTGATCCAGGCAATCAACGAGATGATGGACCAAATTCTGAGGCTTTGACCATGAACGTGAATTCTTTGGGTGATCAGGCACGCGCCTTTGCGTTGCAGGCCGCCTCGAACCGGATCAAGACAACGCTTGCGACGCTCAGCGATGAATTGTCCAGCGGCGAGGTCAAGGATTTGTCCGGCCGTTTGGGCGGGAATACGCGCGTTCTGAACGACATCGAATCGCGATTGTCGATGGCGGCGCAATACAGCCGGAACGCGAGGGAAGCGGCATCACTGACCCAAGGGATGCAGGACGCGCTGGTTTCCACGAACGACATGTCGGTTGCCTTGTCGTCGGCGCTTTTGTCCGATGCCGGCAATGCGACCGTCACGACCCTCGCTGCTCATGCGGCTGACGCGGCCGGCGTTTTCGAATCGACCGTTGCGCGTTTCAACGGGGCCGTGGCTGGACGCTATTTCTTCGCGGGTACGAATACCGATCAGCCGCCGCTGATGGCGGCCGGACAGATTCTGGACCAACTTGAGACGGTTGTTTCGGGGTTGAATACCGCAGGCGATGTGACTGCTGCCGTTGCAGCCTGGTTTGATGCGGCGCCGGGTGCAGGGGGTTTTTCCGACTTGGCCTATTCCGGAAGCGTGGACGAAGCGCAGAACATCGCGATTGCGGAAGATAGCAGCATCGTGCTGCGGACCACGGTGCTGTCTCCGGCCCTGCGCGACCAGTTGAAGGGTTTGGCAACCGCGGCGCTTCTGGATCGTGGTGTCCTGGCGGGTGATCACGCGGAAAGAAGCGCATTGTTGCAAAACGCGACCACCGCGATCGTTTCCAATCGCGATTCTCTGCTGTCAGAAATGGCGAGAATCGGATTGAACCAGCAATTGGTCGAGCGTGCGCAGAGCGAGACTTCAGCGGTCGAGGCTACGCTGACCAGCGCCCGCAACCAGATCAGACAGGCCGATCCCTATCAGACCGCTGCGGCAATCACCGAGGCCCAGAGCCAGCTTCAAACGCTCTATGCGGTGACTGCGAGGCTGTCAAAACTCAGATTGGTGGATTTCCTGTGAAACGACTGATATCATTTGTCTGTTCGCTTGTCATGCTGGTGCCCCTGATCGCAGGGGCAGCCCCGGTTCGCATCAAGGATCTGGCTGATTTCGACGGAGTTCGCGGGAACGATCTGGTCGGCTATGGCTTGGTCGTGGGCCTGGACGGCACCGGCGACGGTTTTCGCAATGCACCTTTCACCGAGGAAATGCTTGCCGGCCTCCTGGAGCGGTTGGGGGTAAATGTCACCGACGAAGCACTGCGATCGAAGAACGTCGCCGCCGTCGTCGTGACAGCGACCTTACCACCCTTCGCGCGGTCGGGCAGTCGCATCGATGTCAGCGTCTCGACCATAGGCGATGCGAAAAGCCTGCTTGGGGGCACGTTGGTCATGACCCCGCTTAAGGCTGCCGATGGAGAAATCTACGCCGTGGCGCAAGGCTCGATCATTGCGGGTGGCGTTTCGGTTTCCGGCCAGGCGTCGCGCGTCGTCCAGGGCGTGCCGACAGCCGGTGCCATACCGGTTGGCGCGCGTGTGGAACGCGAGGTTCAGTTCGATTTTGCGGAGATCCAGAATATCCGCATCGCCCTGAGGAATGCCGATTTCACCACGGCCACCCGCGTAGAGGACGTGATCAACCGCGACTTCAAGCTTCGCATCGCGACGACTCAGGACAGCGGCACGGTGATCGTGGAGTTTCGCAACCTTGGCGAGGTAAACCCCGCCCGGGTATTGGGTCGGATCGAGAATCTGACCGTCGAACCCGAGGATCGCGCGAAGGTAGTGATCGATCCGAAGGCCGGAACAATCGTCATGGGGGAAAAGGTGCGCATTTCGCGCGTTGCCGTTTCGCAAGGCAACCTGACCCTCAGGGTCAGCGAAGCCCCGGTCGTCTCCCAGCCAAATCCCTTTGCCCAGGGGGAAACCGTGACTGTTCCGCGAACATCGTCAGAAATTCGCGAGGAGCCGGGCATCGGCTTTGCCGAGGTTGCGGGCGAAACGTCGCTGAGCGATCTTGTCGAAGGGCTGAATTCACTGGGCGTCAGGCCACGCGACATGATCGATATTCTGAAATCGATCCATGCCGCAGGGGCGCTTCATGCCGATCTGATCGTCGAATGAGGTCCGGATGAAGGCGAATCGGCGAAGTCGGAAGCGGCAGGTCGGATCAGGCCCTCTCCGCGGTTGAAGTTCCAGCTGTTTTGAGGTTGGATCCGCGGGAAAGCGATTGATGGCATCAGCATGTATATCGAGAAGACCGACTTGGATGGCGTGCTGATCATCACCCCGATCCGGCATGGTGACGACAGGGGGTTCTTCTCTGAAAGCTGGAGCAGAAAGTCGCTGCTCGAGGCAGGTATCGATCTTCCCGAATTCGTTCAGGACAATCATTCCCTGTCTTCGCATGCCGGAACACTGCGCGGGCTTCACTATCAGGCGCCACCACATGCGCAGGGAAAACTTGTCCGTTGCGGTCGCGGACGGCTTTTCGACGTCGCCGTGGATGCCCGGCAAGGCAGCCCGGATTTCGGGCGCTGGATCGGGGTCGAGCTTTCCTTTGCAAACGGCCGGCAGATCTGGATCCCGGCGGGCTTTCTGCATGGTTTCGTGACGCGCGAACCCGAAACCGAAATCGTCTACAAATGTACTGATTATTATGATCGTGCCAGCGACGGTGTCGTCCGCTGGGACAGCCTGGGGATCGATTGGAGTGTGGCGGATCCCGTTCTGTCGCAAAAGGATGCCGCAGCCCCTGCCTTCGGCGACTGGACGAGTCCATTTGCGCTCGGGGAACCGGGATGAGGATTCTTGTCACCGGCGGCGCCGGTTTCATCGGCTCAGCCGTTGTGAGGCGGGCTATCGAACGCGGGCACCAGGTCGTGAACCTCGATGCGCTTACCTATGCTGCGAATCCGGCAAATGTTGCGAGTGTCGCGGGAAATCCGCGCTATTTTTTCGAAAAGGCGGACATTCGCGACCGGGCGGCGCTTGATCGCGTGATCGCCCGCCACCGTCCAGAGGCGATCATGCACCTCGCGGCTGAAAGTCATGTCGATCGTTCGATCGACGGACCTGCGGCCTTCATCGAGACGAATATTCTGGGAACTTTCAATCTGCTGGAGTCGGCAAGGGCCTATTGGGTCGCCCGAGGGCGGCCGGATCACTTCCGCTTCCATCACATCTCGACCGACGAGGTTTTCGGCAGTCTCGGCAATGAAGGACAATTCATCGAGGACACGCCCTATGATCCGCGCAGTCCCTATTCGGCAAGCAAGGCAGGCTCCGATCATCTGGCAAGGGCATGGCACGAGACCTATGGCCTGCCGGTCGTTCTCACGAATTGTTCGAACAACTACGGGCCTTTTCATTTTCCCGAAAAGCTGGTTCCGGTCGTCATTCTCAGGGCACTTGCAGGACAAAGCATACCCGTCTACGGCGATGGCGGAAACATCCGCGATTGGCTCTATGTCGAGGACCATGCCGATGCCTTGCTGCTGGTGCTGGAAAAGGGCCGGACGGGACGCAGCTACAATATCGGCGGAGAAAACGAGGCGACCAATCTGGAACTGGTACGGATGATCTGCGCGCAGATGGATGTCTTGAAGCCCGAAAATGGGCCTCATGGGCGGCTTGTCACCTTCGTGCCTGACCGGCCGGGGCATGATCGCCGTTATGCCATCGATCCCACACGCATTCGCAGCGAATTGGGATGGCGTCCCTCGGTGACCATAGAGGAGGGGCTGCGCCGGACCGTCCGGTGGTATCTGGACAATCCCGCGTGGTGGCAGCCCTTGCTGGGGCGGGACGGCGTCGGGAAGCGGTTGGGGACCGGTCGGTGAAGGGTTTGCTGGTCTTCGGTCTGAACGGACAACTGGCGCGGGAATTGCGTGGCCTGGCTCCAGAGGCGATTTTCCTCGGCCGGCAGCACGCGGATCTGTCAAGGCCGGAGCGCTGCGCCAAGGTGATCGGGACAATCGCACCCAGCGTCATCGTGAACGCAGCCGCCTATACCGCCGTCGACCGCGCCGAGACGGAGCGCGACCTTGCCTGGAAGATCAATGCCGAAGCGCCGGCCGAGATGGCGCGAGCGGCGAAAGCGTTGGGCATTCCCTTTTTGCATGTCTCGACCGACTATGTCTTCGACGGTTCAAGCCTGACGGCGTGGTCCGAGGATGATCCGACCAGAGCACTGGGGCAATACGGCGCCAGCAAGCTGGCCGGCGAACAGGCCATCGCCGATACGGGTGGGCGATGGGCCGTCCTGAGGACGTCATGGGTCTTTTCGGCGCATGGCAGCAATTTCGTGAAGACCATGCTGCGCCTCGGCGCGGAAAGGGAGATTCTGTCCATCGTCGCGGACCAGTCGGGTGGACCGACCCCCGCGAGGGATATTGCTCAAGCCCTGCTGCACATGGCAAGTCGGATGCTGACTGCAGAAACAACGCGCGGCATCTATCACTTTGCCGGAACCCCCGACGTGTCCTGGGCGGATTTCGCGCGCGAGATCTTTTCACATGCCGGCCTCACCTGCGAGGTGCGCGATATCGCGACGGCGGATTACCCGACGCCCGCCCGGCGCCCTTTGAATTCCAGACTGAACTGCCGCAAGATCGAGCGGGATTTCGGAATTTCACGCCCGGATTGGCGCGTTGGTCTGCAAGATGTGCTGCGTCAGTTGAAGGAGACAGCATGACCACGCGCAAGGGCATTGTGCTGGCAGGCGGATCGGGCACCCGGCTCTATCCGATCACGATGGGCGTGTCGAAGCAGCTTCTGCCGCTCTATGACAAGCCGATGATCTATTATCCGATCAGCGTTCTCATGCTGTCCGGAATCCGTGAGATCGCGATCATCACCACGCCGGAGGACCAGACCCAGTTTCAGCGACTGCTGGGTGATGGCAGCCAATGGGGACTGCGTTTCGAATGGATCGCGCAACCCTCGCCCGACGGGTTGGCCCAGGCATATCTTCTGGCCGAGAATTTTCTGGCCGGTGCACCCTCGGCGATGGTGTTGGGCGACAACATCTTCTTCGGGCATGGGTTGCCGGTGTTGCTGCAATCGGCCCATATGCGATCCGACGGCGGGACCGTTTTCGGTTACCGTGTCGCCGACCCGGAACGCTATGGCGTGGTGGATTTCGATGCGGCAGGCCGCGCGCGGGCGATCATCGAAAAGCCTGAAAGACCGCCTTCGAATTTCGCGGTGACTGGGCTGTATTTCCTCGACGGCAGCGCGTCACGGCGTGCGGCAAAGGTGCGACCTTCCGCACGGGGCGAGCTTGAGATCACGACATTGCTGGAAAGCTACCTTCAGGAAGGCGCGCTGACCGTCGAAAAGATGGGGCGCGGCTTCGCCTGGCTGGATACGGGAACCCATGCAAGCTTGCTGGATGCGGGAAATTTCGTGCGCACGCTGGAAAATCGGCAGGGTCTTCAGACCGGATGCCCGGAAGAAATTGCCTTCGAGGCCGGATGGATCAGCGCCGATCAGCTGAGCGCGCGTGCCGAGAAATTCTCGAAGAATTCCTACGGGCGGTATCTTCGCGCGCTGCTGGGAGATCGCGACTGACATTGGTGCCGGTGTCTTGCCGCTCAACTGGTCTGCCGTGCGATATCCTCGATCAGGACGGCGTCGATCTGCAGGTCCGTCGCGGCGCGGGCGGCCTTGAGCAATTCTTCGCGCAGAACGCGCTGTGACGGTTCGGTCGTGAAATTGCCGTCGAAACCGCCGGTATTGGCCTGGATCATCAACTGACGCAGCAAGGCGTCGCGCAGCCGGGATTCCTGCTTCTGCACCTTTTCCAGTTGTGCGGCATCGGTTTCGATGGTCAGGGTCACGATCATCATCGCGCCCATGTCGCCGTTTCGCATCAGCGGCACGAAGAATTGCGAAGGGAAGGTGAACCAGCCACGACCTTCGGTCTTCTCGTCGTTCCCACCGGAATCTCCATAGCCCGAGGACGCGCTGGCATCGGCCTTCGCGTCTTTTTCGCCGCCTGCCTGATCGGCCCGAGCGTCATCGGCGGGTTGCTGCTTGCCCTCCGTCGACGAGGCGATTTCGGTATTCCCGCTTTCGGTCGAAGGGCGCAGGATCTCGCCGCCGGCGATGCCGCCGCCAAGCGCGGCAAGCGGCAGCAGGAATGTCAGGATCTTCTTCATCGGCGGTCCTCAATAGGGCAGAAGGATATCAGCGATCTGCTGGCCATAGCGGGGTTGCTGCACATCCGTGATCTGCCCCCGACCGCCATAGGAAATGCGCGCACCGGCGATGCGGTCATAGGCGATCTCGTTGTTGCGGTCGATGTCGCCAGGCCGCACGAACCCGCTGACCGTCAGTTCGCGCAATTCGTAGTTCACCCGGACCTCTTGGGTGCCCTCGATCTGAAGGGTTCCATTGGGCAGCCGGTCGGTGACCGTCGCCGCGACCCGCAAGGTCAGCTTGTCGCGACGCGAGATATTGCCGCTGCCCTTGTAGGTCGAAGATGATTTCGCGTCGGCCAGATTGTCGAAGCTGGCGCCGTCCGGCAGCTTGTTGGCCAGCCGCTGCGGAATGCCGGCCATCTGCGGCATCGACATCTTGTCGCCCGCCGCGCGCGAACGGCCCGACGAATTGCTGATCTCTGCGCGATCGTCGATCTGGATCACCACCGTCAGGATGTCGCCGCGCGTCGCCGCACGCCGGTCGGTGATCAGAGAGGATGTGGTCCCGGCCCACAGCGATGCCGCAGCCTCCGGTCGGCCAGAATCGACCGGAATTTCCAGCGGCGGATTGGTCATGGCGATGAATTCCTCGCCTTCGCGGGGTGAGGTCAGTTGCGGCGGCCGGCCGATATTGGCGGCGCGGGAACAGGCACCCAATGCAAGGGCAAGGCAAAGCAGGTGGATCGGTTTCATCGGAATTCCTTGGCTTCTGCGCCGCGTCAGTTCAGCGTCGTGAGGCTGCCGTCTTCTTCGACGAGAGCATTGATGATGGAACGTGAATCGAGGTTCATCACCCGGATCACGTCGCCCGCCGCACCGTCCGACAGCGTCCGGCCCTGGGCATCGATCCGCAAGGCGCCGCGACGGAATGACAGGCGCACGATCTGGTTGCGCCCGACCAGCTTCGGGGCTTGCAGCAACGTCGCCTGGATGGGACGGCCCTCGTATATCGTGATGCGGGTCTGCAACCCGATGGCCTGCGACGGATCGTCCAGACCGGGCCGTTTGCTGTCGATGGCCCTGAGATCGGCGGCGGTGATGATGGTGCCCGCGGGCAGGGTGCGCGCCGCCGCCAATCCGCCGGCCGAGGCAGGCAGGGCGACCAGCAGCGCCGCGATTGTTGCAAGCGCCCGCATCACCGCACCTGCGTCGTGGCGCCGAGCATCTGGTCGGCGGCGGTGATGACCTTGGCGTTCAATTCGTATCCACGCTGTGCCTGGATCAGTTCGGTGATCTCGCGAACCGCGTCGACCGAACTGTCTTCCAGATAGCCCTGCCGCAAGGTGCCCAGACCCTGCTGACCGGGATTGGCAACGCCGGCCGCGCCAGAGGCCGCGGTTTCGAGGAACAGGTTCGACCCGATCGCCTCCAGCCCCTTTTCATTGGCGAAGCCGGCAAGCGTCAGTTGCCCCAGCAATTCCGGCTCGACGCGATCGTTGAAATAGGCATAGACCTCTCCCGCGGCGTTGATCGAGATTGATCGGGCATCATCGGGAATGGTGATTTCCGGCACCACGGGGTAACCATCCGAGGTCACGATCTGGCCTTCGGGTGACCTTTTCAGTCCGCCATCGCGTGTATATCCCGAGATCCCGGAGGGAAGCGTCACCTCCAGATAGCCGTCACCGTCGATCGCCAGGTCCAGATCGCCGCCGGTCTGGGTCAGCGAACCTTGCTGCAGGTTGATGCTGACGGCGGTGGGGCGGACGCCCAGGCCCAGTTGTACGCCGGCCGGGATAACGGTGCCATCGGCGGCGGTGACGGTGCCGGGGCGGGTGGCCTGCTGATATTGCAGATCCGCGAATTCGGCGCGCCGGGCATTGTAGCCGGTGGTGGACATGTTCGCGAGATTGTTCGAGATGACCTCGACCCGCGTCTGCTGCGCGCTCATGCCGGTTGCGGCGATTTGCAGGGCTCTCATGCTGTTTCCTCTCAGCGTGTCATGGCAGAGATCGCGTTACGGATCCGCTGGTCCTCGCGATCCAGAAAGGACTGGCCCAGCTCGTAGGCGCGCTGGACTTCGATCATGCGGGAAATCTCGAACACCGGATCGACGTTGGATTCCTCGAGAAACCCTTGCTGGATGCGCGGTGCCTCGACAGGCTCGGCATCGCCATCCAGTGCAAAGAGGGTTCCGCCCTGACGGGTCAGGTCGGAACCTTCCGGCGCATCGAACACGCCGATCCGGGCAAAGGGCGCACCATTCGCGGACATCGTGCCATCGGCGCCGACGGCGACCTTTCCCGCACCGGCGGGCAGGATGATCGGCGCCTGGCCCTCGTCCAGCAGCCGGTTGCCGTCGGCCGTCATCAATTCGCCTTCAGCCGATGGCAGGAAGGCGCCGGCGCGGGTCAGGCGCGGCCCGTCGGGGGTTTCGACCATGAAAAAGCCATCGCCCTCGATGGCGAGATCCAGGTTGCCATTCGTTTGCGTCAGCACGCCCTGCTTCAGGTCCAGCATCCGGCCGCGCGCATCCGCCATCGAAAGCGTATCGCCATTGCGGTCCAGCGCAGACAGATTCTCGGCGAAGATCACCCCTTCGCGGCGATATCCGGTCGTGTTCGCATTGGCGATGTTGTTCGCGACCACGCGCATTTCCTTCATCAGGCCCGATTGCCGGGTCAAAGAGGCGTAGATGGCATTTTCCATGGATCAGCCTCCGGCGATCAGGGGGATGATCTGGCCGAGATAGAAATCGGACAGCGCGGTGGTCATGAAGCTCATCGTGACCCAGAAGACGATCAGCATCAGCCCGACCTTGGGCACGAAGGTCAGCGTCAGTTCCTGCACCGAGGTCAGGGCCTGGAACAGGCCGATGACGACGCCCGCGACCAGCGCGACACCCAGCATCGGGGCAGAAATCCGCACCGCGATCAGCAGCGCCTGGCGCATCATGTCGAAAAGCAGAGTTTCGCCCATGGCTCAGACCGGCATCCGCAGGATTTCCTGATAGGCCTCGACGACCTTGTCGCGAATGGCGACGACCGTTTCCATCGCCAGTTCGGACTCGGCGATGGTCTGGACAAGCTGCTGGGTCTCGACCGAGCCGGTCATGGCGCCGGTCGAGGCGGCGTCGACCTGCGACATCTGGAGGGCGAAATCCTCGGCCGCCTGAGAGATTTTCTCGATCGCCGGTGACGATTGTCCAGGCGCCACGGCGCTGCGGGCGGCGGAATAGGCATTGGCGGCGTTCAGGCTGTTGATCATGGAATATCCTTTCAGCGGCGAAGAAGTTCAAGCAACGAAGAGCCCATCTGTCGGCTCTGTTCGAACATCTTCAGATTGGCCTCGTAGCTGCGGCCGGCTTCGCGGGAATCGGCGATCTCGATGACCAGATCGACGTTCGATCCGAGGTAATAACCGTCCTGGTCCGCAAGCGGGTTTGACGGGTCGTAGATCTGCGGCAGTTCGGACTGGTCCAACAGCGTTCGCGAGGTCTGAACCTCTCCGGTCGGGCGGCCGAAACGGACGGCCTCTTCGAAGGCGACCAGCTTTCGGCGATAGCCGGGCGTATCGGTATTGGCGATGTTTTCCGCGGTGCGGCGCAGGCGTTCGCTTTGCGCGCGCATTCCCGAGGCCGAAAGCTGCAGGGGCGAGACGGGGTCGGACATGGGTTTTTCCTTCAGCGGCGGCCGATGCTGGTGCGCATCAGGTTCAGGGCGGAACGGTAGATTCCCAGCGACAGATCGTGATCGCGCTTCAGTTCGGCCGCTTTCACCATCTCGTCCTCCAGCGAGACCGAATTGCCGTTGGGTGAGGTTCCGCTTGTCTTGGAGAAGGCGCGCATCGCGGCCGGCGACCACTCGGGCGTGGCCATATGGCGCGGATCCGTCGTGCGCATCGTGGCGAAGCCTGTGCGCCGATATCCTTCCTCGAAGGGCTCCAGATCCTGGGCCTTGTATCCCGGGGTGTCGGCATTCGCGACATTGCGTGCCACAAGTGTCTGCCGCTGGGCGGCATTCTGACCCATGGCGCGGGCCATTCGCATCATCTCGATGTTATCAAACATGAGGCTTCTCCTCATTCGGCGATAACCCGGTCTTAACCCCAATTGGTTTAGAAACCGTTTCACAGGCAGGAATTGCCGCTGACGGAGAAAGCCGCGAAATGGATAAGATTGAATCGATCGTCGCCCGAATCCGGAATCTGCGTCCGGCGCAGTATTATGGGCAGGTGCAGCAGATGCGCGCCGGGCTGATTTCCGTCGAGGGATTGAACGGCCATGCCTCGGTCGGAGACAGGGTATTGATTTCGCTTCAGAAAGGTTGTGTCGCCGGAGAGATCGTCGGTCTTGCACCGGATGTTTGCGACGTGCTGCCCGAAGGCAATGCCGACGGCCTTTCGGTCGGGGCCGAGGTCGAGCTGCTGTTCGCGCCGACCATCGCGCCCTGCGATTCGTGGATCGGGCGAATCATCGACCCTCTGGGTCGGCCGCTGGACAACAGGCCGCTGCCCAAGGGGCTTCAGCCGCGGCCGTTCCGCTGCGAGGCGCCGCCCGCGGTCGGCCGAAAGCGGCTGGGTGCGCGCCTGGCGACCGGGCTGGCGGTCTTCGACACGCTGCTGCCCTTGGTCGCCGGCCAGCGGATCGGGCTTTTCGCGGGGTCGGGCGTGGGCAAGTCCACCCTGCTTTCGAATCTTGCACGTGGGGTAGAAGCCGATGTCGTGGTGATCGCCCTGATCGGCGAACGGGGACGGGAACTGCGCGAATTTGTTG
>CEOS01055230.1_pt1 | contig 26731 bp, 36 predicted proteins | sample 530601 | NCBI WGS metagenome assembly CEOS01 (sample SAMEA2620666, study PRJEB7988) | marine metagenome | biome: marine biome (ENVO:00000447); feature: mesopelagic zone (ENVO:00000213); material: "saline water (ENVO:00002010), including plankton (ENVO:xxxxxxxx)" | depth 1000 m
TTACACAATACCAATTGCTTTTGTACTCCGTTTGTGTTTTCAGAAGATTGAGCTTTCTCTAATGTTCCGATCCACCATTTTCTTCCTAAATAATCAAAGAAGTCGCCGTAACTTGGTTTTATCCAGTCCCCAACTTCAGGAACAAAACTACGGGCATCATATTCGTCCCCTCTCGTCCAAACTCTGCCATCCGTAGAAGTTGAGAAATACCAAGGTTGCGGCAAACCGCCTTTTGTTATATGGGTTCCCCTATAATTATAGGGTGCAATCCTTTTTGGTCTAAAATAACCTGTATGATTTTCACCGGATAAAATTCCTAATGGACGTCCACGATCAGTCCAGTTCATCGTATGAAGTTCGCTACCACCTTCAGAAGTAATCAAACGTGTTTGTTGTTTTCCATCGTTTCCTGGTTCATTACCCACTGTATGGTAGAATAGATGTAAAACTTCATTGTCGGGTAACTCTTCGGAAGGAATACGCAGGAGAACCGGAGTTTCTGATTGATAGCCAGAAGTTATTAATGCAATTTCTTGAAAATCTGACAAGTCTAATTCATTCCCTTTCCCCCAATATATACCACCCGAACCGACAGCATGATCGGTTGAATAGATAAAAAAATACTTTTTATTGCAAACAACCTCAGGATAATCTGAACTTTCATAAGCGTTGAAAAACAATATGCCATCCGTAATAACAGTATTAACCCCTAATTCAATTCTAAGTTGATAATCTTGAATATCTTTAGATATGCTGTTATAATTTAATAAAGCAATATGAAATGGATTCATTACGGTCTATCTATTAAGTTAGTTATTGTTCTATAAAAAGCTTGCGTTTCGCCTGCGCCTTGCGATGAACTGAATAATTGAACTATTGACATTGGAAAATCGGGTAACTTTTGCGATGTATAAACAATAGCAGAATCTAAAGCAAAAGACATTGAATTTCCTGAGATTATTAATTGGCATTTTGCAGCCGAATCAAACCCTGATTGGTTATTGATAATACTTGATCCATTTTCTAAAATTTGAAAAGTCCCATCAGGCTTTGAAACAAAAGCTAACTCCACATTTGCTAGATTTGTATTTGAGTCGTTAACTATTGTGAAATCATTTGCTGCTATTCCGAAAATTTGTACACCTGCGTTTTTTAGTGGTGAAAAGTCAATAATAACATCACCGTTTATTAATTTATCACTTATACCACCATTACGATTACCGACAAATCCATTAGCTAGATCGAATTGAATTGTCCCGTCACCTAAGTCAAACGCATTGACCAAACCAACCCATGTGAATGGAACATCAACTGGATCAGCTTGATTGGTTTCAATATTAACTGAAACACTATCTGTGTAATTACCTGAAACATCAATTGCTCTAACATATACTTCATAAATAGTTTCAGGGTCTAAACCATTAATCTGAGCTGAATTAGTAAATGATTCAATATTTAAAATTTGATCAATATATACCTCGTATTTTTCAATACCTAAATTGTCTGTTGATTCATCCCATGCAAGAATAAATGATGAAGCCGTTATACTACTTGCTGTTATATTAGTAGGTGCAGTCGGTGACTCATTATCTGGTATGCTAACAATCCTATTAATAATCCTTATATCATTTTCACGAACATACATAATCGTAATCTCGTTGAGTTCATTATTATTATCCGTAATAGGCTCACCTGAAAAATTCCAAAATTGAGGTATTGAATTAATTTTACCACCTTGAATTCTAACGGTTGCCGTACTTCCTAAACTTTTGTTATTAGAGATAGATATATCTAATGCATTTCCTGAATAATCATTGTAAAAATTGTTACCACCGGAAACATCTAATTTGCCATTGAAATCACCTTTATCATTATTAAAGTCTCCTCCGCTTTCGTTTTCCAAATACGATATCCTTAACTCATGGTTGTCGATGTTATCCTCGTTGTCTTCGATGCGTAGAAGTTGGTCTACGTCTGTTTGTTGGAGGTCGCTTAATGCCTGCTGTAAGCCCTGAATATTATTGATAGTGAAAGTAACCGTAGCCAAATCATTGCCTTCAGTATCTTTCAAACTTAAAGTCGAACCAGTTAAACCAATTGAATTCGCAAGATTCGCCACAAAAGCACTAACCGGAACCTCGCTTAAAACTTCACCTTGATCATTTCTAAGCTCTAACTTTTCGGTTGTCTCATTGTAGAAAAAGGTGGTGCCTTCATTGTTTAAAAAGGCAACCGAAATTGTTGAAAGTGTGTTTCCTTCAGTATCTTTTAAGTATAGCTCTTGTAAAGTTTGATTAGAAGCAATTTGTAAACCATCTACGAAGTTTTTTAAATCCTGAGAAGTTCCAGTATATCCGCCTTTATCGGTTTTGCTTTCGATTAAAGTTTTTGTGAAAATATCTACCGCCTGAGTTGTAGGATAATGCAAACTGCTAGGAGAGGAAAAGTTATTTACTTTATTAGACTTTTGCTCTGCATTGGTATTAATTTCCTGCAATGCATTATCTACAGCATCAAAATTGTCATTGATGTACTCCCCTGCGGTTCTTGCCGGTGTACCACTTTTATCGCCCGGTACGGTTCCTCGGAAAATTTTCTTTAAAATACTTCCTAAATATCCCATTATAATATCTCGTCAAATGTTCGTTCCATACTATCAAATGTTAAATCCAAACTATCAAAAGTGAATGGCACTTCCGGATCTGGATTGGGTTCTGTAACCTGATCTTTTAATATATCCTCATTGATACTTTTGTTATATCGATCACCATAGTGAATTACTTTATTATTACTCATCTGTCACATGTATTTTAACTGGTAAATTCCCTATTTGATTCGTTTTATTTATTTGAAAACCAGCATCCGTAAAAGTGATATACTGATCGGCTTCATATGGATCTGCTTCTGCCCTAGGTGTATACGCACTATAAAATTGAATTTGTACAATATCTGAACTCCGTACACTTATAACACCAGATTTTTGAACGGTGTTATTATCCTCTATAGGAACACCAATCACCCGGCCGTCTAATGTAAAAATTACACTTCCATTCTTTTTCAGAACAATCTCACCTGGTGCCTGATCTCTGCCAGATGCATTTAAATCGATAAAAGCTGTATAATTAAAAACAACTTGCTCGTTTTCTGGTATACCAGGATTCACATATGCGGTAAAAACTTTTTGAAGTCTTAAATTTTGGGAGTTATCAAATATCACAGAATCATAATACAAATTGAATTCTATGATTTTAAAAATACTCATGGTGTCACTAGCCGAATTTCCAAAACTATCAGTAGCTGTTAACTTAAACTTATTTTCACCTGTTGTAATATTGGTTATTTCCGGATGAATAATATCAGGGTTTACAATATCAGAATTAGAAAGACCTTCTATTTGCTCCCAAAGTATTTCTCTTATCTCACCATAGGCAGCCTGCACTATAGCTTCTGTGATCTGGGCGGTAGTTTCAGAACTTTTTATATATAAATCTGGGCCTGCATCAACTAAAGGCGGCGTTGTATTCAAAGAACCTTTAAAAAATGCTTCTTCTGCAATTATACTAGAAACAATGCCTGCATCTGGCATTCTATTTACATCTGTAGGCACCAGATAATAATTTTTATTTTTATAATAAAACCTTAGAATATCATTGAACTTTATAGGCACACCGGTAGAGCCTAACACTTTTATATGAGGCTTCGCGTACAGTTTCTCATATAACTCTGCAACCACCTGATTATAAGGTTTCGAATCGGTTTTATAAATACTTTCCGTCCATTTAAAATAATCTTCTCGATTATGTTCAGGTGTAGCAAACGGTTTTATAGAGACATAAAAACTATCACTAACATAAGGAGTGTTAGAAGGTGTCTCCACAACAAATTCTTCACCTTTGTTAAAATTATAATGAACCACAGGATTAGGAATAGTTAAGAAGTAATTTTTCCAGAATAATGAATCGCCATAAGCTTCTATTAACTTTGCCCCTTCTAAACTAACAGCACTATAACTTTTTTCATTTTGCCTAAAACCATAAAGAATAGGAATCTCTACTTCTGCAATCGTTTCATTTCCTATCTTCCGAAGATCATCCAGTGAAAAACATTTTGTTTTCATAGAATTATCCGTACTTACAGGAAGTTCTATCGGTAATTTTTTAGTGCTTTTTTCATTAATAGCAATGACCACCTTATCACTTTCTCTACCAGCAACTTCTTCAATAGTTATTTTCCGAACCTCTATTCCAGGATTTTCTATTGCTGAAAAATCGCCTACAGGCGCAAAAAACTTTAGATCCAGATAACCATCTTCAGGAACTATAAATTCCAAATTCAACTCACCTTTACCGCTCTGATCAAGATTAATTAAATCTCCGGTATTTTCTGAAGGCGCATTACTGTAAATTATCTGACTATCTATTAAAATCTGGTAAATTAAACAATTCTCAAATTTTCCATCATCAAAAGCATCCTCTATACTATAGGGATCTAACAACAAACTTTCAGGAAAATCACCTACAAATTGAAATTCAGCTGTGAATTTTACACCAGTTCCCTTAAAAACAAAAGGCTTCTCTCTTAAACGAATCCATTGATTTAGATTCAGTTCTTCCTGATTAGAAGCAGGCAATTTTAAATAGTAATTAGGTTTTCGCATTATAGGCTTATAGCCATTAGCAAATAACCATTTCTCTGGAATCACATTCGCATCGACTCCGTTTTGAACAATCCAATTAATATCTGTATACTGATAATGATCTTCTGAAAAACCTAATTGACCGATTTCTGAATACACCGAAACCTCCCCAAGTGCCGGAACCATACTTACCACTCCGTCACCATAGAAAAAAGTAAGATCCTTAATGTTTTTTTCAACCTCTTGATTCCCTTTGAAATTTCCGTTTATACTATATACTGCAAAATTTACGTTTTTAATCTGCCGCTTATTGATCCCTTCTACATACCAGCGTCCTTCACATTGAAACAACTGGCACTGCATTGATTTTACCAAGCCTTCTAAGAATTCAAAAGCAGACGGAAGCTCGTCTTCATCCTGCTCAAAATATGGACGGGTATCGTGCCATATCTTGTTCCAGTCTGGAACTACCGAGTTTTCAATGGCCGGTGAGAAATACACATCAAAATCAATATTAGTAAGCTTTAAACACGCGCAAATAATCTGTATTGGAGATTTAAAATCTTTGTAATAACTATCTGGTAATTTTTTACCTTTAAGCAACCCTAAACCGTCTACCGCTTGGAATTTCACATAAAACAAAGGATTTTCATAAGGCTCTTCGTAAGTCTCAGGTAATAAGAATCCACGATAAATAATTTCGTTTGTATCATTTAGATACTCCGTAACCCGCCACCGCTTTTCATCTTCGGTGAAATAGTCGATGTACTTAGCATCTGCCCCATCACTAACTTCTAAATCAAAAGCAAATTCGCACGGAACAATAGGTTTTGTTTTATCATCCCCGCCCAGCCAGCTATGACTAATAGCATCACGAGAAGCATAATGAACGATTAAAGGATCGCCCAGGTTTTGCATATCTTCTATTTCTACCCTGTAATCCATTAGCTACCTATCCTACCGTTATATTGCTTTTGCCTATCTAAAACAAATAATAAATCTCTACCTCTTACCATAGCAGTTAATCGACCACCTGCATTTCCAGCACCTACAGAATCAGAGATCATTCCTTTTAACTTATCTAATGGAGCAATCACCTCTGGATTACTTCTAGCTCCTGAATATTCCCCCATTAAACCAAGCGTTGGACCACTTACCAAACCACCATTTGCAAATTTTGGTATAGCCGCAAATGCAGATAATACTCCACCTACCGCAGTTGCGATAAATCCAGGCGTAGTAAACACCGCAGCGGGACCAGTTGCTAAACCTGAAGATGTTGCCCCAGCAATGGCCTGTGATATAGATTGCGCAAGCATCATAGAAATTAGTTTTGCTATAGTACCTACCAAACCTTTTACAAATCCCTGAAAACCATCGTTTGCTAATCCTAAACTATCTACAACACCATTTGCCAGGCTATTAAAAGCGCTTTGAACCTCCTGCCCCACAGCTTTGGAAACTTCTTTAATTCGTTCCATTTTTTGCGCCATACTTTCAATTGCAGGATCTAGATTATCATCAATCTCTAACCATTTATTATAATTATCGTTAAGCGTATTATTAAAACTTTCTAATACTGCATTTTGTTTTGCGATATCTACATTTGCGCCAGTATCTGCAAAAACTTTTTGAAGTTCTTTACCCATGTTTTGAGCTTCACGAAGCTCAGCATTTAACGCTTTTAATTCTGCTTCCTTATTAGATATACCGCCTGTAAAATCACCTGTAACTCCACCACCTGACCCTCCTGTAGTTAAGCCACCATTTGCTTGAATAATAGCCAGTAATGCCTGTTCCTGCTCTCGCAAAGCTTTAGTTGCATTCTTTGTTTCAACAGCTAAAACCGCTTTAGAATTCGCTAACTGCTTCTCCATTACTGCGGCCTGATATGCATTATCAGCGGCACCTTTACGCAAGGCTTCTTCTTGCTCAGCTATAGCTTTACGGCGACTTGATAATTCTAGCTCTTTATCAATAATTTTAGCCTGAATTTCTTGTAATTTTTCTTGCGCCGCTTTCGCTTTAGCTGTTTTTAATAAGCTTTCATTATACTTATCTATCGCATCCCGAGCTTCATCGGTCTTTATTTTTTCTAAATTGAGATTACCAAGATATTTTGGAGAGATTTTATTTAATTCTTTAATAGCTTTTATGCGCTGCGCTTTACTTACATTTTCATCCCTAGCAATGTAAAATAGCTTCTCAACTTCTTCTCGTTCTTCGGCTACAGCTTTCTTTGCTTTAGCGGTTACCTCCTGAAGCTGAGTTTGATACTTAACAGTTTCTTTAGCCGATTTATTTAAATTAATTAATGCCGCAACAACAATACCTATGGCCACCGCAGCTGCCGTCCATGGATTCGCTAATACAACCGCATTTAATTTTGCAAACAACGGAATTAGCCCCGGTATAATGTTTGTCATTAAATATCCCAGAGCAGTTAAAAGTGGTCCTACAGCAGCCACCAAACCACTAATCACAATAATCATTTTTTGAGTCCCCGCATCCAGATCTTTAAATCGAGAGATTAAAGCACTAGCATTTTCAGCAAGCTTCGCAATATATGGCGCTAAAATCTCACCTATTGCTATACCCGCGCTCTCCATTGCAGATTTTAGCTTTAACAGCGAGCCATTAAGGGTATTATCCATAATCCCCGCCATGCGTTTCGCTGCCCCTGCAGAATTTTCAAACTGTACCGCAAAGGACTTGGCTTGATCTACATTCTCTGCCAAAACAGTCGCCACCGTAGCTCCTCTCTTACCAAAGAGCTTCATTGCGGTAGCGTTTTTATTCGAAGAGTTTAAAATCTCATTAAGCGCATCATCTAAACTCATTCCAGATTCAGCTATATCAAGAAAAATATTTCGTAGTCCTGTTCCCGCTGTACTAGCATCGATACCCGCATTTACCAAAACCGCTAACATTCCCGTAGTACTCTCTACGCTTTGCTTCGCGGTATTAGCTACCGGAGCAACAATTGCCATGGCGGTTTCAAATTTAGCCAAATCTAATGCCGAGCTAGAAAAAGAATCCGCCATCACATCTACCAGACGCTCGGTTTGCGTAGCTTCTAACTGGAAACCCCTAAGGGTAGAAGCAGCAACAGTCGCAGACTGCGCCAAATCCTCCCCTGTAGCCAATGCCAAATTAAGAATCCCCCCGGTAGCCGATATAATTTCACCTGGGTTGAATCCTAGTTTTGATAAATTTAATTGCAGACCCGCTACCTCTGTAGCGGCATATCTTGTGGAAGCCCCAAGATCCTCGGCATTATTACGAAGCGCTTTAAACTCTGAAGCACTAGCACCAGAAACCGCACGAACTTTAGCTAATTCCTGCTCGAAATCTGCAAAAGTTTTTGTAGCAGCAACACCAATACCAAGGATAGGCAAAGTTAAGCCCTTGGTTAACTTCTTGCCTACACTCTGCATTTGCTTGCCAACTTTTTTCATCTGGCGTTGCGCGTTCTGCATTTCAGTAGAAAACTGATTCAGATCGGCGTTAAAGCGTATGGATATCGTACCAAATGTTGCCCTTTAGCTAAATAGTTTTTAAGCGTTAATTTTATTTAAAGCATTTCGTAGCAACGACAGGATTCGAACCTGTGACCTCTTGGAAAGGAACCAAGCGAGCTAACCAACTGCTCCACGTTGCGATTTTACTTCATTTCACCACCAAAGAGTTTATTAAGATCTTCTTTGGTTTTAGGTGGTGATTGCTTTGGTTTTGTTTTTTGTTTTTGCAATCTTTTATATTCCGGTTCCCAGGGTAAAGGATAAAGCTGAGACATCGATTTTTTCCGATCTTTCTTTTCCATGTGAGGTGAAAGAATAGTAATAATCATTTCCCGATGACGCTCTAAACCTTCTTTATACAATAACTCTTCTTTTTCTAATTCCCTAGAACGCCCCTTAACGATATTAGCAAAAGTGCGCGGAGTAGTGTTATAAAATTGATCTTCTGAAAGCCCTATAACACCCAGCGCTAATTCTTCCAGACCATCCCAGTCTAATTCTTTTTCCTGGGCTTGCTGCTTGTCGCTTTCTGCCGCGCTTTGCTGCGCGGTTGCACGTTTCCCTCTTTTGGAAAACTTTCTGAAAACGCATTCATTACAATTGATAGCTGATTTGCATCTTCAAAAACAATAGCTTGGATAATATCTTCTGGATCAGGAATGTCGCTAACACCTGCATTACTTATACCTGCATAAGTAATATCACCAATGAGATCTATTTGATCAAAAGAAACCTCGTTATTACTACCTTCCGGAAATGCTTGTTGCACTTTTTCTGATACCTGAGCAATACCAGGGCAATTCCAGTTACGCCCTAAAAGTCGAAAAGCACCATAGCCAAATTTTAACGGGTAAACACTGCCCGATATTTTGATTGATTGATTTTTCATAATTATGATTCTGGAATTGCCACTTTCGTCATTGCTCCACCTTCGATGGTTAAGGAAGATGTACCATCTTCTTCATTAGTGAAGCTTCCTTCTAGGCTGGTGATAATCCCAGACCCGGTAAATTTAAAAGCCGCATCTGCTTCATCTGGCACAAATTCTACTGTTACAGGCGTATCTGAATCATCGTTATACATATCAAACAAACCGCCAAAATCGTGAGTTTGCATACCATCACTACCATACACCGCTAATGCTGAAGTCGATAATGAGAAGGATTTAATCCCTTTTCCTAATTCTCTACCGTCTGTATCTTTTGTAGAACGCTCTTTGGTTTCACGGGAAAGCGATAAGCTACACTCTGTAGCATGATAAATAGTCTTACCATCTAAGGTAAAACGGCCATTACCACTCATTACTTTTTCTCCTGCCATGATCTTTATTTTTAAAATTTAAACTCGTATGTTAATTCCAGGAAAGCTGCTTTTGCTTCGTCACTGGTGTAACCAGATCGACCGCCACGGTCTTTCCAGTTGGTTGTTACGCTTATCGTATCACGCACGGTTTTAGCAATCGTAGAAGCTTCAGTAAGGTTATTAGCGAAGATTCGAATCTTCACTTCAGTATCTCTTAAGCCTTCTTTGGTTAATGGTCGACCGTCGGTAAATGAATAAGTACCGAAGGGATATTTTGTTTTTTCTTCTGCCAGTTCCCAAAACACAGGTTCAGAAAAAAGAGAATTAATATCCGGATGACTTAATTTTGATTTTATTTCTACTGCTGTATCAATCATTTGCTTAACCTGTTAATTTGTTTTTGGATATAGTCTTTTGTGTCTTGCACATAACTTCTCACTGCTTCCGCACCTAAAGAATTAATTACTTTTTCACGAACATTCTCGACCACTGTATTTTTACCTTTTCGACTACCGCGACCGTTACCACTTAGTTTAGTTCCTTTAGGAACTACCATAAATCGGTAAAAAGCATCGAACCTTCCTTTTTTACCAGGGCGAATCGCTATTGCAGGATTACCTTTTGATTTTCTTGCCGGTACCGTATCGGCTTTTACAGATTTCCCTAAAGTTCCTGCGGGATATCGTTTCCCAAACCGTACTTTATCAGTTTCCCCTTCAGGTAATTCATCGCTAAATTTCGATATTATTGGCTTAGCTACTCTTCTCTGGATTTTAAGAACTTCACGCCGCTTGATATTATCAGGGAGCTTTTTAAGTTTTCGGTTTAATTCTTCAAAACCTTCTACTTTTGTAATATCAATCTTCGCCACGTAGCCGTGCTTTTAATTCTAAAAATCTATTGCGACCCTGCCCGTATATAGAGACATCTATTACATGGTAATCACCGTCGATATCCCTTAAATAATCTTTCCTTATATTCTCCAACCTCTCGATTGAAAAGCGACAAATAAAGCGACAAACTTTTAAGGGAATTAAACGCCCTTCTTCATCTTCCTTTCCGCTGCCATCGATACGCTTTACTTTTATTTTTCCTTTAGATACTTCAGTTTCCACGCGTTCGCCAGTAGAAGATTCGGCATAAGCATTACCAAAACGTTCTACATATTTATCCAGGTCGCCTGCGTGTACTACTTCAGCCATTTTCTAATAGATTTTATAGGAACGCAAGAGATCTTTTGAAACCGAATTCATATTCGATTTGGTATCTTCCCTGTAGGTTTCCCTTTTGGAAAACATTAAAAGTGCTGCATTCTGAATATCTTCAGGCATATCTGCATTGGTATACCCTGCGGAACATTCGATTTCTAAAGCTTTAAAATTATCAGGCTTATCAATTTCGATATTTAACTGGTTCATAAAGAAATCGTATTCATCTTCGCTAATTTCCGTAGTTCCGTTTTCGGTATCGATAATACTTAGCTTTGTAATCTCGTTAACCTGAAATTTAAAAGGGATTGTATTTTGAAAGTTCCTGGTATGAATCACTACTTTTTCACGTTCTAGAATAGGTGCGCCAATATAATTTTCGATTGCACGATTTACCCCTGAAAGCATTACGCGAAGCAGGTTATCTTCTTCTTCGAAATCGATACCAGAATTTTGTTTTGCGTATTCGAATCCTACGATTTCTGCATTTGCTTTAGGTTTGCCATAGTCGATACTTAGTTCCATAGCCGATAGGTTTACTGAAGTCGTTAATACGACTGCCAAAATGAATATTTTAAAAATTGATTTCATCTTATTATTGTTTTGAGCAATTAAACTGCTTTTGCATCACCAGCATCGATCATAAGATCTGCCTGTTTTATATCTAAATTTGGTTTTTCCCCTTTGTTATAAGAAAGGTTATATTTACCCGCTGCATTAGAACAAAGGATCTCTACTTTTTTCTGATTAGATTTTGAAGTAGATTTTTTTGTTTCAGGCTTCTTTTCAGAAGGTTTCGTTTCTTGCTTATCGGCTTCCGGATTTACAGAAGTTTTAGACTGAATGTCTTTAGTTTCTCCCGATGATTCCTTTTCTGTAGGTTTTACTTCTTTCGATGTATCTACTTTTTGATCTTTAACTTCATTTGAAGTTTTATTTTCTGTTGTTTTTGACATCACTTTACGTTTTAAAAATTAGCCTTTACCCATTTGCAAAGGCTAATTTTAGTTATAAAAGAGGAGGGAATTTTATGAAGCCGATAAAGTCAGCTTCTTATTGATTGCAAAACCTTCTGGATTTGCAGCCATAATATCACGATGAACATTTACGATCATTCTAACTTCGTTACTATCTGCTTGAGTATATGGATCGAAAGTAAAGTTTAGACCTCCCCAAAAACCGCCATATACATTCGCAAAGTCACCGTAAATTAACGGGTAGTTATCTGCTGTACCAGACAATACTGGAAGCAATGAAGTTTTTCTGGTTTGAGTACCATAAAGCTCATTAGATTTATCCATAAGCATAATTCCAGATCCTGCATCTACTCTAATTGCTTTTGCAATGGCAGCCAATTTCTTATGAATAAGAAAAATCGCTTCACCTGGTACATTCTCATCATCTACAGCGGCTTCCATTTCTAATATCTTATCCAAAGTAAGAGGTCCTTCAGCACCACTAAAGATGAATGCAATATCTGGATCGTTGAGCAGTCCAAGCGGATCAAAGTTAGCCCCAGACCCATTAAGCATATCTAACATTAAACGCTTATCTAGCGCAGTATCAATTCGCTGATTAATATCCTGCTGAACGTTAAAGGCTGATTGTGCTAACAACTGGTAAGAAATAGCCGTATTTAAAGCCGTACGCTTAGGCTTTAGCACACGCTTATCATATTTCGCTTTTTGAGGCGACACCTTATCGGTTTCCCCTAAATTCTGAAATTCGAATTCAGACCCACGGTTTAACGGATAATCCCCAGTAAGACCACGTTTAATAGTTACACCAAGATCTTCTATAGACAAACGATCCACAAAAGTTGGCAACAATTCGCCCTGCATTTCTCTTACCAAATTACCACCATAATCACCACCATCTTGTGTTACCGTGTGAGAATCTGCACGAAAAGCAAGATCTGAAGGAACATTAAAACCTTTACCTGGTACTGCTAATCCCTGTGATCTTAATTCTTCTTTAGCAATATCGTCGGTTTCCTTTTCAGCACCATCTAAGGAACGGTGATCTAACTGCATTTCAATTGCTCTTTTTATTGAGAATTGTTTTAGTATAGATCTTCTTTCAGCTTCTTCGCCTTTAGGGCCTTTCCCTCCACGCTTATCAGTATCAATATCTTCTTCTTGACCATCTACAGGTTTACCGTTTAGAGCCGCATTTCTTTTTTCAGATTCAACTACAGCTTCTTCTTCTTCAATCTGACTATCTAAATTTGAAATCTCGGTATTTAGATCTCTAAATTCTTTCGACTGTTCTTCAGTAAACTGTTTTTCATCTGAAGCGGAACGCTTATCGATAAGGGATTTTTGAGCCTTAAGTTTTTCGGCTCTCTTTTGTCTAAGTTCCGCTAATTTGTTTCCTGTCGCAGCAAAAAGCAAAATAAACGGTTTGTTTCTGTTTTTCATTACCTCTTAGAGTTTTGATTATACAAATATTGAGCCTCAAAAACATCAAGACTTGACGCTCTTTTTTCTTTATCAGATGTATTATCACCTGATTTATTTTCATCTTTTTTTCTTTGCTCTTTATGCTGATCGTAGCTTCTTTTTCCTACTTCTGCATCGTGATATGCCGGATAAGTTACCGGTGATACATCATAAATCTGAGCGATTTTCTTTATCTGGCGAAGGTCCTTTTCATCATCGTTTTGCGCATCTTTCCAAATAACTTCACTTGCTCGAAAAGCAAAAGACGATTGAGAAACGTCTCCTGTTTCTATCGCATCCTGAAGATCTATAGCATAACCACGTTTAGGAGTTACATATGAATATTTTAATCCTTTACTGTCTACAGAAAGCGTAAGCGTTCCTTTACCATCTACAGAACGCGCCAAAATATAATTTGGATTATGATTAAATAAACAACGAACATCATCATTCAATACTTCATCAAAAGCACCTGGCAATATTTCTTCTTCAAACCAAAATAGATCTGCACGCTTATTGAATACAGCGGCATAGCCTTCTATAGTATAAAGTTCCTGTTCCGCATTTTCTTCAGCTCTTTTTTCTACCGTTACAGGCGTAAAGAAATATCGGCGCTCTGCACCTTCAATGTTTTCGATATAGTCTTTATTCGTTTCCATTATTCTGAAGTTCTTTTTTAAGTTGATCTTCACTTAGCAGGTTTTGAAGCTGCATATATTCGTCGCCGTTTTTACGTGGATTCATATCCTCTAATTCCCTGATCTCGTTAGCACTGATTGCACCCATGTAATACATATCTTTATAGAATTGCGCACGGGATTTAGGATCTACCTGAAGTAGTTTTTTGTAGTTTTGATGAATGTAATACCCGTTATTACGCTCGAATTCTGTAAAGGTTTTACGATCTAATTCTTGTTTAAATCTTTCCGCCAATGGCATTACACCACGTTGCAGATAGTCGATTTCCATTTGCACCAGGAAGTTGTAACCACCTTCACCTTTAATGGCTAATTTGTGTGCAGGAATATTAAACCAACGGGCGATATCTTCTACACCGGCAGCATATTGCTCGATAAATTTTGCTTCTTCTGGCTTAAGCGTGATTTTCTTGTATTTAAAGCCTTCATCTAAAACAGGAGTCTTAAATTTTCCTTTAGAAGCCATACGCCCTTCAAAAGCATCTGAAATCTTATTTTTGATCTCAGGTTTTAAAGAATTATCTGTTTCAATAACTCCATAACCAATACCGCGATCACTTAAAGAATCACTGGCAAATTGTTGCGTAGTAAGCGTAACACCTAAATTATCTGCGGCAAATTGCAAAATTGATTTTCCGGTAATGCCATTAAAGCTGAAGCCTACTACATGATAAATTTCATCTGCATTATAGGTTTTGCCGTCGATCCTGTAGAAAAGTTTATCTTTATTTTTAAGTACGGTTACTTTATCTGGATCTACATATTGCATCGCAACGATAGCCCCGCCATTATTACGAACGATAATCGCATAGGCATTACCACGCATTAATAATGAAACAGCCATTACAAAACGGAACATAAAGGCCGTCATATATTGGTTTGGCTCGCGATATAATAAATAGTGTGCTGGGTGACTGGTAACAGGTTCGCGTTTATTGTCTTTTTTCTGGTAAACAGAGGTAGGCAGGATTGCCAGGGAATTAGCTAAGGTGTTTACTGCACAATAAAACGCGGATATTTTTAAAGAAGAGTGTTGGTTTACTTTTTTACCGGCTTCTGTAAGTGAAGGGAAAAAAGAGGGCAGCCAACCACCATCTGATGCTGACCTCTTAGCCGTAAATAAATCTGACATTGCAGCTGTAAATACGTTTCCCATACCTAACCAACCAAAAAATTAAAACTATGAATGTTATTATTCTTGGTAAAAGTATAGGAGTAGTACCTATTAAGATTGCAACATTTGTGCTTTTTTTGTAATTTTTATCTTTTTATGTATTTCCAAGATCTTATCCTGAAAGTTTACAATTTTTTATTTTTGCCTTTCTAAATAATTGTAATTCCAAGGCATTAAGGACGGATTATCTCCTAGTTTTATTAGGCGATTTTCTAAAGAAATCTTTAATTCTTCCATAGCTCTAAATATCTTTTCGCACTCATAAGGACTAAAATCTTTAGTTTCTAAATCGGGAAGATTAATAAGGTTCTCTAACTGCCACCTTAATGCTAATATTTTTGCCTGTTTTTTTGAAATCGCCATAATCTCTGTTTGTTTTGCTGCGCAATTTGCCTTCGCTTTCCGGTGCTATGGTAGATAACACCATATAACAACAATAAGGCTATTCGGGATAATTTTTACCAGCAGGAATAGGATGGTTTGTTTCTCTATCACAATCAGGGCAATAACACCACAATTCTATATAGCTCCATCCTTCTTCATTACCTCCGCCTGTATTTATTTCTTCGCCTATTTCGCAATATTTACCACAATCTTGGCAAATTGGTTCTGGATATTCTTTACTTAAATCTGTCATACCTGTAGGTTATAGCGAATTAAAACAAAATATAACAAGAGAGGATTAAATCCCTGTACGCCGTACTTGATTAATAAATTCTTTACGACCGTATTTATCGAAAGCCTGCATGACGTTTTTGCATTTCTTCTTTTTGGCGGCCCGCAGCAATTTTGTATAGAAATCGTTTTTAGATCCTTTTATAATTACTGGTGGTTTTTTATACAAATTGCGTTTTCGTTTGCGCTTTTTTAGGATTTGAGTATCAATAAAATTCCGAATTGTAGGATAGGAAAATCCTATTGCGATTTCAATTTCTTGTATGGATAGATATTTATGATTATCGATAATAAACTGCATATCTTCCTGGCTCATTCTGCGGATTTCTTTTTTCTTCTCGTATAAGCCTTTGCGCCTTAAAAAGTTGATTACCGCAGTATCTGTAAAACCAATTTCTGCACCTATCTGCATATAACTTTTAGATTGGTAATGATCTAAAATGTGTTGCTTTTGTGCTTCTGTCATTCTGCGAGATTTGCTTTTCATTCGAAATATCTTTTAAGTTCTTTTCCAACCCATCTGCCAACCGGAACAGAAACACCATTACCAATCATTCTGTAAGCCGATGTTTGAGAGCAGTTAAATTCAAAACTATCTGGAACACCTTGAAGCCTTGCATATTCTCGAACTGAATAAGGACGAACTTTTAAAGGGAATTTTTTATCATAAACTAATCTGGTAGATTTATCTTTGGCGTAATGCGCTACAGCCGTAGGCGCAATATCATCCTTATCTGGATTTGATATTATAGGCAAATCTCGATACATACCTTTCATTCTATTAGCAATTGCTTTAGGTAATGTTACTATCGGATCTTTTTCAATAATATCTTTTAATTTAATTCTTTGTTTTTTTTCTGGTTCACGCCAATTGAATAACTTCTTGCTACCTATAATTATTAACCTATCTCTTTTTTGAGGTAACCAATTTTCAGTTTTAACAGGACAAAATGTAGTAACATAATAGCCTGGTAATTTAGTCATAGCTTCCATTACTATAGGGAATGCTCTCATACCAGGAACGTTTTCTATAACAAAAACTTCAGGTAAACCAATTGCCATGTGCCTGAAAGCATGTAAAAAATATTCGTCCCCGGTCCGTGTTTTATGTATATCAGCAATTGTACTGTACTTTGTGCAAGGATATGTAAATATCATTACATCAGATTTTCTTTTAGCCAATACTAATTTTTCTGTTATATCTAAACGCGTAACTTTATGAGTAAAGTTTTTGCGCTGAACCTTGCAACAATCTTTGTCGATCTCGTAAGATTCTGATATTTCAATACCAGATTCAGTAAGTCCTATATCAAAAAGACCACCGCCTGAAAAGTAACTTTCAACAATCATAATTTCTATTTTTTAATTTTGTTTTAATAATCTTCTAATTATTAGAAGACCTAAAGCGAATTCTAGTAACATCAACAGGACAGTTAATGTATATCTGGGCCACTGTTCGCTAATCCATTGCCAGGATAACAACCAACTGGTTAGCATTGGTATTATAAAAGTGAGAAGCAAGGCTATTAGAAGCTGTATTGTTTGTTTCATTTTTTGGTGATTTCTCGTGATAAGGAATTTCGAAAACTGTTATAACTTTCAAACCGATATTCGCCGTATAGGTCGAAATATTGTTCGTTTATCGCTTCGAAAGTTTCTTTTTGAGTTTTGTATTTTGGTAATTGCGAAAAGTAATACTGTATAAAACCGGTGCGAGTACCAATTTTTTTAAGTAATTGATTTTCTGCCATGATTTCCTGCGGTGAGCGTTTCATAATGTAAATTCCTCGTGGTTATACTTGCTTTCGTTATTATCTTCTTCTGGTGTAATGGTTCCGGCTAATGCCATGATGGTCATTATAATGCCGTCGATACGTTTGGTACTTCTGTTTTTTACATATCGAATATTTTCGTTTGGATCTTCATAGGCTTGCACTCCGCTCATCATCCATCGTAAAATAGGGTGACCACCGTGCCGAAATTCGGCTGCGTAGGCGTGTTTTTCGAATTGCTTTGTAGGTTCAGAAAAATGACTAATGGTTTGCGAAAAAGGATGCATTTCGATTTCTTTTTCGGTCATGTTTTGCACCAGTTGTGTAGCACTCCAACGGTCATACTCCCACCATTTAGGTAGAAAAATCGCTTCTAATTTTTGCAGATAATCTTCAATTGTTGCATAATCAATCTGGTTTCCATGCGTAGCGATTAACACAGGTAATTTTTCCCAGAAATTATCTTCTGAAAAATCCGTCCCTTCAAAATCGATGTAGTCCTTAAGTTTTAAATCCTTCCAAAAACGATAAGGCACTTTATCTTCTTTGCTTCGCTTATCGATGGTATCTGAAGGGCAAAATAAGAGTGGAAGAATATCGATAATTCCGTTTTCATCTGGATTACTCACTAATCCAAGACTGGAAAGGTCGGTTGTACTCGACATATCTAAAGCCCCGGCACAACCATTTTTAATGAAATTAGCGAGCTTTATTTTTTTGTCGCTTTTCATCCAGATATGGTCTTCGATACGAGTTTCGGCCGCATCTACCCACATATTTAGATGTTTGGTCTTGAAATTAGGGATTTTAGAGGGTTGATTTATGGCTTTGGTGTATTCGCGCTTTAAATATTTCATGGAAACTGAAACATTTAAGTTAGGATTTGCTTTTACCCAATTGGCCGGATCTTCCCAATCGTCACCTTCATCCAGATCGTGGATCATTATAAAAGTGTGATTATCGATTTTATGACCGTCGAGAATATCTTTATACACATCTTCAGCTGCTTTACAAACTGAGGTTGTGTTAAATCCTGCGGTAGTAATCACGTAAGTAATAGGATTTTGCCGCGCACCCATCGCAGATTCTAGCACTTCTTTTACTCCATCGTCTTTATGAGCGTGGTACTCGTCGATAATAGCGAGTGAAGGGTTTAGGCCGTCCTGCGTTTTACTGTCACCTCCTAAAAAACGGAAATTTCCTTTTCTTACATTTCCGTTACGTTCGCGATGCTCGAAACGGATTTCTCGTTGTGTGTTTTTGAAACCTATTTTTCGTAATCCTATGCCTTTAAACACAAAATCGTGTGCCTGCTCCCAGCATACTTTTGCTTGCATTTCTTTTGTTGCAGCTGCATAAATTTCGGCACCTTCTTCATCGTCAAAACTTTGGCAGTATAATCCTAAACCTGCTAATCCTGCGGTTTTTCCGTTTTTACGCGCTACTTTTTCGTAAACGTGGTTAATCCTACGGTTTCCGTTTTCGTCTTTCCAGGCAAAAATATTGTAGAACGTAAATTGTTGGTAAGGACTTAATATTACCGGCTCGTTTGCCAGTGGTCCTTTGGTGTGCTTTAAAAAAAACTCAAAGAATTCTATAACGTGCATCCCGGAATTGTGATCGATATGGTACCCGTCTTTTTCTGCGGAATCTATCCATTGAAAAAATCGATCTACGGCTAATTTTATATATTTTCCGGTAGTGATTTTTCCTGATCGTACATCGTTAGCGTACTGAAACGGAATGCTGTCTTGTATTTCTTTGGTGAGTTTCATTTATTTTCTACTGAAATATATTTTTCCATCCATTACGTAAAAATCATTAGGAACCACCTCAATGATTTTTTTCAAGATTTCTCTAGGAATATGATCCGTTAAAAATTGAACAGAAACTTCTACTTCTGAGATACTAATAGTTCCTTTTCTATTTGGAAGTTGCTCAATAAACTCTATTAATTCTGAAATCTCCATTTTACCCTTGTTTTCGATTTTTAAATCCTTCAAATAAATCGCCCTGATCGGGATTAATTTCTCGTTTTAGTTCTTTTTCAGATTTAGGATCTAGACCAAATTGTTTAAAGCATTGCATAATGGCTTTTTCTGCATCCCGCTTAATGGTGAGATAAACAGATATGTTTTCTGCTCCGCTGTTAAACTTTTGGATATAGCCAGATCCTAATTTTTCTTTGTTCTTTTTTCGCATTTCTCGAACAGCCCATTCCCATTGCGAAAAGTTTTCTGCTAAAACTTCCAACGCTGGAACATGAATTCTTTTTAGGGAATCACTCGCAATCAGCAACTTTGCAATTTTTTTAAAATGTGATTTTGCTTTCGTATCTAAATACGCGGGAGCTTTAGGAATTTCCTTAAGTAAATCACTGCTTTTACCTTTGTGTGCTACTTCCATCATAATCATTTGTTTAGACCCCCCCCTCAAAAAATTAGACCGAGTAAAATATCGACTGGATGACGATTAATCGTCTTTTTCCTTTCCAGGTGTTTTTACCCGTATCCCCTTCATTTTCTATTTTTATTCAATTTTATCATTCCTTTTCCCTCATAGCTCGATTTACTATTGTGACATGATGCACACATCGGATTAAAGTCTTCATCCTTAAGGTTATCGAGATCCCAACCGGGCGCGCCTTTCTTGTACTGTACTTTGTGATCGACAACCTTAGTTTCAGTTACTCGATTGTTTTCTTTACAATCTTTACAAAGCGGGTGACGTTGCTTATATCTTTTAGTGAACTTGCGCCAGCGATAATCATTATAAAACCAACTATTGTTATGCGCTCTATAAAAAGGCTTTCGCTCTTGCACCCACGGTTTCTTCTTTGGCTTTCTACTGTATGGCATAATTAAAATGGATTATCATCTGGGTTATTAGGATCTGGCTTAGGTAGTTCAGCTGTACTGAAACCTGAATCACTTTCTACAAATTCATTATTCAATTCTTCAGGGTCCATGTACTTCACTTTGTTTGCATCGAAATACAAACCTTTAGTTTCTAAACTTCCATCCCTGTATTTAGCAAAACTAAATTCAGCATTAGCACCAATACTGGTTAAATAATCTGGAAGCTCTGCATCTGGATCGTAGTAATGTTCACGGTAAATAAAAGCTACAATATTTGCATCTTGTTCGATTGCACCGCTTTCACGAATATCACTTAACTTAGGACGTTTGCTACCGCCACGTGTTTCAACGGCACGAGACAACTGAGACAAAGCGATAACAGGAAGATCAAGTTCTTTTGCTAATCCTTTTAAGTTTCTACTAACCGATGCCATTTCCTGCTCACGATTATTACCTTTTGTGCGGTCATTCACTAATTGCAGATAATCAACAAATAGAATTTTAATACCGTGTTTACGTTTCCAAATCCTCGCTTTATTAATTATATCTCTAATATCCAATCCTGGGCGATCATCAATGTGAATAGGAAACTTTTTCATTTCAGATTTTAGATGATTAAACCGCTCGAAGTATTTATCTTTCTTAAAACCATCCCTTATGATCTGCGCCAAATGAAAGTTAGAATTTATAGCTACAGTTCTTGCTGATAATTCCATTCTACTCATTTCAAGAGAAAAGAAACCGCATGGAATATTAGCTAAACCACATTCAACTACATTTTTCAAAGCCAATGCTGTTTTACCCATTCCAGGACGAGCAGCAATTATTACTAAATTACCCGGTTGCCAACCACCAGTAAACTTATTGATCTTAGCAAATCCTGTAGGCACACCAGTAAACTCGTTTTCTCCCTGAGAACTTAACAGCCCAATTCGATCACCAACTTTATCTAAGGTTTGAGAGTAGCTTTCTTCATTCGCTCCATCGCTAATGATTTCAGAAATATTATCATTAATCAAAGAATCTTCGTTAAGTAAATCAAATACATCAACTTCATCGTTATAAGCATCCCTAACTAATCTTTGATATTTTTTTATTAGTTCTCGCTTAATCCAATATTGCTGTAAAATTCTACAGTGATGCTCTATGTGAGCAGATGAAGAAACTTTTTGAGTTAATGTTACTAGCGCATAGTCACCGCCCGATTTTTCATACAATCCAAGTTTTTTAAGTTCCTGCGATACTGTTCTTAAATCAATCGCTTCATTTTTACTGTTTAAAGAATCTATAGCATTAAAAACTGCCTGATGTTCTGGTTTATAAAACATCGTATCAGTTTTTAGTAGTGGCATGGCCTCTAATACACCTTTTTCATCTACGAGCATTGCGCCTAGAACAATTTCTTCTAAATCTAATGCCTGAGGTGGTACTAATGCTTTTTCTGACATGGTTAGCTAATTTTTCTTAAGTAAGCTGGTTTAACTTCTTTTTGGTCCTCTTGCTTTTCCTTCAATCCGCCATTTTTTAAAACAGTGGTTACGTAGCTTGAAGCCATTTGCCTAAGTTTAGAAGTTGGGCCGTTTAGATTACCCGCTGCATAACTTGTTTTTATCCACTTCTCTAAAATTGGGGTAACATCTTTTTGAAAATCTGAAGGAAGATTTTCAGATTTTAAAGTGATGCTTAATTGATGCTGAAATCCTGAGTTATTAAAGATCGTTTCAAAGGCTAAAGGATTTTCATTTTTTATAATTTCAAAAACCGCTTTTTCTTCTTTAAGAGAGTGATTATTGGTATTATGATTATGATATGTCGGATATGAATCCGAGTTTGAACCTAACTTTTCAGCATTTACGGCACTTGAACCACTGTTTTGATTTTCGGATCTATTTCCGAATTTACTCGGATCTATTTCCGAACTCGGATCTATTTCCGACTGTTTTTCGGATCTATTTCCGACTTTATTCCATCGTTTTCCAATCGCAGTTAAGCATACAAAATCGCAACTTTTTTCCTTTTGATAATCAATCAATTTCTTTTCAGAAAGTTTTTTAAAAGCACGATAAACGGTATCTGGTTTACTATAAAAAAGCGGAATTTCTTCGATCACTTTTGTGCGAGAAATATGATAATAGGTCTTACCATTAATTTGCTTATCATTTGCCCAGCTAGATAGCTGCGTAAGCAAATACATTAATGCAGCTTCATTAACGTTTAAACCGTGCTTTTTACACTGTTCTTGATGTATGGGTACAAAGTATTCCATTAATATTTTAAATCTGTCCAGTGAATAATCTTACCTGTAAAATCGGTATTAAACCACGCAAAGAATGCTTCTACAGACGGAAAACCATCGTTAAGTGCTAAGGTTTCTAAATCTGTTGTGAACTGATATATATCATCTAAACCATAATGGTAAACTTCACCAAAATATTTTTCATCAATATGTATCTGAACCATCCCTTCGAAATGTTCAATTTCAACCTTCTGAATACTTTTAACTTCCAAAACAGGCGCGAACTGAAATCGATTTTTAGTACGGTTATTAATTACCGGGTGAATTTTCATTCCAACTTTCCAGCGATCTTTAGCATCGTGGCGCATGGTGTGAAGTTTTGGAATACTATTATCTACTTTATTTAAAATATCGTCTGCATACGCATATCCTAATTTTTCACCTGATTCATAAATCCATCCAGCAATTCCTGGCTTTGTGCTAATTCCGGATAATATCTTTTCAACAAAGTGATTTGGTTTACCCGAATATTCTGGCCCCATAGATTGAGGCCAGTGTGTTTTATATGATAGTGTCATAACTAGTCAATTTTGCTATTCACAAATGCAATAAGCTTTTCTCTTTCTTCTCCATTCACTTTGTTGAATAGAAATGAAATTAAGTTCCAACTATCCCTGGCGAATAATTGAAACAAATGATCACCACGATCACCAAACAATTCTCTGAAATCATTTGGATTAAGATTTGACTGAACACGTAAAACCTTTAAAAGTTTATCTTCAGTTAGAAGCCATTTATCAACTTGAGATCTTATATATGCTTCTTGTGCTTCATTAAACTTCTCTGGAAATTGCTCTTTAAGATCTTGAAGCATTGCATACGCTTCAGCGCCTGCCACGTTCATTTTATCAGTTCCCTTTGTTTCTTCAGCTTTTTTATCACTGAACATTTTCAAACCAGCGTACAAAGCATAAAAACCTACATCTGGATTGCTTTCTAAATCGAATGTTACTTCCATAACCTATACTTCAAAAATTCTAAGCGCTGAAAAAAGGCTTCTTATTTGCTCAATTTCAGCATCAATAAGCGCATCTTTAGTTTCACTTACATAATCGTTTGCTTCAGGAGAAATAAGTCTGCAACTCATATCATTGGCATCGATTTCGATTTCAATTTCAATAGTTTGCTTCTCGTAACCTTTAAAAATGGGTAGATGAAGATTAAAACTTTCAGGAATATTGCTTTCTACAATCTGGTTAATCAAAATTTTACGATTACCACGACCATCATCTGCATTCTCTAAATCTTTATCGACTTTACCTTTAAAATTCCGTAATATTTTTACCAGAATCATAGCCTTATCTTTAGTCTCGAATAAGGTTCTATTCATTTTGATAATTGAAGCAAGCTCAAAAGTGGTGTACGATTTACCAGTGTTAATCCCAAATTTTTCAAAGTCGGGGTGCAATTCCAATTTGCCCTGGTATTTATTTTGCCACTGGTTCCCAGCATCTTCAACAAAAAGAATCGTTCCGTTTTCTCGGTTTACTTTTAGATAGGAAAAACTTAAAACACTATCGGCATTAGTTTCTTCACTTATCGAAGCACTAATAATACTTTTATTCGTCAACCACTTTGGCGGATTTTCTAAATGAATTCTTGGTACTGATAGTGTACCATTAATTTCAATCCCTTTTCTAAATTCAGCTACTGGTTCCGCAGTTCCGGTGCGTACAATTAACTCCTGCGTTTTTTCACTTACTTGTAAGTTTACTTTATCCATTGTTATAATTATTAATTGGTTCCGTTTAATTTGCTTCGATCTACAATACTAAATTGCCGTTCTTCAGGGTTTAGCCTACGTTGGTGTACCAATTCGCCACGAGAGTTATAATATCCCATCATACCATCGTCCTGATCATCGATCATATAAACTTCTTCGGTAACTTCTTCTACACGGCTACGTAGCTTATTTAGCGTAGTTGCCACATTCACCTTTAATGGTTTTACTTTTGCTTTGTGGCCGGTTAAAAATTCTTTTCTAGCTTCTTCGAGCTTTGCGAGATCTACAGAATCTTTAGTGAGATCATCTTTAAGGTTTGAAAGTTCATCTTCACTAAGATTCTTAGGGTACGTCCACTCTACAGCTTTTACGCACACTTCTTTTAAACTTTTTTCCCTTTCAACAAGAGATTCAGTTTGCAGGATTTTACTATCCATAGTTTATAATTTTTGGTTAAACATTTATTTAAAATCGGCAGCTACGCCGCTTTATTTATTTCCTGTAATTCGTTAAAGGCGATTTCTACCCGGTTCATTAAAATCTTATACTTATCATGCAACAATAATTGAAGCCTTAAATCTTCAATCCCATTATTCATGTAATGGGGATGAATTTTAAAGAAACTAGCTAATTGATTATCTGAATAATTGGTAAGCTTCTTTGCCAGGTAACACGCCCAAATTTTATAATCGGTATCTTTTACACCCCGAATATCATAATCTGTACAACCGCAAAGCAGTTTTAAAAGAATGGTGATTTTAAAAAGTTCGTCCATCATTAATAGATTTTAGAAGTTAGAAGTTAGACCGATTCGCTATTAGATTGTTTTTTCCCAACAGCTACCGCAGCGTTGCCCCATTTGTGGGATTCTGGGATGCTTTTTACCACATAGATCACAAGCACATTCATCTGGAAGATTTTCGTAATATTCTTTTTTATTACTGTAATCTTCAGCACTCAACCCTGCTATTAAACCAAGTACAGCACCTACGGCTGTAGCTATAAACAGATACACGAAAAACCATAAGAATGAAATTTCCATAGCTTTAAATTTTATCCACAAGAATTGGATAGCCTTTTTCAAAAACTACTTCAATTTCACAATCCTGATAATCAGGATCATCTTCATAAGCTGAAATAGGCTCGACCCCATCACCAGTTTCATTTACATAATCTTCTTCAAGGGTTTTGGCGAATGCTATCTCACCACCTCTTTCATCACCCCACCATCTAACAGGTTTAGTTAATTGATCTTCGTTTAATTGATTTGCAAATGCTTTTAAATCTGCCCAGTTTCTAATTTCCATAATCTATTTATTTAGGTACCGCCCATCCGTAGCGGGTAAGTGTTACTTTATTGTTTTTCTTCACTGGTGTTAAAAGCTCGTAGTAATACGAGTTTAATTGCCGCGCATGATCTTCAGCTGCTTTACGACCTGTAAAGGTTTCTGTTAAGCCTTTTTCGATGTTTTTAGTAACATCGATATTTTCTTCAGTATAGAATTTCATCACTAAGAGAGATTAAGCACATCTAATTGAGCAGCAAGCAAAGCACCCGCTTTTTCAAACTCTCGCGCTCTATTATCTGGCGTAGGATTCCAACACTCCAATGACCAAGGCCAGAAAACCGTACGATCAATATCAGTACGTGGAAAAATGGCATAAGTAACCGCAGCTTCAGCTAGTTCTTCATTTTTATAGTATTGATCACGATCTCTTTCCACATCGTAACCTTTTACCTCCTTTTGCCTGGCCCGTTCTTTACATATTACAGCACAGCCAATACCAAATTCCTTTTCAATTGCTTTTAATAATTCCGCTCTATTCATATCTAAAAATTTAATTGGTTGCTATTCACATTTGCCACAATGGGCGCATTCTTTTTCCAGCGTTCCAAAAGCGGGAGCAATGGGTTTACATATCTCATTGCAATCTTTTGGATGTACAGGATAGCTTTTCCCTACTCTACAATACTGCTCCATGTGCCTTTAGCTTTTGCGATACGCTCTACCGCTACAATAGATAATTTCCAAATTTCGCGCTCACCTTTAGGAACCTTTAGTAGCTCCCCTTTTTTGATATATCGTTTACCAGAAGCTTTAACCATTGCATAATCACGTACTGCTTTTGGTGAAATTTCGCCCCAAAGTTGCGCGTCGCTTATCTCTTTGAAAGTGAGTAGATTTTTTTTCAAAGTGGCGCGCTTCAACTTTTTTAGCTTAATTTCCTGCCTGCGATCTTCTGCATAATCTGCCGGAACAATCACAAGGTTGTTTGCTTTAAGCTCTTCCATAAATGCAGGGAAGAATTCTTGCACCATTTTTCTAGTCTCTGCTGCGCCCATCTTCACGATTTTTAAAAAACGTTACCACTATAGACCACGCCATAAAGGCGAAGATTATTGCAAAGGCCAGCATTATAGACGCG
>CEOS01038281.1_pt1 | contig 26728 bp, 29 predicted proteins | sample 530601 | NCBI WGS metagenome assembly CEOS01 (sample SAMEA2620666, study PRJEB7988) | marine metagenome | biome: marine biome (ENVO:00000447); feature: mesopelagic zone (ENVO:00000213); material: "saline water (ENVO:00002010), including plankton (ENVO:xxxxxxxx)" | depth 1000 m
GAACTACTACATCTCGGCCTATGGCGAGGGCTGGGCGCTCTATGCCGAGCAGCTGGCGTCAGAGCTGAACGGCTATGAGGGCATGGAAAAGGCCGGTGCGCTGCAAAGCTGGCTGTTTCGCGCCGCGCGTCTGATGGTCGACACCGGGCTGCACCACAAGAAATGGAGCGTCGAGCAGGGCACGCAATATTTCGTCGACACGGTCGGCTTCACCCGCACACGGTCAGAGGCGGAGACGCGCCGCTATTGCATCTGGCCGGGACAGGCCTGCAGCTACAAGATCGGCCAGAACAAATGGGTCGAACTGCGCGCCAAGGCAGAGGCCGAACTGGGCGACCGTTTCGACATCCGCCAGTTCCACGAGATCGTGAAGGAAGGCAACATGCCGCTGAACGTGCTGGAAGCGCGCGTCGACCGCTGGATCGCGGCGCAAAAGGCCTGATGACACAAAAGGCCTGATGAGAAGCGGGGAGGGGCTGGGGCGAAGCCAGCCCTTCCGTCCGATCAGCGAGCGCCCGATCAGCGCCCGTGCCCGATTAGCGCGCATGCGCGATCAGATTCGCCGCCGGAAACACGATGGCTTCCTCGGCAAACCCGGTCGATGTCTGCCCATATTTGCGCATCGCCCGCTTGCGCATGGCAAGCCCGACGAAAGACGCGGCCAGCGCCGTGCCGATTCCCAGCGCCGCACCCGCCATTTGTCGCTTCGGCGGCGAAAGCGCTGCCCCTGCGAAACCGGACGTGATCGTGCGCGCCAACAGGCCAAGAAACACGGTCCGGTCGGGCGCGTCCTTCATCTTGTCGCCCGCCATTTCCAGAGCCGCCAATGCGACGCCGCCCGCCGCGATCAGCGGATGGCTCATCAGCCGCGCCGGGCCATTGTCATAGGGCAGATTGCCATTGCGCGCGGCCCCGGCCAGGGCGGCCAGCGGCGTCATGGATCGTTGTCCGGCGACAAGGCCCATCAGGATCGGACGTAGCATGAAATCTCCTTTGCGTTTCGCCCTCAACGGGTGAAACGCACCGGAGGTCCTGCCGCCCTATCCCTCCAGCGCCTCCACTTCTTCAGCCAGTTCCAGCCAGCGTTCCTCCGCCGCGTCCTTCTCGGCGCGCAGCTTCTCCAGCTTCGCGGTCAGCGCGGCGAACTTCTTGGGATCGGCGCTGTAGAGGTCGGGATCGGCCAGCGCCTCCTCGTTCACCGCGATCTCGCCTTCCAGCGCCTCGATCCGGCCCGGCAGCAAGTCGTAATCGCGCTGATCCTTGTACGACAGCTTGACCTTCTTCTGCGGCGGGGGAGGGGGCGGCGGCGCGGCCTTCTTCGGCCCGCTGTTCTGCGTGCGGTCCTTGCGCTTCCTCTCCCAGTCGGCATAGCCGCCCGCGATGATGTCGACCGTCCCGCTGCCGTCGAGGCCCAAAGTCACCGTCACCGTGCGGTCGAGGAAGTCGCGGTCGTGGCTGACGATCAGCACCGTGCCGTCGTAATCCGCGATCACTTCCTGCAACAGGTCCAGCGTTTCCAGGTCGAGGTCGTTGGTCGGCTCGTCCAGCACCAGCAGGTTCGACGTGCGCGCGAATTCGCGGGCCAGCAGCAGGCGCGACCGTTCGCCGCCCGACAAAGTGCCGATCTTCGCCTCGACCAGCCCCGGATCGAACAGGAATTCCTTGAGGTAACCCTGGATATGCTTGCGCACACCGCGCACGTCGATCCAGTCGCCGCCCTCGGCCAGCACGTCGCGCACCGATTTCTCGTCCGATAGCAGGCTGCGCTGCTGGTCAATCATCACGCCCGACAGGTTCTTGGCCAGAATGACCTCGCCGCTATCGGGCTCTAGCTCGCCCGTCAGCATCTTCAGCAGCGTGGTCTTGCCCGCACCATTGCCGCCGACGATGCCGATCCGGTCGCCGCGCTGGATGCGCAACGAAAAGTCCTTGATGACCGTGCGGTCTCCGTAAGCCTTGGTGATATGCTCGGCGGTGATGACGCTCTTGGTCTTGCTGTCATCGGCGGCCAGCTGCATCTTGGCCGTGCCCTGCGGGTTGATCATCGCCGCACGCGCCGCGCGCATTTCCCACAATTTCTCAAGCCGGCCCTGGTTGCGCTTGCGCCGCGCGGTCACCCCGCGCTGCAGCCAGTGCGCCTCCAGCTTCAGCCTTGCATCCAGCCTTTCGGCCGCGCGGGCTTCCTCGGCATAGACCTGGTCTTCCCACGCCTCGTAACCGCCAAAGCCGACTTCCTTGCGCCGCAAAGCCCCGCGATCCAGCCACAATGTCGTGCGGGTCAGCCGGGTCAGGAAGGTCCGGTCGTGGCTGATGGTGACGAACGCGCCGGTATAGCGGTTCAGCCAGTCCTCCAGCCAGTCGATGGCCGACAGGTCGAGGTGGTTGGTCGGCTCGTCCAGCAGGAGCACATCGGGCTCGCTCGCCAGCGCGCGGGCGATGGCGGCGCGGCGCTTCTCGCCCCCGCTGGCCGCTTTCGGATCGCGCGTCATGTCGATGCCGATCTGGTCGGCGATGGCCTCCACCTCGAAGCGCTGGGGCGCATCGTCGCCGCCCAGCGCATAATCCATCAATGTCGCGCAGCCCGAGAAATCGGGCTCCTGCTCCAGCGTCACGACGCGGGTGCCGGGCACGATCACGCGCTTGCCGCGGTCCATCTCGACCTCGCCCGAGATCAGCTTCATCAGCGTGGTCTTGCCCGCCCCGTTGCGCCCGATCAGCGCCATGCGGTCGCGCGGGCCGATATGCAGGTCAAGGTCGCGGAACAGCCAGCCGTCGTTCACGGTCAGGCCGCCCTGCTGCAGGCCGATGCCTTCAAGCGAGAGTACGGGGGGTTGTGCCATCGCCGCCGCCTAGTCCGCCCGCGCGCGCCCTGCAAGCGCGCGATGGATGAACGCGATGGATGAAGGCAATGGATGAACTGGCCCGCGAAGACACGTTCAAGGAACAGCCAGCATGGCTCCGTCTTTATAGCAGCATAACAACAGGAGAACCGTCTTGCTTCCTTTTCGCCGTGCCATCACGAACCTCGCCGCTGCTCCGGCCATTGCCGCGATGGGCATTGCCGCCCTGCCGGCCCATGCCGCCGAAGTGGACATCCAGGCCACCGGCCCCGTCGTCGAACTGAGCGTGATGCAGCAGGTCATGGGCGATCCCGACAAGGCGACCGTCGGCGCGGGGGTCACCACGCAGGCGCCCACCGCGCAGGCCGCGATGCAGCAGAACGCGGCGCAGATGGACAAGGTGCTGGCGCGGCTGGACGCGCTGGGCATCGAGCGCGACTATGTGCAGACCAGCGGCATTCGCCTGAACCCGCAATATGACTACCGCGACGGCAACCAGCCGCGCTTCACCGGGTACGAGGCGTCGAACAATGTCACCATCGAACTGCGCGACGTCGACGCAGTGGGCGGTACGCTGGACGCGCTGGTGCAGGCGGGGGCGACGAATCTCACCGGTCCGAACTGGGGCATCGTCGATGACAGCAACGCCAAGGCGCAGGCCCGCAAGGCGGCGTTCGACCAGTCGATGGCGCAGGCGCGCGACTATGCGCGCATGGCGGGCTTTCGCGATGTGAAACTGCTGGCCGTCACGGAATCGATGGACATGGCGATGCCCGTGCAGGAACGCGCGGTGATGATCCAGGCGTCTTCGCCTTCGCCCAAGACCCCGACCCGTCCGGGACAGGTCGCCACGCAGGTGACATTGTCGACGACATTCGAACTTGTTCGATAAATGAATATGTTGCGTTACGGCCACGGGACCCGCTTTCTTATGCCGTAACGCAACATTCACGCCTTGTTCAATGCGGCAGGCTTAGGCAGTCTTGCATCATGACCTTGCCTCCTGCCTTCCGCTACGCGCTTGCCGCGCTGGCCCTTTGCGGTCTTTCCGCTCCGCTGGCCGCCCAGCAGGCGTCGGGAAAGGAACGCGACGGGCAGAGCGAGGCGCGCCGCGAACTGCGCGCGGGCAATGTGCTCCCGCTGCGCCAGATCGAACGCAGCGTGGTCCCGCACATGGGCGATTCGCGCTATCTCGGCCCCGAATTCGACAGCGCGGCGATGATCTACCGGCTCAAGTTCATGGAGAACGGGGGCCGCGTCGTCTTCGTGGACGTGGATGCGCGCACCGGGCGCGTGGTCGGCCGCCGTCGCTAAGGCTCTCTCGCCCCACATTGCCCCGCCAGTACTTGGCTCTGTGAAGGGCACGCGTCTTGACCGATTCCTGCGCCGACCCCATCTTTTCAGCAGAAATGATGTCTTAGCCATGTCGGGCCAGCCCCTGTCTGGGCCGCAATCGTCGGAGAGTGCATGCGAATCCTGATCGTCGAGGATGAACCCACGCTGGGCAGCCAGCTGAAGAACACGCTGGAGGCCAATGGCTATGCCGTGGACCTGTCCACCGATGGCGAGGACGGTCATTTCCTGGGATCGACAGAGGATTACGATGCGGTCGTGCTCGACCTTGGCCTGCCCGAGATCGACGGGCTGACCGTGCTGGGCATGTGGCGCAAGGAAGGCCGCAATTTCCCCGTGCTGGTGCTGACCGCGCGCGACAGCTGGTCCGACAAGGTTGCTGGCCTCGACGCGGGCGCGGACGACTATCTGGCCAAGCCGTTCCAGACCGAGGAGCTGATCGCCCGCCTGCGCGCGCTCATCCGCCGTTCGACCGGCAATGCCAGCAGCGAGCTGACGGCAGGCCCGGTGCGGCTGGACACGCGTTCGGGCCGCGTCACGCTCGACGGCGAGCCGGTGAAGCTGACCGCGCAGGAATACAAGCTGCTGTCCTATTTGATGCACCACAAGGGCAAGGTCGTCAGCCGAACCGAGCTGATCGAACATATCTACGATCAGGATTTCGACCGCGATTCCAACACGATCGAGGTCTTCGTCACGCGCATCCGGAAAAAGCTGGGCGCCGACGTCATCACCACCATCCGCGGCCTGGGCTATAGCCTCGACGATCCCGCCGAAGCGCCCCGCAGCTGACGCGGGCGGTGGCGGAGCTTTTCGAAGCGGCACCAGGCTCCGGCACCCGGAATGACAGGGCGCCGGCGAATAACGTGCCGCCTGCGCTGCCCGCTCCCCCGTTCCGCCCGCCCGCCCTCGCGCGGCTCAAGCTGAAGGGCGTAAAGCTGGGTGCGGGCCACACCGGCTCGCTGTCGCGGCGCATGCTGCTGATCGCGATCGCGTGGACGGCGTTCCTGCTGCTGGCGGGCGGCGTGGCGCTCGACCGCGCGCTGACCGGACTGATCACGCGCAATTTCGACGAACAGCTCGACTACATGCTGACCGCCATGGTCGCCTCGGCCGAGATCGGGCCGGATGGCGAGGTGTTCTTCTCGCGCCCGCTGGGCGACCAGCGCTTCCTCGAACCCAATAGCGGCCTGTACTGGCAGATCACGGGCAACGGGCACGAGGATTTCCCCTCGCGCTCGCTGTGGGACCGCACGCTTTCGCTGCGCGAGGCGGAGCATGTCGAGCCGCTGGTCTATGACAGCGCGCAATTCGACGGCGAACCGATGCGCATGATGCAGCGTCCGATATATCTGCCGGGCAGCGACACGCAGTGGTGGTTCGTCGTCGCCGCCAGCCGCGAGGAACTTGACGTCCAGATCGGCCGCATCCGGCAGATCCTTGGCTATTCCTTCATGGCGCTGGCGCTGGGGCTGATCGCCATGGCGGCGTTGCAGATCTGGCTGGGCCTGTCGCCCCTGCGCGGCGTGCGGCTGGCGATCCAGCGCATCCGCGTGACCGGCGACACCCGCGTGACGCAGCCGCTGCCGCTGGAAGTGCAGCCGATGGTGGAGGAGCTGAACGCGCTCCTCGCCCACTCGGAAAAACAGGCCGAGGAAGCGCGCGCCCACGCAGGCAATCTTGCGCATGCGCTCAAGACCCCGCTGACCGTGCTCAACAATGCCGCGTCTGCCCATGCGGACAATCTGCCCGAACTGGTCGAGCGAGAGGTCGCCGCCATGCGCCGACAGGTCGACCACCACCTCGCCCGCGCGCGCGCATTGGGGCGCCGCGCGGTCGGCCTGTCGCGCGCCGACGTCCACGAATCCGCCGAATCGGTCGAACGCGCGGTGTCGCGCCTTTATCCGGCGGTGCGCTTCGACCTCGACGGCGCGAAGGCGGGCCAGCGGCAGGCGATGGTCGCGATGGAGCGGCAGGACCTCGACGAGATCCTTGGCAATCTGATCGAGAATGCCGCGAAATACGGCGGCGGCAGCGTCTTCGTCACGCTGGACGCGGTGCCCGACGCCCCGCAATGCCAGATCTGGATCGAGGATGACGGCGCGGGCATCGAACCCGCCGACCGCGACAAGCTGTTCGCCCGCGGCGCGCGGCTGGACACCAACAAGCCCGGCACCGGCCTCGGCCTCGCCATCGTGCGCGACGTGGTGGAAATCTATGGCGGTTCGGTCGAACTCGACGAAAGCGAGGATCTCGGCGGCCTGCTGGTGAAGCTCAGCCTGCCGAGAGCGGCGGTGAACTAAGCGCCGCGATCAATATCGCACGATCACGGTCATCATGGCACGCTGGCTGATCGCGCCGTTCATGTCGACCGATTCCGCCGTTACGGCCAGGGCCGCATCCTTGCCGATGGCCAGACGAGCCTTGGGAAGGCCGCCCGGTTCGGGCTCGGGCGTTATCGCTTCCTCGGTTTCGGGCCGATCGGCGCAGACCACGATCTCGCCGCTGTCCGATGTGCAAACGGGCCGCGCAAGGACATCGATCACCACCGATCCGTCATCGCGCTCCACCGATCCGCCGGAAAGCTGGTCGGATGTCACCGGCGCGGATTGGATTAGAACGGCGGCCAGCAGGATCATTGTGCACTACTCACAGCAAGGGCGCAGCCTATCCGCTGCTTGAACCCAACGCCAGAAGCTCAATCATAGGTCACGCCCGGCAGTCCCTGACCGCCATCGGCGATGAACGCATCGATCCGCTGCTCCAGCACCGGAAGCGGCACCGAGCCGAGCGACAGCACGACATCGTGGAACTTGCGAATGTCGAACCCCGCTCCCAGCGCGTCCTCCGCCTTGGCGCGCACGCGGCGCATGGTCAGCTCGCCCAGCTTGTATGCCAGCGCCTGCCCCGGCCAGCTGATATAGCGGTCCACCTCGGTCCCCACTTCGTGCCGCGACAGCGCGGTGCGCGAGGCAAGGTAATCGATGGCCCGCTCGCGGTCCCAGCCATAGGCGTGGATGCCGGTGTCGATCACTAGCCGCGCCGCGCGCCACATCTCGTAACTCAGCCGCCCGAACCGCTCATAAGGCGTGCGATAGATCCCCATCTCCTCGCCCAGATATTCGGTGTAGAGGCCCCATCCTTCGCCGAATCCGCTGAAATAGGTCTCGCGCCGGAACGCGGGCATTTCGGGCTGCTCCAGCGCGACACCCGCCTGAAAACTGTGGCCCGGACTGCATTCGTGCAGCGTCAGCGCGGGAATATTGTAAAGCGGGCGCGAGGGCAGATCATGCGTGTTCATCTGGCACGCATCCAGCCCGCCGCGCCCCGCCGTGTAATACGGCGCCAGCGCAGGCGCGACCGGCCAGATCGCGAAGCGATGGCGCGGCAGAAAGCCGAAATAATCGCCGATCCGCCCGTCGACCCGCTTCGCCACATAGGCCGACACGCCCATCAGCTCATCGGGCGTGCGCGCGATGAACTGCGGCTCATTGCGCAGCGTCTCGTTGAATTCAGCGATGCTGCCGGAAAAGCCGACCTCTGCCATGATCGCGCGCATCTCGCCCTCGATCCGTGCGACTTCGGACAGGCCGATCTCATGGATCTGCTGCGCGGTCAGGTCCAACGTGGTGTATTTGCGGATCTGCTGCGCATAGAACGCTGCACCATCAGGCATCTCGGTCGCCGCCAGCGAGGTGCGCGTATTCTGCAGATAGTCCTCGCGCATGAACGACAGCAGCTCTGCATAGGCAGGCACGATGCTGTCCGCGACCGCCGCTTCCGCTTCGGAGCGCAGACGCGCCTGCTCGGCGACAGGGATGCTGGCGGGCATCTGGCCAAACACGGTCAGGAACGGATTGCCCTCGGCCCTCGTGTATGGCTCGATAGAGGCTTCGCGCCCTTCCAGCGAGACGCGCGGCACGCTGAAGCCGCGCTCCAGCCCGCTGCGCGCATTGGCGACATGCTCGGCGAAATAGCGCGGCACGTCGCGCATGCGGGCGATATAGTTCTCGTATTCCTCGATGCTGGCATAGGGCGAACGCGCGTCGAGATAGGTCCAGAAGTTGCTGTCCGAATTGAACGGCATCTCGTGAACGCGATAGTCCGCATCGCCGATCCGCTCCTCCAGCAGAGCGCGGAACACGGCGGCATTGATCTTTTCGCCGTCCGACAGCTGCCCGGCCGGAATCGCATCCAGCCGCGCCAGCATGTCCCGCGCATGCGCCGCGCGCCGCGCCTCGGCCTCGGGCGTCACCGATGGCAGGCGCGGTCCGGGCTCGCTGCGCCCGTCCGCTTTCTCGATCCGCTGCCGGTCGGCGATGATCCACGCATGGTCAGCCGCGTACAGCGCCTGCAACCGGGCATCGGCGCTGGCCTCGCCCTGCGTGGCTGCGGGCTGGGCGCTAGCGGGAAGGGCCGGGGCGGGAAGGGCCGGAACGGAAAGGGCAGGCGTGAGAAAAAGGGCGGCGACCAGTGCGGCGTGTTTGTGCATAGGCCATTTCATGCGCGGGCAGGGCCGCCCACGCAAGCCGGTTGGCGAAAACGCAGGGGGCGCTATCGGGTCAGGCCGCGACCGTCCTCGCCGCGGTTTCTGCCGCCAGCTCGGCCAGCAGAGAGGCAGGCGGCTGGAACACCGCCTTCCTGAACGCGATCCGGCGCGGATCGACCGCCAGCGCAAGCTTTTCGGGCATGCGCGCCCTGTCGCTCACCCGCCGGAAATCGCGCAGCGAGGTGCCAGCCGGGGCCGAATCCATATTGGGCGCGCCCCGGCCGGACTTAACATCGCCAATGTCGATGGTGCGGAAATCGATGCTGAAGCGCGTGCGCCCGGTTTCGTTGGGCACGGTCGAATGCAGCTGCTGACCCGAAAACAGGATCGCCCCGCCCACCGGCGCGACCAGCCGGACCGATGGCGTGTCCAAAGGCGGCGGATCCTGCGTGATGCGCGGCTGGGGGCGCGTGTCCCGCTTCACCTGCTTCGCCGCCGCGCCGCGCGCCGTGCGGTTGTATTCGTAATAATCGAACTCGCCCGAGCTGTTCTCGACCGGGCGGTCCCACCATGCCGGGTGGAACGCCATGGTGTTGCCACTCTCGATCGGGAAGATCGGCAGCCACCAGTTCACCTGCTGCATCGGCGCGGCCCACCAAGTGTCGCGGTGCATCGGAAAGGCATAGCCGACGCCCGAACTCAGATAACCATGGCTGGTCACCCCGCGCAGCCGCGGCACGTCAAGATAGGTCGCGCGCGGGTCCAGCCCCATGTCCTCGACCACCGCGCAGATCAGCTCCCAGGTCTGCGGATGATGGATGAAGCGCGGCTTGATCGGTGCGAACAGCTCGACAAAGCGTTCAACCGGAACGCGGTGCTGCAGCATTTCGAGATCGTCGTCGCCAAACCCGCGAACCAGCAGTTCGCGCGCCCATTCGGTCAGCGCCTGCATGGCAGGGCGCGGCGATATCACATGGATGTCGCCCGCATAGATCTGCGCGCGGCGAACATCGTCGACCACCCGCGCATCGTAATGAATTGCCGTCAAGCTCCGCTCCACGCGAAATTTATCCGCACAGGTTGAATGCGCCCGCAAAAAAGCGCCAGCGTTCTTCGGGTTAGGCCGAATTCTTTGGAGTTATCCGCTGCGGGAAATATCGGCGGATGGCGCGCCGCGCATGGCGGCGGGGCAGGTCCTTCGGGCGCGAATTTATTGTCCTACGCCGCGCCATGACGATAATTCGTCCGCTGGCCGATTTCGGCCCCGCCCGCTCTTTCAGACCGTGAGTTTTCCCGCACCCCCAAGGTGTCACCTTTGGCGTTCAAAGCCGCACGATCGCGTGGCCAGAGGCAGGTGACACGCCCTGTAGGACGTGTCACCTTTGTCACTTTTCGAAATGCGCAGGCGGCAGGCGCTTGTCAGCCCCCCGCCGCGATCCTTGCGGCGGTTTCGCGGATCAGCGCGATCATGTTGGGCACGCCCTGCGTCCGGTTGGACGACAGCTGATTGCGCAGGTCGAAGGGCGCCAGCGCCTCTTCGATATCGGTTTCCGCGACTTCGGCCGCCGGGCGGTCCTGCACCGCCGCGATGACCAGCGCCACGATGCCCTTGGTGATCGCGGCATTGCTGTCGGCCATGAAATGCAGCGCATCGCCATCGGTGCGCGTCGGATAGACCCAGACCGCGGCGGAACAGCCCTTCACCTGCGTCGCCTCGGTCTTGAGCGCGGCAGGCATGGGTTCCAGCTCGCGGCCCAGCTCGATCAGCAGGCGGTAACGTTCGTCGCCTTCCAGGAACTCGTATTCCTCGGCAATGTCATCGATGGATCGCATGCGGGCGGAACTAGCCGCGCCGCCCGGCGTCCGCAAGTGTCTTGGCCGCAAGTGCCTTACCGGCAGGTGCCTTAAAGATCGACGCCGCTGGCGATCGCTTCCAGCTTGCGGACGCGTTCCTTCAGGTCGGCCAGCTCGATCCGCGCGGCAGCCGGGGCGTCACCCTGATCGCGAAAGGTCGAGAGACCGCCGCCATCGTGCGCCATCTCCGCCTGCCGCATCTTCAGCGTCAGCCAGCCCTGCCAGCCATACAGCAGCGCGGCGGTGATAATGGTCAGGCCGGTCAGGGCCATCAAAGCCAGTGAACTGATCTCGAAGCTCATCTCAGGCCTCCTCAGCGATCTCGCAGCAGTTCGATTTCTTCGGCAAGGCCCAGCTTCTGGCGCTCGTCGGTGGCGATGCGTTCCAGCACGCGGACCCGTTCCTTCAGCTCGGCGATCTCGGCGCGAAGCTGCTCTTCCTCGCCGCTGCCTTGCCGCGCGATCGGCTGGCCGTCCTTGTCGGTGGCGAAACCGGCGCTGGCATTATGGCGTGCCCGCATCATCTGGGTGACCGCGATGATCAGTACGATGACGACGATGGCGGACCAGAGGCTCATTTGAACTGTCCTTCCCTATCCGGAGAACGCGTTTCCGACGCCCTCAGGGCCTCGATCTCATGCGTCAGGTGATAGCCGCTGTCGGTCACGATCCGCTCCACATTGGCGAGGCGGTCCTTGACCGAACCCAGTTCGGCGCGAAGCTGCGCGTTCTCCTGGCTGGCGAGCTTCAGGCGCTCGATCGTTTCGGTATCCTTCTTGGGATAGACGGACTTGCCCCAGCTGTTTTCCAGCGGATAGCCATGCCGCACGCGGATGGCGGTGTTCACGACCCAGGCAATCGCGAAAGAGACGACGCCGATACCAAGGACGGCAGGAGTAAGCAGGTCTTCCATTCTCAAACCTCGTGACGCGGATTGACGGGAGCATTGAGGCGCGCATCGCTCTCTTCCTCGCGCAGAGCCTCGATCTGCCGGGCGATATCGGTGCCCTTGTCGGTGACGATGCGCTCAAGCACGCGAACCCGCTCTTCCAGCTGGGCGGTATGCTGCGCATATTGCGCCGCCTTTTCCGCGGTGGCGTTCATCTTCAGCTCGGCCATCTTGGACTGGTGCTTGGTCCACACGATCAGGCAGATCATGATGAAGGGCGCAAGCGGTATCAGAAGGGCAAGTTCGTCGACCATGGTTCAAACCTTTCGTTCGTTGCGAAACCTCAGCGCAGCTTCTCGATCTCTTCGGAAAGCTGGCGATTGCCGCTGACGTAATATTCCTCGACATGGGCAAGGCGGCGGTCGATGTCGCGAAACCGAGCCTTCACCTCGCGGGCGGTGCGCGCAGGCGATTGGCGGACGCCCTGCCAGAACTGCTGTTCCTTGCGGTCGGTGTAGAGATGTTCCGGCTTGTTCGGCGCCATCATGCCCATCGCGATATAGATCAGGATCGGCCAGCCCATGGTGATCGTGGCAATCAGGAAGCCAAGCCGGATCCAGATCGCGTCGATCCCGGTATAATCGGCCAGACCCGCACTGACGCCCAGGAACTTGCCGTTCACCTTGTCGCGGTAAAATCGGGTGCGTTCGGTCGTGCTCATTATGCGTTCCTTTCCTTGATCATGCGTTCCAGCTCGGCCAGCTTGACATTGTCGGCCTCCTGATCGGCGATCAGGCGCGGCTTGGAGAATTCCTCATGGTCGGCGGAGACGAGCCGTTCGACCGTGTCCATCCGTTCGTCGAGGCGGCGAGCGAGCTTGTAGAGCTCCTCCAGCATCGCCTCGTCACCCTCGGTCAGGGTGGGGGCGGTTTTCCACTTGGTGACATAGTGGAAGACAAGGCCCGGAAGGACGACGAAGATACAGATAATTGCAAGCACACCTTCCACGGGTCAGTCCTCCTTCTTCTCGTCATCGGCCTGTCCGCCCATGGAGCGCTTGAGCGCCTCCAGTTCCTCGTCGACCTTGTCGACGGCGGACAGTCCCTCGATCTGTTCGGCAAGCGACGGCTCGCCCTTCATCGCCATGCCCAGCGCGTCGGCGTGGCCTTCGGCGTAATCGACGCGGCGCTCCAGCATCTCGAACCGGGCCAGCGCCTCGTCGACGCGCTCGGTCGTCATCAGCTTGCGCAGGCGAACACGGTTTTCCGCGCTTTCCAGGCGGGCCGCGATCATCGACTGCCGGCTGCGAGCCTCGCGCAGGCGCTGCTGCAGCTTGGCGATGTCTTCCTCGTTGGCGCGCAGGCTCTGTTCGAGCACGTCCATTTCCTCGGACAGTTGCTTGGCCAGGTCGGTCGCCTTGCGCTTTTCCATCAGGGCGGCGCGGGCCAGGTCCTCACGGCCCTTGGACAGCGCCAGCTGCGCCTTGTCGGCCCAGTCGGCCTGCAGCCGCTCCAGCTTCACCGCGTGACGCTGCATTTCCTTCTGATCGGCGATGGTGCGGGCGGCGCCTGCACGAACCTCGACCAGCGTTTCCTCCATCTCGACGATGATCATGCGGATCATCTTTTCGGGATCGTCGGCCTTCTCGATCATGTCCGAGAAGTTGGCGGCAATGATGTCACGGGTGCGTGAAAATATTCCCATCAATTGGGCTCCGTTCTGCCTCAAGCTGCTGCCGCCGCGAAAGCGGATCGGCTCTTCGTCATCATACTCGCGCTGGCGGCGCGTTTCACCTTTTTCCCGGCGCTCGCGGTCGGTCATCAGGCGGGCGACTTCGCGCTCGAAGCGCGAGTTTTCGTCGCGCTTCTTGGCGGCCTCGTCATCGGTCCAGGGCGTATCGGCCAGCTTGCGGCCGTCATTGTCGGCGGCGGCCTGTTTGTCCGTTTCGGGAGAAAGGTCTTTCCTGTCGTTCATATCGTCCTCTTCGGGGATATCTGCCTTCAAGCCAGAACATAGCTCAGGGCCACGGGGGCCTTGGCCGGCGATACAAGCTTGACGTCGCAGACCGGCGGAAGCGAGCAGGCCATGTCGCGAACAGCATAGGCGCTAAGCGAAAGCATGGCGATCGCGGCGAGAATGCTGGTGGCTACTGGGCCGATCGGGCCGGATTGGCGAAAACTAAACATGATGTCCCCACATCTTCGAACTATGCCAGATACTATGCAGGGAGCGTGCCAACGCTAGAAAACGTTTTACTAACAGAGGCTTATGGAAATTTCCTCGAACAGGCTCGCGAAATATTTGCCAAGAGTTGGGGGATTGCGCTAATTTATGGTCAATGGATCGGGGTAAGCAGTTCGTCGGCCAGTCCAAGGCCATTCTCGACGCGGTCGAACGCGCCAGTCGCGCCGCTGCGCTGTCGCGTCCGGTCCTTGTAATCGGTGAGCGTGGAACCGGCAAAGAGCTGATCGCCGAACGACTTCATCACCTGTCGGACCGCTGGGGTGAGCCGCTGGTCGTCATGAATTGCGCCGCCTTGCCCGAAACGTTGATCGAGGCGGAATTGTTCGGGCATGAGGCGGGGGCCTTCACCGGCGCATCGAAAGCGCGAACCGGCCGGTTCGAGGAAGCCGATGGCGGAACCTTGTTTCTCGACGAACTGGGCACCCTGTCGATGGCCGCGCAGGAACGGCTGCTGCGCGCGGTCGAATATGGCGAGGTCACCCGGATCGGTGCATCGCGCCCGACGCAGGTCGATGTTCGCATCGTCGCCGCCACGAACGAGGATCTTCCCGCGCTTGCCGAGCGAGGCGATTTTCGCGCCGACCTGCTCGACCGCTTGAGTTTCGAGGTGATCACCCTTCCGCCCCTGCGCGCCCGCGAGGGAGACATCATCGTCATCGCCGACTTCTTCGGCCGGCGCATGGCGGCAGAACTGCTTTGGGACGACTGGCCGGGATTTTCCGACAGCGTGATCGACCAGCTTGAAGAGTATCCCTGGCCCGGCAACGTCCGCGAATTGCGCAATGTCGTCGAACGCGCGGTCTATCGCTGGGACGACTGGAGCAAGCCTGTAGGCACGGTGGTGTTCGACCCTTTCGCCTCGCCATGGGCACCGCGATCCGCGCCTCGGCGTGAGAGCGGGGGGCGGGTCGAGGCTTTGCCGCCGGTCGAATTGAAGCCTGCCTTCGACTATGCCGCGATCACCGATTTGCGCGCGGCGGTTGACGGCCATGAACGGGCCATCGTCGAATCCGCGCTGGATCGGCACCGGTGGAACCAGCGGCGTGCGGCCGAGGCGCTGGGCCTCAGCTATGATCAGCTGCGCCACTGCATCCGCAAGCACGGGCTGAACGAGAGCGGCGAAAGCGCCGAGGGCGGGAAGGCGGCCTGAGCGCTGCCGCTTCCACCTTGCTTTTTCCGGTTTTCGCTCCTATCTGACGACTCATCCCGACATTGTCGCGCACAAGGCCGGGCCGGTACCGCAGGGTTCCGGCGCGTCTTTCCGTATTCGCGGCACGGGCATCGAACGAAGGAATTGCATGACCGACATCGCGCGCCTCACCGATCTGATCGAACAGGAAGTCACCGCTTCCGGCTTCGAACTCGTGCGCGTGAAGCTGTTCGGATCGGATGACGAACGCACGCTGCAGGTGATGGCCGAGAATCCCGAGACGGGCCAGCTCGTCATCGATCAGTGCATGGCGATCTCGCGCCGCATTTCCGATGCGATCGACGCGCGCGAGGAAGCGGGCGACGAGCTGATTCAGGGCGCATACCGGCTGGAAGTGTCTTCCCCGGGCATCGACCGCCCGCTGACCCGCGCAAAGGATTTCGCGAACTGGGTCGGTCACGAGGCGCGCATCACATTGTCCAAGGACGCAGAGGCGCCCGCGGGTAACAAGCGCACGTTTCAGGGCGACCTGACCGCGTTTGACGACGGCATGGTGACGGTCGAGGACAAGAAGCTGGGATCGGTGACCATGCCGCTGGCGGACATTCATTCGGCCAAGCTGATGCTGACCGATCGGCTGATCAAGTCGACCGTGCCGCTGGATACGACCGGCGCCGACGAAGTTGAGGAAGTCGAGGATATGTCGGAAGAGGACGCCGACTAGTTCTGGCGCTTTCGGCAGCAAACTATTATGCGGCGGGCGACCAAAGGGCCTTAGCCGGGATTGAGCAGGGAAGACGATTAACATGGCGAATGCGATTTCGGCGAACCGCGCAGAGCTTCTGGCGATTGCCAATGCGGTGGCCAGCGAGAAGATGATCGACAAGTCCATCGTGATCGAAGCGATGGAAGAAGCGATCCAGAAGAGCGCCCGCAACCGTTACGGCGCCGAGAACGACATCCGCGCCAAGCTTGACCCGCAGACCGGCGATCTTCGCCTGTGGCGAGTGGTCGAGGTGGTCGAGGAAGTCGAAGACTACTTCAAGCAGGTGTCTGTCGAGCAGGCGCAGAAGCTGCAGGACGGCGCGCAGGTCGGCGACTTCATCGTGGATCCGCTGCCCCCCGTCGACCTGGGCCGCATCGATGCGCAGTCGGCCAAGCAGGTGATTTTCCAGAAGGTCCGCGATGCCGAGCGTGAGCGCCAGTACGAGGAATTCAAGGACCGCGCGGGCGAAGTCATCACCGGCGTGATCAAGTCGGTCGAGTTCGGCCACGTGATCGTGAACCTCGGCCGCGCCGAGGGCATCATTCGCCGCGACCAGCAGATCCCGCGCGAGGTTGCCCGCACCGGCGAACGCATCCGCGCGCTGATCATGAAGGTGGAGCGGTCGAACCGCGGCCCGCAGATCTTCCTGTCGCGCGCGCATCCCGAATTCATGAAGAAGCTGTTCGCGCAGGAAGTGCCCGAGATCTACGACGGCATCATCCAGATCAAGGCCGCCGCCCGCGATCCGGGCAGCCGCGCCAAGATCGGCGTGATCAGCCACGACAGCAGCATCGACCCCGTCGGCGCCTGCGTCGGCATGAAGGGCAGCCGCGTGCAGGCCGTCGTGCAGGAACTGCAGGGTGAGAAGATCGACATCATTCCCTGGAGCGAGGACACCGCGACCTTCATCGTGAATGCGCTTCAGCCCGCGACCGTCAGCCGCGTCGTCATCGACGAGGAGGAAAGCCGCATCGAAGTCGTCGTTCCCGACGATCAGCTGTCGCTGGCCATTGGTCGCCGCGGCCAGAACGTGCGCCTCGCCTCGCAGCTGACCGAGAGCCAGATCGACATCATGACCGAGCAGGAATCGAGCGAGAAGCGGTCGAAGGAATTCGCCGAACGCTCGAAGATGTTCGAGGAAGAGCTGGACGTCGACGAGACGCTTTCGCAGTTGCTGGTGGCCGAAGGCTTCACCGAGCTGGAAGAAGTCGCCTATGTCGACCGCGAAGAGCTGGCGGGTATCGAAGGCTTTGACGAAGATCTCGCCGAAGAGCTCCAGTCGCGTGCGATCGAGGCGCTGGAGCGCCGCGAGGAAACCTTCCGCACCGCTCGCCGCGAAATGGGCGTCGAGGATGCGCTGGCCGAGATCCCGCATCTTAACGAGGAAATGCTCGTCGTGCTCGGTAACGCTGGCATTCTGACGCTGGACGATCTGGCCGACCTTGCGACCGATGAGCTTATCGCCAAGCGCCGCGAGGGTCCGCGCCGCCGCGGTGGGGCTGCCAGCGGTCCGCCGCTCAAGCGCGACCGCCGCCCGGAAGACAAGGGCGGCGTACTCGGCGCCTATGGCCTGACCGAAGAGCAGGGCAACGAGATCATCATGGCCGCCCGCGCGCACTGGTTCGAGGACGAGGAAGACGTGACCGAGGGCCAGCCCGCGGACGAGACGATTTCCTCCGAAGCCGAGGCCGTGACCGACGAAGCCGTGGCCGAGGCGACTGCCGAGGACGAAAACATGCAGGAGGCCGCCGATGCGGACTCCAAGCAATGAGACCGTAGCGTCCGACATCGATGAAAAGGTGCCCGAGTTCGACGAGGGCACCGTCACCCGCCGCTCTGGCGCGCGGGGCGATGGGCCCATGCGCAAATGCGTGATCACGGGCCGCATCGCTCCGCGCGAGAGCCTGCTGCGTCTTGCGATGGGGGCGGGGCCGGATGGCCGCTTGGTCGTGCTGCCCGATGCCCACGCCAAGGCGCCGGGTCGCGGCGCATGGGTCGGCGTCACGCGCGGCGAGCTTGAAGAAGCGATCGCGAAGGGCCATCTGAAGGGAGCCCTGGCACGCGGTTTCAAGGGGCCGCCGCCAGCCATTCCGGCCGATCTACCCGAACTGGCAGAGCAGGCGTTGTTGCGTGCGCTGACCGATCGTCTGGGCATCGAGTACCGATCCGGCAATTTGCTTGCCGGGTCCGACCGCATTGCCGAGGCAGCGCGGGCGGGCAAGGTCTGGTGGCTGGGGCATGCGTCCGACGCCGGCGGCGACGGTTCGCGGCGGCTCGACCAGGCATGGCGCGTGGGTGAGGACGAGGAAGGCTCCGGCATGGCGGGCGAACGCTTGCCTCTGGACCGGGCGGGCCTGTCTGTGGCATTGGGCCGCGACAATACCGTCCATCTGGCGTTGACCGATCGTGCCGCCGCCGGACGTGTTTCGACCTTGCTTGCAAGGCTCAACCATTACCTTGGCCGCGATGCCGCGACCGCCGGTGGCCCCGGGAATGCCGGGTTGGAAAGTGGAGGGCCTGCCGCACAGCGGGCCAGCGAACCGTAGAGGCGGGCGCGTTCGGCGCACCTGCAGGGGCAGGCCGCAGCAGATGACGACGCCGTTCGCGGCGTGACGAAGATGATTTTGATAGGGTTTTTTGACCAGTATGAGCGATAACGACAACAGCACCCGGACCCGCAAGCCGCTTGGCCTGAAGCGTGCGGTGGACGCGGGCGAGGTCAAGCAGACTTTCAGCCATGGCCGCACCAACAAGGTCGCCGTGGAAGTAAAGCGCAAGCGCAAGATCCTGAAGCCGGGTGAGACTGCGCCTGCCGCGGCTCCCGAAGCCGCGCCGACTCCCGCCGCTGCTCCGCCCGCCGCACCCAAGCCTGCCGCGCCGAAGCCCGCACCGCGCCGGCCGTCGCCCAGCGATGAGACGCCGCAGGAGCGTGTCGCCCGCCTGCAGCGCGAGGCCGAGGAAGAGCGCCTGAAGATGGCGGAGGAAGCCCGCCGCCGCGAGGAAGAGGCCAAGGCAAAGGCGCTGGAGGAAGAGCGCCAGCGCGCCGAGGAAAACCGCAAGGCAGAGGCCGAGGCACAGAAGGAAGCCGAGGCCGAAGTCAAGGAGACGCAGGAAAAGCCCGCTCCCGAGGTGGAAGCGGAGAAGCCTTCCGAACAGGAAGATGCCGCGCCGACCGCAGATGGCCCGGCCGCAGATGGCGAGGAAGAGGGCGAAGCCGTCCCGGCGCCACGCAAGTTCACGCCGGTCAAGCGTCCCGAACCCAAGAAGGTCGAGAAGAAGCCTGCCGCCGACAAGAAGGGCGGCGCGCGCGATACGCGCGGCGATGCGCGCAGTGTCGATGCCAAGGGGGCAGACCGTCGCCGCGGCGGCAAGCTGACCGTCAACAAGGCCTTGAACGACGACGAAGGCGCACGGGCCCGCAGCCTTGCCGCGCTCAAGCGTGCGCGAGAGAAAGAACGCCGCTCGCAATATCGCGGCCAGCAGCAGCCGCGTGAGAAGCAGGTGCGCGATGTCGTCGTGCCCGAGGCCATTACCGTGCAGGAACTTGCCAATCGCATGGCCGAAAAGGGCGCGGATCTGGTCAAGGAACTGTTCAATCTGGGCATGATGGTGACCGTCAACCAGACCATCGACCAGGATACGGCGGAACTGCTGGTCGAACAGTTCGGCCATAACATCGAGCGCGTGTCGGAAAGCGATGTCGACATCGACACCACGGTCGACGTGGATCCCGAGGAAAGCCTGAAAGGGCGTCCTCCGGTCGTGACGATCATGGGGCATGTCGACCACGGCAAGACCAGCCTGCTCGATGCGCTGCGCGGCACCGATGTGACCCGCGGCGAGGCGGGCGGCATCACGCAGCATATCGGCGCGTATCAGATCAAGACCAAGGCGGGTGACCTCATCACCTTCCTCGATACGCCGGGCCACGAGGCCTTTACCGAGATGCGCGCGCGTGGTGCCAATGTCACCGATATCGTCATCCTGGTGGTGGCGGCCGACGACGGGCTGATGCCGCAGACGATCGAGGCGATCAACCACACCAAGGCGGCCGGCGTGCCGATGATCGTGGCGATCAACAAGATCGACAAGGACGAGGCGAACCCGCAGAAGATCCGCGAGCGCCTGCTGGAGCATGAGATCATCGTCGAGGCCATGAGCGGCGACGTGATGGACGTCGAGGTTTCGGCCAAGAACAAGGTCGGGCTCGACAAGCTGCTCGATGCGATCAATCTGCAGGCCGAACTGCTCGAACTGAAGGCCAACCCCGACCGCGACGCCGAGGCGACCGTGATCGAGGCGCAGCTCGACAAGGGCAAGGGGCCGCTGGCCACCGTCCTCGTTACGCGCGGTACGCTGCGCCGCGGCGATGTGTTCGTGGTCGGCACCGAAAGCGGCCGTGTTCGCGCGATGCATGACGACAAGGGGCGTCAGGTCAAGGAAGCGGGTCCGTCGACTCCGGTCGAGGTGCTGGGCCTTGGCGGTGTGCCCAATGCGGGCGACGTCCTGAACGTGGTCGAGAACGAGCAGCGCGCCCGTGAGGTTGCCGGCTATCGTACCGAAAAGGCTAACGAGAAGCGCACCGCGATGCCGGTCTCGAACTTCGAGAACATGTTCTCGGCGCTCAAGAGCGAGATGGTCGAGTTCCCGGTGGTCATCAAGGCGGACGTGCAGGGTTCGGTCGAGGCGATCTCGACCGCGCTTACCCGGCTGTCCAACGACCTCATCAAGGTTCGCGTCCTGCATTCGGGCGTCGGCGCCATTACCGAGAGCGACGTGACGCTCGCGGCGGCATCGGGCGCTCCGATCATCGGCTTCAACGTGCGTCCCAATGCCAAGGCGCGCCAGCAGATGGAAAAGGACAAGGTGGAGATGATGTATTACGACGTCATCTATCACCTGACCGAGGAAATCGCGAAGCGCATGGCGGGCGAACTGGGTCCCGAGCGGATCGAGAACGTCGTGGGCCGCGCGCAGGTCAAGCAGGTGTTCCCTGCCGGCAAGAAGGACAAGGCCGCGGGCCTGCTGGTCGAGGAAGGCGTCATCCGCAAGGGTCTGTTCGCGCGTCTTACCCGCAACGATGTCATCGTTTCGGCCACCTCGATCGAATCGCTGCGGCGCTTCAAGGACGACGTGGACGAAGTCCGCGCAGGTCTGGAATGCGGCGTGGTGCTGTCCGACACGAACGACATCAAGCCGGGCGACCAGCTGGAAGTCTTTGAAGTCGAGGAGCGCGAGCGCGTTCTGTAACAGGTGGGCGCGGGCGATCCCGATCAGGAGACGATCGACCGGCGCAGTGATAATGCCGAGGCTACCCTTGGGTGCCTCGGCAAAGCGCTGGGCTGCGCATGGATCGTGTCTGGAGCGGCGTTCCTCGCGCCTTTCATGTTCTTGATGGAGCGTATCTGATGCCCCGCTATGCCGCTTTCTTCGCCAGCATGAATGTCGGCGGCAACCGGCTCAAAATGACCGATCTGCGCGACGCGCTGGAACGTGAGGATCTGGAAGACGTCGAGACCGTCGTCGCCAGCGGCAATGTGCTGTTCTCCTTCGACGAGCGGCCTTCCGACGGCCTGTCGGAAATGCTGGCCTTCATCGTCAAGGATCGCTTCGGTTTCGAGACTTTTGCGGCTGTGCGCAGCAAGGACGAGGTGCGCGCCGCCATCGAGGACAATCCCTTTCACGGAGACGGCGAGGACAAGCTTGTCCATACGCTGTTTCTGGATGGGGAGGCCGATCCGGCGCAATTCAACGTGCTGATGGCTGCCTATGAAGGGCGCGGGCCGGAAAGGATCGCGCTGGGCGGCCGCTGCCTTTATATCGATTATGTCGAGAGCGTTGGTAACAGCAGGCTGACCGGGCCCTTCATCCAGCGCAAGCTCGACCGGCGCGGCACCGCGAGGAACATGGCTTCGCTGAAACGCATATTGGACAAGATGGACTGACGATGGTGCGCAATTCCAACCCCGAACAGCAATCGGTTCGCGTCCTGAAAGTGGGCGAGCGGGTGCGGCATATCCTTTCGGAGCTGCTGTCGCGCGGCGAAGTGCATGACGACACCATTTCCGCCCATGCCGTGAGCGTGACGGAGGTGCGCATGTCGCCCGATTTGCGGCAGGCCAAGGTCTATGTGAAACCCCTGCTGGGCGCGCAGGAAGCCAAGGTGGTCAAGGCCTTGCAGGTCAACACGGCGTTCTTTCAGCGCGAGGTTGCGGAGCGGCTGGGCCTCAAGTTCGCGCCCAAACTGCAATTCCGCGCGGACGAGACCTTCGACGAGGCTGGCCGCATCGACCGCCTGCTCGACGACCCGCGCGTTCGCCGCGATGTCGAGGGGGACGAGGACTAGGCGGCTATCGACGGTCTTGCGAATTGCTGCGTCCGTCGTTGGCAGGAGGAGCGGTAAGATGACCGCGACCCTTGCGGAAACGCTCTGGCCTGAAGCGCCGCGATCGGCATAGTGCGTCGATGGCCAAGCTCTATTTCTATTATGCCAGCATGAACGCGGGGAAATCGACCACGCTTCTGCAGGCGGATTTTAATTATCGCGAACGGGGCATGGCCACGATGTTGTGGACCGCCGCGCTCGATCATCGCGGTGAGGACGAGGGTGGGGACAAGCCGATCCATTCGCGCATCGGACTTCACGCGGACGCGCATCTCTATGATCCCGCGACCGACCTGTGGGAAGCGGTTGCGCCGCATCATGCGGTCAGCCCGATAGCCTGCGTGCTGATCGACGAGGCGCAGTTCCTGACCAAGGCGCAGGTCTGGCAATGTGCACGGCTGGCGGACGAGGCGGGCATTCCCGTGCTGTGCTATGGCTTACGCACTGACTTCCGGGGCGAATTGTTCGAAGGTTCGGCGGCGCTGCTGGGCATTGCCGATGCCTTGATAGAGTTGAAGGCGGTATGCCATTGCGGGCGTAAGGCGACGATGAACCTGCGCGTCGATGCCAGCGGCAATGCCACCAGCGAGGGCGAGCAGACCGAGATCGGCGGCAACGAGCGCTATGTCGCGCTGTGCCGCCGCCATTTCGTCGAAGCGAACCGCGGCTGATCCCCGAGCGCCGATACTATCGGGTGCAATCGGGCGGCAGGCGTCCTATCTGACCCGCCATGTCAGACACCATAATTCTCGCCGTCATCCTGATTCCCTGCCTGATCGTGGCCATCGTCTTTCACGAGGTGTCGCATGGCTGGTCCGCACTGATGCTTGGCGATCCCACCGCAAAGGAAGCACGGCGTCTTTCGCTCAATCCCATTCGTCATGTCGATCCGGTGGGCACGGTGGCGCTGCCGGGCGCGATGGCGCTGATCGGCGGGCCGGTGTTCGGCTGGGCAAAGCCGGTGCCGGTCAACAAATGGCGGCTGAACAACCCGCGCTTTGGCATGATGGCGGTGGCGGCGGCGGGGCCTGCCAGCAATTTCGTCATGGCGGGCATTGCCGCGGTCGCACTCGGCCTGCTGGCGCGCAACCTCGATCCTGCCAGCGTGTCGGTGTCGATGCAGTGGACCATCACGGGCATCGACTATTTCATCCTGATCAACATCTTCCTTGCCTTCTTCAACCTGTTGCCGATTCCGCCCTTCGACGGATCGCATATTGTCGAAGGGCTTTTGCCGCCGCGCTGGGCGCGCGCGTATGAAAAGCTGCGGCCGGCGGGGATGCTGCTGTTGGTGGGCGTGATCGCGCTCAGCTGGTTCTTTCCCGATCTGGGGGTGATCGAGAATGTCGTCTGGCCGCCGGTCGACTGGCTGCGCGGCCTATTCATCGGGCTTGCCGAAGCGATCGCGTCGTGACGGAGGCCAAGCCCGCGCCGCCTAGCGGCTGGATCATCCTCGACAAGCCGCTGGAGATGGGATCGACGCAGGCGGTCGGCGCGGTAAAGCGCAATCTGCGGCAGGCAGGCTATGCCAAGGCAAAGGTCGGCCATGGCGGCACGCTGGACCCGCTGGCGACAGGCGTATTGCCCATCGCGATCGGCGAGGCGACGAAGCTGGCGGGCCGCATGCTGGATGCGACCAAGACCTATGAATTCACGATCCAGTTCGGCACGGAAACCGATACGCTGGATGCGGAAGGTGCGGTGGTGTCCACGAGCGACCGTCGTCCACCGGCGGCGGCACTGCTGGCGATCTGCGATGCCTTTACCGGAGAGATCGATCAGGTGCCGCCGAAATACTCCGCGCTGAAGATCGACGGCCGCCGAGCCTACGACCTCGCCCGCGCTGGCGAGGAGGTGGAGATGAAGACCCGCCGCGTGACCATCCACACGCTCGGCCCCGTTGGCGGACAGGGGCAGGGCGCCGAAGTCGACTCGGTCTTCGCGACGACCAGCGGGCGGCCCGACCCCTACGATCCGGGCGCGCCGCTGGAAATGATGGACAGCGTCACGCTGGAAGCCACCGTGTCCAAGGGCACCTATATCCGCAGCCTTGCCCGCGATATCGCACATGCCCTTGGAACTTGCGGACATGTTTCCTATCTAAGGCGTACGCGCGCTGGCCCGTTCGGCCAGGATTCCGCGATTTCGCTGGACAAATTGGACGAAATCGGTCAGGGCGCGCGCCTTGCTGAAATACTTCTGCCGCTGGAGGCAGGGCTGGACGACATCCCGGCCCTCGATCTCCACCCGGATCAGGCAGAAGCGGTCCGACAGGGCCGGCAATTGTCCGGGCTGACCATTCCTGATGGAACTGTCTGGGCGAAATGCGGCGGCAAGCCGATAGCCCTGATGGAGATTTCGGACGGCGTGGCCAGGGTCCTTCGGGGCTTTAATCCGTAATCGATGTCGCGGAGTGAAACTATGTCGGTTACCGCCGAGAAAAAGCAGGAAATCATCAAGGACAACGCCCGTCAGACCACTGACACCGGCAGTCCCGAAGTGCAGGTCGCGATCCTGACCGAGCGTATTCGCAACCTGACCGAGCACTTCAAGGATCACCACAAGGACAATCACTCGCGGCGTGGTCTGCTGGTGATGGTCAACAAGCGCCGTTCGCTTCTCGCCTACCTGAAAAGGACGGATGTAGAGCGTTACAACGCGCTGATCCAGAAGCTCGGCCTGCGTAAGTAAGAGTTTCCAAGGGCGGTCCCGACGGGCCGCCCTTGTCGCATTTGGAGCCTGTCATATCGGCTCCGATTCAAGGGCTGACCCCGCAATTCGGCAGGGTGGCCATGGGGCACGACGAAAAGCCCCGCACCGGACCGGGACGGTATCCCCGGCAGTAGGCCCCGCGCTGCAATACGGCACCGCGGGTTCATAAGGAAAATACATGTTCGACACCAAAACCGTATCGATTGAGTGGGGCGGAAAGACCCTCACCCTCGAAACCGGCCGCATTGCCCGTCAGGCTGATGGCGCCGTGCTGGCCACCTATGGCGAAACCGTGGTGCTTTGCGCCGTGACCGCCGCCAAGAGCGTGAAGGAAGGGCAGGACTTCTTCCCCCTGACCGTTCACTACCAGGAAAAATTCTCCTCGGCCGGCCGCATTCCCGGCGGCTTCTTCAAGCGCGAACGCGGCGCGACCGAGAAGGAAACCCTGACCAGCCGCCTGATCGACCGTCCGATCCGCCCGCTGTTCCCCGAAGGTTTCTACAACGAAATCAACGTCATCTGCCAGGTCCTGTCGTATGACGGCGAGACCGAGGCCGACATGGTCGCGATGATCGCCGCGTCCGCCGCGCTGACCATCTCGGGCGTGCCCTTCATGGGCCCGATCGGCGGCTGCCGCGTCGGCTTCGTCGATGGCGAATACACCCTCAACCCCAAGCAGGACGCCGCTCTTGAAGAGGGCCGTCTGGATCTCGTCGTCGCCGCCACGCAGGAAGCTGTGATGATGGTGGAATCGGAAGCCAAGGAGCTGACCGAGGAAGAGATGCTGGGCGCCGTCATGTTCGCGCATGACGCATGCCGCAAGGTCATCGGTGCCATCATCGATCTGGCCGAGCAGGCTGCCAAGGAGCCCTGGGAGCTGAACGTGGCCGACGACAAGTCCGCCATGAAGGAAGAGCTGCGCGGCCTCGTCGGCGAGGATATTGCCGCTGCCTACAGGCTGACCGACAAGTCGGCCCGTTCGGATGCGCTGAACGACGCGCGTGCGAAGGCCAAGGCGCATTTCGCCGAGGCCGACGGCCAGACGCAGATGACTGCGGGCAAGCTGGTCAAGAAGCTGGAAGCCGACATCGTGCGTACCGCCATCCTCAAGGACGGGCAGCGCATCGACGGACGCAAGCTCGATCAGGTTCGCCCGATCGAGGCGATCGCCGGCTTCCTTCCGCGGACGCACGGTTCGGCGCTGTTCACGCGCGGTGAGACGCAGGCGATCTGCACCACCACGCTGGGCACCAAGGAATCGGAGCAGATGATCGACGGGCTGGAAGGCCTGACCTATTCGAACTTCATGCTGCACTACAACTTTCCGCCCTATTCGGTCGGCGAGGTTGGCCGGTTCGGCGCTCCCGGTCGGCGTGAGATCGGCCACGGCAAGCTGGCATGGCGTGCGCTGCACCCCGTGCTGCCGTCGAAGGAAGATTTCCCCTACACCATCCGCATCCTGTCGGACATCACCGAGTCGAATGGCTCGTCCTCGATGGCGACGGTCTGCGGCGGCTGTCTGTCGATGATGGACGCAGGCGTTCCGATCGAGCGTCCGGTGTCGGGCATCGCGATGGGCCTGATCCTGGAAGGCGACGAGTTCGCCGTGCTGTCGGACATCCTCGGCGACGAGGATCACCTCGGCGACATGGACTTCAAGGTGGCCGGTACGGAAGCGGGCATCACCTCGCTCCAGATGGACATCAAGATCGCCGGCATCACGCAGGAAATCATGTCGAAGGCGCTTGAGCAGGCGAAGGCCGGCCGCGCGCATATCCTTGGCGAGATGACCAAGGCGTTGGGTTCGGCCCGTACCGAACTGTCGGCGCATGCTCCGCGTATCGAGACGATGCAGATCGACAAGTCGAAGATCCGCGACGTCATCGGCACCGGCGGCAAGGTGATCCGCGAGATCGTCGCCGAAACCGGCGCGAAGGTCGACATCGACGACGAGGGCATCATCAAGATCTCGTCCAGCGATGTCGCGCAGATCGAAGCGGCCCGCAAGTGGATCGAAGGCATCGTCGAAGAGGCGGAAGTCGGCAAG
>CEOS01099062.1_pt1 | contig 26724 bp, 23 predicted proteins | sample 530601 | NCBI WGS metagenome assembly CEOS01 (sample SAMEA2620666, study PRJEB7988) | marine metagenome | biome: marine biome (ENVO:00000447); feature: mesopelagic zone (ENVO:00000213); material: "saline water (ENVO:00002010), including plankton (ENVO:xxxxxxxx)" | depth 1000 m
AGTTCTCACTCCTGCATGTGATAGATGATGTGTCAGGACCAGATAATAGCACAAAATATGGAGTTGAGTTGAAATGGCTCGCTACTACGTAAACAACAACACCCAATTCAATGGCGATCACGAAGTCCACGAGCTTGGCTGTTCGTTCATGCCAACGGACAACCGAACCTACTTGGGGGAGTTCTCCAGCTGCCGACCTGCGGTGACGGAAGCAAAAAAGCACCATAACCAAGTGAACGGGTGCTATTATTGTGCTCGCGACTGTCACACGCAGTAGTCACATTCGACGCACCGTTTTCACGCTGACCTCAAAGAGTTGCGCGATCTCAGTAAGGCGACGCCACATGGGGACTGACGTTGCCCCCAATTCTTGTCCAGCGTGAGCGGGACTCCGGGTTTGAGTTTTGCCCATTTGGGCGGGTTGGCAACGGGGGCTGGCGCGGAGCTTTGCGGATTGCACAGCGTCAGGCCCCGTTGCGGGGTGAAGGTCTGTGCGAACGATTCGTGCTGAGCGCGACGGAATGCCTTGTCGCCGGACTGCGCTTTGACGCGGTCAGGACCGTCTAGGACGCGGATGCCTTGCGCCGGCGGTCCATCCGCCCGGCTGCGGGGCCGCGGCGCTTTCTGCGCTGGCTGCCCAGGGCGGCCAGGCCCAGCGGCAACAGCAGGACCGAAGCCGGCAGCGGCACCGCAGAGACGGGCGGCAAGGACGGTTCCAGGACGGTGAAATTGCCCTGCCACAGGCGCCAGATCGCCAGATCGCCGCTTGTGGTCGTCTGCGCGAAGGGTCCGGCCCCCAGGGGCAGGCTGTCCTCGCGGAAAAACACCGAACTGCCGGGCGTCAGATTGCCGCCCAGCACGGCGCTGACGCCGTAGAGCAGCGAGAAGCTCGAATCATCGGCCTGGACCTGCGTCGCCGACCGGCAATCGATCCCGCCGAGCTGGCAGGAATCGACCGATCCGGTTTCGGTCGTTCCGGGATCGGGAACGTTCAGCCTGGCCGTGAAGCTGACCCTCTGGCCCGGCGTGAAGGGCAGGATTCGCGGCAGACCCCAGACATCGTCGGCCTGGCTCAGAAAGGTATCGCTGCCGTCGAACAGGACCTGGCCGCAATCGCCCAGATCATCACTCGGCGTGCAGCCGGACACATCATAGACGCTGGCATCGAAATAGGTTGTGCCGAGAAAGCCGAGATCCAGCCTGATCTCCTTCACGGTCGCCGCGTTCACGGTCGTCGCGAACAGAATGGCGGTCAGAATGGCACCGATCCGGGTCCAGAACATGGCAAACTCTTTCCTGACAAGTCACACAGCCGGCGTCGCCGCCGGGTCGGGAAAAGTGTAAGCCAAGAGACGGTTCCGGCCAAACGGATTCTGCCGGATTCAGATGAATTAAACCTTTGCGTGCCATTGCCTGGCGGACTCTCCCTCAAGGTGCGGGTGCACGGGGGTGACGCCGGTCGCGGAACGGTCTATGCGGTCCCGGCAGGTCAATGGTCCCGCCAGCGGATGGTATAGAAGTTGCATCGACTGACATTTTTGTCCGGAGACGGTCTGCGGCACCGGGCGCTGCGCGGGACCGCCGTGACCCTGGGCGGGGTCGGGGGGCAGCAATTCCTGCGGCTGGCCTCGAACCTGATCCTGACCCGGCTGATGTTTCCCGAGGCATTCGGCCTCATGGCCCTGATCCAGACCTTCATGGTCGGGTTGCAGATGTTTTCCGATATCGGCATCGGACCGTCGATCATCCAGAACAGACGCGGCGAGGATCCCGATTTCCTGAACACGGCCTGGACGATCCAGATCATCCGCGGCACGATCCTGTGGCTTCTGTCCTGCGCGCTGGCCTGGCCGCTGGCGCGATTCTATGACGAGCCGCAGATTTTCTGGCTGATGCCGGTGGTCGGTCTCAGCGCCCTGATCACGGGGTTCAGATCAACCAAGAACGCCGTCGCCAACCGCAACATGCAGCTTGGCCTGCAGACCGCGATCGCCCTGGCGTCGCAGGCCGCAGGCCTGGTCGTGATGATCGTGCTGGCCTGGATGACGTCTTCGGTCTGGTCGCTGGTCATCGGCGGGCTGGTCAGCGGATTTCTGAGTGTCTGGGCCGGCCATCGCTTCCTGCCGGGGATGTCCAACACCTTCCGCTGGGAACGGGGTGCTGTGCGCGACCTGATCGGGTTCGGCAAGTTCATCTTCATCAGCACGCTGGCGGGGTTCTTCGTCAATCAGGGCGAGAAGGTCGTTCTGGGCAAGCTCGTCAGCCTGGCCGATCTGGGGATCTACAATATCGGCTTCTTCATGGCGTCCTTTCCGACCATGCTGGGCAGCATGATCGCGGGACGGATCCTGTTTCCGCTGTATCGCGAGATCCGGCCCTCCGAAAGCCTGCCCAATCGCAGGAAGATCCGGCGCGCGCGGAACCTGCTGACCGGCAGCATGATCGCGCTGTTCGGAACCCTCGCCATATCGGGGAATTTCCTGATCGGGTTTCTCTACGATCCCCGCTATGCCGCCGCCGGGCCGATGCTGATCATCATGGCGATCATGCAGATCCCCGCCGCCCTGACGATGGGCAATGCGCAGCTTCTTCTGGCCGAAGGCGATTCGCGGCGGTTTTCCCACCTGACCCTGATCCAGGCCGGGCTGAATTTCATCCTGCTCTTCGGTGGTTTCTGGCTGATCGGAATGGCCGGCGTGCTGCTGATCCGGGGGCTCAGCATTATCGGCATCTATCCCCTGCAGCAGATCTATCTCAGCCGCTATCACGGCACCGACCTGCGCCGGGACGCCGTCTTCCTCCTGATCGGGGCGCTGTTCTCGGCCATCGCCATCTGGGTCAACTGGGACGTCCTGGCGGAATTCGGCCGCGTGTCGGTATCGCTTGCACCGGCGGTGACGGGGAACTGGTATCCGAAGAACCTGTTCGGCGGCTGATCACTTGTATTCGATCAGCCGGGCCTTGCGCCGAAACAGGCGCGCGAAGAGATACTGGAACGCGCCAAGCGCCTCGGGGATCTTGGCGATGGTCAAAAGCGCGGCGCGCGGCCCGTCGCCGTCGCGCCGCCACAGGCGCAGGATCTGCGCGGGCCACAGCAGCAGCAGCGCCAGAAAGACCGGATGGATCGCAACGGCCCCCAGAAACGCCGCCGCCGGCAGGACCGCGCCCCACAGGATCGCCCGGCGCAAGGGCGCGGCGTAGTGGCGTTCGGGCGCGGCGCCATGCATGGCATAGCCCTGGGCGAAGGCAAAGCCCGCCCGGCGGGCGCGTTTCCAGAACTGGCCGAACCGGGTCATGGCGGCGTCATGCAGCACCATCTCGCCGTCGATGCGCCGGATCGTCCAGCCGCGCGCGCGCAGCCGGACGCATAATTCGGGCTCTTCCCCGGCGATCAGGGCGGGATCGAAACCGCCGACCTGGTCCAGCGCGGCCATGCGGAACATCGCATTGCCGCCCAAAGCGCGCGCCTCGCCCACCGGCGTGTCCCATTCCCGGTCGCAGAAACGGTTGTAGACCGAGGCCCCGGGAAACCGCTCGCGGCAGCGCCCGCCGGTTCCGGCAACCCCCGGATTGGCCTGCAGAAAGGCGCGGGCCCGGCCGATCCAGCCCGGATCCAGTTCGCAATCGCCGTCGATGAACTGGACCAGATCCGCCCGGACCCCGCCTTGCCGCCGCAGCCGGTCCAGCCCGGCATTGCGGGCCCGCGCGGCCGTGAAGGGAACCGACAGATCCAGCCGCAGAACCTCGACGCCCCGGCTTTCGGCCTCGGCGATACTGCCATCGGTCGACCCGGAATCGACATAGACGATCCGGCGCAGATCCGCCCTCTTCATGCTGTCGAGACAGCGAATCAGACGCACGCCCTCGTTGCGCCCGATCACGACGGCATCGACCAGGAAGGATGCGTTCTCCGCGGCTCGGTCGCATCCCGCGCCCTCCAGCCGCCGCCCCCGGTCCCCGCGCGGCATCATTGCGGCCCCGGCGGCGGGACCGCGGCCTGGCGCCGGGCCCGAAGGCCCGTCTGGCGGCTATACCTGTTTCGCCGGAGCGGGATCGCCTCTGCGGCGTCACCGGGCGCGGTCTCGCGGATCCGGCCCAGTTCCAGCCGGCCGGCCAGGGCGCCGGCCAGAAGCCATGTCACCGGCGTCAGCGTGGCATTCGGGATCAGGTCGATCAGGTTCGCCGTCAGGACCAGCGCCAGGCCGGCAGTGGCCGATGTCAGGGCCAGGCCGCGCCATCGCAGCGCCAGGAGGACCAGCGGAATGGCCAGCAACCCCATTTCGGCCAGATAGCCGGTCCAGCCCCGCACCCCCATGGCCTGAACCCAGTAGCCATCGGTCACGCTGATATCGACGCCGTTATCGTTGTAGACCCGGTTCCGGCCCCAGCCGCCCCAGCCGAAAAGCGGCCGTTCATTGGCCTTGGCCAGCAGGATATCCTCGTTCTCCAGCCGGAACGACAGGGACGCGGCCCGGGCCGGATCCAGATCCCGGGCGGTCGAGACGACGGTATCGACCGGGATCCACCCGGCGCCGCGCAGCATGGGATAGACCAGAACGATTACCGAGATCGACGCGGCCATCAGGATATGCAGGCGCACGGGCATCAGCAGGATCGTCGCGCCCAGAAGAATGCCGATCCCCAGGGCGCCCATGCCCTTGGCGAGGATCAGGGTCATCAGCAGCCACAGCGATGCCAGCAGCCAGCGCATCCTGAGCGGCCCGGAACTCAGCCGCCACAGGGTCAGCGCCGCCAGGAAACTGACGGACAAAAAGATCGCCAGCCACAATCCGTGATTCAGGAACACCACCGGCCGATAGCCGCCCGCGCGGATATGCTGAAGCCAGGCATGGGGAAAATATCCGTAGATCATCCTGCTCAGCTGCGGCGACATCCGGATCTCGTAAAGCGCCGGAAGCGTGTAGATCAGTCCGAACACCGCCAGCGAGACGAGAAGGGCTATATGGGCCTGCGGATGGGCGAGATATTTCCGGGCCAGCAGGAAGGGTATCAGGGAAAACAGCATGTTCCCCATGAACGAGAGCATGTCGTAGAAGCGCAGCCCCGGCAGCCAGCGCGGACCGTAACTGACCGGATCGCCATTGCTCACGACCGTCCCGGCCATGCCGATCAGAAGAACGGCCAGCAGGATGCGGACGGCCCGGCTGCCCGGGACGATCCCCGGCATGACCATTCCCTCGGGCAGATCGCGGATCGCCGGCCCTTTCAGGAAGATCGCGCTGGCCAGCACCGCGGCAAGCCCGGCGATCGAATTCTTGTCCAGCGACGGCACGGCGGGCAGATCGATCGCATAATTCTCGGGCAGGAAAAGATAGCCCCCCAGGATCGAGGCGGCCAGGGCCTGGGCCGGTTTCCGCGTGGCAAACAGCCAGAACACGACCACCGGCCAGAACAGCACCGCCAACATGCTGACCATGCTCGCTCCTTCCTATCGCCCCTGCGAAAGCGCCCGGGCGCCGGCCGCCTCCTCTGCTTGGAAGGCGATGTCGGGAAAGACGTCCTTCATGGAATGATCGTAGACGCCCCGGTTCTTTCCATAGGAATTGTCCCTCATGACAAGGTTCCGGCCCAGCACGGCGGACAGGACCGCGATATGCAGCCGGTTCGTCTCGACCAGGCTGGCGCGTTCGAGGATAAGTTGCAGGATCTTCGCGGTCGTCGCACAGGCGGCCGGCGACATGTGGGCATCGGAAACGCCATTCAGGTGCCCGCTCGAAAACATCGCCGACAGATCGAAATTCGCCGCCGGCAGATCGCCGCCGGGGGCCTCGCGGTCGCCGCGCATGGCATGAAGCCGGGAATCCCTGAACCTCAGATGCCAGAGGATCTTGGTCACCATCTTCAGCCAGGCGATCCTGATCCCGGGCCGCGACAGAAAGCCCGGATCGAGACGCCGCGACACCAGATCGTCGCGCGATATCATGAATGCCATGTCATGCCCGAGGCCGGTCCTGGCCGTGCCGCCCAGTCCGGACAGATAGGCATGGCTGTCCTTGTCCCGCGCAAACAGGGTGCAGCGATCATCCATCGCCGCAATGACGTCGCCGAAGGCGCGGATGGTATGGGGCAGCAGCACCAGCCTGCGGCAGACCGGGTGGTTGGACTTCAGGAAGTCGATGGCCCTGGGATAGAGTTCGATCAGGGATCCGCCGCCGCCATAGACGACGCTGCGATCCGGATAGACGCCATCGGAGCGGCCGATCTGCCAGGAAATGCCGAGTTTCTCGAACAGGATATAGGTGCCCAGGGCGATCAGCCCGTCTCCGGCATTGCCCGGATTGGGCACGTAGATGATGGGTTCGGGCCCGCATTCGCGCAGCGCCTGGGCAACGGGCCCGTAATCATGCCCGTGCGGTCCCTTCATGGTCTCGGCCGTGCTCACCCTGCCTCCCGTCCCGCAATGCGTGAATGCCGCGCTTTCTCAGGATCGCGCCGGATCAGCGCGATCATGTCCCGCGCCCAGGCATCCCATGTCAGATTGTTCCTGCAATATTCGTAGGATCCGGCTGCCAGCGCGTCGAAACCCGGCCTGTCCGACAGGATCCGGGCAATCTTGTCGGCATAGGCGGCCGCGTCGGATCCGGGATCCATGAGAAAGCCGTTCTCGCCCTCGCGGACCAGTGACGAAATTCCCCCGATCTCGTTGATGACGGCCGGAACGCCATGGGCATTGGCTTCCGCGACCACCATCGGCGTGCAATCGGCCTGCGTCGGCAGGACAAAGAGATGCGCCTGCGACAGCGATCGCGTCAGCAGCCGGTAATCCTTTGCCCGCCCCTTGTCGAGATAGCCCAGGAACCTGGCATTGCCATAGCGGGACGGATCGTCCGGCCGGCCGCCGATGACCGTCAGTTCAGAGGCGATCCCGCGCCGGTTGAGAATCTCGTTCGCCTCGGCCGCGATGATTCCGCCCTTGGTCTGCCAGTTCTTTCCGATGAAGATCAGCTTCAGCGGATCCGGGGGGGGCTTGGCTCCGGGCGGAGGCGGCAGGGCGTCGAGGTTGAGCCCGAAGCTGATGGCGTGGATCTTCGCCGCATCCGCGCCGCCGAATTCCGCCAGCGCGCGCCCGGCCATGTAACCCGAGGAATAGACGACCAGATCCGCGCGCTCCAGGGCCGTCTGCTCGACAAGATCGGCCTGCCGCGAGGTCGGCCGGGCATAGAAATCCCGGAGGAATTGCGGCGTGGCATCGGTCACATGCACGAATTTCGGCCCCGCCGCGCCGCGCCTTTCGGGGATGAAACGCGACGAGACCGGCACGATCACCCAGTCCAGTTCCTTCACCGCCCCGGCCTCGGGACCGCGCAGGGGCGTTTTGCGCCACCTTCTCCAGGCCGACAGCAGCTTTCCGCGATAGCCGCGCCGATACGGGCCCAGGACGCGCAGCACGATGTCGTCGCGGCGCCCCAGGGCATCCAGCATGTAGGACGGCGTGCCCGAAAAGGACCGCCGGTCATAGGGATCATGGGCGCAGAAGAACCCTATTTTCAGCCTGTCATCCATGGCCACCGCCGATGACCGGGCGATGAACCGGTCTGCCGGATCCGGGTTTCATGGCCGCTTCATCCTGCGCGCCATGCGAAGGCCGTCCGATGCCGTCTCGCCGGGATGACCTCATTCCTGGAAATCGCTCAGGCCATTGCCGTGCCGAAAGCCGTTCAGCACCACCCCCAGCACATTCGTGTATTCGCCGACCTCGCGTTCGCAACTGTCGAAATCGCCGTAGCGGGTCTGGTCGGCGCGGGCGATCAGCAGGGCGCAATCGACATGCTGCAGGAAGGCCCGCGCATCGTCGCCGATCAGGATCGAGGGCAGATCGAAGATCATGATGTCGGGCTGATAGCGTTGCTCGATCTCGGCCAGGGTCTCGCTGGAACGTTCGGCCATCAGCAGACGCGTCGGGTCGCTTTCGGCACTTCCCGACAGGGCGAGGGCCAGGTTCGGACCGACGCGGCAGGCGTGATCCGCGAAATCGCGCTCGCCGCGCAGCAGCGGCGCGATCGAGGGCGGGGTGGGCAGACCCAGCTTGTCGGCCACCATGGGCGCGCGCAGATCCAGGTCGAACAGGATCGAATGCAGTTCCGGCTGCCGGCCAAGCGCCAGGGCCAGGTTGACCGCATTCGTGGTCTTGCCCGATCGCGGCAAGGGCGAGGTGATCGCCAGCCGCCGCCAGCCGTTCTGGCGCATCTGATACAGCACCTTGGTGCGCAGCACGTCGAAAGGCGCCGAATCGAACGAGGCGTTCTGGGACAGGATCCGCGACCGGATCAGCGCGCCGCGATCCAGCGGGGCCTCGGGCAGCGCCTCCCACAGCGCGGTCAGGCCGCTGCCGGCGCGGGCCGCGACGGTGCCGGTGCCGGTGCCGGTGCGTATCCCGGCATCGACCGCGGCGGGCTGCGGCGCGGCGGCGGCCTCTGCACGCGGGGTTGCGGCGGCGGCGGCGGCGCCGCGCTTGCGGCGGGCGATCTCGATGGCGGCTTGCAGCTTTTCCATGCGGGCAAAATCCTTGGAAACCGGCCGGGCTCAGCCCAGCCCGAGGCGATTGACGACCTTCTGGGCCAGGATGTCCAGCGGCATGTATTGGGTATGGATGCCCCACAATCCCAGCGGAATGACGATCAGCACCGCCAGGATCAGCACCAGGGCCACGCCTTGCCGGTGGCGGCGTTCCTGGCGGGTCTCGATATAGGGGATCACCGCCAGCGGCGTGATCTGGAACCGCGCGCGCATCTCGGCCGGGCGGCGGATGGCGCGGTTCAGAAGCTCCATCAGCGCGAAGAAGCCGCCGGCCAGGCCCAGACCCAGCCCGACCCCCATCAAGGCCAGCTTCTTGCGGTTCGGACCCGAGGGCCGGCTGGGCACATTGGCCGATTCGATCACCGTGATGCGCTGCCCGCGGGCGGAGGATTCGATCCGCTCGGCGGTGCGGGCCGCGCCCAGATCGGCCACGGCCGCGTTATAGCGCGCCTGGATATTGGCCTGGTCGCGTTCCAGCGCGCCCAGAGCGATGGAATTGGTGGCGGTGGCGCTGATCGAGGCGGAGAGGTCCTGCAATTGCCGGTTGGCCTGCGCCAGATCCTTGCCGATCGTTTCGATGCGGGTGTCAAGCTGGGCCAGATTGATGTCCAGCAGCGAATTGCCGGTCTGGCCCGCCTCGTCGGCGGGGCTGGCGGCCTCGATCGCCTTCTGGGCGGCGGCGATGCGGGCGCGCAGCGCCTGCACCTTGGGGCTGCCCTCGGCATAGACGCCCAGCGTGTTGTTCAGTTCGGCCTGCAGGCTGGACAATTGCTGCTGTTCGGGCGTCTGGGGCGTATCGTTCTGGCGGATCGAGCCGGTCTGTTCGAACAGCCGCACCATGTCCTGCTTCTGCGCCTGCAGGGTCGAAAGATCGCTTTCCAGCCGCGATACCCGTTCCTGCAACAGCGATTGCCGATCCTGGCTGTAGCGCAGGTTCTCGGGCAGGGCATCGGCGTTCTTCTGCTTGAATTCCAGGATCTTCGCGTTCTGCTGATCCAGATCGTCGCCAAGCCGCTGCACCTCCTGCTGGTAGAATGCCAGCCGGTTCTCGGCCAGCCCGACCCGGTTGCGGGTGTTGGTGGACAAAACCAGCGTGGTGAATTCGTTGACCACCGCCGCCGCGATGCGCGGATCGGTCGAGGTGAAGCCCACCGTCATCATCGTCGCCTGATCGCGCCCCGCGATGCGCCGGATCGAGGTCCCGGCGCGCATCCTGGCGACCTTCTCGTCGACGCTGAGCGTGGCGTCGCCGCGGAACACGTTCAGCTTGTTGGCGATATCGATCAGATTGGCCCGCGTCATCAATTGCTGCTCGATCACGTCGAGCGATTCCGAGGGCGAGGGCGAATTGTCGCTTTCGGCGATCTGGGGTTCCTCGACCAGCAGCCGGGCCGCGGTGGAATAGATCGGCGGCGCCTTGACGGCCCAGACCAGCCCGAAGGCCGAACAGGTGATCAGCAGCGCCAGCATGACCGGCAGCCGCCGCATCAGAAGCGACCGGTAGAATTGCAGATCGATCATGGCAGGTCGCGCCTCGCATCCTTTTCATGCGCCAGGACCAGCCGGGCCGGCCTGTCGGGCGCGGCCCCGGTTTCGGCCGGGATGTCGGGCGCCGACAGGACCAGGCCGTCGCGCAGCACTTCCTCGACCAGGTCGGCCGTCACCACCGTCCCGCCCGAGGCGGCGCCATAGACCAGCGCCAGATCGGCGATCTTGTTGATCATCCGCGGCACGCCGCGCGCCTCGCGCTGGATCAGCGCCGCCGCCGCCTCGTCGATCTCGTGGCCCGAACCGCCGGCCTTGACCAGCCGGTGCCGGATATAATCGCGCGCGGTGGCCGGATCGAAACTGCCCAGATGGAAGGTCGCGCTGACCCGCTGGGCGAATTGCCGCAATTCGGGCCGCTGGATCGTCGCGCGCAGTTCCGGCTGGCCCAGCAGGATCAGCTGCAGCAGCTCGTCGGCGCCGGAATTGATGTTGGTCAGCATCCGCAGCTCTTCCAGCGTCTCGGGGCCCAGGTTCTGGGCCTCGTCGAAGATCAGCACGACCAGCTTTCCCGCGGCATATTCGGTCAGCACGAAATCCTGGAAGCTCTGGAACAGATCGACGTAATCGGCATCCTTCGGGGTCGCGATGTCGAAGGCGTTCAGCACCCAACGCAAGAGATCGCCGCGATCGCCGCGCGCATTCGAGATCAGCCCGATGCGCAGGTCGTCATCGACCTGCCGCAGCAGCGCCTGGATCAGGGTGGTCTTGCCGGCGCCGACCTCGCCCGTGACCACGGTCAGCGGCGCGCGCGTCATCAGCCCGTATTCCAGCACCGCGAATGCCTTGCGATGCCTGTCGGACCAGAACAGCATGTCCGGATCGGGCAGGATCGAGAACGGACGTACCGAAAAGCCGTAATGATCAAGATAGAACTGGCTCACACCGATACACGCTCCACAGACATTTGTACCATATAGACGTTGCCCCGGACCTTGGCCAGCGTGACACCGGGTCCGAACGCCGGACCTGCCTAAAAGTGAGGCTTTCGCCCCCCGGCCGCGTCGGCGCCCGGTCCTTCCGCTCCGGGTTCCGCCCCGCCCCGCGCCACGATCCGATGGCCGGTCCGATGGCGGGCCGGATCCCGCGCCAGCCATAACCCGGAACGGCCGTCCCGGCCCACTCTTGTTGTCACAACATTTCTTGAGTTTTGACTAAATTGGAAATCTCTCTGTTCATTCCGGCCGCCCCGCGTGATAGGAATCGCGGGTCGCGGCATCGCGCTGACGCAACCGTGTCCGCGCCTGTCGGACCCTTCCGGCCTGCGAGGTGTTGGCTGCCGGAGCCGACAAGGTTTTGAGTGATCTCCCCGGGGGAGGATTTGATGATCAACATGGGCCCGGACAGCTTCCGCGCCGCGCAACCGGCGACGGCCCGGTCCGGTCGCGGGCTGTGGCGCAACGGCGCCAAGCGGGCTTTCGAGACGCTGCTGATCCTGCTGACCGCGCCGGTCACGCTGCCGCTGATGCTGCTGATGGCGGGGCTGGTGGCGCTGGACGGGCATAATCCCTTTTTCGCGCAGAAGCGCATCGGCCGGAACGGCCGCGTCTTTCGCATCTGGAAGCTGCGCAGCATGGTCGTGGACGCCGAATCCCGGCTTCAGGCGCATCTGGACGACCATCCCGGCGACCGCGCGCAATGGGCCCGCACCCAGAAGCTGAAACACGATCCGCGCATCACCCCGGTCGGCCGGCTGCTGCGCAAGACCTCGCTGGACGAATTGCCGCAATTGCTGAACGTGCTGGCGGGCAGCATGGCGCTGGTCGGTCCGCGGCCGATGATGGTGGGCCAGCGTCATCTGTATCGCGGCAAAAGCTATTACCGGCTGCGCCCGGGAATCACGGGTTTATGGCAAATTTCAGCAAGAAATGAATCGGAATTCGCGGCCCGCGTGCGCTATGATGCGGCCTATGAGCGCCACCTGTCGGGCCGCCTGGATCTGTGGATCCTGGTCCGGACGGTCGGTGTCGTTCTGCGCGGCACCGGCTATTGACGCGCCCCAACCTGCACCCGGCCGGCGGATCGCCCGGAAAACCGGGCTTCCATAAACGATGAGATGTTCATGATTGCCAAAGACCTTTCCCGTTCCGACCGCACCGGCCGCAGGACGTGGCGCCTGATCCTGCCCGCCGCCCTGGCGATGGGCCTGGCCCTGCCGCTGGCCGGATGCAAATCCCCCGCCGAGAAGGCGGCCGAATATTACCAGTCCGGTCTCGACCTGGTGGCCGCAGGCGATCTGGACCGCGCCATCGTGCAGTTCCGCAACGTCTTCGACATCGAGGGCAATCACTACGAGGCCCGCAAGGCCCTGGCCGAAGCCCTGGCAAGCAAGGGCGATGCCAGCGGCGCCTACAGCCAGTATCTGCGCCTGGCCGAACAATATCCCGACGATCTGCCGACCCGGATCACGCTGGCGCGGATGGCCTTCGAGGGCCGCAACCTGGATGAATTCAGCCGCCATGCGACCCGCGCCGTCGAACTGGCCCCCGACGATCCCGATGCCCGTGTCCTCGGCCTGGCGATGCGTTACCAGAAGGCCGACGAGACCGGGGACGAGACCGCCCGCAAGGCCCTGGCCGACGAGGCCGACAGCCTGCTGAAGGATCGTCCGGAGGATGTGCTGCTGCTTGGCATCGCGCTGGATCAGGCCGGACGGACCAATGACATGGACCGGGCCGGGACGCTGGTCCGGAAGCTGCTGGAATTGCAGCCCGACAACCGTCTGCGCTATCGCCAGCAGCTGGCGCTGCTGATGGAAAAGGGCGACATGGCGGGCGTCGAGGCCCAGCTTCGCGCCACGATCGAGAATTTCCCCGACGATCCCGAGGCCAAGACCGATCTGATCCGCTTCTACCTGTCGCGAAACCAGCCCGACCGGGCCGAGGATTTCCTGCGCGGGCTGGCCGATGCGGCGCCGGCCGGCGATCCGGTGCCGCGGACCGACCTGATCCGCTTCGTCCAGCTTCAGCGCGGCGAAGAGGCCGCGCGGGCCGAGGCGGACAAGGCCCTGGCGGCGGGCGGCGATCCGCTGATCTTCGGTGTGCTGAAGGCCGGCTTCGACTTCAATGCCGGTCAGCGCGAGGCGGCGATCTCGCAGATCCGCGCGCTGCTGGAAGGTGTCGAGCCCAGCGACCGGACCCGCGATGTCAGGACGCAGCTGGCGCGGATGCTGATCCAGACCGGCGATGTGGAAACCGCGAAAACCGAGGTCGATGCGGTCCTGGCCCAGAATCCCGGCCATCCCGACGCGCTGAAGCTGAAGGCCGGCTGGCAGATCACGGCCGACCAGACCGACGCGGCGCTGCTGGCCCTGCGCAACGTGCTGGACCAGAAGCCCGAGGATGCCGAGGCGATGGGGCTGATGGCCGATGCCTATCTGCGCGTGGGCGAGACCGATCTGGCGCGCGATTACCTGGCCCAGGCGGCCGACGCCTCGGGCAATGCGCCGGCGCAGACCTTGCGGCTGGCGCAGATGCTGGCCAATGAGGGTCGCTGGCGCCCGGCCGAGGATGCGATCCTGCCGGCGCTGAAGCTGGATCCGCAGAATCTGCCCCTGCTTGCCCTGCTGGGCCGGGTCTATCTGGAAATGCCCGACCTGCCGCGCGCCGGCGGCGTGATCGAACAATTGCGCGGGATCGACAGCCCCGAGGCCCGCGTGGCCGCCGACGAGCTGGACCTGAACCGGATCGCCGCCACCGATGGCCGGGAGGCCGCCGTGACCTATCTCGAGGGGCTGGCCCGGAACAGCGATGCCGGGCTGGGGGCGAAGCTGGGCCTGCTGCGGGCGCGTCTGGCCGCGGGCGATGCGGGGGCCGCGCGCGAACTGGCCACCGAACTGGTGGCCGCCAATCCGGACGATGCCGGCATGCGCATGGTCCAGGCCATGACCGAGGCCGCCGCGGGCGATCCCGAAACCGCCCGTGCCGGGCTGGACGCATTGATCGCCGACAATCCGCAGGATCCGCGCCCCTATCTGGCGCTGATGCGGCTTGTCAGCCAGCAGGGCGATGCCCAGGCCGCCCGCGCGGTGATGGATCGCGGCCTCTCGGCCCTGCCCGACAATCCCGACCTCCTGTGGGCCAAGGCGGGCGTTCTGGAACGCGCGGGCGATATCGACGGCGCCATCGCCATCTACGAGGGGCTCTACCGGCAGAATTCGGATTCCATCGTGACGGCCAACAACCTGGCCAGCCTGCTGGCGACCTGGAAGCCCGACGATGCCGAGGCGGTCGCCCGCGCCTCGGTCGTGTCGCGGCGGCTGAAGGATACCGATGTGCCGCCCTTCATGGATACCTATGGCTGGGTCCAGCATCTGAACGGCGACAGCGAAGGCGCCCTGCCCTATCTGGAAGGCGCCAGCGCGGGCCTGCCGGACGATCCGATGGTGCAGATCCATCTGGGCCTGGTGCAGGAGGCGCTTGGCCGGACCGAAGAGGCCAGGGCACAGCTGCGCAAGGGCCTGGACATGCTGCCGCCCGACCGCAGCGACAAGGCCATCGCCGATGCCCGCGCCGTGCTGGCCCGGCTGGAAGCCGCGCCGGCCGCCGATGCGGCCCGGGGGACCGGGCAATCCGCCGGGACCCCGGCCGCGACCGGGGACACGGCCGGGGATACCGCCGGGGACGCTGCCGGAGAGGTGACGGGGGATGCGGGCGGGTCCGTCTCGGGACAGAATCCCTGACCCGCTTGCGGGCGCCCCGCCATGGCCACCACCGCGCCGAAAATGGTGGCCATGGCCGCGCCGGAGGCGGCGCATATGTGGTCGGGGGGCGACACCTTGCCTCCCGAAAGGCGGCTTTTTGCCTTCCGGGCTTAACGGAATGGCAAGGGCCATGTCATAATCCTGAAACCGGCACGACGGATCGGATGGGCGCCGCGCCCGGATCCCTTCTTGTGCCGACATGAGTGAGGGACACAAGATGAAGACCCTGTTGCGCGTGATGCTGGCCCTTGTGCTGGCGGTGACCTTTGCGGCGCTGCGCCCGGATCTGTCCGGCCAGGCCCAGGCGCAGGAATACCGGATCCGCGCGGGCGACCGGCTGACGGTCGAGGTGCTGGAAGACAATTCCCTGAACCGCACCGTGGCGGTGCTGCCCGGCGGCACCATCAACTTTCCCTATGCCGGCAGCCTGAACGTCGCGGGATCGACCCCGTCCACCGTGGGCAATCGCATCGCCCAGGCCCTGTCGGGCGTGCTGGCCGCGCCGCCGACCGTCTTCGTGACCGCCGTGCCGCAGGAACCGCTGCCCATGGCCGAGGCCGAAAAGGAGGTCGTCAACATCTATGTCATGGGCGAGGCCTCGGCCCCCGGCGCCAAGGCGGTGCTGCCCGGCACGACCTTCCTGCAGGCGCTGTCGCAGGCCGGCGGGCTGTCGCCCTTTGCCGCCACCAAACGGATCCAGCTGCGCCGCGCCCGCACGCCCGGACAGGTGATCGTGGTCGATTACGACGCCATCATGCGCGGCGCGGTGATGAATTACGATCCGGTCCTGTCCGAAGGCGACGTGATCGTCGTGCCCGAAAGGCGGCTTTTCGAATGAAGCCACGGCACGGCACGGCACGACCCGGCCTGATCCGCAGCGCCGCGCCGCTGTTCCTGCTGGCGCTGCTGCCGACGGCGGCGGCCAATGCCCAGACCGACGATCAGCCGGCTGCCATCGCCCGGTTCAGCATCGGCCAGCAGCTGGCGCTGGACAATGGCGATGTGATCGGCGTCACGCCGCTGGATCTGACCTTCCGCCGCGCCACCCGGTCCCAGACCCTGGATCTGGGCTTGTCGCTGCCGCTGACCGAGGGCGACCCGAAGCAGACGAACTTCATCGGCTTCGGCGACCGGCAGGCACGCCTGTCCTATCGCCGCTTCGCCCGCAATGCCTCGCTGGAGGCGGGGCTGAACTATCGCGAGACCGATCTGGACCGCGAGATTTTCTTCGACCAGGATACCGGCACGCTGGTGACGCTGGATCCGGGAAGCGTCACCACGACCAGCGCCCGGCTGGGCTATGCCTTCGGCAGCCAGGCCAAGCTGGGCGGCGAATTCAGTCTTGAATACAGCCGCCGCGCCTATAGCGGCACCACCGATCCGGATCTGGTCGACAGCCGCACCGGCAGCCTCGCCGGCCGGATCTATCTGGAACCCACACCGCTGATCCGGGCCCGGATCGTCGCCGGGGCCGATCGCACCGACAGTGCCGGCGGCGGCACCGACAGCCGTATCTCGCAATTGGGGGCGGGGGCCTCGTTGCAGGTCAGCAAGGCCGCCAACCTGGATCTGGAGACGACCTGGACCGATATCCGCCGCGTCGAGCGCGATACCGGCCTGTCCAGGCGCGCCCGGGGCGTGGCGCTGCGGCTGAACGGCAGCCTGGCGCGGCCGGCCGGCGAATATACCCTGGCCTTTTCATCCGAACCCGACACCGCCGGCCGGCGCGAGGATCTGCTGCTGGGCCGCAGCATCCGGACGCCGCGATACGATCTGTCCTTCGCCCTGGGCGCGACGCGGTTTGCCGGCAGCATCGACCCGATCTTCCAGGCCGGATATGCGCGCGATCTGGGGCCGGTCTCCGACATCACGGCCTCGCTCAGCCGCGTGCCGGTGGTGGACAATGACGGCAACGAGGCGATCAACACGAATTTCGAGGCCGCCTATTCCCGCCAGTTCGACGAGATTTCCAGCCTGTCCGGGTCGATCCGCTATCGCGAAAGCCAGGTGCAGTCGGGCGATGCCCTGAATGCCAAAACCTTCGCCATCAGCATCGATTACAGCCGCGCGCTGACCGCGGATCTGTCGCTGAATGCCGGTTATACCATGGTCCGCGGCAAAAGCGGGGATGGCAGCCGCAACGACGATGAACGCCTGTTTCTGGGCATCAACCGCAGTTTCGATTTCCTGCCCTGACCCGGCCCATGCCATCCCGGCCTGACACCCACGTGAAAAGGTCGCGCCAGCGGCAATAACAACTTTAAGTTGTTTGCCGTCTTTCCTATGCTGTGGCGCATGAGCGGCCGGCAGGATCATGCATCGTGAGACAATCGAAGGCGGCGGCAGAATCGTCGTGATGATGGCGCTGATCATCGCGAGCGCGATCGCAACCGCCCTGGTTCTGGGCCTGACGGGGGCCTCCTGGGGAATGATCGTGCTTGGCTATGTGCTGGGCGGCTGGGTCGGCCTGATCCTGGGCGTTCCGGTCCTGCTTCTGGCCGGGCGCTGCGGCAAGCGGACGGCGCGGAGGGGTGCAGGGACCACCCGAAAGCCCCTGCGCGACGGGGCGGAATGACATGCCGGGCGCCGTTTCGCCCGGCCGGCGCGGGCCGCCCCCACGCGGTCCCCGGTCCCTGAAAGCCCGCGCTGCCGGCCCGCTTCGCCGCCCAAGGCCCCGGTTCCGGACCCGATCGGGAACATTTCGATTAAAATGCTGCGCAAAGCGCGCTTCGGGCCGCGGCTCGGGCCGCCTATGATCGGCGGGTTCCCTGTTCCGACCGCGACCGATGCCATGCTCCCTGCCCTGCTTCTGCTGATCCTGACCGGCTCTTTCGTCACCGCCACGGCGATGGCGGTGCAGGGCGCGTCCTGGGCGATGATCGGGATGGGTTACGTCCTGGGCGGCTGGGCCGGGCTGTTTCTGGGCCTGCCGCTGGCGATGCTGGCGGCGGGCCGGCTGCAAACCGCCGATCCCGACTGAGGCTGCGGCCGTGGCGCGCATCCCGGCCGTTGCGCCCCCCCTTGTCTTGCCCGTGCGGGCGCCGCTAATCAGGCCCCGCAGGATTGTGGGGAACGGATGGACATTCTTCTGGTGGGGGCGGGCCTGTCGGGCGCCGTGATCGGGCGCAGGCTGGCCGAGGCGGGACATGCCTGCCGCATCATCGACGCGCGCGGCCATATCGGCGGCAATTGCCATACCGCGCGCGATCCCGGAACCGGGGTGATGATGCATGTCTACGGGCCGCATATCTTCCACACCGACGACGAAGAGGTCTGGGATTACGTCAACGGCTTTTCCGATTTCGTGCCGTTCCGGAACCGGGTGAAATCCACCACCCGCGGCGCGGTCTATTCGCTGCCGGTGAACCTGCTGACCATCAACCAGTTCTTCGGCCGCACCATGCGCCCCGACGAGGCCCGCGCCTTCATCGAGGACCTGGCCGAGACCGGCATTTCCGAGCCGCGGAATTTCGAGGAACAGGCGCTGCGCCTCATCGGGCGCGATCTCTACGAGGCCTTCTTCAAGGGCTATACCGAAAAGCAATGGGGCTGTTCGCCCACCGAATTGCCCGCCTCGATCCTGAAACGCCTGCCCCTGCGCTTCAACTACGACGACAATTACTTCTTCCACCGGTTCCAGGGAATGCCGCGCGACGGCTATACGGCGATGATCGCCGCGATTCTCGACCATCCGAACATCCGCGTCGATCTGGACACCCCCCATGCGCCGGACATGACGGCCGATCACGTCTTCTGGTCCGGGCCGCTGGACGGCTATTTCGACTATGACCTGGGGCGGCTGGGCTATCGCACGCTGGATTTCGAACGCTTCACCTACCGGGGCGATTACCAGGGCTGCGCGGTGATGAATTACGGCGATGCCGAGGTGCCCTGGACGCGGATCACCGAACACAAGCATTTCAGCCCCTGGGAGACGCATGAGGGCAGCATCTGCTATCGCGAATATTCGCGCGCCTGCGGACCGGACGACATCCCCTATTATCCGATCCGCCTGGTCGAGGAAAAGGCGCTGCTGGAGGAATATGTCGCCCGCGCCGAGACCCTGTCGGGTGTCACCTTCGTCGGGCGGCTGGGCACCTATCGCTATCTCGACATGGACGTGACCATCCGCGAGGCGCTGGACACGGCCACGGCCTTCCTGGCCTGCGGCGCGGCGGAACGGCCGGCACCGGCCTTTCTGCGCCGGCCGCTGTGAGGGACTTGCCGCGCGGCACGGCGCGCGCGCCGGTCCGGGTGGCCTGTTCGGCGCGGCGCGGAAGGTCTATACCCGCCCCGGCGCGGCGCGGACCGCGGCACGAGAAGGATGTCCGATGGTAAACGACGCGCAACAAGCCGGCGATTTCGATCTCAGCGTCATCGTCCCGGTCCACAATGCCGAACGGCATCTGGAAAAGCTGGCCGGGACCGTCTTCGGGCTTGGCCGGAAGGGGCTGCGCTGCCAGATGATCTGCGTCGACGACGCCTCGAGCGATGCCAGCCCGGCCATCCTGCGCGACCTGGCCGCCACCCATCCGGACCTGATCGCGATCCTCGGCGACGACAATCGCGGCGCGGGCATCGCGCGCAACGAGGGCTGGCCCCTGGCGAGCGGACGCTATGCGCTGTTCTTCGACGCCGACGACATCCTGCATGGCGAGGTTCTGGCCGATGCGATCCGCGACATGGATGCGGCGCCGGACATCGATCTGGCGATGTTCGCCTATCGCTACGAACGCGAGGAAACGGCCAGTTTCACCGACATGAACTACGACGACCGCAAGACCCTGGATCTGCTGCTGAAGGGGCAGGCGGTCGAAACCGGCCGGATCGAGGACATGGCCGGGCTGCTGACCTTCACCAATTACCCCTGGAACAAGCTTCTGCGCACCGCCCATTACCGCGACCGGGGGATGCGCTTCGGCCGCACCAGGGTCAACAACGACATCCTGGGCCACTGGCACGGCCTGCTTCTGGCGCGCGCCATCATGCTGCGCGACGCGGTCCTGTGCACCCATGTCGTCCATCCCGCCGGCACCAACCTGACCAATGCCTTCGGCGCCGAACGTCTGGCCATGTTCGAGGCGCTCGAGGAAACCTATGATTTCCTCGAGGCGCGCCCGGTCCTGCGCCGCCGCTTCGCGCATCATTTCTGGGCGCTCTGCGACCGTCTGGCGGGCTGGGCCCGGCCGCGGCTGGACCCGGCCCTGCGCATCGATTTCGAGGCCCGCTACGCCGCCCTGCTGGGGCGGCTGGATCTGGGCGATCTGGCGCGGATGCGGACCCGGCATTCGCCCCGCCTGGCCGGATCGCTCGTCAATCACCTGATCCGCTGAGGACATTGCCTTGCCCAGATTGTCGATCATCGTCACCGCCTACAATATCGAACCCTATATCCGCGAAAGCCTGGATTGCGTCCTGGCCCAGACGCTGCGGGATATCGAGATCATCGTCGTCGATGACGGCTCCAGCGACGGAACGCCGGCAATCATCCGCGAATACGCCGAACGCGACGCCCGGATCCGCCCGATCCTGTTTCAGACGAACACGATCGGCGGCGTCGCCACCGCCGCCAATGCCGGCATCGAGGCCGCGACCGGCGATTTCATCGGCTTCGCGGATGGCGACGACCTTTACGATCCGACCATGTTCGCCCGGCTCCACGAGGCCGCGATCGCCCATTCCGCCGATCTGGCCATGTGCGATTATCAGCTTCTGGACGCCCGCACCGGCGAGACCCGCGATCCCGCCGATGCCGGGCGCTGGCGCGATTATCCGGCCGAGACCGCGCTGGATCTGGACGAGGTCACCCGGCGCGAGATGCTGCGCTTCATCTCGGTGCCCTGGCGCAAGATCTATCGCCGCGACCTGGTCGAGCGGATCAACCTGCGCTTTCCGGTCGGCGATTACTTCTACGAGGACAATCCCTTCCACTGGGCCGCGATCCTGGGCGGGCGGCGCATCGTGCTGGTCCCGGAAAAGCTGTGCCGGCACCGGGTGGCGCGGGTCGGACAGACCATGGCGACGGTGGACAGCAGGCTGCTGCGCATCTTCCACCACCATGACAACATCCGCGACTGGCTGCGGCTGCACGGGATGGATGCCGAATACGGCCCCGATCTGCTGGGCTGGACCGCGAACCAGCTGTCCTGGGTCAGCCAGCGCACCGAGGGCCCGCTGCAACGCGAGCTTTTCGACCGGCTGCGTCCGGTGATCGACCAGTATGACGATCAGATGCTGGAGGATTTCGGCCAGCGCAACGGCCGCGGCCGCACCTTTCGGATGCTCAAGGCGCTGAAGGCGGGCGATTTCGCCGATTTCGACAAGGCGGCGCTGTCGGGCCGCCCGGCCCCGTCCGGGACGCTGCCCGATAACGGGCGCGCGGCGCGCGGCAATACCGTGCTGGCCCGCGGTCTCTATCACCTGCGCCAGTCCGGCCTGCGCGAGACGGCGCGGATGACGGCGCGCTATGTCAAGGACCGCACCGGGCTCGACCTGCCCCGGCACCGGTCCTGGCAGCGGCTGGGCCGGAATCCGCAGGCGGTGACGAACGAGGATCTGATGGCGGCGCTGACCATCCTGCAAAAGGATATCCGCCTTCTGCGCGCCGACATGATGCGGATGGGCCGGGACCTGCCCGCCGCCCCCGAGCGGGGCGGCGGCGACGACCGGCAGGACTGACGGGAACGGGGGAACAGGGACGGGGATGACGACGGTCCATCTGCATGTGGGGATGCCCAAATGCGCCTCTTCGGCGCTGCAATCGCTGCTGCACCGCAACGACCGGCGCCACCGCGCCGAGGGGCTGTGCTATCCCGAAAGCTTCCGCGAGAGCGGCGGCTATTTCAGCCACCGCCCGCTGCACCGCCTGGCCCCGGAGGCGATTCCCGCCGCCATCGACACGATCGCCCGCGAGGCCGAGGCGGCGGGCTGCGCCCGGCTGCTGATCTCGTCCGAGGAATTCACCAATTCGCAATGGGACCGGCCGATCACCGGCACCGTCGTCGATGCGCTGAATGCCCGTTTCGGGACCGACAATGTCCGCATCCTGATGCTGTTCCGCAACCATTTCCCCTTCGTGGAATCGGTCTATGCCCAGTTCCTGAAGGGCGGCCTGTTCCGCACCCCCCAGGATGTCTTCGCCGGGCCGGACCGGGGCGGCATCACCACCTTTGCCGCCAGTTTCCGCCAGCGCAACGGCTTCGATTTCTTCAGCTATGGCGATTTCATCGAACGGATGCGCTTTCACGCGCCCTTCAATCCCTTCGACCTTCTGTCCATCGAACGGGCGGATTGGGGCGGGCAGGACGTGCTGGACGTGCTGTGCGCGCGGCTGGGCGTCAGCCGCGGCGACGAGGCCGTCGCGGCCAATACCCGCTATTCGGAAACGGCGCTGGCGCTGCTGCATCATGCACGCAGGGTGCATGGCCTCGACCGGACACGGGAACGGCGCGACATGATCGCGGCCCTGTTTCCGCCCGGCAAACGGGCCTTCTCGCGGCTTCTGCATGTCAGCGGCCGCCTGTTCGACCGGATCGCCGAGGCCGCGGAACGCGACCGCCGCTATTTCCTGCGCCACACATCCGAACCCTGCGCGGCGCTTTTCGCCATCCCCGAATCCTTCGCCGGCCGCCGCGACCGGCCCGAGGATCTGCGCCTGCCCCGCTGGGGCACCGAACTGGTCGACCGGATCATGCAGCCCGACCGGATCTCCTTCGCCGAGGCGAAACGGATCCGGAATGCCCTGATGAAATCCGCATCCTCCACGCCCGGGACCGAAGAAGGCCGCGGCAACCCGGCGTAAGAAAGCCGTCGCCCGCCTCAGTCCGGCTGCAGGACGATCTCGTCGCCCGCAAGGGTGACGCGGGCGGGGGTGAGATCGGCGGCCTCGCCCCGCGCGCGCAGGGCGGCGAGGCCGTCGCAGAAGGCGTCGATATCGGTCATGTCCAGCCCGCGCAGGCATTTCGGATCGACCTGCCACCAGGCGCTGTCCAGCAGCCGGGCGGCCTGTTCCGGATCGAAGCGGGGGCGGATGACCCGGGCCGGATTGCCGCCGACGATGGTATAGGGATCGACATCCCTGACCACCACGCTGCCGGCGGCGACGACCGCGCCGGTGCCGATGCGGATGCCGCCCTTCAGCACGCAATAGCCGCCGATCCAGACATCGTCGCCCACCCGGACCCCGCCCAGGTCGCGGGTGAAATCGGGCTTTCCGACCGCGTTCACCACCTCGGGCAGGTGCCGGGCATGGTAATGGCCATAGAAGAACGGGCTGGTCGAGACCGCCGCGACCGGGTGATTGCCCGAGACCACGTTGACCCCGCGCGCGATGCTGCAAAAGCGCCCGGCCCGCAGCTTCAGCATGTCCCTGGTGGCCCCCGAGACATAGCTGAACGCCCCCAGCGACATCAGGAATCCGGGCGGATGGCGCGAAAACGCCTCGCATTGCAGGTTCCTTGCGACCTGCAGGTCGGCCATGGCCCGGAACCGGCGGCGGGTGGGACCGTCGAAAGGCTCGATCCGGCAATCGTCGAGAAGTTTCGCGGCCTTGAAGGACAGTTTCATCGCATCCGCATCCGGCTGAAGAGGGGGCGAGACTGCCCCGGCGGCCGGCCCCGTTCAAGACCCGTCCAGGCCCCGGCCGGCGCTTTCAGGCAGGCCCCGCCAGGCCCGCCATGCATCCGTCGGCGCGATGCGGCGCTGCAGGCAGAACCGGGCCAGCCGCAGCGCGCCGGCCCGGCGCGCAATGCCCGCGTCGATATTCACGATTCCGCGGAAATCCGGCCGCAGCCCCGGAAAGGCCCGGCGCAGGTGATCGCCCAGCACATAGGCGGTCATGATCCTTTCGCCCAGAAAGCCCAGCCAGCGGCGCTGATAGCCCCCGCCCGCCTGCCCGCCCGCCTGCCCGGCCGGACGCCCGCCCCGCCGGCGGCGCGTCTCGGCCAGGATGTCGAACAGCAGCGCGCTGTAATGATCCAGGACCGGCCGCGACATGACGAACATGTTGCCCATGACAAAGCGGTTGCCGCGCAATGCGCGGGCCAGATCGGGGGCGAATCCGGGATGCCGCTCGGCCGCCACGGCGCGCAGCACCGCCAGATCGGCGGCGTGGTGAAAGACCCGGTAATGCAATCCCAGCGGCAGCGACAGCCGTGCCGGACGGGGCACGATCAGCAGGGGTTCGGCCGGGCGGGCCAGGCGCGCGGCGACATCCTCGTGCCAGGCGGATGGGTCGAAATCGGGGACATGCCGTTCGGCATGGAAATGCCCGTTCAGCCGGCCTGCAAGGTCGAACAGGCGGCGGTAATGCATCAGCCCGACAGGCCCGTCGCCGGGCAGGTTGCGCCAGGCCCAGTAATGCGCCGTCAATTCGCAATATTCGGGGTTCAGCGCCGAGATGCTGTCCCCCGTATCATCGCCGATCATGCCGGGCAGCGCCGCCCCGGCCAGCGCCCGGCCGACATGGATCGGCAGCAGATACGGCCCCGCCGGCACCGCCGCCGCCGCCGCGTGGCAGGCGATCAGGATCCGCGCGCGCCCTGCCGTTCCGGTCGCAGCCTCGGCCCCCGCCACTGTTCCTGGCCCTGTTTTTGGCCCGCTATCGCTGTCCATGGCCTCATCCTTCGCGTAACAACGGGCGCGCGCTCAGCGTTAGCAAGCGCGGGCGGGGAAAGGAACAGGGCCATGGCGGACGGGCGGCGGACGGTGATGTTCCTGGGCGGCAGCCCGATGCCCTTCTGCCGCTTTCGCCGCGCCCTGATCGAAAGGCTGGTCGCCGATCACGATTGCCGCGTCCTCTGCGCCTATTGGGGCGATGACAGGGACGGCTTCTTCGCCCCCTTCCCGGCGACGGGGGTCAGCTGGCACGATCTGGGCGGCGATCATGCCAGCCCCCCCGGCGCCGGCGATCTGGCCCCGATGGCGCGGCTGTTCCGCCTGATCCGCCGCCATCGCCCGGAGGTGATCTGCTGCTTCAACGCCAAGCCCATCGTGCTGGGCCCGGCCGTGGCCCGCCTGGCCCGGCGCCGTGCCCGGATCGTGGCGCTGATGGAGGGGCTGGGCAGCGCGCTGGCCTTCCTGCGGGCCGAATCCGGCGCCCGGCGCCGCCTGTTTTGCACCCTCACCGGCCCCGTGGATCGCTGGGTTCTGCTGAACGAGCGTGACGCGGGGCTGATCGCGCGGCTGCATCCGGCCCGCGCGGCGCAAGACATCGCGACCCTGCCCGGCATCGGCATCGATCCGGATCATTTCCGCCCCGCCGCCGATCCGCTGGCCGCGCGGCGGCTGATCTTCGTCGGCCGCCTGGTGCCGGAAAAGGGACTCGACACCTTCCTGTCGCTGGCCCGGCACCTGGAGGGCGGCGGCTGGCGTTTCGCGGCGGCGGGCCTGCCCACGCCCCGCGGCATCCCGGAAGACCGGATCCGCGGCTGGCTGGACCAGGGATTGCTGGAATCCTGCGCCCCGGTCCGCGACATGGCGGCGTTCTATCGCCGCGCCTCGGTGCTGGTCTTTCCCTCGCGCTACGAAGAGGGGCTGCCGGCCGTGATCATGGAGGCGCAGGCCAGCGGCCTGCCCTGCCTGGTCCGCGACGCCGCATCCCTGCGCGACGCGATCGGCGATGGCGAGACGGGGTTTTTCGTCCCCGGCGACGATCCGGCCGACTGGGCCGCCGCGCTGCGGCGACTGGAGGATCCCGCGACTTTCGCGGCGCTGTCGGCCGCGGCGCGGGACCGGGCGGTGACGCGGTTCGGCCAGGACCGCATCAATGCCCGGCTGACCCGGCTGCTGCTGGAAGGCTAGATCAGCAGATCGTCGCGCCCGACATCGCCGCCATCGCGCAACAGGATATCCAGTTCGGCGCGGCCGTCCTGATCCAGATCGGCGCGCAGCACGACATCGGCGCCCCGCTCGACGATGCGCAACAGGCCCTCGTACAGCCCGCCCGTGCCATGGGCGATCCGCTCCAGCCCCAGCCAGCGCAGATCCAGCACGTCCTCGCCCGGGGTGAAATCGGCGATCCGGTCATGGCCGTTATCGCCCCGCAGGCGGAAGACGAAGCGATCCGCGCCGCCGCCGCCGATCAGCAGGTCGTCGCCCGCCTGGCCCGACAGCACGTCGTCGCCGGCATAGCCGTTCAGCGTGTCGTTGCCGGTCCCCGACAGCAGGGTATCGTCGCCATATCCGCCATGCAGCCGGTCACGGCCGCCGCCGCCGCGCAACTGGTCGTCGCCCTGATGGCCCCAGATCCGGTTCGCGGTGCCGTTGCCGATGACCCAGTCCGCGCCCCGGCCGCCGCGCGCATCCTCGATCGCGGTGCCATAAGCGATGCCCAGCGTGCCCTTCCAGCCCAGCACGTCCGAAAAGGCGCCGGGGCGCAGATCGATGCGCTGGTCGTGGCTGTCGCGCGACAGGTTCAGCATGTCGCGCCCGCCGCCGTCCCAGATGGTCAGCAGGATCGGCACCGACATCTGGCCCCGGTCCAGCATCTCGCCGAAGCGGGCATAGATGCCGCCGGCGGTGCCGCCGAAGCCATAGACATCGGCGCCCCTGTCATCGGGGGCGCCGTAAAGGTCCTGGATGGCGATGATGTCGGCGGGCATCGGCGTCAGCACATAGCCGCGGCTGGCCGAGACGTTCGGATTCTCGGCCGGCGAGAAATAGGACATGACCGACATCTGCCAGCTGTCCAGCCCGAACCGCTGGTCGCCCCAGCTGGCCTGGCTGTCATAGGGCCCGGCATGGCCCAGCCCCAGGGCGTGGCCGATCTCGTGGATCCAGCTCTGGGTGTAATAGCTGACCGCCCCGCCGCCATAGGCATCCAGCCAGTCCTGGCCCATGTTCACCACCGCCGACAGCCTTTCGCCGTCCCGCGCATGGGTGCTGTAGGAATAGGCGCCCCGGCCGGCATCGGTGAAGCGCAGATCGTGATCGCCCGCCCG